>Ga0209702_10000216_pt1 | contig 117696 bp, 114 predicted proteins | sample FRY01_FD_187210 | JGI IMG/M metagenome (GOLD analysis project Ga0209702, IMG submission 187210) | Freshwater microbial communities from Lake Fryxell liftoff mats and glacier meltwater in Antarctica - FRY-01 (SPAdes) (version 2) | ecosystem: Environmental > Aquatic > Freshwater > Ice > Glacier...
TTTTCCGATGCCGTGACCTTAGTAGCCAGAGATTTCTGGACCGCCGATAGAGTTGGGGTTCTGGGCCGCAGTCGCTCGAGGTTTCTGTGTTACCGATGGAGTTGGGGTTCTGGCCTTATGTGGGGTTCTGGCTAGAGGTCTCTATGTAGTGAGTAGCCGGAGTCTGGTTTGGTTGCACTCTGCGGAATTAGTCCGAATGGCCTATTGGCGTCGCGTGCCGGTGTTCGTAGAATCGAACACATGTTCGAGATTGTTTTTGATGAATTGCTTGAGGTGGTAGAGCGCTTGGCGGTGTGTGGCATTCCCGCCGATGCGGTTGCTATTGCGCAGGTTCGAGGCGTGATGGATTCGTTGGAAGCGGTGGTGTGCCGGGCCGAGATTGGGTTCGATGTTTCAGAAGGCTGGCGTGAGCGTGGGGCGGGTTCGTTGCGGGCATGGTTGACCGATGAAGCTGGCTTGTCCGGCACTGATGCCGGTCGTGTTGCCAAGCGCGTTTCTTGTTTAGAGGTGTGGCCGCAGGTTTGCGATGCGTGGTTGGGGGGTGTGTTGAGCGCCGCGCAGGTCGATGTGATGTGTGCGGTGGTGCCATCGCGGTTTGTGTCGTTGTTTTCCGAACACGCCGAGTTGGTTGTGGCCGCGGTTGCGCCGCTCGATGTTGTCGATACGAAACTTGCGGTGAAGCAATGGGTGCGTATGGCCGAATCGGCCGACGGGCCCGAACAGTTACGTGAACATCCCAGTGGTTTGCATTTCGATACCACGTTGGATGGTCGTGCAGTGTTGCAAGGTCAGTTCGACGAAGCCTCCGCCGCCGTCATTGTGGCGGCGTTACGAGATTTTGATGTTGCCGATGTTCTCGACGGCAACGGCGACATCATTGGGCCAGTGCGTACGGTGTGGCAACGACGTGCCGACGCTTTAGTCAGTGTGTGTTCGTTCGCACTTAGTCATCGTGAAGGGGCCGGCGATGTTGGCCGCCATTTGCCCCATGTGTCGTTGGTGGTCGATCTTCCCGAACTCATGGCCGCGTCATTGCGCGGCGCGGGCGTGTCAACACTGGCAGAGCTGGAATCGATGTCGGCCGAACAGGGCTGGTCGGCGCCCGAAAAAGCCTGGTTTACAAATGCGTTGGCGTTCCATGGCGAGGCCACCACCTTCGATGGTGTCGAACTCGCCGCAACCGCAGCAGCAATGTTGTCCTGCGATTCAGTGGTGCAACGGGTACTCACGGTTGGTTCCAAAGTCATCGATCTGGGCCGTGAAGTGCGCACCGCACCGCCACCGTTACGAAGAGCAATCATCTCCCGAGATCGGCACTGTCGGGCCCCGGGATGTCGAAGAGAACCAAAGTTCTGCGAAGTGCACCATGTCGATCACTGGATCAACGGAGGACGAACTGACGCAAACCGGTTGGTGTTGTTATGCAGCTTCCATCACCATCTTTTTCACACGCCGGGCTGGTCAATGGAACTTAACGATCACGCCGAACTCACCGTTCATTACCCAGGCGGCTACACCCGGAGCACGGCACCGCGAAGTGCCGGGCCACCAGTGTTTCCCCGAGTGGTTCAAGCGGCCTAGGAATTGTCGCAGGGTCAATGCGGATCGGCTACATATTTAGTGCAATCCTTGGGGAGATCGATTCCCGCATCACTGTCACGAGCGCCAACGGCATCGCTTCCGCAGTACCCGTCGTCTTCGGCACTCCCGATCTCTCCTAGCTTGGATGGCCCGCGAATCTATTGAACAGCAGGCGGGGTAGATTACGTATATGGGAAACAAGCGCACCATCGCCATCATCGCGGGACCGGTCGTTGGGGTGTTGTTATTTGGCGGCGTGGCTTTCGCTTTGCTTGGCGGTTCGGGGAAGACCTCCGACTCTGTCGAGATCACCAATACGCGCGATACGTCGAAATCATCAGATTCCACCGCTACAACCGAGACCACTGTCCCCGATGGCGCAAAAGTCAAAGCGGGAGCAAGGAAAAGCGGTGGTGGCAGCGGGAAGAACTCCGCAGCTAAAGCAGAGGCAAAGCAATCGCGTGGTGAGCGTGATGCCGGCGGTCGACGTACAACGACAACAACTACTACAGAACCAGCGCCCACAACTTCTGTCGATACGACCGAGCCGCCAACGACAGCTCCTGAAACAACTGAACCGTCTACAACCGCGGTTACAACAACCGAACCGTCAGTTGCCCCTTCAACAACGCTCCCGTAATTATCCGGTGAAAGCCGGAACAACAACACCCGTTCGTTCTTGTTGTTCGTAGGCACCGATGTCCACGATCTCTACAACTCGGGGCAAGCCGCGTTCATCAACCGATGGTGGAGCGATAAAGGCGAGATCGCCAGTGTTCCACGCCGGACTTCCAAACAGAATTGGTATGAAGTAGTTGCCGGCATCGTCATACGCCAGTGCTTGGAGCTGCGGGTCGATGCTGTTGATGGTTCCGGTACTACTCGTGAGGTAATCACTTCTGCCGTCGGGGGAACCATTATCGGCGGCCAGAACATGATCGAGGGTGAGAGAAATATTCTGGATCACTGATGCGGGACGGTTGGGTCCGATCACGGAAACAGCGCAGGCCGATAACTGGGCATCCGATGTCTTGATTGTTGGTGGAGCTCAGGCTGTGGGTAATAGTGAGGCCGGAGATTTGCAGCAGGTCCGTATTTTTCGAACCTATACGGTCTTCAATTCTGATGAACCGTCAGATTGGTCGCTAGGGTTTGCCTCCATGCGAGCAGATGAACAGTGGGGAACAATTAGCCGGTTAGTGATGGAGTCGGTTCGTCGATTTCCGACCACTGAGGCCTTAGTCGAGGGCGATCTCCGGCTTACGTTCCCCCAACTTAGCGACCGCATTGTCGATGCGGCTCGGGCCCACATTGCTGCTGGCATCGAACAGGGCGATCGTGTGGCCATCTGGGCGCCGAATATTTCTGAATGGATCATTTCTGGTCTTGGAGCGGTGGTGGCCGGTGCCGTTCTGGTTCCGCTGAACACCCGTTACAAGGGCGCCGAGGCGGCCGACATCATTCGCCGCTCAGAGGCAAAAGTGCTCCTGTGTGTGAACGGTTTCTTGGGCAACGACTACGTCGGCATGCTCCAAGGTCAAGATCTGCCCCACCTCGAGCGCATCGTGGTCCTGCGGGGCGACTCTCCGGCCGGAACAGTCTCCTGGCCGGACTATCTCAATGGCGGGGCGGGCGTTCCTGTGGAGTCAGTTGATGCACGCGTCAACGAAACGAAGCCCACCGACCTATGCGATCTTGTCTTCACTTCCGGTACTACCGGTTCTCCCAAGGGCGTCATGGTGAATCATGCACAAACGCTACGAGTGTTTGAAGTGTGGGCCGATGTTGTTGGCCTGGCCGAAGGGGATCGCTATCTCATTGTGAACCCGTTCTTCCATACCTTTGGGTACAAAGCCGGGATCATTGCAAGTTTCTTAAAGGGCGCCACCATGATCCCCGAGCCGGTATTCGATGTGCAGAAAGTCCTTGCCAGCATCGCCGCTGAAAAAGTTTCCATGCTGCCTGGCCCACCCACGTTGTTCCTCTCCATTCTTAACGATCCCAATCGCGATGCATTCGATCTGTCCTCGTTGCGCGTTGCGGTCACTGGCGCGGCGGCCATTCCGGTTTCGATGATCGAACGCATGCGTGAGGAACTCACGTTCCAAAACATCATCACGGCCTATGGTCTTACCGAAGCAACCGGGACTGTCACCATGTGCCGTCCTGAAGACGACGCCGAAACCATCGCGCTCACTTCCGGTCGGGCTATTCCCGATACCGAAGTCCGTATTGTCGATGAAGACAACAACGAGTTGCCGCGCGGTGAAACGGGAGAAATCGTTTGTCGTGGCTACAACGTGATGCTGGGGTATCTCGATAATCCCGAGGCCACTGCAGAAACCATCGATACCGACGGTTGGTTGCACACGGGTGACGTCGGCATCATGGACGAACGTGGCTATGTTCGCATCACCGATCGCACCAAGGACATGTTCATCGTTGGTGGCTTCAATGCCTATCCCGCCGAAATCGAAAATCTCATGATGGGATTTGACGGAATCGCGCAGGTTGCCGTTGTTGGTGTGCCCGACGAACGCATGGGCGAAGTGGGTATGGCCTTTATAATTGCTCGTGACGGTGCTTCAATCGATCTCGACGCTCTAGCGGTGTGGTCCAAAGAAACAATGGCGAACTTCAAAGTGCCCCGTCATTTCCGAATCGTTGACGCACTTCCCACCAATGCCAGCGGCAAAGTTGTGAAGGTCGAACTTCGCCAATTGGGCTTGACCGAACTCGGTCTGTAATTCGTGCCCCTCCCTACTGCTCCGTTTACCGGCGATTACGCCAACTTGATTGAACTATTTGAGGTTGTTGTCGAACAATGCGGCGATGTTGAGGCATTCGTGCAACCAGTCGGTATCGGCGAAGAGGTGGAGTTCCGCCGCCTCACATTTTCCCAGTGGGGGAGAGCCGCCGATGGAGTGGCCACCCGATTGGCAGCAATGGGAGTTGGTCAGGGCGATGTCGTTGGCATTTCGCTTCCTTCATCCATCGAGTACGCCATCGCCTATCAAGCGGTACTTCGCCTCGGCGCCATTGCCAGTGGCATGAACCCCAAGTTGGGCGTTGGTGAAACAACACACATCCTTGAAAAGTCAGAACCTCGAGTGATCGTCACCGAGGTTTTTGAAAGCGCATTTCCCACTCTCGGCATTGATGAGTTGCGCGAGGCCTACGGCGATTCGCCATTCATGAATCCTCCGCCCATCGCTCTCGATGATCCCGTTGCCATTGTCTGGACATCGGGAACCACAGGAAAACCAAAAGGTGCAGTGTTTGACGCTGCGTGTATGAAAGCAATGTCGGTTGCTGCTGGCCCACTCAGTGCCGTTGGCGATCGTCGTCTCTCGCCGCTTCCATTCGCCCACGTTGGTTACATGACTCGTGTTTGGGATGAACTTATGCACGTCATCACCACCATTATTTGTCCTACTCCTTGGACGGCTGCGGGTTCGCTTGCGCTTATTGAACAAGAGCGCGTCACCGTTGGCCAAGGTGTGCCGGCTCAGTGGCAGATGATGCTGGCTCTCCCCAATTTGGCATCCACTGATACGTCCTCGCTGCGGATTGTGTCGGCCGGGGCGGCACGCATTCCGCCAGAGATGGTCGATGCCATGCGTAAAAGTTTCAAAACTCCTGTTGTTGTTCGCTACACCAGCACCGAAGCATGTGTTTCTACCGGCACTGCGCTGAATGACCCCGATGATGTCGTATGCAACACCGTCGGTACGCCAGGCGCGGGGGTGGAAATGGAACTTCGCCTTGATGAAGGTCGAGGTCGTGTCGTATCGATGCTCAATTCAGGAATCTCCGAAATCGGAACAGTGTGTTTGCGCAGTCGGGCCATCATGCGGGGCTACTGGCGTGAACCAGAACTCACTGCTGCCGCCATCGACGAAAATGGTTGGCTTCTCACTGGCGATCTTGGCCATCTCGATGAGCGGGGGGACCTTCACCTCGATGGCCGCAGTACCGAGATGTACATCCGGGGTGGTTACAACGTCTACCCAATAGAAGTAGAGAACTGCCTCGGCCAGCACCCCAAGGTTGATCGCGTGGCGGTAACAGGCACGGCGGCGCCGGTCTTAGGTGAGATTGGCGTGGCCTTTGTGGTGCCGGCGAGTTCCGCCAGTCCGCCTACCTTGGAGGAACTGCGCGAATGGTGCGTGGCGACATTGGCCTCGTACAAATCTCCTGATGCGTTGGTTCTTCTTAACGAATTGCCCCTTACCGCAATGTCCAAGATTGATAAAAGAGTCCTTGCGCCCGCCGCGGCCGAGGCCGAAACGAAATGGGAGCGCAAATGAGTGGCCCCCCAATACCAGGAGGATATGAACATGGGAATCAGTGACGGACGAGTCGTGGTCATTACCGGAGCTGGTCGTGGTCTTGGTCGTGAACATGCATTGGCGTTTGCCGCCGAGGGCGCAAAGGTCGTCGTGAACGATGTTGGCGCTTCGCTGCAGGGCGATGGCAACGATCTAAGCCCGGCCGAAGAAGTTGTCGAGATCATCCGTTCAAGCGGTGGCGAGGCCATTACAAACTCTGATGACATTAGCGATTGGGATGGCGCTGGTCGTCTCGTGCAGACGGCTATCGAAACCTTCGGTGGCCTCGACACGGTTGTTACCAACGCCGGGATTGTGCGCGACCGCATGTTCGTGAACATGAGCATCGACGAATGGGATGCCGTTATTCGCGTACATCTTCGCGGCACCTTCTGTCCGGTAAAACATGCGGTTGATTACTGGCGTGCGGAATCTAAAGCTGGTCGGCAGCGTGAAGGTCGTGTTGTCACGACTTCTTCAGGTGCAGGTCTTCACGGTTCAATAGCGCAAACTAATTACGTCTCGGCAAAGGCCGGTATTGCCGCCTTCACCATCAACATTGCTGCTGAACTTGGCCGCATTGGCGTGAAGGCCAACTCCATTGCGCCTTCAGCCCGTAGTCGTATGACCGAGGAAGCATTTCCCGAAATGATGGCCAAGCCCGATACCGGTTTCGATTCCATGGACCCCGCCAACATCAGTCCGCTTGTTGTGTGGCTTGGTAGCGACAGTTGTGATGTTTCGGGTCGCGTGTTCGAGTGCGTTGGTGGTCTCATTAGTTTGTGCGACGGGTGGCAGAACGGTGCCGAGTTCGATAAAGGCGCGAAGTGGGAACCAGCAGAAATTGGTGCAGTGGTTGCCGATCTTGTTACTGCTGCCCCTGTTCCATTCCCGGTTCACGGAACCTGATCGACTCGAAACACATGACCGATCTGACCGAGGACCTCACCGCTACCGATGGCCGCGTCATTGGGCAGCGAGCGCAACTCACTCGCCGTCGGGTTCTCGATGCCACCGCAGTTTTGCTGCGCGAACACGGAGCGCTTGAGGTCAAGGTCACCGATGTTGCTCGAGAAGTGGGTGCGTCGCCGGCCACTTTTTACCAATACTTCTCCGATGTCGAAGACGCCATCTTGGCGTTGTCGGTTGAACTCATCGAAAATGTTGCGTTCATCCAAGCGCAGTTCGATCTCGATTGGGCAGAAGGGTTAGATCGTCCCCGACAATTGGTGTCTGATTATCTCGAGTTTTGGGATGAGCACGGCCCAGTGCTTCGCATCATGTTGTTGCGTGCCGATGAAAATGACCAACGATTCCGGCAGGTTCGCCGCGACTACAACGCACCGTTCATGACCAAGATGTCGGCAAAAGTTCGCGATGCGCAGGCTCTCGGTCGGTTGACAGCCTCACTTGATCCCGAAGCCACTGCCGGCGCCATGCTCGCGGTCATGGATCGATTGCCGAATTACCGACAAGGTTTCGAAAAACGGGGCACCACACGTAACGCACTCATTGAAACTGTTGCTGTTCTCCTGCATTCTTCACTGACCGGATCAACATTGTCATAACCATCCCCGCTCCTCAGGTCACATCGGCAATTCCGGGGGAAATTGATAGTGGACCCGGAGGCGGATGGTTCATCATTCCTCTTGGCCGCTACTCAAATGCCGGTGTTGGACGCCACTCACCGAAAAGCCATGCGTGGCACCCCCAACGGGATTCGAACCCGTGCGTCCACCTTGAGAGGGTGGTGTCCTAGGCCGCTAGACGATGGGGGCCGGTGTCACGCTGATGCCATTGTTAATGCTGTGGCAGTCGATTGATCATAGCGGTGGCACGTGTGTGGGCACCAAGCCGCCCACCGTGCGAAAGGTTTTACAGTTCAGAATCGCGGTTTGGCTCTGGCGGGAATTGCACATCGGCAGCTGGACGCAGAGAACGAACGCCTTCGATTTTTCCAATACCGCGAATGGAAATGGTCTTCGGTTGGCCCGATTCCACCCATTCGGGCACGCCGTTGAGGGCCGATGGATCGGCAAGTAACTGACCAGGTTCGGCTTCATCGCACAAACGAGCAGCAAGGTTCACGGGCCGGCCGATGTAATCATCGCCGTCGAACAAAAGTGCAACTCCCGTCGCCACTCCGGCGCGCAGATCGATGGCAAACGATTCGAATCGGCCGATGAGTTCGGTAACAGTTGCCACGGTTGGTCCTGGCTTCACGCCAATGATGAGCACGCCGTCACCTAACCATTTCGCAACGCGTACTCCGCGACGTCCGGCAACTTCTTTAACGAGCGAGCGAAACACATCGAGTGCCCGAACCGCTCGGCGAGGGCCGTGGCGTTCAGTGAGCGCAGTGAAGCCGCAGATGTCGATAAACGCGAACGTACGTTCAATTTCGATGGGCCCACCAGTGGGCGGAACTTCTTCGGGGCGCTCAGTACCCCTCCCTGTTGCCGGGGGAGGGGTGAAGGGGCCACCAGAGTTCCGATCGGAATCGGAATCGGAAGTGGCATTGATCTCATCGTGAGTGGAAAGGGAATCAGTCATGACCCTCAGACCATGGCACAGATCAACTACTCCTGTTAGAGAGTTTTAAAAGAGTTCATGCAGGACGACGAGGTCGCCCGAGAGCTTCTTGGGCGGCGGTAGCAACATGGGTGCCTGAACTATCGAATATCCGGGCGATCGAGAGCCCTCGAGCGTCATGCATGCCTTGGCCATCAAGGACAAAACACATCCAATCATCAACCCGCAAGGGTCGATGGAACCAGAGCGCGTGGTCGAGGCTGGCGGTCATCAGCTTGTCCCAATCACCAATGAGGCTGTGGCCGGTGAGCGCAGCACCAAGCAGGTGCTCGTCTGAGAGATACGCAAGAGCGCACGCGTTCAGGATCGGATCATCACCAAATGACTCAGTGGTGCGCATCCACGCCGTGGTGGCCATTCCATGATCGTCGCGTTGCGCTCGACTCTCAAAAAAAAGTGGCGTCTCATCATTGGAAAGATCGGAGGGACGGACAACATCAGCGGGGAGGACATTGGCCTCTCGCTGTTCACTTTCTTCGGGGGAATGAAAACTCACGATGCAGTTAAGTATTGGTCCGCCCGCTTGTGAAGCAACAACCTGGCGAGTGGAGAACGAACGACCATCGCGGATGCGTTGCACCTCGTAAAGCACTGGCGCGCTTTCGTCACCTTGACGCACGTAATAGGCGTGCATCGAATGGGGATATTGCCCGTCGCCAACTGTGTGAGCAGCGGCGAGCAAGGCTTGGGAGATTGCCTGCCCTCCATAGATGCGCCCCCATCCAGTATGGGCGCTGGGAGCAATGAACGCATCGGGGCTCACCGCTTCAAGAGTGAGCAGTTGGTGCAGATCGGTGGCAAACGGGAGTTCAAGAGTCACCCCATCACGTTGCCACGGAACCGGGTGGAACTCGACATCGGCAACTGTGGCCGGGCCGTTTTTGATTGCAGATGAGAAGTGTTTACGCGTGAGTTGTTGGAATTCGATCACTCCACGGCTGTGCCGCTTCAAGTTCCGATGCCAGTCGAATGAGTAGATCCTCACGACCAAAGGGCGCAACAAACTGCACCCCGATAGGCAGTCCATCTGCGTTCCAATTTAGCGGCAACGAAATTGCAGGTTGGCCGGTGACATTGAATTGAGCGGTGTATTGCATCATGTTGGTAACCCGCCCAAGGCCCTCTATGGGATCGCTTAAAAAACCAAGTAAGGGTGGGGGACCGTTAAGGACGGGCGTGCAGAGGATGTCGAAACCGTTGGGATTGAGATCGCTGGTCCACCACGTGGCCATTCGCCTCGACCATTCCTGTTGCCAGTAGATGGCGTCGAGGTAGTGAGGAGCGCTGAACGATCGACCTATGGCAGCAAACATCCAGTTTCGTTCTTCAACATCGGCTGCGGTGATCTCGCGGCCGATAACGCGTCCCCATGCATCAAGGTCATGGGCAACGTGAGTGGCGACAACAGTTGTGAAAGTGTCGGTGAACTTTTCATCGCCCATTGCGGCGGGATAGGAATCTTCGAGTTTGTGTCCGAGTTGTTCAAGGAGCGCGGCCGCGGCCCGCACCGCGTCGCGGGAATCGGCAGATGGGGAAACCCTAGAGAGTAACGGCTGGTCGAGAATGCCGATACGTAACGAACCCGGGTCACGACCTACTTCGTCCGCAAGTGGACCGGGAAGTGAAGGCGCTGCATACGGGTCGCCGGGCATCGGCCCCGCAATCGCATCGAGTAAGCGGGCGGAGTCTCGAACAGTGCGACTCAACACACCATGAACGGTTGATCCTGCCCATGAATCACCAATCTCTGGGCCAAGTGGGACGCGACCGCGGGTGGGCTTGAGGCCCACAAGGCCACATTCACTGGCAGGAATGCGAATAGAACCGCCGCCATCACTGGCATGCGCGGCCGGAACCATAAAAGAGGCAACGGCTGCTCCCGAACCACCTGAGGATCCACCGGTTGAATGTTCGGTATTCCAAGGGTTCCGCGATGGACCATACGCATCGGGCTCGGTAGTGATGGTGGTTCCGAACTCCGGTGTATTTGTGCGCCCAACAATGACTAAGCCGGCGGCCCGAAAACGAGTGGTGATGTAGTCGTCACGATCAGAGATGAAACCTTCATTCTTGAGAAATGCAGTTCCAGCATGATGAGGATCGCCGGTACTGCGCGCCTCAAGATCTTTCAAGAGAAACGGAACACCGCGGAACGGACCTTCAGAAAGTGGCGCGGAAGCTTCTGCTCTTGCCTTTTCGAACCGCTCATGGATGACGGCGTTAAGTACTGGGTTGACCGATTCGATCCGTGCAATCGCAGCATCGACAAGTTCAAGCGGTGATGCTGCACCGGAGCGGACCAGTTCGGCCTGAGCGGTGGCGTCGAGTTGAGCAAAATCTTCGGAGTTAGCCATAGTCGAACGCTACCGGCGACAACAATTTCCTGCTTGTTCGCCCGAACCTCAGCGCGGTTGAGTGAGAAGTGCGGTGAGGAATGATGAATGAATGGGAGCCCACGCCTCATCGGTTGGTGCTGCGGTATTGAGGTGCTGCGACGCTGCGCCGCAAGAGTCCAATGCCAGTTGGGTGAACAGCGACAACCCATGCAGAAAGTTCTGGATCGATATCGGGTCGGATGACGTCTTGGCTTTGCAAGTCGCGAGTCAACGATGCGAGTTGTTCGATGACGGCGTCCTGGTAAGGGCACATGGACTCGGCGGTGAGGGGTTCGTGGCGGGCGGGGTCCTGACAGGCAATTCGGGGATTGCGTTGAACGGAAAGGGTGGCATTTATCCTAAAGGTGAATAATTGTTCCTGTTCCATAAATGCTGCGACCGGAACCGTTCATGTTTCCGTCGTCTGACATTTATGTTGGTTGGCCCTTCATTGGTTGGCCCGCTCGAACTTCCTTTTTCACGCCGTTGGGGTCTTTGGCCATGGCCCCATTGACGAAGACCCATTGAACACCATTGGAATACGAGGCCGGTTTCTCCACCGTGGAGGTATCGGCGATGGTGGCGGGATTGAAAATGGTGATGTCAGCATCGGCATCCATTTGCATGCGGCCTTTGCGGGCCAACATCGGCGCCTGGGCGTCGAGACGGCGAGCGGGCAGGATGGTGCACTTGGCAAGAGCATCCATGAGCGAAATGACCTGCAGGTCACGAACGTAGGGCCCAAGCAGTCGCGAGAAGCAACCAGCCCCCCGAGGATGATTGTTGTTGGAGGTTTCTGGAATTGCATCGGACCCAACAAGCGTCCACGGTGAACGAACAGCAGCATTGACATCGTCTTGGGGAATTGCATAGGCAACGACAAGTTTGTTCTGGGCCTGGTACTTCTTAAACGATTCAGGTGTGAGGCGTTCTGAAGAACCCGCAAGTTGCAAGTCGTTGTACGAAATGCGGAAACGCGATTGCCAATCGCCAGTGAAACGTGCCGAAGCGAGGTACGTACCCCAAAACGTGTACGGGTAGAAACAGCCGGTGACGTCAAGACCTTCGGCCCGAGCGGCATCGATGCGACTAATTGCTTCGTTCATCACATGAGTAGCCATCGACGGAATGTGATCGACGTGCAATGACACTCCGGTTTCACGGGCCACTTTGAGTACTTCATCGATGGCGTCAAGTGAACTTTTCCCGGCCGGGCCCGGGGCGGAATAACGGATGTGGGTGAACAGCGGCATACCCGCCTTTTGGGCGACTTTTCCGAGTGCGAGGTATTCGTTCAAGTTGATTGATGGCGAGTACTCGGGGTCGACGGCAACCCCAAGCCAACCGGCAGAGAGTTCCTTAGCAAGATCGTCTTGGAGTCGTGAAAGTTGTGAAGGGCTTGCGGTGGACTTCACGCCAATGGAATCTCGGTACCACTGATCGGAAAATGAACCGCCGAAGTTGACTGGTGGCGTGTTCGACCCTGTGTAGGAGGAAAAGAAACCGTTAGCGTTGACAGGGGTTTTGATTCCGTGCATTCCGAGATTGGTGGTCACCCCATCGCCGAGCTTGTACCAAACGCCATACGAGTTGGGTTCATAACTCAACACGTCGATGAATCCGGGGGCGACCACAAGGTTGGTTGCGTCAATGGCGGCTTTACCGGTGATCGCGTTTGGCGTGATGAGGGCAATGCGGCTGCCGATAATGCCGACGTTGGCGACCGCGTCGAATCCTGTTGCCGGGTCCATGACCCGACCACCATTGATGACAGTGTCGAAAACGGTGGTCTCCGGGGGCGGTTGATAGGACGCATCAAGCTTCGGGGGCTGCACCCGCTTGGGTTCGTTGACCTTGATCGAGTTTTGCGAGCCAGAACCCGAGGAGCAGCCAACGGCGATAGCCGTTGCTGCCACGACCCCAGCGCCTGTGATGGCGAGGAATCGGCGTCGCCCTAAAGGGGAGCCCGTCTCGGAGTGATCATTTGCCACAAAATGAATCTACCGGCCATCGGTGGATGAACTTGGTCGCCTGGAATCCAAGTGCTGGCCGTAATCCGGGGGTGAGGCGCTAATTGGCGGCGCACATGCGAATGCTGACCCAAAGGCGGTCGAGTGCGGCAGGGGTAAGAACGCCGTCAAGGAGGTCGAGAATGTCGGTTTGGTCAGGCAATTCTTCAAGGGCCCATCTCGAAAACATTCCTGCATCCATCCAGGACGCAAGTTCTTGTGCATCCTGACCAAACGGGTATCCACCCACAGTGGCAATGACAACTCGAAAGCGCTCCCAGTCGAGGGCATCTCCGAGTTGACGGGTAGCGGCGGCAACATCGGCCGGGGTTGCGTTGGCCGCCAACGTGGCGACCGACGGGTGGACGGCAATGACGTCGGCCCACGAAAAGCCCGGTTCTTCAAGTGCGTGACGGGTAATGATTTCGAGCCACGCGCCGATAACAAACGAGAGAATGGGAACTGTCGGCACGGCGGTGGAGAGGCCCAGTATTCGTCGACAGGCATCGGGGATACGGCCGGACTGCGGATCGGTGGATGGGCCGACGCAATGGCTTGTTGGTGTGCTCGGGTAGGGAGTGGCTTCGGCCGAAAGTCGAGTGACCGCACTGCCAAAGCGGTCGAGAACATGAACAACCACCCCGTTGGTGGGATCGTTGCATGCCCCCATGCGCGAACGAACAAACGCGGGGGCGAGAAGGCCAATCATGATTTGGTCGGAAGATGCGACGCGGCCGTAAAGGTCGGCAACCGGGTCTGTGCCGAGGAGTGACTCGGTGTGGAGGGCACCGGTTGCGTTAATTGTCAGAAATGTGGGGATATCTGGGTTGAGATTCTTTAGAACGTGTTCGGCAACACGTTCAACGGTTGGTTCTTCAAATAAGTGACGGTCTGAAGAGTGACTTGGGTTGGACGTAACAGGAAAAAATGGTTGCATCGGGATCTCCGCATCGGGTGATGGCGGCGATCAACCGATCGCGAAGTGCAAATGTTGGTGTGTGGTTCGATGGGGCGAAAGTGCCGCATGAATCAGTCGAACAACGAGCCTTGTGGCGGATGCAAAAGACGAAGCATGGCGGCGAGAACCTCGGCGGTGACTCGGGTGTCGGGCAGCGCACGATGGGCATCGGGATGGGGGATACCCAGCGCAGCAGAGCATGCAGCAAGCGAATGACTGCGCTGATCGCTAAGTACATAGCGAGCGAGTTCGAGGGTACAGAGCGCCGGTCCGGTGGGTTGGGCGAGGCCAGTTCGTTCGAATTCGTGATGCAGGAACGATGAGTCGAAAGACAAATTATGGGCAGTGATCATGGAACCGCGGAGACGCTCGAGAAGTTGCGGAGCAATTTGTTCGAATGTTGGTGCACCGTGCAGATCGGAAGCGCTAATGCCATGAATGTGGGTAGGACCAGGATCGCGATCGGGATCGACGAGGCTGGACCATTCGTCGGTGACGTTTCCCTGAGGGTCGCAATGGACAACGGCAACCTCGATGATGCGGTCTTTTGCCCCGCTTAAGCCAGTGGTCTCAACGTCGAGCACAGCAAACGGAAGTTGCGGCGGGATAAGCGACCATTCTCGGATATCGACAGAGCGCAATTGGTTAGAGGAAGAATTCACGGTGGTCACGTTAGATGGCCACAGTGACGCTGCGATTGGTTAGTTGCCGAATGGTCCGTCGAGGAGTTGGGTCACCACCGCGGCGATCTCGCTGCGCTCGGAGCGAGTGAGTGTGACATGGCCAAAAATAGGGTGACCGCGTAGGGCTTCGATGACCGAGACAACGCCGTCGTGGCGACCCACGCGAAGGTTGTCGCGCTGCGCCACATCATGGGTAAGTACCACGCGACTTCCTTCACCTAATCGGCTAAGGGCGGTAAGGAGAACGGGCCGCTCAAGATTTTGGGCCTCATCGATAATGACGAAACTATCGGTGAGGCTTCGACCTCGTATGTGGGTAAGCGGAAGTACTTCGAGCAAACCGCGGTGCAATACTTCATCAATGATTTCTGGTCCAGTGATGGATTCCAGCCCATCAAGAACGGCCGCCATCCAGGGGCTCATCTTTTCAAACTCCGAGCCAGGCAGAAATCCGAGGTCTTGGCCACCAACAGCATAAAGCGGGCGGAAGACGAGCACGCGTTTGTGACTGCGCTGTTCGAGAACAGATTCGAGGCCCGCGGCGAGGGCGAGAACGCTTTTGCCGGTGCCGGCCGGTCCGCCAAGCGAAACGATGCCAACCGAAGGATCGGAAAGAAGATCGACGGCAATGCGCTGTTCTGCTGAACGACCGCGAACATCGAAGAGTTGCCCGTCACGTCGGACGAGATGAAGCGACTTATCAGCGTGCACTCGCGCAAGTGCAGACTGCGAACCAGCGTGCATGACGACACCGGTATGACACGGAAGTTGACGACCGCGTTCATCTTCAACGGAACCGTGATCGAAAAGTTCATCGATGAGAGCGCCATCGCAATCGAGTTCAACCATGCCGGTCCAACTGTTGTCTGTCGCTAGTTCGTTGCGGTACTCGTCGGCGTCAAGTCCCACGATGGACGCTTTGAGGCGAAGGGGAAGATCTTTGGTGACGACCGTGACCTGGTTACCTTCGGCGGCAAGATTTCGCGCCACGGCAAGAATGCGATGGTCGTTGGTATCGCCAGCGAGAGATGGTGGTAACGAACCCAAATCTTGGTGATTGATCTCGACTCGCATTGTTCCGCCAACTTCGTTGACGGGAATCGATGTCATCAGTGTTTTGTGTTCCACTCGCCACTGTTCGAGTTGACGTAACGCTTGACGTGCCGCCCAGCCAAGTTCGGGATGGTTGCGTTTCGATTCAAGTTCAAGAACAACAACGACAGGCAATACAACTTCATGTTCATCAAAACGAGTCATTGCTTTCGGATCGGCGAGCAACACCGATGTATCGAGCACGTAAATGCGACGAGCGGTGGGTGTCATCGTGAGCCCCCAATCGTTGCGTACAAAAACCAGCGTCTTTGCGAAACGGACAGACTCAATATTGTGACGATCGAATGGGTCACTGGGCTCCTACCGGTAGGGACTACGACCCCCGTATCCAATACCGCTCGAAGGGCGCACGCGCGGATACCCATGCATGATTTTGTTTTGCGTTCAGACGCCAGTCATCAGATGATCACACGCATTCTCAAACCACGCTGATCGGGGGCGTTGTCGCCAAGTTAAGGGGCATCGCCAGAGCGCCATCAACGCCGACAACAAGTTGTTGCGGGGCCACGGAATTAAAGGTCGGTGAGGAGCTTAAAGATTTCACCGTGAGAAATAGTGCTTGATTCGCCAACGGCAGCGGCGTGTGTACGCACCCGTGCGCCAAACTCGGCGCGTTGGGATTCATCCTCGGGTGGTTCAATCGAATGAGTTGTTCTGAACTGACTGGTGTGCGCTAACAGCGCGTTGATCTTGGTGTCGATCGATGATGAAACATCTTCAATATGATCGGGCTCGTCGGCTTCAAAGAGCAACGCCGCGTCTGGTCGGTGAACCTCCAATCCGTGATGACCGAAATAATGAGGATCGCGAGCAGCGACAATCCCATCGAGAGCGAGCCAGCCGGCATTGCGATGATCGGGATGGAGGCGGTACCGCTTCCACGGATCGTGAGCGAGCACGACCGTTGGCCTGATTGCGCGAATCCAGTATGCGACCTGATCGCGATTATGGAGAGTGGGCTGAAGTTCTCCATCGATATGGCCCAGCATGATGACTTTGCCTTTGGAGCCAAGAATACGAGCAGCGCTCATCTGTTCGTCACGACGTCGTTCGACCAACGCATTTGTATCGGCCTCTGCATCCCACGTGCCCTTTGAGCCGTCAGTAAGCACTACGTGGTTGATCACGCAACCAGCAGCAGCCCATTTGGCCAGTGTTCCGCCACATTGAAACTCGGCATCGTCGGGGTGGGCGATGATGGCAAGAGCACTGGACGGTACTTCCAGATTTCGAGAAATCATGGCTGATGAATGCACATCACCAAGGGGGAGTGGGGTTGGGTTTGTCATGTTGGTGACCAAATAGGAGTCGCGAGATCGGCGGGTAGGTCGACGTCCCATCCCAAACGTTCATCGCGGATGAGAGTGATGGGAAGTTGGAGGCGAAGGGCTTCTGCTTCGTGGCGGCGGAAGGAGCCGGGACCGTAGGTGAAGATAAAACCGGAGTTGGCGGGGATTGACGCAACATTGGTTCCGTCGTCATGGCGATCGGGTACGAGCGCGACTCCGTGGAACTCGCTCAGCCATTCGAGGTGTTCGGCGTGGGGGAGGTCGGCGTGAGCGACGATGATTCGCTCAACATCAAGGTGGGCAAGATCGGCGACGCCTTCATTCACTGCGCCATTTAAACCTCGACCCGGTTTCCATAACACTTGTGCTCCTGCGCTCTTCGCCCACGAGGCAACCGCTTCGTCGTCACAAACAATCCACACCGGAAGATCGCCAGCAGCGGCAACCACCGAAGTGGCCATTGTCTGAGCGAGGTGGGCGCGTTCGGCGGGTTCAAGAACTTCCGCGAGACGGCCCTTCGCATCGTTGAAGGCCTTCACTGGTATGAGTACGCCTGTCAAGCGATCCGATTCGGACACGTTTGGGAGTGTAGGTCGCACCGTCGAAGTTCTTTCCACGGCGGGACGGAGGTCATCGGGCCGGCGCTAGCGTCTTCTGCGATGGAAACGGCCGTGAACGAACCTGCAACCACCTCTGAACCCGCTCCCTCGTGGGTAACCCTTGGCACGGTGGGCGCCGGTGGGCGCGCCATTCTCGATCGGCGAGGCACCCTTGCCCTTGAAGGCGATGGATGGTCGATCGATTGGTGGGCTGGAGCTGAAGATCGTTGGCACACGTGTCGCGATGCAGCCGTTATTCGTCAAGCGCCGGTTGAGTCGACCCCAGTTGTTGTTTCGGGAATGCGCCTTCCTGGCGGTGAACTTGAGCAACTCGTATGGGCGGTTGCTAGCGCGGGTTCAGGCACTGGCGGTGGGCTCGTGGTGATGGAGTATCACAACGCCACATCGGTTCCGATTGCACTGGCACTAGCGATACGTCCGTCCACTGTCGATGGCGCTATTTCTTCAATCAACATTAAAGATCGAACGGTTTACGTCAACGGAGTGCCTTCGTTCGTCCTAAGTAAAGATCCGTCGCGAGTTGCCATCGGCACTGCAGTAAGTGCCGACCCCTACGAAGAAATCACGAGTGGTGGCGGTGTATCTTCCTGGCCCGTTGGTGGGGTCACTTGTAGCGCCAAAAAGGCATCGGCAGTTTTGGTGTTTCCTCTGCCACATACGGCAACGAATCGCTTTGCTGTTGCCTTAGCTGCCCCTCAATTTGACGAAGCACTTTGGAGCACCCCCGACCTTTCAGCAATACCCCCGAGTGATCGAGTTGTGGCTGGTTGGGTTGCACAGACAACTCGCGCACCGCGTTTCGATGTTCCCGAACGACTTCTCGAACAAGCGGTCACGCTTTCGCAGCGACACCTACTAATGCACGCGGCGGGTGAAGATCCTTTGCGTTGGCCCGGGGTGCCGGTTGATGGTGTTACCCGGGCGGAATTATGCATGGCGCTCGACGAACAAGGCTTCCATCTCGAGTCAGAACGAGTACTACGCGCAGCCATCGATCTTCAGCGCACCGATGGCTCCTTCGATGATGGCCGACTCGATGGCACTGCCGGGTGGGTTGTTGCCTTGGGAACGCATTGTGCCCTTCGAGGCGATATCACCCTCGCCAGTGAAGCCTCGGCTCGTATTGGGGCGGCCGTTCACTGGTTGCGGCGTCGTCAAGAAGGAAGATGGTTCGTTCCTCGTTCACGGTTCTTCGGCGCCGGAACAGGACCCGAAGAACTCGGACATGACGAGCGTGCCGCTTACGACGCTCGGTGGACCCTTCGCGCCTATCGGGCTGCGGCAATGACGTTGGTAGTAGTCGATCAACCTGAGGCGGCGGGCAACGTCGAGACTTACGCTCGCATTCTCGAGACTGAAATGATTTTCCGTTCGGTTTCAATCGACGGTGCAGGTTCTTGTGTCTCTGGATCGCACAACATCCAATCGGTGCGCAAGTTTCTTTCCAAGGGTTCTCCGCTTTGGACATGGGGATCTGCAGTTGATGGACACGATCCGTTGCGTACGGCGCGATTCCTTCGTGATGTCCACGCGTTACTCATTGATGATGACGGCAACGGATCTCTTGGATTACTTCCGGTTGTTCCCGAGGAATGGTTTGGCCAGCCAATCGCCGTGCACGACCTACCCACCAGCGGCGGCCGTCTTTCGTATGCCATACGTTGGCATGGCACGCGTCCAGCGCTTCTTTGGGACCTCGAACCTCTCCCTAGGGTGGGCGCTGTTCTCCGAGCGCCTGGGCTCGACTCTTCTTGGGCGACCTCTACGCCCAAGGGCGAGACATTGCTGGCCGAGCCAATTGGGCGGGATTTTGTCCCCGAGCACCATGAGCCCCTCGACGAGGGAACTTCTTTCTCCTAAAGAGCCCTTGAGTATCGAACCAGGCATCGAGGTCGAGCGTCGTTTAGCGGACCGATGTTACGATCGCGTGGCGGTCTACCCCGAAGACCTCGCACGTGTCGGTTGTCACGTCTAGGGTTGCTCCCAGTCAAGATCGTCGTGGGACGATCCAAAACACCAACCGTCGGCTGTGGCCGAAGGAGGAAACACAATGCAATCCCGAGTGGGAATCCGCCGCTGGGCGCCAGTCGTTGCAGTAGTCATGGCCTTTGGTCTGATTGCCTCAGCGTGTGGCGGTTCGAGTTCAGACTCGAACAACAGCGGCAAGACAACTGATGTCACCATCAAAGCCTCGGGTGACCCGAAATCGGGTGGTTCGCTTGCTTTCGGCATCGAAGCAGAAACCGATGGGTTCAACCCCACCAGTAATCGCTGGGCTATTTCGGGTTACATGATTGGTAACGCGGTATTCGATCCATTGAGCGCCTATGACGCAACCGGCAAGGTGCAGCCTTATCTGGCCAAGACGTTCACGCCCAGTGCCGATTTCAAAACTTGGACCGTCGAACTTCGCCCCGGTGTGAACTTCTCTGATGGCACTCCGGTGAACGCAGCGGCAGTGGCCGAGAGCCTCAACACGGTGCGTAAGGATGTTCTTACCGGAGCGGCACTTGCCAACATGGCATCGGTTACCGCCACATCTGACCTTGTCGTGACCATAACCACAACCGATGCATGGGCTTCAATGCCTGCAGTACTCACCACTCAGATTGGATTCATTGTCGCCCCCGCGCAGCTCAATGCCGCGGCCCCGGCCAAGACTCGTAACCCAATTGGTTCAGGTCCTTTCATTCAAAAAGAATGGGTTCCTGACAAGAATTGGACGGGCACCAAAAACGCCAACTACTGGCGTCAAGATGCCAAGGGCAACAAGCTTCCTTATCTCGACAGCGTTGAATTCCGTCCAATCGTCGACCCGCAGAACCGCGTGAATGCGTTGGTATCGGGTGAAGTTCAGATGATTCACACCACTGACTGGCCGGCCATCAACTCGCTTCAGACTGCAGCGGCATCGGGCAAGATTCAGTTTGTTGCTGACGCAACCGAAACCGAAGAGTCGTACGTGATGTTCAACACGCAGAAGGCACCGCTCGACGATGTCCGTGTGCGTGAAGGACTCAAGCTCTGCACCGATCCAAACGCCGTTCTCATCATTAGTGAGACCCCGGCCGATCGCATTGCCGACAGCCAGTTCACCAAGGACTCGCCGTGGTATTCCGATTCGGGTTGGAAGACCAATGATCCCGCAGCCGGTAAAGAATTGCTGGCAAAGGTGATCGCCGAGAAGGGCCCGATTACCTTCAATTTGGGCACCACTCCAATTCCTGCCAACACAAACACCACCGCTTTGCTCAAGCAACAGTGGGAAGCATGTGGCGTTACTGTCAACGCCATTAGCACCGAACAGAGCAAGTTTATCTCCGACGCGGTGACTGGTAACTATCAGGCAAATCTGTGGCGTCAGTTTGCAGCCTCCGATCCCGATGGCGACTACGTCTGGTGGATCGGCAAGAATGCAGTTGGCCCGCTCACGTTGAACATTGCTCGTCTCAACGATGCGCAGGTCGACGCCGCGCTCAATAAGGCTCGTGCCTCGAATGATCCTGCAGTTCGTAAGCAGGCCTATGCTGATCTTCAGAAGCGTCAGACCGAACTTGTTCCGTACATTTGGCTCTCACATACGCAGTGGGCCATTGGTGCGGCGAATTCGGTTCGTAACCTTGTGAACCAGACACTTCCCGATGGTTCGCCGGCGCTTCCGTTCCAGCGTGGTGAAGTTCGTCTTACTCAGACGTGGATCGATAAGTAATCCACTCTGATTTCTTTGGAAGTGAGGGTCCGGTGCTTCGGCATCGGGCCCTTTTCTTTTTCAGGGCATCAATCTCGTGCCTCAGGTACCGTTTGAGAGGTCAGGGGGACGATATGGCAAAGCGTCGTTTACGATTTGGGTTGGCATTCGGTGGAGCGTTGTTCGCAGCAGTTGTTCTTTTCGGTTGTGGCGGGTCATCGTCAAGTACGGATTCGAAAAGTTCGACTTCCGACAAGGTGATCGCCGCATCAGGCGATCCGATACCAGGAGGTTCGCTGGCGTTTGGGATTGAAGCGGAAACCGATGGTTTCAACCCAACAAGTAACCGTTGGGCAATCTCTGGCTACATGATCGCTAACGCAGTATTCGATCCTCTTGCCGCCTATGACGCAACAGGTGTCGCAAAGCCTTATCTCGCCAAGGCATTCACACCCAGTGCCGATTTCAAGACTTGGACCATCGAGCTTCGCCCCGGTGTGAATTTCTCTGATGGCACTGCGGTGAACGCCGCGGCGGTGGCAAAGTGTCTCGAAAAAGTTCGCAAAGATCCGTTGACTGGCGCGGCACTGGCAAATATTGCATCGGTTACCGCAACCTCGGATCTTGTTGTGACTGTTCAAACTGTCGATCCGTGGGCCAGTTTGCCTTCAGGGCTCACGAGTCAAGTGGGAATGATCGCTGCTCCTGCCCAACTCGACGCACCGCAACCAGCAAGTAGTCGGCAACCAATCGGTTCCGGTCCGTTCGTGCAATCGGAATGGGTTCCCGACAATCGTTGGGTTGGTACAAAGAACCCCAACTATTGGCGGCAAGATGCCAAGGGGAACAAGCTTCCCTATCTCGACTCTGTGGAGTTCCGACCGATTGTCGATCCGCAAAATCGCCTGAATGCGCTGCTGTCGGGTGAATTGAAGATGATGCAGACCACCGATTGGCCCGTCATTATCCGACTTCAAACTGAAGCAAATGCGGGCAAGGTCCAGTTTGTTGCCGATCGCACCGAATCGGAAGAGTCCTTTGTGATGTTCAACACACAAAAGGCACCGCTCGACGACGTGCGTGTGCGTGAAGGCCTCAAGTTATGTACCGACCGTGATGCGCTTGTGGCCGTGACGGAGACCCCTGCGGATCTCATTGCCGATAGTCAGTTTTCGCCAACTTCTCCCTGGTACCACGAGAGTGGTTTCCGTACGAATGATCCCGCTGCCGGTAAAGAATTGCTGGCAAAGGTGATCGCCGAAAAGGGGCCTATTTCGTTCATCCTCACCACAACACCGGTTCCTACAAATACCAACGCAACCTCGTTGTTGAAACAGCAATGGGAAGCATGTGGTGTTTCTGTCACGACATCATCAAGTGAGCAAAGCAAGTTTATTTCCGATGCAGTTACCGGTAATTTTCAGGCAAATCTGTGGCGTCAGTTCGGGGCCACTGATCCGGACGTTGACTATGTGTGGTGGACGGGTCGCAATGCAGTTGGTCCGATTACGTTGAACATAGCCAGATTGAGCGACCCTCAGATTGATGATGCGCTCAACCGTGGCCGTGCCACTGCTGATGTTGCTCTTCGTCAGAAGGCCTATGCCGATTTGCAGGATCGACAGACAGCATTGGTGCCCTACATTTGGCTTGCGCGCACGCAATGGGCGGTCGGGGCGGCCAACAACGTTCGGAATCTTTCCAACCTCACGCTGCCCGATGGATCTGCATCTCAACCATTCCAAGTTGGTGTTTTTCGGCTCACTCAAACTTGGATTGATGCCAAGACAAAGTAATTCTCATCGTTGATGAGTGCGGATGGTCACGTGGCGGCGATCAATGTTTCGATACGGTCCTTCAGTGGCTGGAAACGTTCGTCAACTTCGCTCCGCGGTGAAAGCGAACGCGCCCACGTTGGCCAACGAGAAAGAAATGTGGTTGCAAGGCCATTCGGTTGTTGTTGGCCTTGACGAAGTTGGTCGCGGCTCGTGGGCGGGGCCGTTAGTTATTGGCGCCGCGGTTATTTCGAAAGATCGTCGGCTGTATAAGTTGCGCGACTCGAAGTTGCTCACTGAAGCAGAACGTGAAGCAATGTTCGATCGGGTTGCGCAATGGTGTGATGACTGGGCATTGGGCATTGTTGGAAATGATGAGTGCGATGAACTTGGTATGTCGGCCGCTCTTCGGCTTGCTGCCCGCCGCGCCATCGATGGATTAGTGGTTGCACCCGACCAGGTCTTGCTCGATGGATCGGTGGACTTCGTTGGTGGAGGCATTACCCGCACCATTGTGAAAGGCGATGTGACGTGTGTGTCGATTGCGGCGGCATCGATTCTGGCGAAGGTAAGTCGTGATCGGATGATGCGCGCCGATGCGGAGAACTTTCCTGGTTTCGATTTCCATCGCAACAAAGGCTATCCGTGTCCACGTCATCGTATGGCGTTGGCGGCGATGGGCCCCACCACCATTCATCGGAGGTCATGGTCGTATATGGATGATCTGCCTTGGTCGGGGATTCAACGGACCCCGCCGGCCGGTTCGCAGCCAAGTTTGTTTGAAGTCGTTTAGTTGGTCACTGGACCGGTACCCTCCGGTCATGACTCTGCGTTCTCGTGTTGCCCTTATTGCCTTTGTGCTCTGGACCATGTTTGTGTGGGCAAACCGAATTTCCAACACGCTTCGTTCCACCTCCGAGTCATCGATGGCGAAAGGCGTATCTGTCACGTTGTCGGTGATCATGTTGGCGTTGGCAGTTGGGGTGGTGGTTGTGTTGGTGGGTTCGTGGTCCTCGACAGTGACCAGTGGTGGCGGCAAGGTGCTGGTGGTTGCGGCAGGGGTCACGGCGTTGGTGTGGATGGTGCGAGTGCCGCAGATTTTGTTCGCCAACCATGACGCAGCGTTCAAAATGGTTCACGTGATGCTCGGTCTCATCTCGGTGGTCCTGGCTGCGCTGGTATGGCAGCAAGGGGTTACCGCTGTCCGCTCGGATCAGCAAGCGTCATCGGCGATGGAGGATGGTCGGGTCTAACCCGGCTACCATTTCATTCGCCATGGGACAGCCAGTGACCGTTATCGAGAAGCCCTCCAGCATTGCTGGACTGATTCGCTTCGAAACCAATCGTTCGCTTACCGGAATGGGTCACGAGATCTACCGGTCAACTGCCGATATTAAGGCCGATCGGCCTGCCGATCAGGTTGCTCGGACCTTGTTGGAAACTGGCGTTGTCGAGTCAGTTCACCTCAACAGCAATGTGGTCACGGTGAAGTTGGCCAGTGGTTCCGGCGAAGGGCTGAAAGAGCGGCTTGAAGAACTGTTCACTTATTACCGCGAGGGCGTTGAAGTGGTTATGCCCGAAGGATTTGGCGAGTAAGTCCTAGTTGCCAGTATCGAACATATGTTCGATACTGTTGGGGTGGTTCTCTCCGTTTCAACTTCCCAACTGCGTGAACTGGCCGACCGGGTCAAACCGGTGGTGCTTGCCCGCGAGAATGTTCTGTCCATAAGTGGACCATTGGCGGCGGTGGTTCCCGATGGTTCCTTGCGGCGGGGCTCAACTCTCACTATCGCCGGTTCGGGCGCAACCTCAGTGGCCTTGGAGTTGGTTTCGGGCGCGTCGCGTGCCGGTTCATGGACCGCATTGGTGGGCCTTCACGATGTAGCGCCGGTAGCGGTGCTTGAAGCAGGCCTTAACCCCGAGCGTGTGGCGTTTATTAACCCGGGTCAGTCTGCTCGGCACGCCGATGTCATCGCCGCATTGGTTGGAGCGGTGGATCTGATCATGGTCGATGCGCGGTTGTCATTGCGACAACAAGAGATCCGTCGTCTTGGCGCTCGATTACGCGAGTGCGGTTCGGTGATGGTGGTGGTGATGCCTGGCACTGATCCACTGACATTGCGGTGTACTGGCGAGATTGGTTCGGCGTGGACGGCCGATGTCGCGCTTATGGTTGAGGCCGCATCATGGCAAGGCCCCGACCGCGGCCATGGTCACGTGCAGAGTCGACGCATTTCTATTGAGACGTTAGGACGTGGTCGCGCCGCTGGTGGGCGGCGTCATGTCTTTGAGTTTCCATCAGGTGAAGGAACGATTGTTAGTGGCGATCCGGCCATTGATGCTTCCGATGCTGTTGCCACGGTGCTGCCGTTTGTCCGATGAGTCCCACTTCTGTTCCTGCGCTCATATCGCCCATGCGCACGTTGGTAGTTCGTATTCCCGATTGGTCAGTCATTGCGGCGGGCGTAAAAGCAACTGATCCCGCCGCAGTTATTGGCGCTAACCGCGTGCAGGCCACTTCTCCGGCTGCTCGCAGCGAAGGCGTTGAAGTGGGACAGCGTCGGCGTGAAGCGCAACGTCGATGTCCATCGCTGCTCATCATCGATCCCGACCCCAACCGTGATGCACAAGCGTTCGCTTCAATCGCGGGAGTGCTCGACCACTTCACCCCGCGTATCGAGTTGTCGATCCCGGGCACTATCGCGTTTCCTGCTCGTGGACCGTCGCGGTATTTCGGTGGCGATGAGATGCTGGCATCGGCAATTGCTGATGCCATTGATGTGGAACTCACATCGATGGGTTGGTCGCTTGCCGTTGGGGTAGGAATCGCCGATGGGCCGTTTGCGGCAGATATTGCTGCGACAACTGCGATGCATGCACTTGGTCGGGTCTGTGTTGTTCCAGTTGGAACTTCAGTGGAGTTCTTAGCTCCGCTACCAATCGCAGTACTGAACTTTCCGGAACTTACTGAAGTACTCGTTCGGCTTGGTCTGCGCACGGTTGGGTCATTCGCTGAATTAACAAGTGACGATGTTGTCGCTCGCTTTGGCAGAGAAGGGAGTGATGCGCATCGGTTGGCGCGTGTTGAAGACGGTGTTGTCCCCAACGTTGGTCCACCGCCGAAACATTTCGACGTGACCGTTGAGCTTGAACCGCCGGCGGAACGGGTCGATGTTGCAGCATTCGCGGCACGGAAACTTGCCGACACATTGCACGATCTACTCTCAGCGGAAGGGTTGGCGTGTTCGCGAGTCGTGATTGCCGTTGAAACCGAACATGATGAATTGCTTGAACGCGTATGGCGGGCCGAGGGTGCAATGAGTGCGGCAGCAGTTGCTGAACGAGTTCGTTGGCAACTCGATGGATGGCTGAACGGTTCTGCTGCGCAACGGCCCACGAGCGGCATCGTGCGACTTACCTTGATTCCCGAAGAAGTCATCGCCGCCACGGGAAGACAGCAAGGATTTTGGGGAGGTGAAACCGAAGCCGATGAACGTGCTGGGCGCGCCCTCGCTCGAGTACAAGGAATTGTGGGTGCAACTGCGGTCACTGTTCCCGAAGTGCGCGGCGGTCGATCGCCAGCCGATCGTGTTGTACGAGTGGTATTCACCGGTACCGAATGTCGAGCAGTCCGTCATGATGCGCATGCACCCTGGCCCGGTTCAATTCCTAATCCTGTTCCTGCACTCGTTGTCGACGATGGTGTGGCGCTGATGGTGATGGACGCGTACGGCTCGGTGGTCACGGTGAGCGGGCGGAGCCTTCTTAGTGCGGAACCCGACCATGTGATGGTTGGGGGGGAGCGTGGTAGTCGGTTCGCAGTAGCGGCATGGGCGGGTCCGTGGCCATCTGATGAACGGTGGTGGGATCGGCAAACTCATCGCCGGCGGGCCCGTTTACAGTTGGTGTTTTCCGATGGTCGGGCGGTGCTGGTGGCCATCGAACAGGGCCGCTGGTCGCTCGAAGCGGTCTACGACTAAAAGTTCTTCGTTACAACGATCGCCGCGACAGGCCGGTGAAGAAAAATCACTGGTTAGAGCGGTAGAGTCGGCGGGTGCATCTCCTGTTTCGCCGCCGAGTAGTTGTTGCGCTGGTCGTTGTCGCGATTCTCGCCGGAGGGGTGTGGGTCCAATCCAATGACGGCAACCAAAACGCGACTCGGGCTGCCTTCGACCAAACCTCAACGAGTTCGTCAACCGCGCTTCCTACGACAACAACGCCACCGACAAGTACCGATCCTTCTGGTGGTTCATCAGCCGCGGCTACCGGCACCGATGATGATCCGATTGTTGCGCAAAAGGTTCGCGAAGACCTTGCCTCCGGTCCAACCGCACCGGTCATCGTTTCATTCACGAACGCCATCGACGGAACTGATGAGCAGCGAGCGAGTGCAGTCGACAGTTTGATTCAAGAGATGATCGCTGCATTGCCGGCGGGCAGTTGGTCTGAACTTGGTCAATCGGGAACAACCGGTTCGGTGGCGCTCACTATTACGTCAGCGGCCCTTGATGTGCTCGAGAAACTGAACAACGTGGCAGTGGTGGAATCGAACCGTCACGACATCAAACCCCTTGCTGGGGGTAGTGCAACCTCCTCAACAATCGGCGTTCAGTCCTTGAACTCCACAACCGCAATGGGTGCCGACCTCGCGTGGGGGGCGGGCATTAAAGGTGCAGGTGCAACTGTTGCTGTTCTCGATACTGGAGTCGATAACGCGCATCCGTACCTGACTCGCAGTGGCACATCGAAGGTGGTGGGTGAGGCGTGCTTTGCTGCCGGCGGTGGTGGTTACCTCTCATCGTGTCCGGGAGGTATTTCGATGTCGGTCAACGATGCGCCTGTTCCCGACTCGGGTAACCCATGCCCGGTGGCTGAATGTGATCACGGAACCCACGTTGCTGGAATCGCCGCAGGGGGTGACGGAATTTCGCTGCCCTCAGGGGTTGCGCCAAGTGCGGATCTCATCAGTATTCAGGTCTTCGTTTACCAAATTTCAGGGGATGTTGGTGCAGATACAAGCAGCATCAACAATGGGTTGCAGTGGCTCTATAACAAGCGGGCACTTTTCCCTGACCTCACCGCAGTCAACTTAAGTCTTGGTGATGGGCAGCTTTACCCCGGTAATTGTGATTCCGATTCGCCGTCCACCAAGGGTAAAATTGATCAATTGCGAGCGGTTGGCGTTTATACAGTTGTGGCATCGGGTAATGAAGGACGCACGAATGGCGTGTCGTGGCCAGCCTGTATATCCACTTCGGTTGCAGTAGGTGCGCTTGATGACGTGACTGGAAACACAACATTGTTCTCAAACGATGGTCCGCAGGTTGCAGTCATGGCGCCGGGTTTGTCTATTTGCTCCTCGCTGCCTGATCTTCACGATCCAGTTATTGCGTGTCCCGGTCCTGGCGGGCAGATGGGTTATTTGAGCGGCACCTCTATGGCGGCCCCAGCGGTGCTTGGTGAACTTGCACTACTAAAAGGAAACGGTGTTGCTTCTGCGGAATGGACGGACCGAATTCAGCGGACGGCATCTGGCGAAACCTGCACCAACGCCTCGGGTTACGCCATCCCGCGAGCGCGTGTCGATGTAGCGCTCGGGCTTACTGCTCGTTCCTTGTTGCCGTGTGCGCCTTCCGCCATAGTCGGCGTAGCCGGCAGCAGTTCGGTAGCAGTTAGTTGGACAGCACCAATTTCCGATGGTGGTTCGGCGATTACGGGTTACACGGCCACTGTGTATACGGCTGCCGGAGTGGCTGTTTCTTCGGCGGAGACGTGCTCGCCCTCGCCAGCAACCGCTCTGAGTTGCACCGTTGGTGGCCTTTTGAATGGAACGGCTTATACGTTCAAGGTGGTTGCAACGAACGCGGCAGGACCTGGTGCTGCTTCTGCTGCGTCGGCATCGGTTGTTCCGTACACGATTCCTGGTGCACCGACTGCGGTGTTGGGTGTTGCCGGTAATGCTTCGGTAGCAGTGAGTTGGACAGCGCCAATTTCCGATGGTGGTTCGGCGATTACGGGTTACACGGCCACTGCGTATACGGCTGCCGGAGTGGCCATTTCTCCGGCGAGGACGTGCTCGCCCTCGCCAGCAACCGCTCTGAGTTGCACCGTTGGTGGCCTTTTGAATGGAACGGCCTACACGTTTAGGGTGGTTGCGAGGAACACGGCAGGAGCTGGTGCTGTTTCTGCTGCGTCGGCATCTGTTACTCCTTTCGGGTATGTCCCGGTTGGGCCATTCCGCATCATGGATACCCGGCCGATTTCTGATGGCGGGTCGACCATCGATGGAGTCGGACTTGCCACTGGGCCCATCGGCCAGACCGAGGTTCGTCGGCTAAGGGTTGCCGGGCGTGCTGAACTGCCATCCTCGGGGGTTACGGCTGTCGCCATCAATGTCACGGTGGTGTCGCCCACTGCCGCGGGTTATCTAACGGTGTATCCCGATGGCACCCCGGAGCCGGGCTCATCCAATCTCAACTTCAGCGCTGGTCAGGTCATTGCCAATATGGCGGTCACCAAGGTCAGTGTTGGTGGGTACCTCTCCTTTTACAATTCTCTTGGATCATCCAACGTCGTCGTGGACATCGTCGGTTGGTATACCAATTCCTCGGGCTATAACTCCATTGAGCCGTTGCGATTTCTTGACACCCGTTCATCGGCGCAGGGTGGGGGGCCTACCTTCGACGGGCAGTACGCCGGCATTGGCGGGATCGGAGCAGGTAGCACCCTTGATTTGCAGATCACGGGTCGGATTCCTACTTCGGGAGGAACGGTTGTTCTCAATGTCACGTCCACCCAGTCGACCGCGGGCGGGTTCCTCACAGTGTTTCCCGCGGGAGTCGCGCGACCCACAGCATCCAACCTCAACTTCGTTTCGGGTGAGACGATTCCCAACATGGTGATCGCCAAAGTGGGTGCTGGTGGAAAGATTTCGATTTATAACCTGACGGGGTTATCGCAGGTGATTGTCGATGTCGTGGGTTGGTATCCGCCGGGTTCGGGGTACACCGCGCTTACGCCGGCGCGTCTTCTCGATACCCGGCCGCCTGCTCAGGACGGGGGGCCTACTGTCGACGGGCAATTCGCCGGCACTGGACCGATCGGCGGCGGAGCGACACGCAATCTCACTGTCACCGGTCGTGGGGGCGTGCCCTCAACCGGTGTATCGGTGGTGGCACTCAATGTCACTTCAACTGGCTCAACCGCAGGCGGTTACCTCACGGTATTCCCGGCGGGAGCGACGCAACCGACAGCATCGAACATTAACTTTGTTGGCGGTCAGACCATCCCTAACATGGTGCTGGCCAAAGTGGGTGCAGGCGGAGCGATCACTCTCTTCAACTTTTCCGGTTCAACAAATGTTGTCGTCGATGTTGTTGGTTGGTTTCCGTAATTACAACCAGTAACCAAAAATATCTATGAGGAAATCGGTTGAGCCTGGTCCACCGGCAATCACGGTGAGGTTTCGGTTTGTGGGGTTCAGAGTGAGAGCAATGCCGTTGGCGAGAATCTGACCATTGTCCGACCAATTAATAGTGGACGCGCTCACGGTGTTGGTGCCCCCTGGGTTCGCCGCAAGCCAACCGCTGTAGGCAGTTTCCACCACAGTGATGTTGGCCATCACCGCTTGTGCGCCGGCGGGGACAAAGTTGGCCGTGGTGACATTTCCGTTTTGGTCGCGTTTATCGCCGGTGAATACGGTGCGACGTTGGCCAGTGTTAAGGCGGCCCGTAAACGGCCATTGAGCGCGTGAGTCGTACACGCGACCAGGAGTAAGCGGATGATACGGACCGGCCGTGTTGGTACCGGCGAGTTGTCGCCATTCGCCTGGGGTGCCCGCGGTAGTGCAGTACCAAAGGTTGCCGAATTGGTCGGCATGCATAGCTCCTTGTTCGTAGGTCGTTGTTGTTGAAAGCGGGGAAGCACCGCTGGGTACAAGCAACAGGTTGCTGGTGGTGCCGTTGGCGCGTAGGCCGTAGGGGCCGCCGGTGAACGAGCCGCCGATGTCGCTATTGGAAACGCCTCTGACGCCAATGCTTGTTAGCGAGATGGCACTGACTGCTGTCCCACTTGCTGAAGTCCCGGCCACTCCGATGCCCGAATTTGCACCACCGTTCAGTCCGGTTCCCGATGTGGTTTGGGCGTCAATTGCCCTGCCGCTCGCAGAGATGGCAGAAATGGCAGTGCCATCGCCGGGGCTTGCGGTTGCGGTAATTGCCGGATTTCCATCAACCGGACCAAGCGGTGCCGCTGCTGCTGGGGCCGCGCTGGTAATAGTGACCGCCACGGTGGTGGCCAGTGCCCCGGCCGCAACCGCTCCAGCGGTGCGCAGGGCATGACGACGAGACACGGTTTGGTCGGCAGTTGGTGGCGCAGAAGTTTTTTGTTGGTTGCGTTCGAGTAGCGAGCGTAATGAGTGCAACTCAGTTGTGAGCTCGGCATTGCGGCGCTCAAGTTCATCAAGGCGATGGTCGGTGCTGGTCATAGCGGTCCCCCTTTATGGCGAACCCCCCGGATCACCGATCCGCAGATCGTAGAGAAGCCGAAAAGGAAAAGGCGGGATTATTTGCCGTATCGAACACATGTTCGATACGGTGAGCAAATGGTAAGGCGGAATTCTTCATATGCCGAGTTGCACTGTCATTCGCAGTTCAGTTTTCTCGATGGGGCCAGTTCGCCCGAGGCCCTTGCCTCTGAAGCGGCACGTCTTGGTCTCGATGCTTTGGCGCTCACTGATCACAACGGTTTCTACGGCCTCGTGCGGTTTGCTGAAGCGGCCCGTGAAGTGGGGTTGCCTACCGTATTTGGCGCTGAACTCACTCTTGGTCGGAAGGCCCCACCAGCAGCCGACCCCGATCCTGGGGTTGGCCGCGGTGAATCTCATTTGGTGGTGATTGCTCGTAACCCACTTGGGTATGCGCTTCTTGCTCGAGCGCTTAGTGAAGCGCAACTGCGGGGCGAAAAAGGTGCGCCAGATTTGTCGTTAGCCGACCTTGCCGTGTTGGGTGGTGCGGGCGCATCTCAAGAGAATCGCGGGAACTGGTTAGTGCTCACTGGTTGTCGAAAAGGGGCAGTTGCCGCAGCACTCGAGAAGTATGGGCCTACTGCTGCCTCCGCAGAACTCAATGCGCTTGTCGATGTGTTCGGTCGAGACAACGTGGCCGTTGAAATTTGGGATCACGGCCATCCGCTTGATTCGGTACGCAACGATGCATTGGTTGAGTTGGCGTTGCGGGTTGGGGTCGACCCCATTGCCACCACCAACGCTCATTACGCAACGCCGGCACAACGCCGGTTAGCAACAGCGATGGCGGCGGTTCGATCGCTACGGAGTCTCGACGAAGTCGATGGGTGGCTGCCGGCTGGAGCAGGGGCGCATTTGCGTTCGGGGGCCGAACAAACTCGTCGATTTGCTCGCTATCCCGGTGTAGTTGAACGCTCTGGCGAACTTGGTCGTGGGTGTGCTTTCGATCTTTCACTAGTTGCCCCAAATCTTCCGCCGTATCCGTGTCCCGATGGTCTCGAGGAAATGGGTTTGTTGCGCAGGTTCACCGAACGAGGTGCGCAACATCGTTATGGCCCCCGTCAGCGTGAACGTGTTACCGGCGCGTGGGCCCAGATTGATCACGAACTCGAAGTCATCGAACGACTTGGTTTTGCTGGTTATTTTCTTATCGTCCATGACTTGGTCGAGTTTTGCCGGGCCCATGACATTTATTGTCAAGGGCGCGGTTCGGCCGCCAATTCGGCAGTGTGCTTTGCGTTAGGTGTCACGAAAGCCGATGCTGTCGCACTGGGGTTGTTGTTCGAACGTTTCTTATCGGCCGAACGCGATGGGCCGCCCGATATCGATATCGACATTGAATCTGGTCGTCGTGAAGAAGTGATCCAGTACGTGTATGCGCGTTATGGGCGCCATCATGCGGCCCAAGTCGCCAATGTCATTACCTACCGGCCCCGATCCGCAGTTCGCGATATGGCCAGTGCGCTTGGGTATGGGCCTGGCCAGGCCGATGCATGGGCCAAACATGTCGATGGGTGGAGCTCGCTTGCGTCGCAGGTTGCAGAACTTGAAACAACAAGCGCTGAAGCAGATCCCGATCGCATTCCAAATATGGTCATCGAATTAGCAAAACAGATTGAACATGCACCGCGTCATCTCGGTATCCATTCCGGCGGAATGGTGTTGTGTGACCGACCAATTATCGAAGTGTGTCCGGTCGAGTGGGCTCGACGTGAAGGTCGCAGTGTTTTGCAGTGGGATAAAGACGACTGCGCTGCAGTTGGTCTTGTGAAATTCGATCTTCTTGGTCTTGGCATACTCACCGCTCTTCACAACACCGTCGACCTCATTGCCGATGCGTACGGATTTGCCATCGATATTGCTGAAGTTCCCCAAGACGATGCGGTGTACCAGATGTTGTCGGTTGCCGATTCCATTGGGGTATTCCAAGTAGAAAGTCGCGCCCAGATGGCAACGCTTCCACGTCTCAAACCGCGCAAGTTCTACGACCTTGTTGTTGAAGTTGCGCTCATCCGCCCGGGGCCAATCCAGGGCGGGTCGGTGCATCCCTATCTCCGTCGCCGTAATGGAATTGAACCGGTGACGTATCTGCATCCGTTACTGGAACCAGCATTAGCGAAGACCCTTGGGGTGCCGTTGTTTCAAGAACAACTCATGCAGATGGCTATCGATATTGCCGGGTTCACTCCGGGTGAAGCCGATCAATTGCGCCAAGCTATGGGGTCCAAACGCAGCTCTGAACGCATGGATCGATTGCGGGGTCGTCTCTATAGCGGTATGGCCGAACGGGGAATTGTTGGCGAGGTTGCCGATGCCATCTTCGACAAACTCGCCGCTTTCGCAAACTTTGGATTTCCCGAAAGTCACTCAGTGTCATTCGCGTATCTGGTGTATTCGAGTTCCTATCTAAAGCGGTACTTTCCGGCGGCGTTTTGTACTGGATTGTTGAATGCGCAGCCAATGGGTTTCTACGCGCCTCACACATTGGTTGCTGACGCTCGCCGTCATGGGGTTGAGGTTCGTACGCCAACTCTTAGCGCTTCGGGGGTGGGAGCAACGCTCGAGTGGACCGAAGGCGTGGTGGCAATAGCGTCCGATGTTCCGTTTCCTATCGATTCCTATCCGGTCGGTGGCTGCGAGGTGCCACAACCGGCAGTGCGGTTGGGGCTTTTGTCAGTACGCGGTGTTGGTGATGAACTCGCCGAGGCAATTGTTGCTGAGCGTGATGCTAATGGGCTGTATGTTTCGCTCGATGATCTCGCTCGACGCGTTGCGATTGGTCGTGCCCCGCTTGAAGCAATGGCCACCGCCGGAGTGTTTTCCTGCCTGACTGATCGTGACGGAGTTGCACTCGATCGTCGTCGTGCGCTTTGGGTGGCCGGAGCGGTGGCCGAGACTGATGCCACTCGGTTACCTGGCATCGTCACTGGCCTCGAAGCGCCCACATTGCCAGGAATGTCGGCTCGCGAACTTGCTGGTGCCGACCTTTGGGCAACTGGTATTGCCCCCGATGGCCACCCCACGCTATTTGAACGTGCACACCTTGCATCATTAGGTGTGCTCACTGCTCATGAGTTGCGCGCGGCACCCACTAGTACACGCGTCTGGGTGGGAGGGGTGGTGACTCACCGGCAACGCCCCTCTACTGCTCGCGGTATCACTTTTATCAATCTTGAAGACGAGACAGGTCTTATCAATGTGATCTGTTCACCGGGTTTATGGCAGCGATATCGCCGAGTAGCGAGATCAGCGCCAGCGTTATTGGTCCGTGGTCGTCTTGAACGGGTTGAGGGCGTCATCAACGTGGTAGCCGACAAACTTGAGCCCTTGCCGGTGGTAGGAACACATCGATCCCGCGATTTTCGCTAAACATCGGAGGGAAAAACAAGTGTCCACCTGAGGCAATGCTGCCGGTCCTACGCTCATGTGGTCACCACTGCTTCAAGGAGAAATCACATGCTCGCTCAAATAATGGACATGGGAGTCACCATGGATTCCACCCATATTTCCACCTATATGTGGAATAGCGATGAGACGATGAATGGGCTCAACCTTGGTCTGCTTATTATCCGTGTCGTTATCGGTCTCACCCTTGCCACTCACGGTCTCAACAAAATCTTTGGTGGCGGCAAGATCGCCGGCACTGCCGGTTGGTTTGCCTCTATGGGTATGAAAGTGCCGAAGGCCAACGCTTGGATGGCTGCTCTTACCGAAATCGGTGCCGGTGCACTCCTCGCCCTTGGCTTGCTGACCCCACTGGCTGCTGCCGGCCTTGTGGCCATCATGGTGGTGGCACTCATCACCACTCATCGGAAGAACGGTTGGTTTATTTTCAACCCGGGTGGCGGTATCGAATATGTCGTTGTGCTGGCGGCTGTTGGTTTTGGTCTTGGAAGCACCGGAGCCGGCGAATGGTCGCTCGATAATGCGTTCAAGATCCACTGGGCTGGCACCACTGGTCTGCTCATTGTTGCGATCGCTGGTGTTGGCGGAGCGCTTTTGCAACTCGCGGCGTTCTGGCGGCCAAAGTCCGTTACATCGAACTAAATCTCTAGAATTACAAACGTCAACGGCCCGCAGCGAATACTGCGGGCCGTTTAGCGTTACAACTACTTCAAGTGGTTACGGAACGATGACTGCTCGGCCCTGCAATGTTCCGCTATCCATCTTTTTGTACACCTCACTGGCTTGGTCAAGCGAGTAGGTCTCGGCGTGCACGCGGAAGTTTCCACTGCGGGAAAGCGCCAACAACTCTTCTAACTCGGTGACCGATCCCCAGTAGGTGCTTTGCACGCTGCACTCATAAGGGAAGCCAAAGAAATTCACGGGCAACGTGCCGCCACCAATACCAACAATGGTGAGACGGCCAAGCGGGGCAGCCACCGCGCTGGCAAGAGCGAGCGTGTCGTCATAACCGCAAATGTCCAGCACTACCTCGGCGCCTCGACCGCCGGTAAGCGAGCGAATTTCGGCAGCGGCGTTTGGGCCAGAGACCACCGTGTGGTCGGCACCTAAATCGGCAACAACCTTTAGGGCTGATTCGCGCTGGTCAACGCAAATCACGGTGGCCGGGGAGAGTGCCTTGATGAATTGCACCGCAAGATGACCTAAACCGCCGGCGCCGATGATGACCGCGCTTGAGCCGGGAACCAGTAAGTGAAGTGATTGTTTGATGGCGTGATAGGGGGTAAGCCCAGCGTCGGTGAGCGGCGCAGCATCAACCGGCGCCATATCGCCAAGCGGAATGAGGTAGCGAGTAGCGGGTACCAAGAGATACGCGGCCATTCCGCCATTCACGCTGAGGCCTGGACCACTGCCAACGCTATTGACGCAGTAGTTCTCCATTCCTTTGCGGCACTTGGCGCACTGCCCACAACCCCATGCCCCGTAGACCGCAACCGGCGCGCCAATCTCGATACCTGGAGTAGCAATGACTCCAGACCCGAACGCTTCGATCCATCCTGCGTTTTCATGTCCGAGAGTCATTGGTATTTCTCGACGAGCCCCGGCAGAAAATTGCATGAGGGAGATATCGCTATGGCACGCACCAGCCCCGCCAACGCGAATGAGTACTTGGCCCGGCCCGGGATCAGGTTGGGCAACCTCATTGAGTTCGGTGGTTTGGTGGATATCGGTTGATCCGCCGACTAACTGAAAGGCCTTCATGGCATTCCCCCTAAAAGGTTGTTCCTGCTTATGGTTTAGCGCATGGGCGGCGAGTCGTGATTGGACACGCGGAAGATCTGCCTAGTCTTTCCTTGTAGATACCGAGACTGTTGCGTGAGTAGTCGATTCGATAGCGATGCAGAAGTGACCGATCTTGGCGCAATCATCGCTGTTCGTTGATCGAACGCGCCGAATTAGCGTTTGAAGTTGCCGGTAAACGCCGATGCATTTGATGCGGTGGAAATTACTTCCTCAACATCGGCTCGCGTACTTACTGCGGTGAGGCCCGATGGTTTGTTAAGCGCGTAGATCGAAAACTCGTAAATATTTTGATCGGTTTTCGGACAAGGCCCGCGCCAGGTGGCCACGCCCGAGGAGTTCACGATCTGAATAGCCCCTGACGGAACTCCGCCTTGGGGAATGGTCATGGTGAGGGGGCCAATGCCGGCCAGCATCCAGAGACTCTCGGTTGGGGTGTTCTGATTGGTGACAACCAAAACAAGTTCGACCGCACCTTTTGGCGAATTCGAGATGGTGAGCGGAGGGGAAGTATTGGCGCCATCGCAGGTATAGGCGCGAGGTATGGCGCCTCCACTGGGCCACGCCGCGGTTGAGAAGGAAAACGCGGCGCCGGTGATGACCGCTCCTGATGGGGCGGGACTTTCGCTGGAAATCGACCCGCTGTTCTTTCGGTCAGGGGCGGTGGCTCCGGTTTTGGGGTCGCGTAAGGTCCGGCCACTGGTGCCACATGAGCTCAGGATGAGAGCGGTAATGGCAATGATGACAACAGCGGTGATGACGAAAGGAGCAGATCGCTGGCGTGGATGCATTGGTGAGGAGATTAGGCCCCATCGTGCAGGGTGAGGTGTCGCCACCGGGGAGGCCACTAGCGTTCGGCGATGGCCGACCGGTGTCTGTTATCGATCCACGCTCATCCCGATGACGAAGCATCCAAGGGTGCGTCCACTGTTGCCCGCTACAAAGCCGAAGGGGTGCGCGCTGTTCTCGTGACGTGCACAGGAGGCGAAGAGGGCGACATCCTGAACCCGGCAATGGATCTGCCCGAGGTTCGTGCTGATCTCGGGTTAGTTCGAGCCCGCGAGCTTGAGGCTGCCGCCAGCATCATTGGTTATGACGAACTGATCCTCATGGGATATCGGGACTCGGGGATGCACGATTCGGAGGCCAATGCTCGCTCCGATGCATTCGCTAATGTCGATCTCGACGATGCTGTTGGTGGTTTGGTGGAAATCATTCGTCGTGAACGTCCACAGGTCATCCTCACCTACGGCGACGATCAACAGAGTTACCCGCATCCCGATCATCTCCGCGTCCACGAGATTTCATTGCCGGCATTCGATCTTGCCGGGGACGTCAACTATCGACCTGAACTTGGCGATCCTTTTTCTCCGCTGAAGATGTACTACTCGGTCTGGTCATCGGCCCGTGTGCTGGCTACCCACGAAAAGTTTGTCGAACTGGGCTTGGAGTCGCCGTTCTCTGAAGAGTGGTTCTCCCGTCCAAGCCTTGATCATCGGGTGACAACAACTATTGACATTGGCGAGTGGTTTGACGTTCGTCTTGATGCGCTTCTTGCTCATGCCACACAGGTTGATCCCGCGTCGCCGTTTTGGTTTGGTTTACCGCGCGAAGTCGCACGCGATGTTCACCCCTTCGAGGACTACATCCTCGCCCGATCGCGAGTTGAAACATCCATCCCCGAAAACGATCTCTTCGCAGGAATCAACTAGCGATGTCTATGTATCCGTCAACACCTCCAATACAACCACCGACGCAGCCTCCAACTGAGCCACCTCAATCAGCGCCGCTAGTCGTTCGCTCGACCTCAGTAACAAAACGCCAGTCAGCGGGTACGGGGCGCACGGTGATTGCGGCAATCATGTTGTTCCTCGCTGGAGTTTCCGCAACTTACGGTGTTGCCTCAATTTGGGGACAGCATCTCATTCTCGATGAGGACACGTGGGTGGCAACGAGCAAAGCGCTCGTAAATGACCCAACGATTCAGCGTGACGTCGCGTCAATAATTGTGACGCAGATTGTCGACGCGGTCGGATTCGAAAAAATGGTTCAAAGCACGTTGCCTCCTCCGTTCAATTTCTTGTCAGGGACGATTGCGGAAAAGACAAACCAACTTCTTGTTGGTGTCGCCGTGCAGGTTGTGAAGACCGACGCGTTCATTGGCGTTTGGGATAGTGCAGTTCGGGCGGTACATGAGGAATTTGTGCACAATGTCGATGGGAGTTCGACAGTTACGACACTTGGATCCGAAGGGATCTCTCTCAACGTTGGTCCGGCCCTCGATCTATTGAAGGATCGGCTGTCATCGTTGGGAATCCCACTTCTGGACAACGTCGATGTATCGGCGATCCCGATTCAAGTGTTGTTGGTTAATGCTCCTGGGCTCGAACGCATTCGCACATGGGTAAATGCCATGCGTATCGGAGCAATTGTGTTTCCCGCCATCGCTGTTATCGCCGGACTGGTGGCGTTACTAGTGGCGCGTCGCCGTTCACTGGCAATCATTGCTGGCGGTTCGGGCGCAATTGCCGGGGCGGCCGTGGTCGCCGTAGTTGTGGCCGCGGGCAAACAGCAAGCCATTGATCGCATCTCGGGCGGTGTCCTTGGTGCAAGTTCTGCGACCATCGTTGTCGACAAGGTGATTTCAGGACTAACCACCGCACTCCTCGTCTCCGCTGTTGTTGGTGGATCGGTGATTGTTGGCGGAATCATTGGTGCAGTTGTCTTTGGCCGTGCCGCTTCCACCGCAACTGACCCTGAGCCTGAGTCTGAGACTGCAATGTGATGGAACTCATCCCGTTTGGTGTCGATCGCATCGATGACCTTGTTGGTCTGCTCTTACGATGCGCTCCTCACGAAGATCTCACCCCCGACGAAGTACTTACGGCTTGTCATGAACAGCCTGGCATCGTCATGGGAACACCCGATGGAGAGTCGGTGCTCGCCGTGGGTGTGGGTCGCGAAATTGATGGTTCTCTTACTGCCTCCATTCGACTTCTCGCGGTAGGGCCGAACGCTCAGCGCAGCGGGAATGGGAAGGCGCTACTTGCTCATGCGGAACAGTGGGCATGGGAGCGAGGCGCGGCTCGCATTGTGATCGGCGGATCGTTGCCATTCTCGCTTTGGCCCGGAATCGCTGAGGAATCACCGGCTGACTTTTTGGCCCAAGCGTGTGGCTATGCGGTGGAAACAGAGTGGGACTCCTACGCCCTCCCGGTGACCTATCGAGCCGAGCCACCTGCGGGGGTGGTCATTCGTCGCGCTGTTCATGACAGCGATGTCACTCAGGTGCATCTTGCATCGGCCGCTAAATGGTCTCGTCAGTCCGATGAAATTGCCAGAGCACTCGAGCACGGAACTTGCCACGTTGCCGTTGCTCAGATCGACGGCGAGGAAGAAGTTGTAGGCCTCGGTTGTCATTCGGTGACTCGCGCTGGTTGGGCGGGTCCTCTGGTGATCGACCAACGGTGGACACGTCAGGGCGTTGGTAGCGCACTGCTCGGGCAGATGTGCCGCGATCTCATGATTGCTGAATTCACAGAACTAACAATTCCGGAGACTTCAGATGTGCGAATGCAATCTTTCTGCGCGGCGGTCGAAGCTAAGCCAACTATCCGTTATCGCCGCATGGTCAAAACCATTACCCATGGTTGAAGCGAATCGTTAGTTTCCCGATCGTTGCAAATCGCGAAGTTCACGCCAACCGATAAGGACCACACCTGCTTGTTCGAGTGTCCGCCGTATTTGCGTGTCGTGACAAACAAGGTGAAGATCGTCAACCCGAGCAGCCCAATCGGTTCCGATGGCACGAAGTTCGGGGGTGTCGTTGGCGGGATGAACGTACATTTCGGTGACGCCAGGGCGAAGATCGGTAAGTGCGTTTTCTATGACACGACGACTACCTACCCCGTTGACATAAACGAAATTATCGGGGGCGAGGATTCCTTCTTCGCCGGTAAGCCGACGGAACGGAAAGCCGATGGTTCGTTCGGTCGACGCGCCAGAGAGACGAATGGGGAGGCTGTATTCCACTGCGAGATCGAGGTAGATATCGAAAAATTCTGGGCGAAGTTGTAATGCGCCCATATGTGAGTCGAGATGGGTCACATCGAAACCCCATAGGAGCGCACGCTCAATTTGGGCACGACATTCGCGCCGCACTTCGTCAAGATCGGCATGATCCCAAAGGTCGGTCACGGTTCGGGGAAAACCCCCATCACCATCGAGCAACGATGGCGCTTGGGTAAGTGGACCCCACCGGTAATGGTCGTAGTTGGAATTCAAAGTGAGATGCACACCAACGTCTTCACCGTTGTATTGCGACGCGGCTTCGCGAGCCCATGCACACGGCATCATGACCGTCGCACTTGTGACTAGGCCATCTCGTAGCGACTCGTATACCCCAGTGTTCGCAGCATGACAAAGGCCGAGATCGTCACTATTGAGAATGAGGAGGCGAGTTTCGGGTGAATAACCCAAGCGTTCAGCGAGCGTGGTCACGTCCTGAACGGTACTGCCCAAGTGTGGTGCACCCTCACGATGCTGGTCGACCAGGCCCTCCGCATGTTCCCCAAAGCCCACGATTCGCCGACTTTGCATCGTTGACTGCAGCACGAAACTCATCGGCGTGGGCGGTGTTTGGGGCGATGGAAAGGACATCGGCAAAACCCCCGATGATCAGTTCGAGATTGACGAAAAGCCCATCGTTGGCGCGCCATACATAGGCAAGCATTCTTTCGTAGGCATCTGTTATTTCGAGGTCGTGGGCAAGTCGAACAACGGTGCCGGCCGGAAGCAGCGCTTTGGCCTGTTCGCTTGCTTCACGTCCGTAGCATTGCACTGGCTTACGCGGGTCTTTGGTTTCGGGTGTATCGATACCAAGAAGTCGAATGCGTTGGGTCTTTCGTCCGATACGAACATCAATGGTGTCGCCATCGATGATGTTGACAACAGTTGGTTCGGTGGCGAACCAGTCGTTGCCGGCAGGTGATTTGAAATGCTGGAAGAGAACGATGAACGAAAGAGTTGAAAGCACAAACAAAACACTGCCCAGTACGCCAATGAATGTGGCAATGTGCCGCCGCCGGTACGCGTTGAGAAATGGGTCCCCATTGGGGTTGCTTCGGTGCCGAATCATGTACACAGTCCCTTTGGGCCGGACAGTGGCTACCTCGGCAGCGATGGGGGCTGAACATAGCGAGAAGTTCGCCGAAGCGAAAGGGCCCCGGCGCTTACCGGGGCCCTTTTCAAAACTTCGGTCCAATTGGACCAGGTTGACGCTAAATGCGTTCGATGAGTGTCCCTGTGCCTAAACCGCCACCACAACACATTGAGATAATGGCGCGGTTGGCGCCGGTGCGTTGAAGTTCGTGGACGGCTTTGGTGATGAGAATCGTGCCGGTTCCGCCAAGCGGGTGACCGGTGGCGATTGCGCCTCCGTTGGGGTTCACCTTGTTGCTATCTGCACCGAGTTCGCGCTCCCATGCCAGTACCACTGAGGCGAACGCTTCGTTGATTTCGAACAAGTCGATATCGTCGATGGAGAGGTTGTTGCGCTCGAGCAGTGCGCGAGTGGCATCGATGGGGCCGGTGAGCATAAGAACCGGATCGACACCAACAAGGCAGGTGTCGACAATTCGGGCGATTGGTGTAACGCCCAACTCGGCAGCCTTCTGGGCTGTCATCATGAGAAGCGCTGATGCGCCGTCGGAAATTTGTGAGGAGTTGCCAGCAGTGTGAACGCCATTCTCGCCAATCACGGGCTTGAGGCCGCTAAGGGATTCGAGAGTGGTATCGCGCAGGCCTTCATCACGAGCCACGTGATGGGTGGTGCCGCTGGGCTTTCCATCCTCGCCGAGATCGGGGGCATCAACCTCGATGATTTGGGTGGCGAAGCGGTCTTCCTTCCAGGCCTGGGCGCCACGTCGTTGTGATTGAAGACCGAATGCGTCGGTGTCGTCACGAGAGATGCCCCACTTCGTTGCGATCCGCTCGGCCCCTTCAAATTGACTGGTGTATTCGTACTGAGCGAAGTAACTCTTGGGGATTGGTGAACCCATGCCCATGCCTTTGGCCACATTGGAACCAATAGGCACCTTGCTCATTACTTCAACACCCCCGGCGACGGCCACATCGATAACGCCGGCGGCAATAAGTGCATAGGCGATATCGGCGGCCTGTTGGCTGGAGCCGCATTGCGCGTCGACGGTGGTGGCGGCGACCTCAAGGGGGAGACCGGCGCTAAGCCATGCAGTGCGCCCAACATTGAATGCTTGCTGTCCGATCTGGCTTACACAGCCAGCCAGGACTTGGCCCACCTGCGCTGGATCGACACCAGTGCGTTCAAAAAGAGCCTTGAACGGAAGAGCCAAAAGGTCTGCTGAGTGCATAGAGGACAGTCCACCGTTGCGGCGGCCTACGGGGGTCCGAACAGCATCAACGATTACGACATCACGAGGTTGAGTAGCCATAGCGGAAGCATACGCGATGGCGATCACAACAGGTCAGGCGGCAGCGGCGCGGTCCTCGCCGAGGGAGCCGGCGGCGTGTGGTTGGTTGGCCGTGGCTCGGGTAAGGGCCTCTCTGGCGAGGGCAATGCCGGAGCGGGCCCTAACAACGGCCTCGCTGTTGAGATGCCAATTGGAGGGGTCTTCCGGCAAGCGGTGGACCCCGGTGGCGTGGAGTGTTGGTGGTTTCTTCATGGGTTTATCTTCCTCACCGGGTGTGACAGTGGAGGTAAAGGGCGCGTTGGCCTCTACTATCCGATTCCGTGGATGCACAGGAATGGCTCGGACTTCAACCAACTCATAACCCGATGCGATGGATTTTGCCGGTCACTCCAGGCATCTGCAGTGGCTTGGGAACGCTGTTTGGCGGCTGCGGTCTTGGTGCGGCCATCGAAATGCTCGAACGGGTCACCGAACGGCCGGTGGTGTGGGCCTGCGCCCAATATCTCGATTTCACAAAGCCGCCCGCGGTGGTTGATCTCGATATTCACATCGGAGCCTCTGGCCGCACGACCACCCAAGCTCGGGTGACCGGCCATGTTGGCGATACCGAGATTTTCACCGTCAATGCTTCCTTGGGCCGACGCGAAATGGAAGAAAGTGGACAGTGGGTTGTTGCCCCGGAGGTTTCTCGGCCGCTCGACTGTCCGCCTCGTGAACTTCGTTTCGATCCGGGCAACACCATGGCAAGCCGTCTCGAAATGCGGATGGCGATCGATGAACAGGGAACGGGTCGTACTGCATTTTGGACACGGATGCCGGAATTATTAGAGACCTCGGCGGCTTCACTCGCGGTCCTTGGCGATTTCGTACCTATGGGTCTTGGTCAAGCAGTTACGACCGAAATTAATTCCAACAGTCTCGACAACACGCTGCGGGTGGTCGATGTCGTCCCCACTGACTGGGTGCTTGTCGATATTCGGATCGAAGCAGTGGCTCGCGGTTTCGGCCATGGGCACGTGTATCTGTGGGCTGAGGACGGAACGCTTATGGGCACGGCAAGCCAATCGGCAATGATCCGGCCTTGGAAGGAACGCCCGTAATGGCTCCCTATCGCGGGTATGGAATCACGATTCCTTTCGACGGCGCACCACTCCACGCCCAGGCAGAACGTATTACTGAACTCCAAACCCTTGGGTACACCGACGCATGGTCGGCCGAAGCCGACGGCACCGATGCGTTCACACCACTTGCGCTTGCGTCTGTATGGGCGCCATCGCTCCGGCTTGGCACCGCCATAGTGCCGGCCTACACCCGCGGCCCGGCCCTTATTGCGCAAAGTGTTGCATCACTCGCGCAAGCCGCGCCTGGTCGATTCGTGCTTGGTATCGGAAGTTCATCAAACGTCATTGTTGAACGCTGGAACGGAATGAAATTCGACGAGCCCTACAAACGCGTTCGCGACACTGTTCGTTTCGTTCGGAGTGCGCTTACTGGCGAAAAGATCACCCACGACTATGAAACCTTTTCCATTAAAGGATTCCGGCTTGGTGCTTTACCTGAACAACCTGTTCCTATCCTTATTGCTGCCCTTCGCGAAGGCATGCTTAATCTGGCTGGGCGTGAGGGCGATGGGGCAATCATCAATTGGTTGTCGGCCGAGGATGTTTCCAAAGTTGCTCCAATTGTCAACGCGCATGGTGACAACAAAGAAATTGTTGCTCGGATTTTTGTTGCGCCTACAGAAGACACCGATACGGTCCGGGCTCACGCACGCTTCATGATCGCGGCGTATCTCAATGTGCCGGTGTATCGCGCGTTTCATGAATGGTTGGGTCGCGGCCCGCAACTTCAAGGTATGTGGGATGCATGGGCGGCCGGCGATCGCCCTGCAGCGCTGGCAGCAATTCCTGATGAAGTCGTCGACCAGTTAGTTATTCACGGTTCCTATGAACAGTGCCGCGCTCATATTCAGCGCTACATCGACAACGGTGTAACTACTCCTGCGATTGCCGTTCTTGGTTTAGCGGGCGCCGATGTTGAAGCGGGCATTCGCGAACTAGCACCGCGTTAAAGCGGGCATTTTTACAATAAGCGCATCTGTTCTGTGCGGGCGGCTCGCTCTGTAAGCGGCACCCAAAGAATGCCGCCACGAGGACCGCGTTCTTTCACTTCCACCGTTTCGAGAAGCACGGATCGGTGTGCCCCTTTGGGGTCGGTGACGCCAAGTGAGCCGTCGACCTCTCGACGTACAACGGTGCCGTCCTTCCAGCGTTCGGTATCACGACGACGAAAACGCACAGGGTCGCCTACCGCAATGCCAAGTTCGGCAAGGGCAGAGGGGGGATAGGGGTCTGGGGCGGCAGTAGCGCGAGCCTTCGGGCGACGGACGGGAGGCATTGGTTAGAACTGACCTGCGGCAGCTTTCATCGTGGTGTGCACGACGTCGAGGCGATCGGTGCCCCATGGGAGCGGCATGACGATGGGAACGTCAACGCCGGCGGCGATATACGACTGAACAGTGGCGTGAACGTGGGCAGGTGTTCCGAGAACATTGATGGCATCGACCATCGCATCGGAGACGGCGCCAATAGCGCCCTCGCGGTCGCCGGCGCTGTGTCGTTCGCGAACCTCGGCAACTTCATCGGCGAAACCGGCGCGAATGAAATTTTTCGCATAGGCATCGACGACGATGTACGAGAACAGATCTTTACGAGCAAGACCGCGATGCGGTTCAGGGTCGGTGGCACCAACATGGACGTAGGCAAACACTTCGGCGTTACCCCCGGCGCGCACTTGTTCAACCGACCACGGCACATGCGATGCCGGCAAGTAGTTGAGCAACACTCCATCGGCGAGCTCGCCTGCCAGGCGGAGCATCCGTGGGTTGAGAGCGGCCACGATGATCTTGGGCTGACGTTCGCCAAGACGAACGCCGAGACGAAAACCTTTTACCGTGTGAAAGTCGCCAGCGAAGTCGACCTTTTCACCGCTGAGACAAAGCCGAAGAAGGGTGAGTTCCTCGCGCATACGTGACAACGCCCGCTGGTCATATTGGGCCCCGTGCCAGCGAGACACCACCGCGGGAGAAGAAACACCAATACCGAGAAAAATATCTCGATCGGGGTGAAGGGCCTGAAGAGTGGCAGCCCCCATTGCGGTGACGCCAGGAGTGCGTAACTGAACAGCGAGAACTCCGGTGCCGAGGGAAAGACCGGGTTGGGCGGCGCCTACCGCCGCGAGAGTGGCGAACGCCTCGAGGCCAGTGGTCTCGGCCACCCAGAACGAGGAGTAGCCAAGGTCAGTTGCCCACTGAGCTCCCTGAAGGCCAGCGGTTGGGCCGAGGCCGGCGAAACTGGCAAAGGTGAGTCCTAGGGGGTGAGACGGTGTTGTGGGCGGTGGCATGTGGCTGACGATAGTTCGGTGCTCTGACAGGGGGCGACGTAACGGCTGTGGCGCAATGGCTGTGTCGTAAAGAATGTGTGGCCAAGAAGAATATTTACGATTATGACCAACGAAACGCGCACTCGTGCCTCTACGATGCGTGGGTACCCGCAGTTCGGATTTTTTGCCCGCTGGCTACGACAGGAGAAAATATGACCGAAACACTTGAGATGAATCCCATCGCTGAAGCAATGTCGATTATTGATCGCGCGCTCGGAGAAATGCTTCATCGTGAACTGGTCAGCACCAATGAGGTCGCCGATCTCCTCCTGGATATTCGTTCACTGTTGGCCCTCGAGTCGGCGGTACTCGTTCAGCAATAAGTTTAGCACTGCGAACTTCCTACAAAAATGCAAACTGGCGCGACCAACAGGTCGCGCCAGTTTTTTGTTGCGGACTAATGGTCGAGAGTTGTGTGTTTGAACTCGTTAAGCGATGGCCACTCGCCGAGCATCGCAACAATTCGCTCCACTGAGCGGCGAGCGTCGGCTTCGTCAACAGGAAGATCCATGAGGCGCACAAATGCGGCCCGATTTTCTGTCATGAAGGTTGGGGCGCCCCACACATCAAGATCACGGACCGATGCAGTGTGTTCGTAGCGGACGATTTCTAAAGGTCGTCCGGTGGCAACTTCAGCAAACACTGGATCAGGATCGACGCCGGTGGCTAAGAGGATTGATCGCAGAACACTTTTGTCACGAAGTTGGGCTCCGTCAGCGTGGCGGGCTTCGAAGAGCGCTCGGTGGACAAGCAGGAAATTTTCGGGTTGTGAATCGCGGATGACGACCCCAACCTGGAGGGCAAGAAGGCCGGTGTCATCTTGAGGATGTTCCCAGATTGGCGCTTCACCGTCTTCGATATGCGCCTGGCCAAGTGAAAACGGCACGAAACGCACGTTCCAATCGGCCCCATCGAGAAGTCCGGTGACAATATGGGCATGGGCGATCCGAGCGAATGGGCAGCGATAATCCCAGTTAACGGCGAAGGTAAGCGACATGGCAGTTGTCCTTTGTGGGTGACCTTAGCGACGGCGATAGAGCGGGAAGACCCCACGAGCGATTGCACCAAGTCCGACGCCGATGGCCAGTCCGCCGGCGACGTCGGATGCGTGATGGATTTTCACGTGGATTCGACTCACCGCTACGAGGCCGCCAAGCCCGAAGAGCGCCATCTTGGCCGGTCGACTTAAACGCTGCGAGAGCAAGACTCCAGCAACCATGGCGGTGCTGGAGTGGCCGCTTGGAAAACTGGTGGACAACGGCATTCGTAAACGGTGTGGTCGTGGTTCTTGCGCCACGGGACGTTCCCGTTTGAACTGGGTCTTCACTAAACCGTTGATGATGACCGATTCGGCGGCGAGCACGGCGGTAAGGCGCCAGGCTGCTCGAGCATCTTCAGCGGATCGGAGGCCGCGTAGAAACGCGAGGAGCACCCAAATCAGTCCGAAGTCACCCAGTTCGGTAATGGCATAGAGAATGCGATCGGTTGGCTCACGACCCCGCAGCTTGTCGAACAATGAGTCGACCAAGTGATCGAAGCGGTCGATGGGGCCAAGTTTGTGTGGTGGCTCGAGTTGATGGTGGGGAAAGTGGCCATCGGGATGCTCGGTGGCCATGCTCTCGATTGCCGCATCGATGATGCCCCCGGGCGGGAGCGGATCGGTCTCGTGGGGGGCATCCATGGGGGAGGATGCTAGGGCAGGGCGGACAGCATCAATCCCGACGCCCGGGAGGCGCTGGTGCGTAGGGGCGACCACTGGCGAGGAACTCGGGGCGAGCCTGTGCTGGATCGCCGCCAAACTCGGGGCACCATTGCTGGTATGAACACCATGAGCACAGCGGCGATTTCCGGGGCCGGAAATCTTCTTGAGAACATGCAGTTTCGATGGTGGACCAGATTGAACGTAGTTTTCGTTCGATCTGGCGTGATGACTGCTCGGTGAGAAACGCTTCGACAACCTGACCGTCTCCGAGGAAAAGCAGTTGCACTTTGGTGGGGCGTTCGCCATAGATCTGTTCGCAGAGCCAGGCATAAATATGGACACCGGTGAGACGCGCACTGGCGTACTGACTTTTCGGTGACTTGCCGGTTTTGTAATCGCTAACGATGAGGTTTCCGTCGGCGTCGCGCTCGAGTCGATCGATAATCCCTCGTAACAGCACGGAGGATCCGTTGTCGGTCGGGAGTTGTTGTTCGACACGCAACTCGTTGCCGATCGGATTGATCGTTGATGGGTCTTCCATGGTGAAGTAGGTATGCACAAGGCGCATGGCATCGGCGATGAATTCCTCTGTGGAGTGTTCGTCGAGTGCGAGTTCGCGCCATTCAGGATTGTTGTTCAGTGCAACGCGAGCTGTTGCGAGTGCATCGAGTGCTGCGTCGAGTGTTCGACTGGGTGGTTCGAGCGAGAAGAGGTGTTCAAGTGCGGAATGAACGAGTGTGCCCTTCACCGTTGCAATCGTGGGTGGTGAGGGAATTTTGTCGATTGAGGAGAACCGAAACGACAACGCGCAATTCGTAAATGACGAGACCTTTGACGGGGAAAGAGAGACGGGAAGTTCAAATGCCATACGATCAGGCTACGCACCCGCTGTGACCTTCGCTTCGCTTACGAGTCACTCGTGGGCGCAAATGCATTAAGAATTGACACTGCAATGCGTGAAGGATCCTCTAGCGGACCGAAATGTCCAAGTCCGGGGTGAGAATCCACCGAACCATTTGGTAATGCATTAGCGATTGGTCGACCAAAAATTGCGGGGATGGCATCTTCGGCGCCGAGCGCAATAGTGACGGGGCATCTCACGCTTTCTAGGGAGAGGAACGCTTGGTGCGCCGAACCGCGAGCGTAGACCTCTGCTTCATTTTCGGGTCGACACTTGAGCGTGACCGTGCCGTCGATATTTTGCGAGAAACCATGATCGACATAGAGGCGAAGAGCAACCCGATCAAGTTGAGAGAAGGGCAACTTCGAAGCGAAGTTATCGAACGCAGCATCGAATGATTCGAACGTGTCTCGTCGGCGCCGAGCCCCAACGGCCAACGGATTTTCAGGTGCGTAGCCTTGCGCCCACTCGGGTGTCATGACGACAGGTTCGAAGAGATAGAGCGATCGAAACATTCCTGGTCGTGCTTGTTCGGCAAGTAAAAGTGCGGCGCCACCTTTTGAATGTCCGACTCCATACGGTTGGTCGAGGCCGAAAGCATCGACGACCGCGATGATGTCGTCGGCGAATCCTTCCCACTCGAGTGGGCGGTTAGTTGGGGCGGTGGAATCGCCGTGGGCCCGAAGATCGATTGACCAGCAGTGGAAATGGCGTTGTAGTTCGTGGGCAATGGGTTCCCAGACCCGTCCGTGGAATCCCGTGGCATGGGCCATGAGTAGTGGTGGTCCGTCGCCGCCAAGATCGTGGACCTCTAGTTCGACATTGTCAGTTGATCGGACTCGCATTGTTCCATCATGGCGCTACCGTGCGACTCATGTCGTCTACTGAGCCACAACCGTTTGACCGCAACGGCGAGGATGAGTTCGTTGGCGAGGAAGCGGAAGTAATCGAAGTGAATCGTTTGTTCTACGAGGCCTTTGAAGCTGGCAATCTCGATGCCATGAGCGATCTGTGGTTTCACGATGATCGCGTGGTCTGTGTGCACCCGGGATGGACAGCATTGCGCGGTTGGGCAGCAGTGGCGTCAAGTTGGGCGGCAATGTTCAACAGCGATCAAGTTCTGCAATTCATTGTCACCGACGAACATGTCGTGGTTGTAGATGATGTTGCGTGGGTGTCGTGCGACGAAAATCTGCTCACGTTTGGTGCGAGCGCGACCATTAGTGCGCTCAACGTGTTTGAGCGCGGCCTCGATGGTCAATGGCGCGTGGTGGTCCACCACGGTGCTCCCATAATGGTGTCCTCTGACGACGAGTGATCTCGCCGTCACTTTTTACTGCGGTGAAATGATGCGGATGATCTTCTTGATTTCGTCAGTGTTATCGAACGGCACGATGTAGCCCTCTTCGTCGCGAATATCGGACAAGTGAGCGGCGACGTCTTCGGCGGTGAGGCTCGGATTGAAGTAGCCGGGAGTCAGGCCAACGAACATACGGGCGATAAGCCCACCAGCGGCAGAAAAGATTTCACCAGTTGGTTCACATGCTTCGGAGGCGAGATACGCAACGAGTGGACTTACGAGGGCAGGGTCCATTTTTTCGACCACGCCTTCGAATAAGCCTTCGGTCATGCGTGTAGCGGCAACGGGAGCAATGGCGTTGGCCTTGATGTTGAACTTGCGGCCTTCAATGGCAAGAACATTGGTGAGGCCAACGAGTCCCATCTTGGCGGCGCCGTAGTTCGCCTGACCAAAGTTTCCAAGAAGTCCAGAGTTCGAACTTGTCGAAACGATGCGGCCGTAGCCCTTCTCACGCATGATCTGAAATGCCGGCTGCGTGACATAGAACGCACCGAGCAAATGAACTTGAATGACGGCCTCGATCATTTGTTGATCAAGATTGTGGAACGACTTATCGCGAAGAATGCCTGCGTTGTTGACGATGATGTCGACAGTTCCGAACGCCTCGACCGCAGTTTGAACAATCGCTTTGCCGCCTTCGGAGGTGGCCACCGAATTGCCATCAGCGACTGCTTCGCCGCCTAGGTCAATGATCTCCTGAACCACCGATTGAGCGGGACCGACGTTGCCACCCTCGCCATTCACTGATCCACCGAGGTCGTTGATGACCAGGCGAGCCCCGCGGCGGGCGAGTTCTAAGGCGTGCTGACGGCCAAGACCACCGCCGGCGCCAGTGATGATTGCAACTTTGCCGTCGAAACCGATGTCAGTCATGAGATGGTGATGCTCCTCGCACCAAGGTGCGGGATAGGGGAAAGGGACCGTTGGAGCGTAGCCATTGGTGAGCGCCCAGGGGCTATTTCGCAACTGGTTGCATTGCGCAGGCTGGCAGTTCGGTAGCGTGGTCTCCCATGGCACCCAAGATCAGTACCGAGAAAATGTTTAAGCGCCGTCAAAAGGTGGTCGCTGCGGTTGACCTTCCTGGTGCGCCGGCTGGCACCCCTGGCAAAGTGTGGTTTGTTTCGGGAATAACTTGGATTCGTTATCACGTTGTTTTTGAAAATGGCACCGATCTGGCAAATGTCGATGGTGCGCAACTTACCGACTTGAAGGCGTTTCGGCAGAGCGAACTCGATGCCGAACGCGTGCGGGATGACGCTGAGCGAGCAGTTTCGCTTCAAGCCGCTCGGGCCGAGGGGCTGGCCAATCTTGCCGACGGCCCGCACAGTCACTGACTTCAACCAACGAATTTCAAAACATCGAAAGCGGCGGAGGCCTTGTTATGGCAACGATGAAATTAGGTATGCAGATCGACTACGCAGGTGGGTTCGCCGAATCTGCCGCAAAGGTAGCCTCCTACGAAAAAGCGGGTCTCGATATAGCGTGGGTGGCTGAGGCCTACGGCTTTGATGCCCCAACTTTCATGGGCTATCTCGCCGCTAAGACCGAGTCCGTCACTATTGCGTCGGGAATTTTACCGATCTACACGCGTACGCCCACGCTTATGGCGATGACGGCCGCCAGTATGGACACGCTTACTGATGGTCGATTCATTCTCGGTCTTGGCGCAAGTGGCCCCCAGGTCATCGAAGGATTCCATGGGGTGAAGTACGACGCTCCGTTGGGCCGTACACGCGAAATCATCGACATTTGCCGGATGGTCTGGAAGCGCGAGCGTGTGCAGTACAACGGGAAGTACTACACATTGCCATTGCCGGCCGATCAGGGCACGGGTATGGGCAAGCCGCTCAAGATAATCGCCAAACCAATTCGCGAGGAGATCCCTATCTGGATCGCTTCGCTTGGTCCGAAGAATGTTGAGTTAACTGCCGAAATCGCCAATGGCTGGTTGCCAATTTTCTACCTTCCGGAACGAGCGGAGGAAGTGTGGGGATCCGACCTTGCGGCAGGCGCGGCCAAGCGCGACGCATCGCTTGGGCCACTTGAAATCGCGGCTGGTGGACTTGTCGCAATTGGCGATGATGCTGCGCCAATTGCAGAAATGTCGCGCCCGATGGTTGCGCTCTACGTCGGGGGCATGGGAGCGAAAGGCCACAACTTCTACAACGATCTCATGTGTCGGTATGGCTACGAAGCAGAGGCAGAAAAGATTCAGGACCTCTACCTCGATGGCAAGAAAGATGAAGCTGCTGCCTTGGTTCCTGCTGAGTTCTTGAAACTCACGAACTTGTGCGGCCCGGAAGGCTTCGTGAAAGAGCGTGTGCAAGCGTTTGCCGAGGCTGGTGTCACCGTGCTCAACATCATTCCCGTCGGTGGCGACGCCATCGGTACCATCGAAAAACTCAAGAGTTGGGTGTCGTAGCCCTTAACGCAGAGCACTCATTCGGTCGATAACTGCTTGGGCTTCGGCCACCATTGATCGAACAATGTCTCCCGCCGGTTGCAAGGAATCGATCGCCCCGACCCCTTGACCTGCCGGCCAGAATTCGCGGTCGGGATCGACCTCTGTGTCGGGTCCGGCGCCAAGGTGATTTGCTCCGTCTTCCATTGACGCAAGTAATTGAGCGGGAAACGGTTGCAACTGTTCAGGGTGTTCTTCGAACTGTTGGGTGTAGGAGTTGCGCACGACTCGACATGTCTTACCTGAATAGGCGCGGCTCACAACAGTGTCATCTTCGGCCATTGTGAGAAGACGTTCTTTGTAGCCAGGAGTTCCGTACGCCTCTGGTGTCGCGATGAAACGCGTGCCGATCCATACTCCGGCTGCGCCAAGCGAGAGCGAGGCGGCAAGACCGCGTCCGTCGAAGAGGCCTCCAGCGGCAACGACAGGAACTTTTCCTTCAACGACGTCGACAACTTGAGGAACAAGCGCCATTGTTGCAATGGTTCCGGTGTGCCCACCTGCTTCTGTGCCTTGGGCAATGACAAGATCGCAACCAGCAGCAACGGCGCTCACCGCGTGGCGAACTTTTCCGCACATCGAGGCAACGATGAGGTTGTTGTCGTGGCATAACTCGATGACCTCGCGTGGAATGCCAAGACCTGCGACAAAGACTCGACCGCCATGGTCGATGATCGACTGCACTTGTTCAGCCATGCTGCCGGGAAGTGCAGTGAGGAGATCGACGCCCCAAGGCTTTGTCGTGCTCGAGGCAACGAGATCCATCTCCTCGTTCATTCGTTCGAGTGACATCGTGGACGCGCCCATGCAGCCGAAACCGCCAGCCTCGCTTACCGCTGCTACAAGTTCGTGATAGCTGACACCACCCATTCCGGCCAGCATCACCGGATGTTCGATTTCGAGAAGTTCAGTGAGTGGTGTCTGCATGGGTGCCACGGTAGGCGCCCGGACCAGTGAACATGCCCCTGTGCCAGCGAGATGGGGTGAGGATGAGGGCTCGGGGGTAATCCTCAAAGAGCCACCGGGCAAAATTGCGCCTGGTCCAGTCTGAGAGCCCGGCAATGCGCACGGCGCCGCGGGCACCAAGGGGCCGCTTCAGGATCGAAGTGAGGCGTTGGGCAAAGACATGGTCAACGGCAAGTTGGTTGTGGACCTGTGATTCGTATGCGTCATTTCGGCTGGCGATGTCATCGAAGTGGGCATTGATCGCTTCCGCGGCCCATCGGCCAGTGGAAAGCGCCTGGCCAATTCCCTCACCGGTCATGGGGTCGGTGGCGGCGGCGGCATCTCCAACGAAAAGCGCGCGTTTGGCCGTAAGCGTGATGGATTCAACTCGGGCCGGAATCGGCCATGCCCGATGGGGGGATTCGGCCTGAACATTTGGTCCGAGAAACTCGCGAACATGCGGGCGCTTCAGAAAGTTTCGCCACACTTCTGCCATATCCCCAACTTTGTACGAACTGCCTTCGCGCAGGATTCCGAATCCGATGTTGGCACTGCCATTGGCCAGTGGGAACGACCACGCGTAGCCCGGAAGAAGATCGGGTTCAAACCACACAACCAGTTCGCGAGATGCTCGCTCGGAGACGCCAGTAACGTACTGACGAAACGCGTGCCATTCGCCGCGGTAGTTGGGTTCGGTAACGCCGAGCAATTTGCGAGACGGCGACCACATGCCATCGGCGGCAATGAGATGGCGGGCCGTGATGGTCATGTTGGTTGATGTGGTGACGGTAATTGAGTGGTCATTTTGCTCAAGTGAATGAAGCGCGGTGTCTTCGTGAATGGAGACGCCGACTGATCGTGCGAGATCAACAAGCGCGTTATCGAGGTCGGTTCGGCGACATACTGCCGCGTAGATTCCGGCGTTTCGCGGCAGCGGGAAGACAACTTCGCGTCCACTTGGTGATCGAACAATGACATCGTCGACAGTGACCCATGAAGGCACGTTTGCTGGGTCAAGGCCAAGATCTTCAAGTTCGCGAAGTGCTGCAGTAGTGAGGCCGTCTCCACAAATCTTGTCTCGAGGGAAGGTCGCCTTATCGATAACGATGACGCTGTGGTTGCGACGGCGCAGAACTATGGCGGCAGCACAGCCAGCGGGGCCTGCGCCCACAATGACCACGTCGGTATTAATTGCACTGGGAGGAGAAGCGTCGGCCATCAGGAGACGAGGTTACGGTGCGTTGCGCTGAGGGCCGAAGCCGGGGAGAACCTCGCCCGGTTCAATCGGCCTCATCATCACATCGAGAGCGAGCCAAATCGTTTTTGAGAAGGGGAGGAAAACAAGCGGAACGATGCCGGCCGCCAGGATTGAGGCAATGATCATCGGCATAATCGGAGGGTTGGGCGACATGGCTAAAACCAAATGGCAGGGTCGATGTGGGTGATGTCGAGAGGGTTGTCGGGGATCGTGCCGCTGACAAGATCGGGGAGAAACTCGCGCAAGCGCACCGGTAACACATTCACTTCGCTAGCGAGAAGTTCGTCAAGCCCCCACCAGTGGTGTCCGCCAAAGGCCAGAACCTCAAATGCCTCAAGCCCTCCGGGTTCGCGAGTGGAAAGGTCGATGCGGTCTGTCCACGCCACGTGCACATGTTCGTGTTGGTCGAATTTCCATCCGGCAAACGTGAATTTCGAATGTTGTGTCCATACGCAAGGTCCAATTTCGGCTTCGTGGATGCCGGTTTCTTCGAACAACTCGCGTTTGGCCGCTTCAGCGCTCGTTTCACCCTCCTCGATGCCACCTCCAGGAATTTCCCACCAGTTCCCTTTCGAGGGGTCGGCGGGATCGCGTCCTTCAAGGAGAAGAACGTGCCCAAATTGATCAAGAACAACAACGCGAGCTGCGGTTCGTTTTAACACCCAATCAGCCATGTACGTCCTCTAACCAGTGGATCCAGCGTCCGTGGGGGTGAGCAACAGCCAGTGCTGTGGACTCACGATTCCCGCTTCGCCATGATCGCAGGCCAAGAGCGGTCGGTGTTCCGGTTCCGGGATCAAATGACGAAACCCCATCAGTAACTGGGGGAAGCCACTCGAGGAAGCGAGGTTCCTCGAAACAAACAAGGTCACAGTCCCGGGTTGCTCCAATGGCGTCGAGTGCATTGGTGAGCGAACGCCGGCCCTCCTCGTTGATGTAGGCGAGGGCCCAGGTGGAGAAGACCACGAGGTGTTGATCCGCGGAGATAGTCGAAATGAGCGCAGGAAGTTCCGCCACCGCATCGCCTTGAACAAGTTGTGGCGGGTGTTCCTTGGCGATAGTGAGGGCGGCGGCGAGTCGTTGCGGGCGGTCGGGAGAGCCGGGCCACACGCAGGCGGCGAGCCACCGGGATTCGTCGGGGTTGGTGACATCTATGGGGTTGGGGTCGATGCCGGTGCGTTGACCTTGGAGGGGTGCAGTTGATTGAAAGGTAGGGATGATTGATCCGCGCACTTCACAAACCAGTTGAACTGTCGATTGTCGAGGACCGGTACGTTCGAGAACTGTTCGGTTTCGCTCGACCGTGATTGCGAACTGATCGAAGAACAAATTCAGTCCAGCGCTAGGGCCAATCTCAACAAACGCAACTGGCGAGGTGACGTCGCGAGTGGCGCGCGCAAATGCAGGGACAAGCACCGCGCTGCGGCCGACTTCGTTTGTCTGCACGGAGCGAGTACGCATGTTCGAAAGAATTACCTCGGAAAAGTCGAGGACCATCTGTCGAAATTCGGCGAGTAAATCGGCATCGCTTTCTCCCCGGTAACACCGAAAAAGTTCGCTGTCGGGGAATCGGAGAACAACATCGTGAGTTGCTGCGAAGAACAATAAAGGAACGCGACCGCGGCGAGTATTTGCGGCGGAGGCACCGTCGATGAACGAAAGGAGTTCATGGTCGGTGGCAATGGAACGGGCGAGTTGTTCATACACCGGATAGTGGCCATGAAAATCGGAATCGGCGATGAACACGAACAGTCGCGCGAGTTCTTCAATCCGGTTGATCTCAGTCACAACCTGAGGTTATCGGCCTGCACTGGTCGAAATCATTGGTGAGGTAGCACAATGACGACGTGAGCAATTCGACTAGCAGCCTGATCCGACGAGGTGCACGTGGTCGCTGCCCGGTTTGTGGACACGGTGATTTGTTTCGTTTTTGGGTGATGATGCGACCAGAGTGTCCGGGCTGCGGCCTGGTGTTCGGGAGAATTCCCGGTCAATGGCTTGGTTCGTGGTTTCTCAATATTTGTTTGGCGCAATTGGCTGTTGTGCTCGTTCTCTTCGTCGGCGTTGCGACGACCTGGCCAGATCCGCCGATGTGGTGGATTGGTTCGGGTGTGGCCTTCGCTGCTCTAGCGGTTCCGTTTCTCTTTTTCCCATTTTCGCGGACGTTATGGATGGCGATCGATCTCGCCATGCGGCCTCTTGATTTCGAAGATGGCGTTCCGCCGGGGTTTGAACTTGAGCAGGACCGCAAGCAATGGGAACAGGATCGAACAATACGCCCGAAAGATTCGTGAGCGTTAACGAGACGTAGGCGCAGTGCTGGGAGTGACGGTGAGATTGAAGGTAACCGTCACGGGTGGTCCGACCGCTCCACCTATTTGTTCATAGCGAAATCTGATTGTGGTGGCGCCAACATTTCGACCGGCGAACGAGAGGAGTTGCACGAGTGGAAGCGCGGTTGTTGTTGACGGTGACACCGGAGTGACGCTGTTGGCTGCGGAGGGTCCGGAACTAGTGCCGGAACTAGTGCCGGACCTAGTGGTAGCCGGGGAGATTGTTGAGGTTGTCGATGTCACCGCGGAATTGGTTTGCGTTAGTAACGATGCATCGTCGCGAAATTCCGAGCCAAGTGGCACAACGATAGTGGTGTCGACGGGGGCCATTACCCATCGCCAGCCGGCCCCGGGATCGGCCGGAAGCATGATGGCGAAACGGTGACCAGAAGCAACGGTGATTGGCGAAGCGGGATCGGTGTGAGCCTTGTACTGCAACTCTGAAGGGCCTTGTGGCGTTGTGATTGAAGAAGGATCGGGAGAGGAAGAGGTAGATCCGCCTGAGCAACCAACGAGGGCAAGGAAAAGAACCACCGTTCCCGCTCCGAGAGCGGTGCGGAATGCTCTTTGACGCTCGGTCGGTCGAGGTGCAGTCATCAATGTTGAGACTACGGCCCTTATCGGTGTGCTGAAGTGCAACCGGCAACCCGCAGTCATCTAAAGTCGACTCTCGTGAACTTTGACGAATCTCCAGAAGAGGCGGGGCTGCGGACAGAGATCCGAGCGTTTCTCGATGCCCACGCAACACTCAAGACCGGAACCGATGCCGATTGGTCCCGTGGCCCGGTAAACGATTCCGAAGAGGCCGCTTTTGCTTACAGCCTGAGATGTCGAGAATGGCAGAAAACGCTTTACGACAACGGTTGGGGCGGAATTACGTGGCCCAAGGAATTTGGTGGTCGTGGTGACAGCGCTGCGGTATCAGTGATTTTCGGCCAAGAATCCGCCAAGTACGACGTCACTATGGGTTTTGGTGGCGCCGCGCTTTCGTTGGTTGGCCCACCCATCATGCGGCACGGTACCGCCGAGCAGCAGCAACGATTCCTGCCGAGACTTCTCAGCGGTGAAGAGACCTGGTGTCAGCTTTTTAGTGAGCCGGGTGCTGGTTCCGATCTTGCTGCGCTTTCAACTCGCGCGGTGCGCGATGGCGATTCATTCATTGTGAATGGACAGAAGGTTTGGAACACTCAGGCGCAATTCGCCGACTGGGGCATTCTGGTTACTCGCACCGACCCCGATGTTCCGAAACACAAAGGACTCACGTTCTTTCTTGTTGATATGAAAACGCCGGGAATTGAAGTGCGCCCGCTTGTCCAGGCAACTGGGCAAGCCCATTTCAATGAGGTGTTTTTCAGCGACGTCTTGATTCCAGCGGAAAACGTTGTCGGTGAAATCAACAACGGATGGTCAGTTACTCGCACCGTTCTTTCCAGTGAAGCAGGAATGATTGGGTCAAATTCTGGTGGTCCCAATTCTTTCGATGCGTTGTTAAAGACGGCCCGAGAATTCGGACGAACTGAAGATCCAGTTATTCGCGAACGCCTCGCCGACATCTATGCCCGCGAGCGAATGCTGCAACTCTTGGGTCTTCGTATGCAGTCGTTCATTCTGAATGGTCGGGGCAACCCACCTGATCCGTCAGTGATGAAGAACTTCATGGTGGCGTCCGCCGAACGTAAATACGACCTCGCTATCGAAATCGAGGGTGCTGCTGGCATGCTCGATAAGGCCGATGCCCCTGATTCTGGCTTTTGGCAACGTCAGGTTATGGGCCAATACGGGTCGCGGATTGGTGGTGGTACCACCGAGGTGCATCGCAACATGATCGCCGAGCGTGCACTTGGGCTTCCTCGCGAGATCCAGACCGATAAAGACCTTCCGTGGAAAGACATTTCGAAGGCATAACACCGATGGTGCCGCTCAGGTTGCGGCGGATATGCCGACAATGCCCGCGTAAAGAAGGGCGGCGCCGAAGGTTGTTGTGGACACCATGGCGCCAACATTGCGAGGTTGGCGCATCAGTGATATTTGCTGGGCAACGGAGCCGTTCGCTCCTAGAGCTTCAGGACTTTCATGGCGTTTTCACGGAGGAACTTCGGCCACACCTCGTCTTTGAATGGCACAGTGGGCAGTTCACTGAAGATGCGGTCGTAACTGAGGCCGGCGGGGAAATAGCCGGCATACATGACCTTGTCGGCGCCACGGCTGTTCGCGTAGTCGACGATGGTCTTTGGGTAGTGCTTCGGGGCGAATGCTGAGGTGGAGTAATAAAGGTTTGGCCACTTCAACATGAGTTTCATCGCCAACTCGGTCCAGGGTTCGGCGCCATGACGCATTACAAAAGTGAGGTCGGGGAAGTCGTACATGACCTCGTCGATAAGTTCGACATGTTGCGGAGCGAATGGAACTCGTGGCCCAGGAATGCCGACGCAAACGAAGATCGGAAGATCAAGTTCGCAGGCCAGTGCGTAGAACGGGTACATCTTTTTGTCATTGAGCGGGGTGCGGTAACCGGCAGGGAAGGTGCTGATCGCACGAAGGTTCACGCCACTGGCGTGTACTTCGCGAATGCGGTCGATCGCCGGCATGACATCGGTGGGATCGAATTCGAAACAAGTGAAGAAACGGTCGGGATGCTCCTCGAGCGCTCGAATGCAATCGAGATTGTTGGGGTTGAACCCAAGCATCGCTTTTTCGATGTTGTGACGATCGAGGTTATCGAGAAGGAGCGCTACAGGATCGACGCCTTCCTCGGTGTCGGCCGGTACATCTTTAAACATGTATTGCGCTGGAAACCGGAAGTCTTTGGACTCTTGGTCGCGAAGATGGGGGGCCAGGAACTGGTAGACCTCTTTGCGGTTACGGCTCGGCATTCCGACAAAAGTTTCGATGATCTTGATGTCGCTAGGAAATCCCATGGTGGCGCTTTGCTCCGGTGTCTCGATGTACCGAGCGAATCTAGACACCACGAGCAGGGTGCGGATGCATGGTCGATTTCAGGCTGCGAAGTGAATAAGTTCGTCTGGAATTCCAGAACGAACTTCAAGTAACCACGACTCAAGTTCAAGTTCTGAGGCACGTCGGCGATACGACGGCGCCACAATATTGCCCAGATCGTCGGCGTGGGATCGAAGTGCAATTGCACGCAATCGAAGGGCACCGGCTTCAGCAAGAAGTTCGGTATGGACTGTTCGGGTTTGAATCTCAGTTGTTGACATTGTTCACTCCCTCGGCCATCACCGGACGGTGATGGGTGCTTGGCATTGCTGCCGTGACTTCTGTTATCGGCAGAACCCACCGGACTATGAGCACTATTCCTCATCAAAGTTGAGACGAGGGTGAGAATCGGGCTGGATTGGGGTGTGAATCGGACAATCAGGCGGAAACTGCCGCAGCCTGGGAGCCATAGCGATGCCGGAAAGCGAAATGGGCGGCAACGCCTGCCGGCAATGGAAGCCAATACGAAACGACTCGGTACGCCAATGTTGCGAGAAGCGCTTTTTCGCCAGGAACGTCAGCGAGCACGAGCATCGCGGTGAGCCCCGCTTCAACAAAGCCAACGCCTCCCGGCGTGATTGGGATCATGCCGAGCACCGCGGCGACTGCGAAGGCCAACAACACGAGACTAAGGCGCGGGTTTACTCCACAGGCTCGAAGTGCGGCAACCAACGCGAAGTAATCGAGGATCCAGTTTCCAACCGCGGCAAACAAGGCGGCACGCCAACGGGACCCCAAAGCCGCCACCATCTGATCTCGTTGTCGGATCATTCCTTCGGCAGTGGTTCCACCAGAGTGGCCCCGACGCCGCTGTATCCAACTGCTGATTCTTTCGATAGCGCGACCAAGCAAATGGATTGGTCGATCGAATCGGATGAGGCAATAGGTGAAACCAAAAAGCACCAAAGCGAGAACGGCTCCGCCCCAGGCCACATGGACAAGACCTTCGGGGATGGGAGCCCCGATAATGGAAAGCGCCACCGCAACAATTGGAAGGCAAAGAAGAACACCGTTGGAGATGATGGCGTTCGCAGCCAGAGCGGCTCCGGCCGATCCGCGATCGACACCGGAGACCGACAGCATTCGGAAACCGGTGGCGGCGCCAATCGCAGCACCCCCTGGGACCACCTTGGCGACAGCGTTTGCGACGAGTTGCGAGGTTGCGGCAACAAACCACGACACCTTGGGGAGTGCAATGCGGGTCAACTCCCACGCGCATGCATAGGACCCCCCCTCGAGGGCAACCATTGCAACAAACCAATACGGACTGATGTTTTGCAGTTGTGGAACCTGGCCCCACATATTGAGCAGTTCGGGAGCGAGCCCGTAGAGCGCAATAGCGGTGACGATGAGGAACAGGACGCGTCCGACCACGCGCCAAGGCGACAATTGTCCCGCCGGTGCACCGTCTGCGCCGTCAGCGGGAGGAGCAGAATCGAAGTCGTTGGCCTCGCTCAGCCGAGGACACCCTTTTCGTGCATTGCGCTAATTCGCTCGTCGCCGTAACCGAGAACCTCGCGCAAAATCTCTTCGCTATGTTGGCCAGATTCCGGCGCTTTTCGCGGAATTGGGAGTTCGGCTCCAACGATTTTCACGGGGTTTGGCAGCATGTCGGCGCCAAGAATTTCTTTCGGGATCCAATTCATTCGATTTTTGAATTGTGGGTCGTCTCCGAGGTTTGCGTGGGTGTTCACCGGAGCAAGTGGCGTGTTCCACTCCCCGCCAAAGTCCATCCACTGAGCCGAAGTCTTGGTCTTGAAAATTTTGGTGAGTTCGTCGAGGAGTTCGCGGTTGCCGCGAGCATGGTCGGCGTATTTTGAACCGGGAAACTTTTCGAACAGGTCGTTGCGGTCAATTCCCTTACAGAAGTTCTTCCAAAATGCTTGCTCTGACGCCATGAACAAAATGTGGCCATCAGCGGTTGCGTACATCTGATAGCGAACGCCTTCCCGCATTCCAGCAGTGCCGGCCGGTCGGCGTTCGAAGTTATCTGATTTGTTTCCGGTTACTTCAGACTGCGGGCGCTCATACGCCTTTACCGATTCGCTTCGATACCAGTCAAATGCCGCGGCGGCATCGGACTGTGCAATCTCCATGTAGCAACCTTCGCCAGTTGCGCGAGCATGAATAATGCCGGCGAGGATGCCAACGGCTCCGTACAACGGGCCGGCATTGATCCCGATCGACGTGTGCTCGGGGATGTAGCAGTAACCGTCCTCGTCATAGGCGGGAGGAACGATGCCTGCCCAGGTGTCATAGGCAATCCCGTGGCTGGGGAGATCCCGGTACGGGCCGGTCATGCCGTAGCCACTGATTGTCATGAAAACGATCTTCGGATTGATCACCTTGAGGTCCTCGTAACCGAGGCCTCGGCGAGCGAGAGCGCCGGGACGCATTGCTTCAACAACGACATCGGCGTCAGCGGCGAGATCTTTGAAGGCTTGAGCGCCTTCCTCGGTGCGGAGATCGAGAACAATCGAGCGTTTTCCTCGATTGGCATGAAGGAAAAGAAGTGAAGTTCCTTCCACGATTGGCCAAGTCATCTCCCGGCCATAATCGCCACCGGGGGCTTCGACTTTGATGACATCGGCGCCAAGTTCGGCAAGATTGGTGGTGAGGGCGGCAGGACCGAGAATGGATGCTTCAAGGATCCGGACACCGGCAAGGGGAGCGAGTTGGTTCATTCCCTAATCTGTCACATCGGAGCACCCCTCGTCGCCATGAAAGGGTCACGAGGGCCCATCAGATGGGGCATGATGGAGCCCAGCTATCTAGACCTGAGTGGAAGGGGAACACAATGCGAATCGTCGTCGATTTCGACCTTTGTGAAAGTAACGCAGTGTGCATGGGAATCGCTCCCGAGGTTTTTGAGGTTCGCGAAGATGATTTCCTCTACGTGCTCGACGAGAATCCGCCCGAGTCCATGCGCGCCAAGATGGAAGAGTCGGTGCAGCGCTGCCCGAAGCAAGCCATTTCAATCATTGATTGATCACACGTTGGCACTGCTGGCGCCGTAGAGTCCTGACTTCTTATGAGTACGACATTGATTGTTGGTGCGTCCCTTGCGGGAATGCACGCGGCTAAGACATTGCGAACTGAAGGACACGATGGCCCGATTATCCTCGTCGATAGCGATGTCGATTTTCCTTATGATCGGCCGCCGCTTTCGAAACAGATTCTCACCGGTGAATGGGATGCTGAGCGCATCGCCTTACCGGTGGCACAAGAGGACCTTGGTCTCGATCTTCGGCTCGGGGTGCGGGCAACGTTTCTCTCTCTTGAGTCTCATGTCGTAGATCTCGTTGCCACAAGCGGCGATACTGAATCCGTTACATACGATTCACTTATCATTGCCACTGGCGCAGCAGCCCGACACCTTCCAGGCACCGCGGGAATCGACGGTGTGCATGTTGTGCGCACGCTCCAGGATTCACTGGCCTTGCGCGAGGAACTCGAGGCCATGCCGTCACGCGTTGTCGTTATCGGTGCCGGCTTCATCGGTGCTGAAGTTGCTTCCAGCTGTCGTAAACGAGGCCTTGATGTCACGCTTATTGAGGCGCTGCCTCTTCCGCTCGAACGAATTCTCGGTCCTGTGATTGGCGAAGTTTGCGCGCAGGTTCATCGTGAAAATGGCGTTGATCTGCGGCTTGGAGTTGGAGTCGATCATCTCGACACAGTCACGGTCGATGGCCGTCAGCGCGTCGTGGGTGTGACTCTCACCGATGGCGCTTCAGTGCCGGCCGAGATCGTTGTCGTGGGCATTGGTGTCACGGTAAATACCGGTTGGCTCGACGGCTCGGGTCTAAATCTTGATGACGGAGTTGTTTGCGACGGCACACTTTCTGCTGGCCCCGGGGTTGCGGCATGTGGCGATATCGCCCGTTACCCGAGTGCACGCTTTGGTCAGATGCTGCGCATCGAACATTGGGAGCATGCAATTGCCGGCGGTGGTGCTGCTGCTCGTCGGGTGTTGGCCGATGAGCGCGGTAGCGCTCCGGAATCCTTCGATCCTGTTCCATGGTTTTGGAGCGACCAATACGATCGAAAGATTCAATTGGCGGGTCGTCCGGCACCTGGCGATCGCTGCGAAATCGTGCATGGGAGTCTCGAGGAATTTCGTTTTGTCGCTCTCTATGGGCGCGGCGATCAACTCGTTGGGGTTCTCGGCATGAATCGACCGCGCCACGTGGTCCAACTTCGTGCTCTCTTCGACGAAGGCGTTTCATTCAGCGAAGCGTTGCTGCGAGCATCTGCTCTCTAATGCCCGATAATTCTTTCCTCGTTGAGTTAGTCGATGTGTTTGATGAAATGGGACGCGTGGTCGAATCAGTGACGCGGGCGGAAATGCGGGAACGAAATCTTCTTCATCGATCGGTCTTCATCGTCGTGCGCAGCGCGATTGGCGAAGTACTTGTGCATCGGCGGGCCGATTGGAAAGACATATGGCCCTCGAAATGGGACGTTGCTGTTGGGGGAGTTGTTGCAACCGGGGAAGCCTGGGAATTGGCAGCATCTCGAGAACTTGCCGAGGAACTGGGTGTGGGAGGCGAACTCGCGTATCTCGGTGAAGGAACCTACGAAGATGAATCAGTGCGTGAGATCGGACGCATCTACCAAGTCCACTCTGATGGCCCGTTTGCCTTTTCCGATGAAGAGATCGTAGAAGTGGCGTGGGTTTCACTGGACAGTTTGAGCGAGTGGGCTTCAACAACCGATGTTTGTCCTGACAGCCTTTTTCTGGTTCTTCCTCGTCTGGATGCACCATGAATGCAATGGCATTTTTGCTCCTCAGCATGACTGCAGTGATCGCCGTCATCGATTGGATCATCGTCTCTCGCAACAATCGTGGTGCCGAGTTTCTCTTCAAGCCACTCGTAATGATCGGGCTCATCGCAACGACAGTTGCGATGAATCCATCGTCGGAGTTCGCACAGTTCATGATCATCGCTGGACTTTTCTTTTCCCTGTTCGGCGATGTGTGCCTTATGGTCCCGAAAGATCTCTTCCTCTTTGGTCTTGGCGCATTTTTTGTTGCCCACTTGTTCTATATCGTTGCTCTATTAGCGCTGGGTGTCAGCGTGATCTGGATGGTGGCCGGTATCGCACTCATGGCTGCGATGCTTGGCATCGTCGGGCGCAAGGTCATAGCGGGAGCGGCAAAGTCGGACGCATCTCTCATCGTTCCTGTTGCTGCGTACATGCTTGTTCTGTCACTGATGGTAGTGAGCGCGTTTGGCACAGCACTGTTCTTTGCGATTGTCGGTGCTCTACTTTTCGCAGTCAGCGACACTGTCTTGGGTTGGACTCGGTTCGTTGAAGATTTCGCTCGGAGTCGACTCGTGGTTATGACCACCTATCACCTCGGTCAGGTCGGTCTTGTTCTTGCGCTTGTCTGATCTGCAATTTGGTCCGAGTGCCGTAGGATCCTGAGATGGCTTGGTGGATCCCGTTCGTTGTCCTCTTCCTGCTCTTGTTGCTTCTCGCTATTTACGATCTCGTTCAGAGGAAACACGCCATATTGCGTAATTTTCCGGTGGTTGGGCACCTTCGATTCATCCTTGAAGCCGTAGGTCCTGAACTTCGTCAGTACATCGTCACCGATAACAATGAAGAGCGACCTTTTAGTCGTGATGAGCGCAAATGGGTGTACACGACAGCGAAAGGCGAAAATAGCTATTTTGGGTTTGGGAGCGATAACGATCTCGCTGCTCCGCGTAATTACACAATATTTAAACAATCAGCATTTCCCTTCGATGATCCCGACGGTGCATCCGACCATCCAAATGTTGAGCGGTCCCTTCCGAGCCTGAAGATTCTTGGGGGCTCGCACAGACGGACACTCGCCTTCCGGCCAGATTCCATTGTGAATGTCTCAGGTATGAGTTTCGGTTCCCTAAGTGGACCGGCCATCGAGGCACTTAATCGTGGTTGCGCGTTAGCGGGTGCACTTCAAGCAACTGGCGAAGGCGGTATTTCCGATCATCATCGCCACGGTGGAGAACTTATGTATCAGATTGGTACTGGGTATTTCGGTTGCCGGACCCTCCGCGGCAAATTTGATCTGAATCGTTTGGTTGAGACGGTGGCGTCTGCGCCTGTTCGCGCCATTGAGATCAAGTTGAGCCAAGGGGCAAAGCCCGGATTGGGCGGGCTATTGCCCGCAGGGAAGGTAACTCCTGAGATTGCTGCCATTCGCGGGGTTCCTGTCGGGCAGGTATGTAAAAGTCCAGCAGGACATTCTGCGTTTTCCGATGTCGACGGTCTTATCCAATTCGTAGAAGATATTGCTCAAGAAACTGGGCTTCCTGTGGGCATCAAGTCTGCTGTTGGTGAAACGCAGTTTTGGGATGATCTCGTTCATCGAATGGGAGTTTCGGGTGGTGGCCCTGATTTCGTAACGATTGATGGTGGCGAAGGTGGAACGGGGGCAGCGCCTCTCAGTTTCGCCGATCACATGTCACTGCCATTCCGCTGGGGCTTCACTCGTGTTTACCGTCGGTTTGCCGAGGCCGGACTCGCCGACGATGTCACTTTCATCGGTTCGGGCAAGTTGGGACTTCCTGAAAGTGCTCTTGTGGCGTTGGCGCTTGGTTGCGACATGGTGAACGTTGGCCGCACTGCGTTGTTCTCGATCGGTTGTATCCAATCGCTGCGTTGCCATACCGATCGCTGTCCAACCGGAGTCGCAACACAGCGACCTCGCCTTACTCGGGGCCTCGATCCGACGCTTAAGTCGGTGCGATGTGCGAACTATCTGGCGGCGGTGCGATTCGAACTAGAGCGGCTTGGTCATGCGTGCGGCGTAGAGCACCCATCAATGGTTTCTACCGACCAAATTGAATTGTTAGAGGAGGGATGGGTGGCGAAGTCACTTCGCGAAGCAGTGGGGTATGAGCCCGGATGGGGACTTCCCCCGAAGTGATGACACCCAACTACACGCTTTGTTTCGCTAACCTCAAATTGTGACCTCGACGATTGAACGCGCTCGGGCGGCGATTGCTGCGTCTCCCGAGTTGAGCATGATGATGGATCGAGGGCGGAAGATTCTCTACGGCCCAACCGATGACAAACTTCGTCAAGAGCGTGACGAATCCCATTGGCAGCCGTCTGTCAGTGACCGTCCACGATATTGGCAAACGGGCCTGAGCGCCCTTTCTGGATTGCTGGGCGGAACGCTGATTGCCGCCGCCGCGCCCCTTTGGCGCCTCGCCCCTCCAAGTTGGAGGCTCACTATCCCTGGGATTCCTCATCCAGGGACATCGACGCAGTCCACTCTCTTTTTCTTGATCGGGTTGATTCTTCTTGCCATTGGATGGCTGGGACTTATTCACCGTGCTGGTCGCATCGCCGATCCTCGCAAGGCCGTTGTCATCGTCGGCGCAGTTATTGCGCTTTGGGCGATTCCGGTTTCACTTGGGCCACCATTGTTGTCAAACGATGTGTACAGCTATGTGGCGCAAGGCGAAATGTCGAGTCGCGGCATTGACCCAAGCTCTGTCGGGCCGTTGCAACTCGGCCGTAATGACTGGACCACAGGCGCTGACCCTGTTTGGCGCTCGGCTCCTGCTCCGTATGGGCCGGTTGCAGTTCTGGCCAGTCGCACTGCTGTCGAAGTGGCGGGCCACCACCCGGTGGCTGCCATCAATGTTTATCGAGCAATCGTATGGCTTGCGGTGATCGCTGCTGCAATTGGAATAGGACTTATCGCGGCGGGTAATGGACTTTCGCCCGCTGTTGCAATTGCCATTGGAATTGGTAATCCGATTGTTATTTTGCATCTCATTGGCGGTGCACATAACGACGCACTCCTGTTTGGATTTCTTGCCATTGGATTTGCAGTTGCCCAACGCGGTTACAAGAAAACTGCAGTCGCACTTCTGGCCGCTGCGACAGCAATCAAAATCCCCGCAGTACTTGGATTGGTGTATTTCGGATGGTGCTGGCGCGGCGAGCTTGCATCGGTGAAGGAACGGATAAAAACGACCACGGTCGTCTTCCTTTCGGCCGTAGCGGCAATTGCTGTTGGGTGTTTTGCGGTGGGCTTAGGGCCGGGATGGTTGACCGCTCTCAAAAGTACCGGCAAGGTCAACGACACGTATTCGCCAACCACCAAGATCGGTTTCAGCATTTCCGAAATCATCAATGCTGTCGGTTTGAATATTGACGGGCAAGCGCTGGCATCGGGCGTTCGGGCACTTGGTTTGTTGGCCACTGCGGTGCTTGCGTTTGTTATGCTCATGCGTAGCCCCAGAGTTGGCTACATCAAAGCAACCGGCGTCATGCTCGTTGCGTATGTTCTTTTAGGGCCAGTCATCTGGCCCTGGTACCTGCCAGCAGGTTTTGCCTTGCTTGCGGCTTGTGGCCTCGGTCGATACAGGCCGTCATATCTCGTGGTGTGCATAGCGGTGAGTTGGTTTGTATGGCCCACATCGGTGGTCTCGATGGGCTCGTTTGGCGGCGGATATCAGCATTTACGAGGATTGGGCGTCGTACTTCTGGTCGTAGGGTTGGCGTGGGGCGCGCAAATGTTTGCTGGCCGTTGGGAACGTCGGCTTACGAGCGTGACTGGCACCGAACGAGACGCGACTCGTGCATCCGCGGCGGAAAAGAGCGCTCAATGAATGCAATTGTCTACGACGTAAATGGTATTCGAATGGTCGGTACTCTTGACGAAGTAGCAACCGCAGTTGCCGATACCTCGGCCATGGTTTGGGTTGACGTGATCGGGCCTGACCTTGATGACTTGAACCAATTGGTCCCGCTTTTTGGGTTGCATGAACTAGTGATCGAAGATGTGAGGAAGCACGGCCAGCGGGCCAAACTTGAGCGTTTTCCGAACTACGCCTTCCTCGTTGCCTACGCGCGTGCTGCCGATGGCGATATGTGTGAGGTCGACTTCTTTATCGGCCCCAATTGGATCATCACAGTCCGCGAAATCAATCCACACGGCGAGTCCTTTGCTATCGATGGTGTCCGCTCGCGCTACGACATCACCCGCGGAGTGGATCTGGGTGTCGGCTATCTGCTTTATGTTCTGCTCGATTCGCTCGTCGACGGATATTTCTCCCAGATCGAAGAGTCGGAAGATCGTCTCGAGGTCTTGGAAGAGCAACTTTTCGACCTCGGCCCGCCGTTGGATGGGTCGCTTCAACAAGACCTCCTCGCTCTTCGTCGTGATCTCATTATCTTTCGTCGCAGGGTGGTTCCGCTGCGCGATGTGGTTCTCGCTTTGCTTCGCCACGAAGTTCCATGGATTGGTGACGCTTCCGTTCTTTATATTCAAGATGTGCTTGATCACCTATTACGAGTTATCGACCAGATCGACACGCAACGCGAACTGATGGGCAACGTGGTCGACGCCAGTCTCGGCCTCGCTTCAAACCGCATGAACGAAGTTATGAAGAAAATGACATCGTGGGGCGCAATCTTGATCGTCGCAACATTGATTGCGGGGGTCTATGGCATGAGTTTCGCTGATATGCCGGGATTGTCTTGGCGCCTCGGATATTACGGCGCACTGGGGCTCATGTTTTTTGCACCAGCGTTTTGTATTTTTATTTCCGACGAAAAAAATGGCTCTGAATCAGATCTCGATTACTTTCAGTCGCGAGCGTCGAGAGCGTGAGAAAAGCGCTTCCCCTCACGATTCCGTAACGCCACATTGACCTCGAGTCGTTCAAGATGTTGGGCGAGGATGCGGTCACCTTGTGGGACGGCGTGGGTTTCGAAGAAGACCAACACCTGAGACGCTACTGATGGTTTCGATAAGGATCGGATCCCTTCGAGGAGTCGCGAGATCGAGTTGGATGGGAAACGTCTATTCACGAGATCCCATTCAGCAGCCACAAAGAACCACGCGATTTCGCCCGCGTCGCGATTACCCAGAGCCCGCCGCAGTAGCAGTGGTGCATTTTGTGTTCGGATTTCGTCAGTCACCGCCATGCGTGCGAGCCGGGCAATGAGGTCGGGATCAGGGAAATCGGCCAGAGCGCTGAGATAACGCAACTCTTCCTGAGGGGTTGTTGCTGATCGCATACGAGCAATGAATTTTTCAAAATCTTGGGCGCTTCCATTCGCTGCCACCACGTTCACCGCGGCGGCAAGAAGGGCCGGGTCAGGAGCGAGTCCTTCAACCTCGACCAGTACGCGAGCTCGAGCCCGGACATCGAGATCGCCGCCGATCGTTCCAAGCATTTCAAAGAGTGCCCCGCGCAATGCCCGTTGTCGGTCGGAGTCCGGTGGCCGAGGTTCATCACCGAGACGGCGGTAGGCGGGGGTGAGCAACGCATGAATGCGTTTGTGAAGCGCGGTGCGTGATTCGCCATCGACGATCCGATCAAGGGCATTCAGACCGCCGATGATTCGTTGCCAGACGGAAAGATCGGTCTCATCAACGAATGCTTCGACGGTGAGGAGGAAATCGTTGGCCTCAAGGTCGCCAGCGAGAACCGAGGACCAAATATCGTCGATAAGTCCGTAGCGCTCGATAGGCGATAGATCACTCAGTGCATGGGCGACGAGCGCTTCACGGAGAGGTCTGGCATAGCGGGCCCGATAGAAACCGGTGCCCTCGGTGTTGACAAGAAGCCATTCGGCGGGCTCTACGAGATCGCTATCGATGGAAGGGCCGTCGAGAAGAACCTTTTCGAAAGTGATGACTCCATCGGTTGCACTCTTCTGAGAAAAGATCAGCGGGATCGCCCACTTGGTCGTGTCATCAAAGGCTGGAATTAGTGATTCGCCATCGCCCAAGTCGCCGGCGTAGCCGAAACGATGTTGTGTGAATCGAGCCGTCCGTCCGTCGTTGACAATTTCGACGTCGATAACGGGAAAGCCCCCCTGGAAGATCCATGAATCCATGATGCGACGAACCGGTTCGCCGGTGGCTTCTTCGATAGCGTCCCAAAGGTCGGTTGTCTCGGTGGTTCCGTACATATGTCGCGAGAGATACAATCGGATTCCCGAACGAAATTCCTCTTCTCCGAGGTATTGCTCGAGCATCCTGACCACCGCCGCACCTTTTTCGTAGGTGAGGATGTCGAACATTCCTTCGGCGTCAGCGGGAGAGATGACCGGGTACTCGATTGGGCGGGTGCTGCTAAGCGAATCGGTGTCGAACGCGGCGGTACGAGACAGTCCAAAGGTGACCCACCGATCCCACTCGGGTCGAAAGGCGTCAGTGGCGTGCATCTCCATAAACGTGGCAAAGGCTTCGTTGAGCCAAATGCCGTTCCACCATTTCATAGTCACCAAATCGCCGAACCACATGTGGGCCAGTTCATGATTAATGACGTCGGTGACGTTGAGAAGCTCGGCTTGCGTCGTGGTGGCAGGATCGACAAGAAGGAGAATTTCTCGGAACGTCACGCAGCCGAGGTTCTCCATTGCTCCGAACGCGAAATCGGGAATGGCGACAAGATCGAGTTTGTCACCTGGGTAGGGGATCCCGTAATAGTTGGTGAAGTGGCGGAGACAAAACGCGCCGACTTCAAGAGCGTACGTAGAGAGATGGCCTTTCCCTTTTGGATAGACAACACGCAGGGGAACGCCGTCGACATCGACGGGATCAGTTGCTTCAAGGGGGCCGACAATGAAAGCAACGAGATAGGTCGACATGATCATTGTTTCGGCGAATCGAACACGGTGTTTGTGTGGGTTGACGGGGTCTTGGGTGCGGCTCAGTTCCGCCGCGTTCGATACTGCGAAGAGATCTTGATCAACCACGAGTGTTATTGCGTAACTTGCTTTGAACGCAGGCTCATCCCAGCACGGGAACGCTCTGCGCGCATCTGTGGCTTCAAATTGTGTCGTTGCGATGATCTGGTCATTGCCGTCGGTATCGATGAATGTTGATCGGTAGAAGCCGCGTAATTTGTCATTGAGTGTGCCGGTAAAACGAATCTGGAGATGAGCAGAACCCTCGGCAAGCGGCGTGGCGAGGGTGAATGTCAAGCGCTCGGTTTCAGCGTCAAGATCAACCCCGGTAATGGCGATTTCGCCGCCCTCGTGATGGGTGACCACCGCAGTGAGAATGTCGAGATCAAGTGCATTGCATTGAATTTCAGTACTGGCCTCGTCAACGAGAAGCGTGATGTCGGCAATGCCCGTAAAGGTCGCTGCGCCGAGGTCGGGCTCAAGGGTGAGTTCATAGCGAACTGGCCGCATCGACTGAGAAAGGCGAAATGTGTCGGTGGTGTCAGAAATGGACATGGCATGAGCGTAGGGTCAGGAGCATGACCCCGCTCCTGCCTGATTTCTCACGATCCGTCGACGTTGTCTGCGTCGGAAATGCCATTGTCGATGTGCTCGCTCAAGTCGAAGATGATTTTCTTGAACGACATTCAATGGTGAAAGGGTCGATGACTCTTACTGAACCTGCTCGTGCTCGAATCATCTACGCCGATATGCCCCCAGCGATCGAAATCTCGGGTGGTTCCGCCGCTAATACTGCAGCGGGTCTGTCGTCGATCGGTCGACGAGCAGTGTTTGTTGGAAAGGTGGCGGACGACGTACTGGGCGAAATATTCGCTCACGATATCCGCTCTGCTGGAGTCGACTTTGTGGGTTCGGTTGCTCATGGCACGGTGGGGGAGGTGGGAACAGGACGATGCTTGGTTTGTGTCACTCCGGACGCGGAGCGAACCATGAGCACGTCGCTTGGTGTGGCCGCACAAATTGGGCCTGACGATGTCGATGATTCCATAATCGACAATGCAAAGATCATGTACGTTGAGGGTTATCTGTGGGAGGATCCGCTGGCGAAGGAAACCATTCGTCGGCTCATGAGGTCTGCCGAGGCAAAAGGAACGCGGGTTGCTTTCACGCTCTCCGATGGGTTTTGTGTCGATCGCCATCGCACCGAATTTCTCGAATTGATCACCGAACACGTTGACATTCTTTTCGCTAATACCGATGAGATTTGTTCGTTGTTTGAAACCGATTCATTCGAGGATGCATTATCACAATCAACTGGCTTGAGTTCGATTGTGTGCGTCACTCGTTCCGAAAAAGGGTCCACGGTTGTGACCGCTAATGAACGTCTCGATGTTGATGCTGTTTTTGTCGTTCCCGTTGACACCACTGGCGCCGGCGATCTTTATGCCGCCGGCTTTCTTGCCGGATGGACAGCAGGGCATGATCTTGAGACAAGCGCGAGGATGGGTTCAATCGCGGCGGCCGAGGTGATTTCTCATCTCGGTGCTCGACCGCAGGCTGATCTCGCCAAGATGATGGAGGAACTCTGATGGCGTACCGTTGTTTCGACATCGAGGTTCTCGATAAGGTCGCCCATATTCAGCTGAACCGACCCGATGAAATGAATTCGATGGTTCGCGAGTTCTGGAACGATCTGCCGGTCATCATCCGAGACCTTGATCGTCGCGGTGATATTCGAGCAATTGTGCTTTCGTCGACCGGAAAACACTTCAGCGCGGGTATGGACCTCGGTGTCTTTGCTTCCCCCGATTCAGGGCTTGGTGATGAGCCCGGCGAAATTGGTCGCGTAAGGGCCCGCCTTCGACAGACAGTCTTGATGTTGCAAGAGGGATTTTCGACCCTTGAAAAAGTACGAATGCCGGTTCTTGCCGCTATTCAAGGTGGTTGTATCGGCGGTGCGGTCGACCTGGTCTGTGCTGCCGATATGCGTTACGCGTCCTCGGATGCATTTTTCGTCATTCAGGAAATCAATATCGGCATGACCGCCGACGTGGGCACACTCCAGCGGCTCCCTAAAATTATTCCTGACGGAGTGGCTCGTGAACTGGCCTTCACCGGGCGGCGTATGTCGGCTGAACGGGCTCGAGAAGTCGGGTTAGTGAATGAGGTTTTCGCTAACCATAACGAACTCGTCTCGGGGGTGTTGGCCATCGCTCGGGAGATCGCGTCGAAGAGCCCACTCGCTATTTGGGGAACCAAAGAGATGCTCACCTATACGCGTGATCACAATGTTGCCGACAGCCTCGAACACATTGCTAGTTGGCAGTCCGGGATGTTTCAACCGGCCGACATGGTCGAGGCAATGAACGCTAAGGCAGAAGGACGGGCGCCGGTCTATCCCGATCTCCTTGGAGTGCCTGAGCAGTTTTAATTCGGTCGTATCGAATTATTGAGCCTCGTTGGCAGAGGGAAGAAAGTTCCACGGCAGGTCGCCAACTTTTACGAGCATGGATGAGATCCAACCGCCGATGGCACCAAAGTCGTCGTCGAGTCGGGCCCCATCGGCCAGTGTTTCCTCGCCGATTTCATAACTGCCTTCGTAGCTGATCTCAATTGCATAATCGGGGTTCTCTATTCCACAGTCGTAATCGGTCGCCATGGTGGGGCCCGATCGCTCGAGACGGTCGTTTCCCATAGATGGACTGTGGTCGGGAAGAACGCTAAGGAGTGCACCTGGGTCGGGCGGCGACATCAGTTGCTGCACCCGTAAGACAAGCTCGATGTCAATGCGAGGGGCGTCATCGAGGGTTCCGTTGAGGTACCAAGAGCGATAGGCGGTCTGCGCCCATGTGGGCCACGTGAGGGTGATGTCGGCCTGCACCCGCGGTGGCACCCCTTCACCAGGGAGGCCATAGGTGGTCTCCCATGTCATGTCGCCAAGGAGCATGTCCATGTTGAATCGTTCCTCAAACGCTTGTCGTTCGAGCAGTGCTGCCTCGAAGGTGTCTCGCAGGGCCCCAATAGCGTCGGTGAACACGTGATCAAGCACCGCATGACCTTACTGGTGGATTCCCTGGCCGTGAATGGCGATGACCCCAGTCACGGAGGTGCTGGGGTAGTTTCGGACCGACACCAACCGCCTTCCTGCCCACTGGGACGACCCTGAATGCTGTTTCCCACCATTGACTTTGCGGTTTTCTTTCTGGTGGTGTTCACCGGCAGTTGGTTGCTCCGGCCGTATGAGAAGCCCTGGCGATGGTTCATTCTCGCCGCCAGTTGTGTCTTTTATGGATGGTGGGACTGGAACTTCTTGATCCTGTTGTTCCTCATCATCGGTATCAACTGGTTCTTTGGTCTTGCCGTCTTCAAAGCCTTGACCCCCGAGGGGGAGAAGACCAATGCATCCAAATGGTTGGTTCGAATTGCCGTCGTCATCAACCTGGGCATTCTTGGCTATTTCAAATATTTCGATTTCTTTCTTTCGACGGTTACCGAGAAGTTACGTTCCCTTGGTGTTTCCGTCGATGCCCCAATCCTCAACATTGTTCTTCCTATTGGCATTTCGTTCTTTACATTTCAGGCCATTAGTTATGTGATGGACATTGGGCGCGGCCAATGGCGCCGTCCGGTCGCGTTACTCGATTTTGCCGTTTATCTCTCGTTTTTTCCTCACCTAGTGGCGGGGCCAATCGTTCGCGCCAGCGAATTCATTCCTCAAATGGATGAGCGCCCTGATCCGCGCTTTGTGAAATCGGCAGAAGCCTTCATGCTGATCTTTCGCGGCATGTTCAAGAAAGTTGTAATTTCAAGTTTCCTCGCAACTCAAATTGTCGATCCCGTTTTCGCACAGCCCGATGCGTACGGAAACCTCGCAGTGCTATGGGCAGTTTATGCCTATGCCATTCAAATTTACGCCGACTTCTCGGGCTACACAGACATTGCAATTGGCGTTGCACTACTGCTTGGTATTCGATTCCCACAGAACTTCGACTCGCCGTATCGGTCACTTTCACTACAAGACTTCTGGAAGCGTTGGCACATGACGCTCTCGCGGTGGTTGCGCGATTATCTCTACATTCCCCTTGGCGGAAACCGCGGATCAAAAGCGTTCACCTATCGCAATCTTTTTCTTGTCATGCTCATCGGTGGCTTGTGGCATGGAGCGAACTGGACTTTTGTGGTTTGGGGTGCGATCCACGGCGGCTACCTCGTAGCGGAGCGCGTCGTGAAAGAGAAATGGCCCGGGCGCGAGTTGGGTTTGCCGCCACTTGTCGTCAAAGGGTTGCAGTGGTTCCTCACCTTCAACGTTGTTTGTCTGGCGTGGGTCTTCTTCCGATCGACGTCGGTTGATGGCGCAATCCACATGCTGAGCCGCCTCTTCGTCTTTTCTGGAAGTTCGGCTGGCGTGAGTGCCCTGCTGATGTTGGTTGTCGTAGGAAGTATCGCGTCGCAGTTCGTTCCGCCTCGGATCCCGCAACGAGCGGAAATCTGGTTTGCTCAATGGGCCCCTGCACTCCAAGTGCTGGTGCTAGTCGCTGGTCTGGTCCTTATTGATGCGCTTGGTCCCGAGGGAATCGCGCCGTTCATCTACTTCCAGTTTTAGCAATGGGTGCTATCTGGACGCTGACGACGAGTTTTGAGTCCCCACCGGTACGGTGGTGGCGATGACATCCCCGCGGCGCGGTCCAAATAGGGGCCGATCCAACTTCAACTGGCGAATGATGTTCGAGCCATTTCGGCCTCGTCGTGAAGGAACGATGCCTGCCGGACTCATCCTTGTGGTGATTCTTTTGGCATTTGCAATTGGTGGTCTACTCAATGCCGACTCCACATTGAGAAAGAGCAATGCGAAAGGTGACGGTATCCGAAACGATATTGCCCAAGTCGTGGCCAGCGTGAGCGGAGTGTTTCGTATCAATCTCTTGCGCGAGTCAGTCGATACGGCGCTCGGAAAGAATCAACTGTCGGGAATTGATGCTGAGGAACTTCTTCGCCAACAAAAGATGCTTGCCGAACAGCAAGCAGTCGACGCCGTTGCGGAAGCCTCAAAGAAGATTCCTGAACTACCCGCCGCCACTCCGGAAGCACCTCTGAAGATTTGGGTTGGGGGCGACTCCATTACCCAGACATTCGGAACCTCATTTCAGCGAATTACGCGCAGCACGGGCGTGTTTACTCCTACCCTCGAATACCGCGTCTCTACTGGTCTAGCTCGGCCTGATTATTTTAATTGGCCCGAGAATCTCGTAAAAAATGTGTTGCCAACATCGCCGGCAATTTTGGTCATTATGTTTGGAGCGAACGATGGCCAGAACATGGTTGACGCAAACGGCAAAGCTCTCGAGCGTTACACCGAGGCGTGGGAAGCGGAGTACCGCCGTCGCGTAGCGGCGACGATGGACCTTCTCAAATCGCCAACGAATGACCGACTCACGATTTGGGTGGGGGCTCTACCAATGGGACTTGGTTCGAAAGTTCGCGGTATGGACAAGCTTAATTACATCTATTGGACCGAGGCGATGAAACGGCCATGGATTCAATATTTTGATAGCTGGCCCTTCTTCACCGATAGTGACCTGAACTTCTCGGGCAACCTTCCCAATGCCGATGGAGTTTCACGCGGGATGCGTCAAAAGGACAATGTGCACCTTTCGACTGTTGGTGGCGACCGGCTTTCCTGGGCTGTTATTGACCGAATCGGCAAGATAGTAAATCTGACCGCCGGAAATGTCACACCTCCGCCCGGCCAAGCTCCACCCCCTGCGCTGTTGGAGCGAAGTGAAATTCCGCCTTCGATGCCAGGTTCGGAGTAGTCCGGTCTGTTGCTGATCAGTATGTTCGCTGCTGAGCGAATGTCTTAAGGGTGCGAGGCGGCGATGGTGGCGGCGATTCCACCGCGCACCTTCCAAATCGTTTCGACGGTGATTCGTCGAGGGTGAATCGCCTGCAGAATATCGTCAAGGATCGAATTGGTGACTGCTTCGTGGAACGCGCCTTCATCCCGAAATGACCACAGGTACATCTTGAGGCTCTTGAGTTCAACGAGTAGTTCGTCGGGCACATAGGTGATTCGAATAGTGGCGAAATCAGGCTGACCGGTAATGGGGCAAAGGCAGGTGAATTCGTCGGTTTCGAGGTACACCTCGTAGTCCCGTCCCGTTTCGGGATTGGGGACGGTAATGAAATCCTTTGATGGTGCGCTTGGCACGGATCAGCCGCGGCCGGCGTTCGGCTTGGTGCCGTGATTGGCCGGCTTGCGGCGAGCGTTGGTGCGGCGCTTAGAGGTTCGCTTCGACATAGGGCCGAGATCTTAGAACGAGGGGGGTGTCGGCCCCAACTCGGCTGCGGCACACAGGGAAACGGGATCAGGAATAGGTCAGGCCCAGACGACCGCTAACCTGCCCACCCCATGGAAAAGTTCGGATTCGTCGGTCTGCCAAACGCGGGAAAGTCCTCGCTCTATAACGCCCTCGCCGGTGGCGGTGCTCTTGCTGCTCCTTACGCGTTCGCCACCAAAGACCCCAATGTGGGTGTGGCGAAGGTCCCTGATCACCGACTCGAACAATTGGCGATCATGAGCAAGGCGAAGTCAGTGATCCCCGCCAGTGTGCAGTTCGTTGATATCGGCGGTCTGGTCGAAGGTGCGAGCAACGGTGAAGGTCTTGGGAACAAGTTCTTGGCCAATATCCGCGAATCCGATGCCATTGTCTTTGTCTTGCGAGCATTTGTTGATGATGACGTTACTGGCCCGTCAGATCCGTTGGAGCATCTTCGAATCCTCGAAATCGAATTGGCTCTGGCCGATCTTGAGACGGTCGAGAATCAAATTGAGAAGCGGCGCAAGGCGGCAAAGCAAGATCGAATGATCGCTGATGAGGTTGAAGCACTTGGGAAGGCGCTTGAAATTCTTTCGGAGGGAACACCGCTTTATCGCAGTGGTCTCGACGAGGAATCGCGTGGGCTCATCAAGAGTTATTTCCTGCTTACCAACAAGCCCGTGTTGGCGATTGTCAACGTGAGCGAAAACGATCTCGATCGGATCGACGAACTTACGGCGCCCGTTATTGCAGAGTTTGGCGGTCACGGCGAAGTCATTGGCATGTGTGTCCAACTCGAAGCCGAGGCGGCAATGCTTGACGCCGACGAACGGCTCGAGATGCTCGAGGGTTTAGGTCTGGGGGAAGGCGCACTTCCGCGGTTCCTTCACGCCGCCTATCGAATGCTTGGACTTCGCACGTATTTCACCACTGGCGAAAAAGAGACTCGGGCCTGGACCTTTCGTGCCGGGTACAAAGCGCCGCAGTGCGCCGGGGTCATCCACACTGATTTCGAACGAGGGTTTATCCGGGCCGAGGTCGTCCATTGGGACGAACTTTTAGAGGTTGGAGCATGGTCGAAGGCTCGTGATGTAGGAATTCTCCGTGTTGAAGGTAAGGAGTATCAACCTGAAGACGGCGATGTTATGGAGTTCCGCTTCAACGTCTAAGTGTGGTTCGCCTCGTAGTATCAGGGTATGTCCGTCACTGATGATCCCAGTGGAAATTGGCTAGTTCACGATGGACGCGTTTTAGCCACGCTTGAAATAGCCTCGACTCGAACGACTCGTCGCAAGGGGCTTCTCCATCGAGAGGGAATAGATGGGGCGATGCTGCTCACTCCGGCAAAATCGGTGCATACCTTCGGAATGCGGTTCGCCATTGATGTCGTTCATCTCGACAAGGAACGACGCGTGGTTCACCTGACAACTATGAAGCCCAACCGCCTCGGCCGTTTTGCATTTTGCGCAGGTTCAGTGATCGAGGCTGAAGCTGGCGCGGCCCGACGTTGGGGAATTGTCATTGGTGACGAATTGGAGATCCGATGAGTACTGAACCGGGTGGGCGACTCATCCTTGTTGGAACACCTATCGGCAACTTGTCAGATCTCTCTTCGCGGGCGGCGGAAGCACTTTCCGCCGCCGATGTCATTGCGTGCGAGGACACTCGTCGGACGGGCCGATTGCTCTCGCATCTCGGTATCTCAGGGAAGAAATATGTGGTTGTTAATGAGCACACCGAGGGGGATGCGTCGCAACGACTCATTGAACGTATTCGGGCGGGTGAAATCGTTGTTCTTGTGAGCGATGCGGGTATGCCTGGAGTCTCGGACCCTGGCGAATATCTGGTCGCGCAAGTAATTGCGGCAGATCTTGCCGTTGAAGTCGTTCCTGGCCCATCGGCCGTTCTCGCCGCATTAGTGCAAAGCGGTTTATCGACATCGCGTTTTGTTTTCGAGGGATTTCTTCCCCGAAAGGGGGCCGCGCGTGCTCGGATGTTGGCCGAGGTTGGTCGGGAAAAGCGCACCGTGGTTCTCTTTGAAGCCCCTCATCGGCTTGTGCGCACACTGAATGATTTACAAAGCGTGTGCGGCTCAGACCGTCTGGTTGTCTTGGCCAGAGAACTTACCAAGATGCATGAAGAAGTTTGGCGAGGGTCATTAACGGAGGCACTCGCTCGGGTCGAAAACGTTGAACCCCGCGGCGAATTCGTCGTCGTGCTTGAGGGAGCGCCTGAACCCGATGAAGCTTCGGATCAAGAATTGTGCGACGCAATCACTTCGGCTCGGGAGCGTGGTGCGACGAATCGCGATGCCGTCGACGAGGTTGCCGAGATGTTCGGCGTATCTCGTCGACGGGTCTACGACCTCGCAATCAATTCGTAAATTTGTTTGAAGCAGGGTGTTCGCTACTCGCGGGCACCCGGTGTGGCACTGATGTTGTCGATAGTGACGAAACCGACCAAGTAGGCCTGAATATCTGTGCCTGGGTTAGCTGCAGTTGACATGCAATTTGGCTGCGTGGTGTAACCGTCAATTGAAGTGGCCGGCTTGGTCTCAACGCGCTCACGGGCAGAACCAGTGGCGCAGGTGGGCACGTTGAGGTTGAACACGGTGGTCTTAGCGATGGTGCCTCCGGCGATTGCGGAGCGATTAGCGGAGAACCAATCGTTGACCTGCTTAGAACTTGCCGCGAAGTCAAACGGACCAGCAATAGATCCGTTACTCACCGCAAGTGCAGGGATTCCCTTTGCCACTGCGGCGCGAGCAGCACCGACTGTTCCTGACAAGCCAATTGCTGGTCCCATATTGGCGCCAGCGTTGATGCCCGAAACCACGAAGTCAGGAGTGAACGAGATGCCTTTTTGTTCAAGTGCCCAAACAATACTGTCCGCAGGCGTGCCAGTTACTGCCTTTACGGGGTACCCGCTTTTAGTTGTTGCATCCACTGCGGTAAGAGTTCCGCCGGTGACGGCGCTTCCCTTGCCACTCTGATTCGTTGCTGGTGCGACAACGGTGACGTTCACGTTGGGTAGTGCGCGAAGTCCTTCGACGACGGCATCAATTCCTGCAGAGTCGTAGCCGTCATCATTCGTGACGAGAACTTGTAGAGTTTTTGGTGCTGCAGTCGTGGTGGTGGTGGAGTTCGAGTCGCTTGTTGAACTTCCACATCCGGCAATGAAAAGGACCGAAGCAATTGCCAGTGCTCCGAGCCCTTTTGAAATCCGGCGGTGAGTGGTCATGAGGTCTCCAAATATTGTTGGCTGAATGTGAACGAAAAAATCATAGGAAATATTAAAGAACGGCGTGCGAATTATAGTTGAACGCCGGGATGACATCTGTGCCGAAAAGCCGAATCATCTTTGCGATCTCACCGAATGATCCGAGCGAAGCTTGGCCGCTATTGGCGGGTAAACCAGCGCCGAAAGCGGTGTGCACATGATGGCAACCGGTTGTTGCTTCATAACTGCGGATCTGACCAATGACACGCTCAGGATCGCCCCAAAGCAATCGATCGGCAGCGATGTCCTCGGCAGTGATTTTCTCGCCTGCGTCTATGCGAGCAAAGAGTTCAAGTTCCTCGGCTGCCTCGGCAGATTCACGCCAATGGGCCATGAGTCCATCAACATAATGAGGAAGAACTTCGTTTCGAACCTGTTCATCACTTTCACCGATCCATGCGTATCGGCGAAGAATCCAGTCGGCGGGTTTGTTCAACTCAGTGCACCGCTGTCGGTATACCTCGAGGCATCGCAGGGCCGCGGTAAGCGACTGCACCGGACCACAGATCCATGCGTCCCCAAGTCGGGCGGCACGGTCGACCGCAGCATCGGCGACACCGGCCACCCAGAGGGGAGGATGTGGTTGTTGGAGGGGGCGGGGGTGGACGGTGAGTTCAGGAAATGAATGGAAACGTCCCTCGAATGAGGTGTTTTCGTTCTGCCAAACCAATTTGAGGATGGTGAGAGCTTCTTCCATGCGGGCGCCGCGCTCTTTGAAGACTGAGCCGTGGACCTCGTACTCGAGTGGCCACCATCCCATGCCAACGCCAAGCGTGACGCGCCCGCCCGAGAGTTGGTCGATGGTTGTAACCTGTTCGGCAACGCGCACCGGATTGTGGATTGGCAATTGGAAAATGCCAGTTCCGATCCGAACAGTTGATGTTCTCGCGGCAACGGCAGCAAGGAATGTCAGTGGGTCACTCATGTTGCCGGGCATGAAATGGTGGTGACCAATGGTGACAGTGTCGAAACCCGATTCCTCGGCGATGATGGCAAGATCGAAGGTCTCGCGGTAAGGATCGGATTGGGAGAAATCTTTGAGGAGCGGCAGGGAAAGAGAGAACTTCACAACTCAAACGGCCCTTTACCCATTTGGTCGCGAATGGTGACTACCGGCGGATTAGTCATTGACCTTCGTTGCCAGTTGGCGCCATCGACAACAAGGGTGTGTCCACTGATGAACTGCGCATACGGCGATGCGAGGAATGTTGCCGCCCAGCCAAGTTCACGGGGACGTCCGACTCGTAATGCGGGCTGGCAAACATCTTTGTCGTTGGTGCGAACAAGATTGCTCTGTATGTCGGCAGTCATGTCTTCGTGAGGGAACAGGCCGGGAACAAGACCATTCACTTGAATTCCATAGGGGCCCCATTCCACGGCAAGGGTCTCGACCATATTCTTCACGCCGGCTTTTGCCGCCGCGGAATGCGCGAACCCTGGGCCACCTGTCCACGCGTAGGACGCGCCAACATTGATAATTGAACCCGGAGTGTTCGCCTCAAGATGGCGACGGGCGAATTCTCGTGCACAGAAGTACGTGCCATTCAACGTGATGTCGACAACGGTTCGCCACGCGTTGGGCGACATGTCCTCTGCGGGGACGGGAAAGTTTGCAGCCGCGTTATTGACGAGAACATCAGGGAGTCCAAAGGCCGCGGTTGCCGCGTCGAATGCTGCTGCGATTTGGTCTGGTTCGCGAATATCGCAGGTGACAGTGAGGTGTTGCGCCCCGATTTCTTCCATAGCGGCGTCTCCCTGTTCGAGATGCTCTGCTTTGCGACTGGCAATAACAATGTTGGCGCCAAGACGGGCGAACTCTGATGCGATGGCGCGACCGAGGCCAGTGCCACCGCCAGTCACGAAGACGGTCTTCCCTTCGTAGGTTCCGTCGGGAAGTGCTTTTGCTCCGAGTCCTGGAGCATCAGGTAGCCCGATGGGCTCTGCTGTAGACATATCAACTTCCTCGGTAATTCGGAGTGCGGTTCTCGGCACGTGCGGCGCGGAACTCGGCGAAGTCTTCGGACTTGTTAATGAAAGTCTGGTAGATCAACTCGTCTTCCATCGACGTTCGAATCTCCGGCTCGGAGAGGTGCTGTATGACTCGTCTCGCCATTTTTATTGTCACTGCGGGAGCAGCAGCAATCTTTTTGGCCATTTCTTGTGCCGTTGCATCAAGGTCGTCGCGGGCAACAACCCGAGAAACGATTCCGAGAGCAAGAGCCTCTTGGGCATTGAGCGAGCGGCCAGTGAGGACCATGTCGCTCACGACGCCGTGTCCGCACATTTGGTAGAGACGACCAACCCCGCCAGTATCGGGGATGACTCCGTGCCCGGCTTCGGGGAGCATGAACTTCGCGTCCTCGGCGGCAATACGAATGTCACAAAGAAGGGCTCGTTGGAACGAACCACCAATCGCCCAACCTTGGATGGCCACGATGACGGGGGCATCGAGCGAAAACAATTGCTGGATACCTTGATGGCCACGCGTCATCAATTCGTGATGGGTGAGGCCGGTGGTGTCGTTGCCAATGGAACCGACATCGCGGCCAGACGACCACGAGTGACCTTCACCGCGCCAGATCACTGCTCGTACCGACGGCGTCGCCCGCAGTTCGCTGAGGATGTCGAACAATTGCTTGTCCATCTCGTCAGTGAACGCGTTGCGCTTTTCCTGGTTGTCGTTGGAAATAACAGCGATGGCGCCGTCAATCTCAAGTCGAACTTCTCCGCTCATGGTTCCCCCTGCATAAAACAAAATTATGTCCGTTTCCAGTCTTGTCCAAACGGGTGAGAGGTGCGAACGCCATGAGGAAGTCGCTCTGGTTCGTCGTGGAGGGCGGGCCTTTGTAGCCTTGCGATCGTGTCTGAACCTTTCTATGTCACGACTCCTATCTATTACGTCAACGATGTGCCTCATATCGGGCATGCCTATACGACGGTGACCGCCGATGCCCTTGCCCGTTGGCATCGGCTCATGGGTGACCCCACTTTTTTCTTAACTGGTACCGATGAACACGGACTCAAGATCCAACGTTCGGCCGAGGCGAATGGGATTACTCCCCTCGAACAGGCCGATCGCACAAGTGCACGTTTCCGTGAGGTGTGGGAGTTGCTGCAGATCAGCAATGACGATTTCATTCGCACAACCGAACCTCGTCACATCAGTTCGGTGCAAACTTTTATGCAAGCCATCTTCGACAATGGGTGGATTCGTAAAGGTACTTATTCGGGTCATTACTGCGTGCCGTGTGAGGCCTATTTCAACGAAGACGATCTTGTCGATGGCAACTGTCCAATTCACGGTCGTCCTGTCGAGTGGCTTGAAGAGGACAACTGGTTTTTTGAATTGTCGAAGTTCGAACAACCTCTTCTCGATTGGTATGCCGCCAACCCTGGCTGTGTGCAGCCTGAAGGCAAGCGCAACGAGGCTTTAGGAATTATTAAGCAGGGGCTCGACGACGTTTCTGTCTCGCGAACATCTATTTCTTGGGGAGTACCGGTTCCATGGGATGACCAACATGTCTTCTATGTCTGGTATGACGCCCTTATTAACTACGCGACGGCAGTTGGTTACGGCGATGATCCTGACCGCTTTAGCGAGTGGTGGCCTGCTGTCCATCACCTCCTTGGGAAAGACATTCTCCGATTCCATTGCGTCTATTGGCCAGCAATGTGTCTGGCGGCAGGTATCGAACCGCCGAAGAAACTTGCGGTTCATGGGTTCTTGATGGTTGGCGGCGAGAAAATGTCGAAGACTCGACTGAATCAAATATTCCCCGCCGATCTTGTCGCCGATTTTGGTGTCGACGGTTTCCGTTACCACTTTCTTCGCGACAATCCTTTTGGTCCCGACGGCGATTTTTCCTACGAGGCGATGGTCAACCGGTACAACGCCGACCTTGCGAACAACCTTGGCAACCTGTTGTCGAGAGTCGCCACCGTCGTGGGGAAGAAGTGTGACGGGATTGGCCCGGCTCCGTCACCAAGTTCGCCCCTCGCAGCAATTGCCGCGCAATGTGTTTCTGACACCATGGCCGGATGGGCCAACATCACTCCATCAATCGCGCTCGAAGCCACATGGCGACTTGTTGGCGCAACCAATGCGCACCTTGAAACAAATGAGCCGTGGAAGATGGAACCAGGTCCTGAACTCGATGGGGTAATGGGTGATGCACTCGAGGTGTTGCGAATCGTCTCAATTCTCGCAACACCAGCGATGCCCGATTCGTGTGCGAGGATTCGTGAGCGAATAGGACTTACCGGTTCACCTGCCGATGAACGAGTACCTGCTGCGGTTGCGTGGGGTGGTTACCCGGGCGGACTGCCTGTTGTGAAGGGCGACGCTCTTTTTCCTCGAATGACCCTTCCGTCGAAAAGTTGAGTGACCGCCATGCGTTGGACTGACGACCACTGTCATCTCGGAGATGGCACCGACAAATGGCCTGAGGCGGCAGAAGCCATCGCTCAGGCTCATGGTGCTGGTGTCCATCGGATGATCACGGTTGGTTGCGATCTGGCCAGTTCGAAAACTGCCATTGACGTTGCCTCTCGATTCGATGGCGTTTGGGCCACTGCGGGCGTCCACCCGCATGATGCAATCCAAGGAATCGATGGGATCGAAGCATTGCTCTCCGATCCAGTGGTTGTTGCTGTGGGGGAGTGTGGGCTCGACTACCACTACGACCATTCGCCACGAGATGTGCAGCGTGAGGTATTCGCGGCGCAGATTGCTCTCGCGCATGCCCACGATCTTGCGTTGGTGGTTCACACTCGCGAGGCCTGGGCAGATACGTTCGACGTCCTCGCGGCGGAAGGTGTCCCGTCCCGCACTGTTATTCACTGTTTCACTGGCGGGCCTGAGGAGGCCCGCCGCTGTCTCGACCTCGGGGCATGGCTGTCATTCAGCGGTATCGTCACGTTTCCGGGAGCTCCAGAGGTCCTTGAAGCTGCGGTGTTCTGTCCTCTTGACCGATTACTCGTAGAAACTGATTCCCCCTTTTTGGCCCCGGTTCCGCACCGCGGAAAGCCCAATCGGCCAGAACTGGTCCCATTTATTGGCCGAGCGATCGCCGATGCCAAAGCCATTCCGATAGCCGATGTGGCGGATGTCACATGGAAAAATGCTGAGGCCGTCTATTTGTTGTCCGACTAGGGAAAACGCGTTGTCTCATTGATTCCCAATCAGTGGGATTTTGCTTCTACGGCATCCTGAACAGGAGTTTCGCGACACCGAGTGAGGTCTAATGGCCGGTAGCGAAAGAGTTGCAGGGGTAGCAGTGCCCTCCTAGGTTGGCCCCTGGCTCCGGGCGGAGTTCTTGCTGTGCGTTCGCGTATCGGTGTCTCCGTCATGTTGTCAGGACCTGTCCCCGATAGAAGGAATCGCTCTGAACGCCACCGTGCAGCAGACGCAACGACGACTGATGATCGCTTTGATCGTCACCCTCGCGTGTCTGCCTTTGCTTGTGATCGACGCGTTGAGTGGTTCCACTCCATCGGATGCGTCGGAGATGGCAACTGTTGCCGCTGCGCCAGAGCCCAGTCTTGTTGTCGCTGCTAGTCCCTCAACCGAGGCGCCAACGTCAAGCCTCGTTGCTGCGACAACCGTTCCTCCGACGGTGGCCCCTCCTCCCACGACGGTGAAGCGGGTTGTGCCTGCACAGGTGTCGCCCACCACCACAAAAGCGCCGGCTCCGCGGGTTACCTCGCCGCCGATGACCCAATCCGACGAGCAGTTCCTGGCCTGTGTTCGTCACCGTGAATCCCGTGGCAATTACTCCGCCGCAGACCCCACCGGAACCTTTTTAGGCGCTTATCAGATTTATCAGGGCGGCTGGGATTCGGTTGCGGCAAGCGTTGGCCGACATGATCTCGTTGGCGTTCCTCCCAATCTTGCCTCGCCCGCCGATCAGGATGAGATTGCCAGAGCCATGTTGGCTTCTCATGGTCGGCGACCTTGGGGTGGTTCCTGTAGTTGAGGTTTCGTGGGACGCTGTTCCCCCATGACGCTTTCTGGTCGCGACATCACTGAATTACTTGATCGGCATGGTCTTGCTCCAAGTCGAGCACTTGGTCAGAACTTTCTTGCCGACCCAAATACGGTTCGCCGCATCGTTCGTCTTGCCGAAATTGGTCCCGACACGAATGTCATTGAGATTGGCCCTGGCGTCGGCTCGCTTACCATCGAACTCGCGGCAACGGGAGCGAACGTTCTTGCGGTCGAACTTGATCGGCACTTGTTGCCAGTGCTCGCTGAAACAGTCGAACCGCTCGGTGTTCGTGTTCTTCACGGCGATGCACTCTCAATAGATTGGAACGATCTACTCGGTGAAGGCGAGGACTGGAAGCTGGTGGCGAATCTTCCCTACAACCTCGCAACAACCATTGTTCTCGATCTTCTTGACCACGCACCATCGATCCAGTCAATGCTGGTCATGGTGCAACGCGAAGTCGGTGAACGGCTGGCCGCATCGCCTGGTTCAGGTATCTATGGGATTCCTTCGGTGAAGCTTGCACTTTGGGCGAAGGCCGATGTTGTGGCCACTATTCCCGCAACGGTGTTCATACCGAAGCCACGCGTGGAATCGGTGATGGTGCGCATTACGCGTAACGCCGAACCCGCAGTCGATGTTGAACACGAGCAACTTATGGCGTTGGTTCGAAAGGCATTTGGTCAGCGTAGAAAGATGTTGCGGCGATCGCTTTCGTCTTTGGTGACCCAAGATCAGTTTGATCTCGCTGGTGTGGCATCCGATAATCGCCCTGAGCAGTTAGGTATTGCGCAATGGGCAGCCCTCACTGCCGCTGTCGCGGGCCGATGACTGCGGCGTGATTCGATAGTGGCTATGGCTGAGACTGATGTTTTGTTCGCACCAGCGAAACTGACAACTTCGCTTCGGATCACCGGCATTCGAGGTGACGGCTATCACTTGATTGAGGCTGAAATGGTGTCGCTTGACTTTGGAGACACGTTGACCGTGACGCGGCTCAATAATGGTGCCCCTTCAGTCGTTGATTTTGTCGATGCGCTAACTGGCGAGGTCCTTGCCATTGGCGAGGACAATCTTGTTACTCGTGCACTTGCACTGGTGGGTCGGTCGGCAAACGTTCGGGTGGAAAAAAGAATTTCACCGGGTGCCGGTCTTGGTGGAGGCTCGGCCGATGCCGCGGCAATTCTTCGTTGGGCTGGTTATCGAGATGCAGTGGAAGCAGCTGTGCTTGGCGCGGATGTTGCGTTCTGTTTGGTTGGTGGTCGAGCGAGAGTGACCGGAATCGGCGAACGCCTTGAACCCCTTGAGTTCATTGAGCAAACCTTCACCCTTCTCACTCCGGCCTTTGGCTGTTCAACTCCGGCGGTCTATCGGAAATGGGATGAACTCCACGGACCTCAGGGGGATGCCGGCAACGACCTTGAACCGGCCGCTCTCGCCTTGGATCCACGACTTGTGGTGCATCGCGACGCCTTGGAGCGCGTGAGTGCCCAGCGGCCACGACTGGCGGGCTCAGGAGCCACCTGGTTTGTTGAGGGTGCTTTTGCCGGTGATGGTCGCGTGGTGGCGCAAACCACAAGGGCGAGCCTCTAGGTCTCTGGGTCTTTACCCGCGCCCGTACGCGGACCCACCCGGCTCTCGGGCCGGGTGGATTCAAGAGAACTGTGGGCGTGGGGGGAGCGCTTGGCGCTCCCGGGGTCACTTACCGGCAGCTCGACGCTGGAAGCGGGTTCGCTTCAGCATCTTCTTGTGCTTCTTCTTACGCATGCGCTTACGGCGCTTCTTAATAAGTGATCCCATGACGGCGCTGACTGTAGTGGCGAGGAGGGACCGGTTGCGAAACGGCCCCTGACGCCCGTTGGGCCGGGTCCAGAATTGCCACTACCGGAAAGTGAAATTGCTCATGAAAAGAGCCGGCCCTATGGGCCGGCTCTTCTTTGTGCTCGGGGGCAGGGACTCGAACCCCGAATGTCTGGACCAAAACCAGAAGTGTTGCCAATTACACCACCCCCGAAGGGCGACGCCGAACCGTACTAGAAAGACACCATGTCTCCGAAGCCGCTCTCCGTTATCGTGCTTGCTGCCGGTGAGGGTACCCGGATGAGGTCCTCTCGACCCAAGCCACTGCACTTGCTTTGTGGTCGGGCCATGGTGCTTTATGTGCTTGATTCGCTGGCCGATTTGAACTTGAAACGGGTAGTGGTGGTGGTGGGTCATGGCGCCGAACAGGTGACAACGAAACTTCGCGAGGCGGCCCCGGGCCTTCCCCTGGAATTTGTCGAACAGGAAGTCCAACGGGGCACCGGTGACGCGGTGGGTGTTGCGCTTACGTCGTTTAGTGCCGAGGAACTCGACGATGTCGATGCCGATATTTTGGTGTTGCCAGGTGATACGCCACTCTTGCGTCCCGAAACAATCGCTGCGCTCATCGCGACCCACCACGCCACCGATGCGGCGTGCACAGTTCTCACTGCGCGTGTTGTCGATCCCACCGGTTATGGCCGCATCATCCGCGGTCGCGATGATCGAGTGGATCGGGTTGTTGAACACGCCGATGCCTCCGAGGCTGAATTAGCCATCAGCGAAATCAACACATCGATTTATGCGTTTCGAGCGAGCGTCCTCGGCCCAGCCTTGCGGCGTGTCACTCCAGAAAACGCACAAGGCGAGTACTACCTCACCGATGTCATTGAAGTACTGGCCTCCGCTGGTTACTGGGTGTCAGCGGTCGTCGCCGAAGATTCGGCCGATACCGCCGGGGTAAACGATCGTTTGCAGTTGGCTGTTGCGGAGGCAGAACTTCGTCGACGAACAAACGAAGCATGGATGCGAAAAGGCGTCACGATGATCGACCCAGTTCGCACCTATGTCGATACGGCGGTGGAGTTATCGGCCGATGTAACACTTTTTCCGGACACATTTTTGCAAGGTTCTTGTGTCATAGGGCCCGGGGCCGAGATCGGTCCGAACACTCGACTTGTCGACTCACGGGTTGGGGCGCGAGCGGTTGTGGAAAATTCTGTCGGCCGAGCCGCCGAAATAGGCGAAGATGCACACGTCGGCCCATTTGCGGTTCTTGAACCGGGCACCGTCGTGGCTCCCGGGGCTCGTCCCGGACCGTTCTACACTCCAACATCTGATTGACCTATTTGCCAACGCCGTCGAGAGAGACCCATGGAACTCGTCACCAAGAAGCGCTTGCACCTCTTATCGGGAAGGGCCAACCTTCCTCTCTCCGAGGAGATAGCGGCGCGACTCGGTGTCGAACTAGGTGATCCCAATCTTGCTGAATTCGCCAATGGCGAACTTCATGTTCGCTTTTCCGAGTCAGTGCGCGGCACTGATGTGTTCATCATCCAGTCGCATGTCAGTTCCGACCTCATGTCGGTGAACGATGCGTTGATGGAACAACTGATCATGGTCGACGCCGCCAAACGTGCATCGGCGAAGCGCATCACAGTGGTGGCGCCGTTCTATGGCTATGCCCGACAGGACCGAAAGTCCGAAGGTCGCGAACCCATCACCGCAAAACTTATTGCCGACATGTTCAAGATCGCGGGGGCGAAGCGTCTTATTTCTGTCGATCTTCACTCTGGCCAAATCCAAGGGTTCTTCGATGGCCCCGTCGACCATCTCACCGCAATGCCGGTGCTGGTCGATTACATAGCTGGCCTTGGCGACGACCTTGTTGTTGTCTCGCCTGATGCCGGTCGCGTGAAAGTGGCCGAGCGTTATGCCAACCAGTTACATGCCGATCTCGCCATTGTGCATAAGCGACGAGTCAAGGGTATGAAAAACACCGTTGAAGCCCGCGATGTTGTGGGCGAAGTAGAAGGCCGCATCTGTGTGCTTATCGACGACATGATCGATACCGGCGGCACCATCGTTGCTGCTGCGGAACAACTGAAGTCTCGCGGGGCGACAGAGATTTATGCCGCATGTACCCACGGTGTGTTCTCCGGGCCCGCTATTCAGCGACTCAACGATTCGTGTATCTCGAAAATCGTGATGACAAACACTCTGCCGCTTCCTGCGTCGAAGCAATCACCAAAGATTGAAGTGTTGTCCGTTGCCGGTATCATCGCCGACGCGATTGATGCGGTCTTTGAAGACACATCGGTCAGCGAAATCTTCGGCGGTCACAACCAGAGCTAAGGCTCTTGGCCCCTTAGGCCGCTTCGACCGGCACCTAGCGCTGTCCGGATCAGCCCTTCGCCATCGGTGCCTTAATGGCTTTGGAGCGTGGTCAATGTGAGTCAGTTCGCCTTAGGTGAGCCGGGTCGGTAGGATGGTAAGCCGATTAAGAACGTCCCTAGTCGGCGCGCCCACCGGCGCAGCCCAGGAGCAAGAACTATGGCAATCACCCTTACCGCAACAACGGGCCGCATTCCCGGCTCACGTTCCTCCTCTCGTATGCGTGAAGAGGGCCTCGTGCCGGCCGTGGTCTACGGATTGGGTCGCGACGCTGTCGCAATCTCGGTCCCATGGCCCGACCTTCGTAAGGCGCTCATGACTGAGGCTGGCATTAACGCCCTCATCACTATCGACGTCGATGGTCAGAAGGACCTTGCCATCGTCAAGGATCTTCAGCGTCACCCCGTACGTCGCAGTGTGCTCCATATCGATTTCCTTCGGGTCGATCCCGACGTGCGTGTTGCCGTCGAAGTTCCGATCATGCTTACGGGTGAGGCCAAAAAGGTCGAAGGCCGTCGTGGGATCGTTGATCAACCCCTTAAGACCCTCACGGTGTTCGCCAAGCCCAGCGATATTCCGTCGCTTCTTGAACTCGACGTCACCGACCTCGACATTGGTGAAGCCATCACGGTTGCGTCACTTACGTTCCCCGAGGGCGTGTCCACCGAGGTCGATGACACAACCCAACTTGTTCTTGGCATCGCCACTCGCTTCAGCGCTGAAGATGGTGCCTCTGAAGGCGAAGCTGCCGAAGGTGCGCCAGCCGCTGCTGACGCCTCCGGCGAGGCCGCAGCCGAGTAAGTGGTCTTCGGCGCACGGGGCGGCGATCGCCCCCGACGCGGAACACCAGCCGACCTGTTAGTCGTCGGACTTGGAAATCCTGGCAAGGAGTACGACGGGACCCGGCACAACGTTGGGTTCGATGTTGTCGATCTCTTGGTGAGGCGACACGGTGGATCATTGCGTTCCGGCAAGGAACGAGCATTGGTTGACGAAGTGCGTTTCGGGACTCACCGTATAGCGCTCGCGAAGCCGACAACATTTATGAATCTTTCGGGAGAATCGGTGGCGCCGCTTGTTCGCCGCTTCGGTATCGAAGAAGACACAGCGCTTGTCATTGTTCACGACGAACTCGATCTTGAAACAGGCGTAGTCAAAGTGAAGGTCGGCGGTGGACTGGCTGGCCATAACGGTTTGCGCTCCATAAAGGACCACTTGCACGGTGACGGGTTTGTTCGCGTGCGTATTGGGGTGGGGCGTCCACCGAGCAAAGAGCAAGGCGCAGATCACGTGCTGAAAAGAGTCGGGAAGGCCGATCGCGAGGCACTGGCTATTGCTATTGAGCAGGCCGCCGATGCAGTGGAACTCATCGTGTCAGACGGCATCGAAGTAGCAATGAATCGGGTGAACGCTCACACCAACTAATTGAGCGGCGAGTACCTGTCTGGCTGTGGGAATTAGTGAGGAAGCGGAATCTGATTCGGCAGAAGTTGGTAGGACGGGTTGAGTACCGTGAGAAGTCCATGGTGTTCGCTGGTGACGCCGTCAATCACTAAATGGGTTCCTAGGTGAATACCGCCAAGTTTGCGACGTCCCAAGAAGACCACCGTGATCGCACCGGTGCTGTCGGCGAGGGTGAGTTCCAGGCCGGCGACCTGCTCGGCCCAGGGTTGGATGCGCATGGATTTCACTCGGCCAGCGACCTTGACCCGGTCACGCCATTGCACCGAACTGATCGGTACGACATCCCCGAGCACAACGCGGGCGAGTTCGTCAAACGTGGCTTTCGTCCTGACTGAACGTTCTGCGTCAACTCGTTTGGCGCTACGGGTAAACAGTGCCATATCAGTGACGTTCTCCTGCTGAACCAGAAACGGCGCCGTGTTCAACTTGGTGAACGTGTTGACCCTTGGAGGAGCGGGTCAGGTGGTAGGGCACGAATGTCACGTTGGCGTGAGGGACATCGCCAAGCGCCTTTGCAATCCCATCGGCAGTTCGGTCATGAAGTAACCGATGCCAAGCCGATCGGTATTCGCGTCGGGGAATGAGGATGGAAACCTCGGTGTCTCCATTCACAGTAAGTTCGGAGACGACTTCGAGAACTGTTCGATTAATGCGACGATCCGGGCATTCACGAATGTCCAGAGGCAGTCGAGCAAGAGCAAGTTCGTTCCATTGGGTGGAGAGTTCGTTGGCGTGATGTTCGTCCACTGCAATATGCACAGCGCACAATGTGTCGGGGTTGAGGGTGCGGGCGTACTGAATTGCTCGCGCTGAGGTTCGGTCAATTTTGTCAATGAGAACCACGACCGCGTGGCGCTTCAATACCGGCGCAGTGGCAGCGACGATCGCATCTTCTTGGAGTTCAGCCTTCTCTGCCTCGTACTGGTGATTGAGTCGGACGACAATCCACACGAAGATTGGGATAATCGCGATGATCACCCAAGCGCCATCAAAGAATTTTGCTATGCAGATAACAATTGTCACCACGCCGGTAGTAAGTGCGCCCACACCATTCATTGCTAAACCAAACTGCCATCCGGATTCTTTGAGGCGAATGTGTCGGCGAGCCATCCCTGTTTGGGAGAGAGTGAATGATGTAAAAACGCCGACTGCGTAAAGAGGAATGAGCTTGGTGACGTCGGCGCCGAGAACAACAACGAGCAGCGCCGCAGCCCCCGCCAATGCAAGGACCCCATTAGAAAAGACCAATCGGTGGCCGCGTTTGGTGAGTTGTCGGGGCAGGAATGAATCCTCGGCTTGGAAGTGGGCAAGACGGGGAAAATCCGCGAATCCGGTATTTGCCGCCAAGACCAAAATGAGAATTGTTGCAACCTGAGTGAAAATAAACATTACTTGGCCAAATCCACCCTGTCCGTAAACGGCCTCAGCGATCTGTGCGATCACTGTTCTGCCGGTGACCGGGATGGTGTGAAGTTGCGAAGCAAGCCATGAAACACCAAGGAACATGACCGCAAGCATTGTTCCCATGATCATCAGCGTTGATCGTGCATTTTTCCACGTTGGATCCCGGAAGGCGGGCACGCCGTTTGAAACTGCTTCGATGCCGGTAAGGGCAGCGCCGCCCGAGGCGAAGGCCCTGATGAGGAGGAACCACCCGAGTGATGCAGCACCTTCGGCTTCATGGATTTGGGTTGGGTCCATTTGATCAAGGCCAATCTGATCCAGACCGCCTCCGAAGGTCGCTTTATAAATCCCGAAACTAATCATGGCGAAAATCGCGAAAACGAACGCGAAGGTGGGGGCGGCAAAAATCTTGCCCGATTCCTTGACGCCGCGGAGGTTAGCGATACAGACGATGGCAATGAAAAACAAGGCGAGGGGAACCCGATAGGGGTATAAGCCGCTGAAAACCGAATAGAGCGCCGCCGTTGCCGCCGACACCGATACCGCCACGACAAGGATGTAATCGGTAAGAAGGGAAACGCCGGCAACCTGTGCGGGAATAACCCCGAGATTGTCTTTGGTGACGATGTACGCGCCGCCCGCCGACGGGTATGCCTTGATTGTCTGCCGGTAACTGAACAGCACGATCACGAGAATGATGACCACGGCGATAGTGATGGGCATGACCCTCTGGAACGCGAGGAGCCCAATGCCACCGACCACGAGAAGTGTGTGCAGGATTTCCTCTGTCGCATAGGCGGTAGACGAAAGGGCATCGGAGGAGAACACCGCCAATGCTGTGGGTTTCCCGAGGCGTTCGTGTTCAAGTTGATCGGTATGCAGCGGCCGCCCAAGTAACCGACTCTTGAATCGGAACGACCGCGTCTCGGGGATATCGATGTTTGCCGTTGGCGGGAGTGGGCGGACACTCGCCGCTGGAGTTTGGCGCTCTGTGGGGGCAGTCATATGTGCTCTCAGTTGACACCCTTTCACCCCTTCGACGCAATCACACCCGACGGCTTTCAAATGAACGAAACCTTTGGATGGTGACTTTTCGACGAAGCGGGCATCGGCTACTAGACCATGGCAAGGGGGGTGGGGCCGGCCGGTAAGTCGGTCGGTAGGCCGATCGGTAGGATAAGGAGTTCACCCCCGGGCGCGAATGTGTTCCGGGAACTTCCGCGTGTTTGAGGCTCCATGTCGCTGTCCGATCTTCTTCCCCTGCTTGCCGATGAGGCGGCGCTCACCGCCGTGATGGGTCGCCGTGGCGGCACTCTCGTCATTCCTGAGCCGGCACGGGCCATCACTATCGCGGGGCTTACGAACCGAACGGATCGCCAACCGATCATTGTGGCCGTGCCTACAACCGCCGAAGCGGAACGCCTGGCACGGGACCTTGGAGCATTTCTTGGTCCCGATGAGGTGGACCTGTTCCCAGCATGGGAAACGCTGCCATTCGAGCGGGTGAGCCCCGCGGTGGACACCATGGGTCATCGCTCGAAGGTTCTTTGGCGACTTCGCGACCCGGAACGGGCGCCCCGTGTTGTGGTGGCGGCAGTGCGAGCGCTCGTGCAACGCCTCGGCCCGCATGCCGGCGAGGTTGAACCCATTGTGATCGGCGTGGGCGATGATGCCGATCAGGAATCGCTCATTGATCAGTTGGCCCGTTTTGGTTACCGACGCGAAGTCCAAGTTGAGCACCGTGGCGAGTTTGCGGTGCGTGGCTCCATTGTCGATGTGTATCCCAGTACGGCCGATGTGCCATTCCGTATCGATTTATGGGGTGATGAAGTTGACCGCCTCACCGAATTCACAATCGCCGATCAACGTTCGACACTTTCTGTATCAGAGATATCGATCTTTCCGTGTCGTGAACTTCTTCCGACTGATGATGTACGCGAGCGGGCTGCGGCGCTGGTTGGTTCACAACCTTGGGGACGCGAACAATGGGAACGCTTGGCTGAAGGTCAGATTTTCGATGGCATGGAGAGTTGGTTGCCGTGGCTTGTCGACGAATCCAGCGATGATGCCGAACTGATCTTTGATCTGCTTGATGACGACGCGCAGATCATTCTGATTGAACCGCGACGCATGCGCGATCGGGCTGGCGACATCATTGCTGAAGAGGACGATCTCGCCGGCGCGCTGGCCCGTACCTGGGGAGCCGATCAATCAGAGTCATTCCCACAGTTGCACCTGCCATTTGATCGACTCTTGGCGCGTACCGGTGCACCCATGTGGACCGTGCTTGATGTGGCGGATCGCCCCGAAACGCCGGTAGTGACTGCTTCTGGTTGGGATCCGGTTGTCGGTGATGGATCCAACCTGATCGGCCAACTTCAGCAAATGCTTGCGGAGAATTACACCGTGGTGGTCGCGGCCGATGGAGTCGGTTCGGCGGACCGTCTACTCACACTGCTCGGAGATCAAGGAGTGCACCTCTCCTTTGATGAGCGCGGTCGAACCGACGTATCTACTCCCGGTGGTCACCTTGTTGTTGCACCGCTCGAACGCGGTGTGCGTATGACCGATCTGCGAATTGCGGTTCTTGCCGAATCCGATATCACCGGCCGCCGACGCGCCCACCGACGCGCTCGCCCTCGTAAGGCGGCCGCCCAAGGACATTTCGACGATGTAACTCCTGGCGACTATGTGGTTCACGTGCAGCACGGCGTTGGTCGTTACAGCGGGATGGTGAAGCGCGCCATCGGCGGCGTTGAACGCGACTATCTACTTCTTGAGTACCGCGGCGATGACAAGTTGTATGTTCCCAGCGATCAAATTGATGCGGTGCGCCAGCACACTGGCAGTGATTCGCCGACTTTGAGTCGTCTTGGCGGCAGCGATTGGCAAAAGAGCAAGGCGCGAGTTCGCGAAGCAGTAACGGCGATCGCTCAGGAGCTTGTTGTCCTCTATCAAAAGCGTATTCACGAGCCTGGGCATGCTTTTGCTACCGACACGCCTTGGCAGCGAGAACTTGAAGAGTCATTCCCTTATGAACCGACCCCCGATCAACGTGTTGCGATTGACGAAGTGAAAGCCGATATGGAGGCGCAAGCGCCCATGGATCGCCTCGTGTGTGGCGATGTTGGTTTCGGTAAGACCGAAGTTGCGATCCGCGCCGTCTTCAAAGCAGTGCAGGACGGTAAGCAAGCAGCGGTACTTGTTCCCACCACGCTTCTTGCCCAACAACACTTTCAGACATTTAGTGATCGTTATTCTGGCTTTCCAGTTCGAGTGGAAGTGCTCAGTCGTTTCCTCACGAATGCTCAGGCCAAGAAAGTTATTGCCGATCTGAAAACCGGCGAAGTTGATGTGGTGATTGGAACTCACCGGCTCCTCGGTCCCGATCTCGAATTTAAAGATCTTGGACTTCTGGTCGTGGACGAAGAGCAGAGATTTGGTGTTACTCATAAAGAATCGATCAAGAGCCTTCGCGTGGGTGTTGATATTTTGACTTTGTCGGCCACACCAATTCCGCGAACGCTGGAACTAAGTCTCACCGGTATTCGTGACCTCACCCTTCTCAACACTCCTCCAAGCGAACGCCAGCCGATCCTCACCTATGTCGGTGAATATGACGATCGCGCGGTTGGTGAGGCCATTCGACGCGAACTGCTTCGCGAAGGGCAAGTCTTTTTCGTTCACAATCGCGTTCAAGATATTGAGCGAGTCGCTGCGCATTTGGCGGAACTGGTTCCTGAAGCTCGAATCGCAATTGGCCACGGACAAATGGATGAAGGAACCCTTGAAAAAGTGGTCATCGATTTTTCGGAAGGCGAGTTCGATGTGCTCGTGTGTACAACCATCATCGAATCGGGTATTGACATGCCAACGGTCAACACTCTTGTGGTTGATCGAGCCGACCTTCTCGGTCTTGGTCAGTTGCATCAGTTGCGCGGTCGGGTGGGCCGCTCAGGAAGTCGCGCCTATGCCTATTTGTTCTTCCCTCCGGATCGGGCGCTCACCGAAACTGCATTCGAGCGGCTCAAAACAATTGGTGAAGCAACTGAGTTGGGTTCGGGTTTTCGGATTGCCATGCGCGACCTTGAAATTCGCGGTGCTGGCAACCTTTTAGGTTCCGGTCAAAGCGGTCACATCGCGTCGGTTGGTTACGATCTTTATTGCGAGATGGTCACCGAAGCAGTCGCCGAGCTAAAGGGCGAGCCGCTTCCCGAAGTTTCCGAGATCAAACTGGAACTTCCTGTCAACGCGAACCTTCCGGTTACCTATGTCGAACGCGAGGACCTTCGCCTCGACGCGTATCGACGGTTGGCGACGGTGACCAGCGAAGCTGAAGTCGAGGACATTCGGGCCGAATGGGTGGACCGATACGGCCCTGTGCCCGAACCCTCTGAAATGCTTCTCCATGTTGCCCGCCTTCGAGCGGAATGTGTCCGTATCGGAATCACGGAGATATCGGTGGTCAAGGGGAGCGGTTTTGGCGGTCCGAAGTTGTTGGCCCGCATCTCGCCAATTACTTTGCGAACCTCGGCAACGATCCGCCTTGATCGGCTTCACAAGGGGTCGGTCTACAAAGCCGAACTCGGACAACTCCAACTCCCACTGCCGTCGGCGGCCACGCTGGTCGATGATCTTGTTAGCGCCCTCAACGATCTTGTCCCGCCCGAGGACGAGTAAATCGATGCTGGCTGTAGACCGGTGGCTGGTTTCGGTAGTGTGAGCAGCCTTGTGAGCACGAAGCGAATTACCTTCATGGCTGCCATTGCGCTGGCCCTTGTCCTGTCCCTCATCGGCACCGCCTGTTCGGCGGTGAACCCCCAGGTACTCAATGTGGGCAACTGGTCACTCTCCGAGTCCGACTTCCAAAGTCAGCTCAAGTCCTTCGCCAAGGTCTACGAGGGGTCTGGCGGTGCAACTTCATTGCGCTCGGCCGATTCTTCATCGTGGGCAACAAGTTACACCTCGGCATTTTTGAATGATCAGATGAATCTTCAGGTTGCTCGAGCAGCCGCGGAGAAGCGCGGAATCGTTGTGACCGATGCCGATCGAGCGAATGCGAAAACAGTCTTAGAGCAGAACTTCACCAATGGAGGTACCTCGTCATTTGGTGACTTACCACTGGCCTACCAACAAACACTCATCGAAGGTATTGCGGCGCAAAATCTCTTAGGAGAAGCAATGGTTGCAGAGGCGCAATCCGAGGATGCCCTGCGCCGTCTCTACGACTCCGCCAAAGACCAGTACATGGAAGAGATGGTGTGTTCACGGCACATCCTTGTGCTCGCTGGTGGAAATAGTTCTTCAAGTGCTCCCACCGATGCGCAGTATGCCGCCGCCCTGACCTCGATAAAGAACATCCAAGCAGAGGTCACGGCTTCAAATTTTTCTGAAATCGCAAGTGCAAAGTCAGACGACACAGGCTCAGCGAGAAATGGTGGCGAACTCGGGTGTACTCCAAAGGGTGCGTTTGTCACTGAGTTTGATGATGCAGCTTGGGCACAACCAGTTGGCGTCGTTGGTCAACCGGTCAAGACGGATTTTGGTTACCACCTCGTTTTGGTTTCCGCTCGCGGTGTCCTTACCTTCGATCAGTTGAAAGACTCGCTGAAACAAGCTGTCCTCGACAGTGCACAACAATTGATCGCCGTTGAACTCACGCGATTTGCCAGCGAGCTTTCGATTTCTGTCGATGGTCGTTACGGACAACTCGATACCCAAACCTGGCAGATCACCGTACCGGCCACTTCTGCTTCGCCGAGTACTTCAGTCGCTCCGTTACGTGATTCCCTTACTGGGCCCATCGCAACGCCTAGTCGATAGCCTTTGATGGCTGACCGTCCGCGGATCACCGTCATCGGCCTTGGCCCCGGAGATATCGACCTTCTCACGGTTGGAGCGATCGATTCAATCGAACGTATTCCGCGTCGTTATCTGCGAACACTTCGCCATCCCGCTGCGAGTGCGGTTACCGAAGCTGTCAGTTTCGACGAGATCTACGAATCTTGCGACACAATCGACGCGGTTTACCCGGAGATCGTTGAACGACTTTTGGTTGCTGCTCAGGAGTTCGGCGAGATCCTTTATGCCGTGCCCGGTTCGCCAATTGTGGCCGAACGCACAGTCGAGTTGCTTCTGGCTGACGAGCGGGTCGAGGTCATTATGCAGCCGGCGCTTTCGTTTCTTGATCTGACATGGGCCCGTCTTGGCGTTGACCCCGTGGCGGTGGGTGCACGGATTGTCGATGGACATCGATTCGCTAGTGACGCGGCGGGAGAACGGGGGCCTCTTCTGGTGGCGCAATGCGATTCGGCTGATGTGCTTTCCGATATGAAGTTGGCCCTCGACGCAGGCATCGATCCGTGCATGCGGGCCGATGCCACGATCACGGTGTTGCAACGTCTCGGGCTTCCCGACGAGTTGGTGTTCGAAATCCCGTGGCTTGAACTTGATCGGGTTGAAGCCGATCACCTCACCTCGGTGTGGATACCCCAACTGGCCGCCCCAGTAGCGCGCGAACTCGTTCGGTTTGTCGAGTTAGTCGCGATTTTGCGATTGGAGTGTCCGTGGGACGCAGAACAAACTCATGAGTCGCTTCGTCGTCACTTGATTGAAGAGTCCTATGAAGTACTCGAAGCCATCGATCAACTTGATGTCGAGGCTGGCGAGGGGTACGAGCATCTTGAAGAGGAACTTGGGGATCTTCTGTTCCAAGTTCTCTTTCATGCCCGGCTCGCGAGTGAAGCAGGGCAGTTCACTATTGCTGACGTTGCGACCAATGTTCACGACAAACTTCGATCCCGCCATCCCCACGTCTTTGGTGAGGTTGAAGTCGCGAGCGCCGAGGACGTTGTTCGGAATTGGGAGCAAATTAAGAAAGCCGAAAAGGGGCGCGAAAGCGTGTTCGACGGCGTTCCCGATGCCATCCCCGCATTGCTCTATGCGCTGAAGATTCAAAAGAAGGCCGCCAGCCTTGAGGGCGCCGGAACCCCGGAGCTGGAACTGCCACAGGTTCCGACTGTGGTGGCCGCTATGGGGCCATTTGCGGATTCGGCCGATGATCTCACCGTCGGGAGGTTGCTGTTAGCGATCGTCGATGAGGCCCGTCGAGCAGGCGTAGATCCGGAGACCGCATTGCGAGCTGCCGCTGTCGACTACCGCAATCGAGCGCGAAGTGCTGAACTAGGTGGCCCGGTCGATTCTTGACCGTCCGCACCCCCCGCGCGTGGGCGTGGAAACATCTCTCTACGCCCCCCATCGACGAGGAGCACTCGTTTCATGAGCACCATCGAGCACATCGCCGGCCGAGAGGTATTAGACAGTCGCGGTAATCCCACGGTAGAGGTGGAAGTCATCCTTGAATCGGGTGCCACCGGCCGGGCCATGGTGCCATCGGGCGCTTCTACCGGAGCATTCGAAGCAGTCGAACTTCGTGACGGAGAAGCGCGCTATCTCGGTAAGGGCGTTCTTGATGCAATCGCTCATGTCGACGATGAAATTTACGACGCACTGGTTGGATTCGATGCGCTTGATCAGCGCGATATCGACCGAGTCCTCATTGAACTCGACGGTACCGATAACAAAGGTCGACTTGGCGCAAACGCAGTTCTTGGGGTGTCGTTGGCGGTAGCGCGAGCGGCGGCGGACGAACTTTGTCTGCCGCTCTACCGCTATGTGGGCGGCGTGAATGCACATGTGCTCCCCGTCCCCATGCTGAATGTACTGAACGGCGGCGAACACGCTGACAACAACGTCGATATTCAAGAGTTCATGATCATGCCGATTGGAGCTGCGTCATTTTCCGAAGCGCTTCGTTGGGGTGCGGAGACTTATCACACGCTTAAAACGGTTCTCCACGACCGCCACCTTTCCACCGCAATTGGCGACGAGGGTGGGTTTGCTCCGAGTCTCGCTTCCAACGAAGACGCCGTTATTTTGCTTCTCGAAGCCATCGAAAAAGCGGGCTTCACTCCTGGTGAAGACATCGCTATCGCCCTCGATGCCGCTTCCACTGAGTTCTACAAAGACGGCAACTATGTGCTCGCCGGTGAAGGTCGCACTCTCTCTCCTGCCGAAATGGTGGGCTACTTCGAAAACCTCGTCGACAAGTACCCGATTGTGTCGATAGAGGACGGAATGGCGGAAGAAGACTGGGAGGGTTGGGCGCAACTCACCAATTCCATCGGAAATCGCGTGCAACTTGTGGGCGACGATCTCTTCGTCACCAATGTTGAGCGACTCGCACGCGGCATCGAGGCTGGAATCGCCAACTCTATTCTCGTCAAGGTCAATCAAATTGGTTCGCTTACAGAGACTCTTGAATCCGTTGCGCTGGCAACTCGATATGGCTACACCGCGGTGATGTCGCACCGTTCAGGTGAAACCGAAGACACCACCATCGCCGACCTCGCTGTTGCCACGAACTGTGGACAGATCAAGACCGGTGCCCCGGCTCGGAGTGATCGCGTTGCGAAGTACAACCAGCTGCTTCGAATCGAAGATGATCTCGGCGAAGCCGCCGCCTATTGGGGTTCCGCCGCCCTCAAGCAGTTGGCTCTCTAACAATGAGTCGTGACCGGACCCGTCAAGCAGCAAACGCTGCTTCGAAGACGACGCGTAAAGCGTCCTCTTCGGCGACGGCAGGTCCGCGTCACGCTCGCGTCGATGCCACTCCCAAATGGGGCGTCAACCGTGGTCTCATGCGTTATGTCGCTCCAGTGGTTCTTACGGCGCTCACCGTGGGCGCACTAGTCATTGGCTTACCTTCTCGCACGTTTTTCAATCAGCGCCAAACCTCTGCCATTGCCGAGCAGAAACTGTCCGAACTTGAAGCGGCAAATGCGGCGGCCGAAGCCCAAGTCGCCGCCCTTCAATCCGATTCGGAAATCGAGCGGTTGGCCCGCGAGCACTACGGGTATGCCAAGGCTGGCGAAGAGGTGTACCACGTGCTCCCATCGGCCCAAGACCCAGTTCGGGTGCCGGAGGCGTGGCCCTTCACCGGTCTCGGGGCACGCATCAGTCGCTGAGGAGTAGCTCGCTCATCGTCAACTAGCATTCCCTTGCCGAACGGCACCTCAAGGGGGAATGCATTTATGAGCGTTATGGGAACCCGAGTGCAGCGTCGGGAAGATCCGGCTTTCCTCACAGGAGCTGGCATTTACGCCGCCGATTTACGCGATCCGTTGCTCGACGGCGCGGTGTATGCCTTTTTTGTTCGGTCAACGATTGCCCACGCTCGAATTACTGAACTTGATGTTTCCGAAGCATTGGAAAGTCCTGGCGTCGTAGCGATCTTTACCGCTGCCGATATTGATGCGGCCGGGGATCTCGGTCCGTTCGGCGTAGCCATTCCCGGAATGATTCCCGATGGTTTGGCTCGTGGATGGCTGGCCTCCGATGTCGTGCGCTTTGTTGGTGAAGCGGTGGTCGTGATCCTTGCTGAATCCCCAGAGGCCGCTGAAGATGCTTCAGAACTTGTGATTGTCGATTACGACCCCCTCGATGTGGTAGTCGGTCCAGTTTTTGCTGCAACCGATCAAGTCCTCGTGCATCCCGACCACGGAACGAACACTGCCCTTGAAGTCCCCTTCGGATATTCCGAGGATCTCTTCGATGGATGCGAGGTTGTGGTCACCCGGGAACTCGTCAATCAGCGACTCGCGGTGTGCCCGATGGAGCCTCGCTCAATCGCCACTACTTGGCATGACGGTCGACTTGTACTCTTTGCCTCCACCCAAGCGCCCCATGGGGTGAAGGGAAAAATTGCAGGCCTCTATGATCTTGAGCCTGATCAGGTCCATGTCATTGCTCCCGCGGTGGGAGGTGGTTTCGGAGCCAAGATCAACATGCAATCTGATGAGGCGCTACTTCCTTGGGTGTCTCGTCAACTTGGCCGGCCGGTTCGATGGGCGGAATCTCGAGGCGAATCCATGGTCTCAATGCCACATGGTCGGGCACAGGTTCATCTCGTCGAAATTGGCGGATCTCGTGATGGCTCCATCGAGGCGTACCGCCTCACGGTGCTGCAAGACGTCGGAGCGTATCCCAGCATGGGAGTGTTCCTTCCGTTTATGACACGCACGATGGCCCCGGGCCCCTATGCAATTCCAAAAGTGGAATGCAACATCAAAAGTGTCATGACCAATACCACTCCGATTGAGGCGTATCGCGGCGCTGGTCGTCCTGAAGCCACTGCGGCAATTGAGCGCGCCATCGATATGTTCGCTATGGAAATTGGTCTCGATCCTGTTGATGTGCGTCGCAAGAACTTGATCCCGTCTGATGCGTTTCCTTTCACTACAACGACCGGCGCTATCTACGACTGTGGCGATTACGTCGGGGCGCTCGACCGCGCTCTTGCCGAGGCCGACTACCGTGCATTGCGAGCCGAACAAGTTGCTCGTCGTGCCGCTGCTGACCCTGTTCAACTTGGCATTGGTGTTTCGGTGTATGTGGAAATTACGGCCGGACCGGCAGGAAATCAGGGCGAGTTTGCCAAGGTGCTTGTGCGTCACGATGGGGGGCTTACAGTGTTCACTGGTTCTTCGTCTCATGGTCAGGGCCACGACACCGCATGGGCAATGTTGGCCAGCGATCTCACCGGTATCGCTATGGATGACATCGAAGTCGTTGCCGGCGATACCGATCGTGTCGCTGAAGGAAAAGGAACATTCGGTTCTCGTTCGTTGCAACTTGGTGGCTCCGCGGTCTGGACCGCAACCGAGCAGGTTGTCGACAAAGCTCGTCATGTTGCCGCCGATCTTTTGGAAGCCAGCGTCGATGACATTGTTCTTGATCTAGATCTTGGTGTTTTCCATGTTGCTGGGTCGCCGTCGGTGACAAAGTCCTGGGCCGAAGTTGGAACCGCAGGCGATATCACCGATGTGCTCGGTGGGGGAGCTGCTGGTCAGCCAATTGAGGCGGCGCTCACGTTCACTGCAGAGAACGCCACCTTCCCATTTGGCGCCCATGTGGCGGTAGTCGAGGTCGATACCGAAACTGGTCAGACCCGTCTGCGAAGAATCGTGACCTGTGATGACGCCGGGCGCATCCTCAACCCGCTCATTGTCGAGGGTCAGCGTCACGGCGGTATTGCCCAAGGTGTTGCGCAGGCGCTTTACGAGGAAATGTCCTACGACGTCGAAGGCAACCCGCAAACTGCCAATCTGGCGGATTATTCAATGGTGTCAGCGGCTGAACTCCCAAATTTCGACCTTGTACTACTTGAGACGCCGTCCCCGGTGAATCCGCTAGGAGCGAAGGGTATTGGAGAGTCAGGAGCAATCGGTTCGACTCCGGCAGTGCAGAGTGCAGTAATCGACGCGTTGTCGCCGTTTGGTGTGACCCATCTCGACATGCCCCTCACCGGCGAGCGAGTGTGGCGAGCGGTCGCCGGGCTCTCATGACGACACCGATTAACCCAACGCCTCGTGAAGGTTCACCTGCCAAACCTGGTTGGCAAAGTTCTGCCCGGTGGACGCTTATCGCCTCGGTCGGCGTAACGGTCGGCATGTTTGGTGTGTTCTATGTGTTTTTCCTCCGCGGCTGAGTGCGCCGGTGGGTAGGCAATGAGTGCTGCGGCTTGTAACTACCTTTCGCACTGACTCGGAGGCCATTTCGGGACGACATCGAAGGGCATTGTTGATGTACGAAAAGCTGCCGATAGGGGAGTTCCCCATAGTGGTTGGCTCGATTCGCGGCACAGTTTTAGTTTCGGTTCCTATGGCGACCCCGCCAACACTGGTCATGGGTTGTTGTTGGTAAATAACGAGGATCGCGTGGCGCCGGCTACCGGATTCGGCACTCGTGGTTAGAGCGATATGGAAATCATCACGTGGGTGTTATCGGGTGGAGTCGAGCATTCGGACACACTTGGTAACCACGGCGTCATTGGGCCCGGGCTTGCCCAGCGAATGAGCGCAGGAACTGGCATTCGACATTCCGAGCACAACCCCAGTCCTGATACCGAAGCACATTTCATTCAAATGTGGGTGCAGCCCGATGCTCTGGGAATGTAGCCGGGCTATGAACAACAAGATTTCTCCGACCTTCTCGCCCATGGCGGTCTGGTAATGATCGCCGGGTTTGAGAGAAGCGGCGCATCAATCGCTCTCAATCGCTCTCAACCAGCGAAATGCAACCATGTACGTGTTTCGACGTTCCTCTGGTGAACAAGTTGCGCGTCCTGAGGCCCTCCGCGTGCATCTTTTCGTGGCCCTTGGTTCCATTGCGTTCAGCGGCGTTGGGCCATTGGGCGAAGGTGACGCGGTTCGCCTTACTGCTGGCGGACCACAGTCGATCGTTGCTGGCGACTCAGGTGCGGAAATCATTGTTTGGGCGATGTTCTAATGCTCGTCTCGTTGGTTACCGAGCCTCGCCGGTAACCTGCCAAACGTGATCAAACGCCCCACCTCGGTTGCCGATGTCGTTACCGGACTTTCGGCTCAGGGATATCTCCCTGATGAGGGGTTAGCGACCTCCATTTTCTTAGCGCTCGATATGGCGCGCCCCTTGCTCCTCGAAGGAGAGCCCGGCGTAGGAAAAACCGAAGTAGCCAAGGCTCTAAGTTCTTGGTTGGGCGGCGAGTTCATTCGTCTGCAGTGCTACGAGGGGCTTGATGCCGCGCAAGCGCTGTACGAATGGGATTACCCGCGGCAGTTGCTTCATCTGCGAGCTGCCGAAGCAAGTGGTTCACTTTCTGACGACACCGATGCAATCGAAGATGCGCTTTACAGCGAACGTTTCCTCGTCCGTCGAGCGTTACTCCAAGCAATTGATGGAAGCCACGAGTCGCCCCCCATTCTGCTCATCGATGAAATCGATCGCGCCGACGATGAGTTCGAAGCGTTTCTTCTCGAAATACTCGCGGACTACAGCGTCACTGTTCCCGAGTTAGGAACGTTTCGGGCGGCCACTCCGCCAATCGTGATAATCACATCCAACCGAACTCGCGATGTTCACGACGCACTCAAGCGACGCTGTTTGTATCACTGGGTCGATCACCCCGATCTCGAGCGTGAGGTTGCGATCATTCGATCGAGAGTTGCTGGATCATCGGAGGTTCTTGCTCGACAGGTAGCGGTGCTTACCTCGGAGTTGCGCGGGTTAGGTCTTTATAAGCCGCCGGGCGTGGCGGAAACGATCGATTGGGTGCAAGCGCTTACCTCGTTAGGTCGATCGGAGATCGACGAGTCCTCGGTGCGGGCATCGCTGGGGGCGGTCGTGAAGTATCGAGAAGACACCGAACGTATTGAGCGATCCGATTTGAGTGTTCTCATCGACACGGCACTGAATCACGACTGATCACAATGAATTCTGCTGTCGCCTTCGACGAGCGAGTCACTGGCCTGTTGACCTGGTTGCGTCTCGCTGGACTTCCCGTTCCGGTTGGATCATCAGTTGTTTTTGTTGATGCGATTCGCCGACTTGGGGACGACCTTCATTCGCTTTATTGGGCTGGGCGAGCAACGCTCACCCATTCGCCGGCCGATATCGATCTCTATGACCATACATTTCGTCAGTGGATTCTCGGCGCTGGCTTTACTGCTTCTCCGGTGCCTCAAATCGAGCATGTCACGGTGGTGATCGAGGAGGAGGATGGCAGTGACATCGACTCTGGGAAAAAACCGGCGGAGAGTGATGAGAATGTCATTCGTTTCAGCCGGGCCGAATCGTTACGGGCAAAAGATTTCGCTGAACTCGATGATGAGGAACGGGCCGAAGTGAACCGACTTCTCAACGAGTTACGTTTTGTTGGGGCTACACGAATTTCTCGCCGTCGTCATCGTTCAAATCATTCCAAGGGTCGCCCCGACCTTCGGCGCATGATTCGTGAGTCGCTTCGCACCGGTGGCGAACCGATACATCGACGAAGCACGGTTCGCCGGCGAGTTCCGCGGCGAGTTGTGTTGTTGGCCGATGTGAGCGGATCTATGGAGTCCTATAGCCGAGCGCTTGTTCGGTTTGCTCACGTAGCGGTGGCGGCCCACGCTGATGTTGAAGTTTTCGCCATGGGAACTCGCCTTACTCGATTGACTCGCGAACTCAGTACCCATGATCCCGACCGAGCGCTCACCCAGGCCGCAGCAGCAGTTACCGATTGGTCGGGCGGTACCCGTCTCGGCGAAAGCCTGCGCCGTTTCAACGACCAGTGGGGCATAAAGGGAATGGCGCGAGGAGCGGTTGTGGTGATCCTTTCCGACGGTTGGGATCGTGGGGATGTCACCGAACTCTCTGAGCAAATGCAGCGGTTGCAGCGGGTGGCATACCGGATCGTATGGGTGAACCCATTGAAATCTTCGCCGGGTTACGCGCCTCTCGCTAAGGGTATGGCTGCGGCGTTACCCTTCGTCGACGAGTTTGTCGAAGGTCACTCATTCAATTCACTTGAGGGACTCTCCCGAATTGTCGCTCGCGCTGGTCGTACAGAGTTTCCTCGCAGATCGGAGTTGTCGCAGTGAAAGAAATCATGGCCGACATTGACCGCTGGCGATTAGAAGGTCGTCGTATCGTCCTCGCGCGTGTTGTCGATATCGAAGGCTCAGGTCCCCGCTTCCCAGGAGCCTCAATGGCCGTCGCCGATAATGGCGAAGTTGCGGGCTCGGTTTCGGGCGGATGCGTTGAAGGAGCAGTTGTTTCTGAGGCGCTGGAAATTCTTGAATCAGGTGATCGCCGGATGGTCACTTTCGGCTACAGCGACGACGAGGCATTTTCCGTTGGGCTTACCTGCGGAGGCACTGTCCATTTGTTCATCGAACCGTTGGATTGGTGACGGTTATGAGCAATTCGATGTACGAACTCTGGCATGCTGCAATTGACGATCACCGCCCGGTCGCTATTGCCACAATCGTCGACGGGTTACAGCGAGGTGCAAAAATTCTGGTGGGCGAAGGCCTCGAACCATTTGGCACTTTAGGCAATCCCGATCTTGATCGGGTTGTTATTCGCGACAGTATCGGCGAGTTAGCAGGTGGCCGCACCGGTATTCGTCACTACGGCGAACACGGTGAAGCAAGAGAAGATGCTGTTTCAGTGTTTATTGAAAGTTTTGCTCCACCGCCGCAAATGTTGGTGTTTGGCGCGGTTGATTTCACCGGTTCGTTAGTGAGAGTCGCAAAGGTCTTGGGCTACCGAGTGACGGTATGTGATGCCCGCGAAGTTTTTGCCACCACAAAACGTTTTCCTCATGCCGATGAAGTTATTGTTGATTGGCCGCATCGCCTAGTGGAAAAAATCGGCCCCCGTTTGGGGCCGCGCGATGCTATTTGTATTCTTACGCACGACAATAAATTTGACGTTCCTGCCATCGTCGCCGCCCTCGCAACCGAGGTTGGCTATTTAGGGGCGATGGGGAGCCGCCGAACGGCTTCAGAGCGGCGGGCACGGTTAGCCGAAGCCGGTGCCGATATGGCGGCGGTTGACCAGCGGCTCCATGCCCCTATAGGTCTCGATCTTGGCGGCCGCACACCAGAAGAAACGGCCATTGCTATTTGCGCAGAAATTATTGCGGCACAAACTGGTCGCGTGGCCGCATCGCTTATGTCAACAACCGGTTCGATTCACTAAACCGACCGCTTCCGCGGTGGGCGAGAGAATCAGGAAAGGCCGGATTCTTCGAGCGCCCGGCGCACAAGTACTCGGGCAAGATGCTCGCGATAGTCAACTGACGCGTTGATGTCGTTTTGCGGCTCAGTGCCTTCGGTGGCATGCGATGCAGCATCTGCGGCCGAAGCACCTGAATTGACTGCTGAAATGACGCCGCTGGCCAGCAGGGGAGTGGATCCCATGTTGACCAAGGCAACGCCGGTTACGCCGTTTGCTCGAACTGCAGCAACGCCCACGATGGCCCAATCCTGAGCGCGTCGATTGAATTTCTGGAATGACCAACCTTGAGTATCGAGTTTGGGGATGCGAACTTCGATGAGTAATTCATCGGGAGCCAGCGTAGATTCAAGGAAACCAATGTAAAACGAGTGGGCAGGAATTTCTCGCTGCCCTGTGGGGCCTTGCACGACAAGTGTGGCGCCCAGGGCAAGAATGACAGCGGGAAGGTCGGAGGCGGGATCGGCGTGAGCGATGGAACCGCCGATGGTGCCGCGATGGCGAACCTGAGGATCACCGACATGGCCTGCGGCATGAGCGAGTAAGGGGGCAGCCTGAGCAAGCAATGTGCTGGTCTCGAGATCGCGGTGACGGGTGAGTGCGCCGATTGCAATGTGATCGCCCGCATCGTTGATGTATCGAAGGTCGTCGAGACGGCCGACATCGATGAGCACTGATGGTGAAGCGAGGCGCAACTTCATGAGAGGAATCAGCGAATGGCCGCCAGCGAGCAACTTCGCTTCGTCACCGTGTTCGGTGAGAAGAGCGAGGGCGGCGTCAATGGAGTCGGCGCGTTGATAGTCGAATGCGGCGGGGATCACTTTGAGGCCCCATTTGATTCCGCGGCGCAGGCCAGAACAGATTTCACGATGTTGTGATAGCCGGTGCAGCGGCAAAGGTTGCCTTCGAGGCCAAGTCGAACTTCGGTCTCGGTGGGATTGGGGTTTTCGTCGAGCAGCGACACTGCCGCCATCACCATTCCCGGTGTGCAGTAGCCACATTGCAATCCGTGGTTCTCTTGAAAGCAGCGTTGCATCGGGTGAAGGATGTCGCCGTTGGCAAGACCTTCGATGGTGGTGATCGATGATCCGTCAGCCTGAACTGCGAGCATTGTGCATGACTTCGCCGATTCGCCATCGACGTGAATGGTGCATGCTCCACATGAGGATGTATCGCATCCGATGTTGGTGCCGGTGAGGTCGAGTTGTTCGCGCAAGAAGTGCACGAGAAGGGTGCGGGGCTCAACGTCGGCTGTTCGCTCGACACCGTTGACCTTCATGGTGATCTGCAATGTTCCCCCTTGGTCACGACTTGGTCACAACTTGGCCACAACTTGTTTACAACGGTCGCCGACTATCTGGCGAGCAGTGAAAAGACTAGCCGAACGGCGGGCGATGCCATCTCCGAATCTTCCGGCCGTGTGCGTCTTCATGGCGGGTGATTGACTTGACTAATGGCCACTCCCGCCCCCTTGCTCGCAGTGATCCTCGCCGCCGGCGGATCCACGCGATTTGTGGGCGGAGCGAAGCAGCTGACCACGGTGAACGGCAGCCCATTGGTGGAGATCGCTGTCGGTGCGGCCCTTGGTGCGGGTTGTTTCGACGAAGTCGTGGTGGTGACCGGTGCGGTTGATCTCGCTGCGGTGCTCTCACCCAGGGTGAAAGTCCTTCACACAAGTCAATGGAGCGAAGGTCAAGCTGCGTCATTGCAGGCCGGGCTCGAGTACGCCCGTTCTACAAAAGCAATTGGTGCGGTGGTGGGATTGGCCGACCAACCTTTGGTGGGGTCTGAAGACTGGCGCCTCGTGGCCACGAGTGGCCTCGACGATCCAATTGTGGTTGCCACCTATGCGGGAGTTCGGGGAAACCCGGTTCGGCTTATGAGAGAAGTCTGGGAGGACCTTCCAACAATTGGTGATGAAGGCGCCCGAGTTTTAATGCGGAAGAGGCCAGAGCTGGTGGGCGAAGTAGCCTGCCCCGGCGACTCGCATGATGTCGACACCGTGGAGGATCTTGAGCAATGGAACTGATAAACACTTTCGAAGTGAGCGTGCCAGTCGATACCGCCTGGAAAGTGCTCACCGATGTTGAACGAATTGCTCCGTGCCTTCCGGGCGCGCAGTTGCAAGAGATCGAAGGCAACGAATACCGCGGCATTGTCAAGGTGAAGGTGGGCCCGATCACCGCGCAGTACAAAGGCAAAGCGATTTTCCTCGAGCGCGACGACACTGCTTATCGAGCAGTTCTTGAAGCATCCGGTCGCGACACTCGCGGCCAGGGAAATGCCAGCGCCATCATCACCGCAGTACTGACGCCTTCAGGAACCGGCACGCAAGTCACGGTGACCACCGACCTCACCGTGACAGGCAAGGTTGCGCAGTTTGGTCGTGGCGTGTTGGCCGATGTCAGCGCCAAAATCCTCGGTCAGTTTGTCGACAATCTTGAACAAACCGTGCTGGTAGACGATGTCGTCTCCGAGGTTGTGAAGGAAGCTGAAGCGGTACTTGCCGCCGGGCGAGCTCCCGAATCTGCTGCGACGTCAACTGACCAACCTCCGACTGTTCGTAAAATTGATCAGCCTGAAGCCGAGGCAATCGATCTTCTTGGTTCAGCCGGTTCACCTTTACTCAAACGAGCAGCGCCGTTGCTCGGTGTCGCTTTTGGTGTACTTGTGATTCTCAGCCTGGTTCGACGCCGTCGTCGGAAGTGACCGAAATGGCGAACGAGCGCTCTCGGGTCACCGAACTGCTCGGCCGTGAACCAATGGGTGAATTTGAAGTTGTTGTCCGTCGCTCCGATGGTGATCCGGCGGTGCTTCGCAACGAACCGCTGTTACCCGACGGAACCCCGATGCCTACTCGGTATTGGTTGTGTGACCCGGCGCTGCGCTCGGCCATCGGCAGGATTGAATCTGACGGTGGGGTCGACGAAGCCGAACGTGTGGTTGGGCTCGAGGCCATCGCGGTTGTTCACGCCGCGTACGCCGCGGAGCGCGATGCGGTCGTCCCAGAAGATCACGAAGGTCCAATTCCCTACGGTGGGGTTGGCGGGACGCGGACCGGCGTGAAGTGCCTTCACGCTCACTACGCGCATTGGCTGGCCGGAGGCGATGATCCCATTGGCGAATGGACCCATGAGCAACTCGTTGCGCGCGGCTTACTTCCCGTTTCCACCCCAGAAAGGAACGCTCCATGATCTCGCCGGTCGCCGCTATCGATTGCGGTACCAATTCAGTTCGGTTACTCATCACTGCAGATGGACGCACCCAGATTGAGCGGTTGATGCGAATCACCCGTTTGGGTCAGGGCGTCGACGCGACAGGTCGTCTTGCGCCCGATGCTATTCAGCGCACGCTCGAAGTTTTGCGCGAATACCGCGAGGTCATCGTTCGTCATGGTGTTACTCGCCTGCGCATGGCGGCAACCTCAGCTTCGCGTGATGCATCCAATCGCGACGAGTTCTTCGATGCTGCCTTCGAAATTCTCGGCGTTCGTCCCGAACTCATTAGTGGCGAAGAAGAGGGTCGGCTCTCGTTCCTTGGTGCGACAGCGGACCTCGACCCGTCAGATGGTCCTTTTTTGATCTGTGATATTGGCGGTGGTTCCACCGAGTTCGTTTGGGGCACATCCGCATCCGAGTCGGTGGTTTCTATCGATGTCGGTTGTGTTCGAATTACTGAAGCCTGGCTGCACTCAGATCCGACCACCGCTGAAGAGCTTTCTCAGGCGCTTTCTATTATCGAGCTTTACCTCGACGATGTTCTGCGTGAACTGCCGCAAGCGCCGACCGCCAAAACCTTTGTGGGTCTCGCCGGCACCATAAGTAACGCCGCGTCGGTTGAACTCGGATTAGTCAGCTACGACCGCGATCAAATTCACCATTTTGTTCTCACGAAAGAAGCAGTGGAAGACGTCTTTCGTACATTGGCAACAGAATCAATCGCCGACCGTATGCACAACCCCGGGCTCGAAGAACAGCGGGCCGATGTCATTGTGGGCGGCTTATGCGTGTTGGTCTCCACCATGCGAAAATTCGGGTTCTCCGAATGCCTCGTTTCAGAGTCGGACATCCTCGATGGGCTTGCGATGTCGATGCTTTCGGAACCGCTAACGAACTGATTCTCCGAGCGGGGCTGCTCGCTACACTCGCTGAGGTGAGCACACTGTTTGGACGACGCATCCTTCTTCGTCCACTGGTGGTCACAGACTTTGGGGCGTGGCGGGAAGTTCGTCGTCGTAACGAAGAATGGCTTACCAAATGGGAGCCGACCCGCCCGTCAGGCGTTCCCGATGTCATTGAAGATCGCGATGCATTTGCGGTTCGCTGCAACGCTCGTCAACGGGAACGACAACTTGGTGCCGGATTCGGTTTTGGGCTGTTCGTTGATGGCGAATTCATTGGCGAGATCAATCTTTCATCGGTGCAGCGCGGACCGTTTCAAAGTGGCAGCGCCGGTTACTGGGTAGATGAAGCACATGCCGGCAACAGTTATGTGCCGGAAGCAGTCGTCGTTCTTGCTCGGCATTGCTTTGAGGATTTACGACTTCATCGAATTGAGATTGCCATTGTTCCTCGTAACACTTCCTCGTTGCGTGTCGCGGAGAAATTGAAATTACGCGAGGAAGGAACCGCACTCGGATTCCTCGAAATTAACGGCGTGTGGGAAGACCATCGGAGGTTTGGTTTCACTGCCGATGATTGGGCCGAGCGCGGTTCGCAGCTGATTGACGAGTGGATATCGTGACCGCGGCCTCGGCGTCGGTCCCGCAACAAGGAATATTTGTTGCCTTCCGCCATAGGAACTTCCGGTTCATGTGGACCGCTTCACTACTTTCGAGCAGCGGAACCTGGTTGCAGATGGTGGCGGTTCCCTATGTGATTTACACAATTACCGGTTCAGGAGCATGGCTGGGATTCGCCGGCTTTCTTGGATACGCGCCCATGGTCCTGTCCGGCCCCTATGCCGGTTCGATCGCCGATCGTTTCGATCGCCGAAAAGTCCTCATCTACGGGGGGCTCATTCAAGCAACAGTCACTTTTTGTTTGTGGTGCTTATGGGTGTCCGGCAATCGTCAAATCGGGTGGTTCTTACTTATCCTTGCGATGAACGCATTGGCAGGTGGTTTCACTGTTGCGGCATGGCAATCATTCGTGACCGAATTGGTGCCCCGTGAACACTTGCTTAATGCAATCACTCTCAATTCCACTCAGTTCAATGCCGCAAGAGCGTTTGGCCCAGCACTTGGTGGTGCGGTGCTCGTCACTTTGGGTGTGAGCTGGTGTTTCTTCATTAACGCACTGTCATTCCTGGTAATGGTGGCGGGTCTAATCGTTATCCGAGTGGAAAAGAGGAGAACTGATCGGCCAACAGGTAAACCTCGGCCGATCGCAGAGATGCGTCAGGCAATCCGCTATGTGCGCACAGTTCCTGGCATCACGACATGCCTCCTCGTGGTGTTCGCACTTGGCGCTCTTGGTGGCCCACTTTTCAATCTTCTCGTTGTTTTTTCCACCGATGTCTACGGCGTCGGAAACGGTTCATACGGTTTACTTTCTTCATGTCTTGGAGTGGGGGCAATCATCGTTGCTCCGATTGTCGCCGGTCGCGGGGCACGAGCGTCACGAAGCAAAGTTCTCACCGTTTCGATGGTGGTCTATGGCGGCGCTCTGATTGCCCTTGGTGCCGCTCCAGTCGTTCTGCTTGGCGGTGCCGCTTTGCTTGTCTCGGGTGCAGGCTATTTAGGAATCACCTCCAGTCTCAACACCACAGTGCAACTTCAAGTCAGCGAAGAAATGCGCGGGCGTACCCTCGCTCTCTATCTCATGGTGCTCACGTCTGCGGTTCCGTTGGGCGCGCTTATTCAAGGTTGGTTGGTCGACGTTATTGGAGTGCAATGGACTGTCGCGGGCGCCGGAGTTCTTTTCCTTGCTGTCTTTGTGGTTCTGCGATTTGTCTTTGATCGATTGTCATCAATGGATCTGGTTGAACCGGGAGCAGGGTTCAACGAAGAAGAGCAGTTACATATTGCTGAAGCCGAAGCAGCGGAAGCAGCCATTGATCCGCTCTGATGCGCATTGGCTTGTCAGTCGTCCTCGAATCGATCGTCAAGATCTTCTGATTCGTCACTAACCAAAAATGCGAGCCCGGTTTGACATGTAGCGCGAGCCGGGCACCATCGACATCCCCAACTGGGCCGAAGAACCGGTTCGCGGCTACCGACAGAAAGTTCATGCAGCTTGCGAATGCCGTCGGCAGTTCGGGCTACCGCTGTGTGGAGAACCTGTTCAGTGATTTCCTCTGATTGCGTAGTTCCGGAATCGAGGTAATACGACGCCGCGAGTCTGGGCGGAGTGCCGATGCGCATCGCTTCGAGTAATGCATACAGACGCAGGTCATCGAGGTGGGTGGGTGACATTGAGCCGGTCTTGAAATCAATAATCACTTTGCCGGCAGTGAGGCCGTTTGCCCGGCCAAGAGTGAGATCGGACCGTCCTGAAATGACTATGCGTCGGTCGAGAAGTTCCAGGCGCATGCGAGCTTCGGTGACCGGCGACCAATTGGGCTTAATAGGTGGAAAGCATTCGAGGAAGGTGGCAACCCGTTCATTGGCAAGAGCGCGAACTTCGGCTCGTTCGGATTCGGGACAACTGTTAAGCCACTCAGAAATGGAATCCTCAGAGCGTTCGTAGCGGTCTATGGCTTCATCGACCAACTCAAGGGCGATGGGCCGGCCGCGTTGGTGCATGGAGAGTTCGATGGCCTTATGGGCGATGGTGCCACGAGCGAGTGGTGGACTCCATTCGAATGGTGTGGCCTTTTCAGTGAGGTGGCGTTGCTCGCAACCATGAACCATCGAAAGGTCGTGTTTGTTCACGAACATTGGTTGGTCGGGGTCAAGCTCGGGGACAAGATCGGCAAGTGCGTCTTCGAGATCGGCTCGCAGCGTCTGACGCAGGTTGGGGCTGAAGACGGGGCGCTCATCGGGACCCGCTCCGAGAAGATCCAGAACCTCTTGTTGGGCAGGATTGAGTTCGGGCGATTGTCGGGGCGGGCTTTCGCTGGAAGCGGAGGAATCGTCGCCGGAGGTCATCCTGGCGATCGTAGGGACCGGCGGCGCCACCATTGGGGACTGTCACACCCACTTGGCAGTATGACGGCCATGGAAGCCACCTCGCTGCGTTTTGCCGCTGCCGCCCGCACCCTTGG
>Ga0209702_10000217_pt1 | contig 117642 bp, 105 predicted proteins | sample FRY01_FD_187210 | JGI IMG/M metagenome (GOLD analysis project Ga0209702, IMG submission 187210) | Freshwater microbial communities from Lake Fryxell liftoff mats and glacier meltwater in Antarctica - FRY-01 (SPAdes) (version 2) | ecosystem: Environmental > Aquatic > Freshwater > Ice > Glacier...
ATTTTAAATTTTGTTTCTTCCACCGCTTAAAATATTTTAATTTTTTAAGGAATTTTTCTAAAACATAAACATAACCAATTTGCAGAAAGGAACAAGTATAATTTTTTTAAAAGCAAGACGAAACGGCTTTGTAAATGATATGAATTGAAGGGACAAATACAACTGAGATGTCTCCCTACAGCCGACAAGACGGAACGGTTTTGTAAATGGCTTTTAGAACTTTATAGATCTAGGTTTAATTAGATTGTCGAAATTTTTAAAAAAAAGTAAGACTTTTTGTATATCTGATGATTATAGTTCCCTAAAATTTACACTTCATGATGCTGAATAAACTAACACCTCGAAGAATAGACATCAATGTAATTTTTTCAGTACTTGTAAAAACAGGAGATGATTTTCAATTTCTTAACTAAGATTTCTTCTCCATTACATAATGTTGACGATAGGAGAAACGAAGTTCATTAAAGATAAATCCCGCAAATAGGTATGAAAATTTAAAAAAAGATGAAATGGCTGCCTAAAGGTTTGTAATTATTTTTCTAAAGTATTTAATCGTACAGAAATTATTTATTTGTGTGAATAGATAGTGATTATTGAATGAGTTTCTTTAATTAACATTTGATATTTACCTTTAGAAGATGGATGTTGTAGAAAAAATAAATATTGCAGAAAAATTAAATCAGTTTCGAGACTATTGGAACCCTAGAATTGCAGGAGAACTGAACGGACAACATATTAAATTGGCAAAGTTTAAAGGTGAATTTGTTTGGCATCATCATGAAAATGAAGATGAAATGTTTTTGGTAATAGAAGGGGCGTTTAAAATGGAAATGAGAGATAAAACCATCGATTTAAAAGCGGGTGAATTTATTATTATTCCGAAAGGAGTAGAGCACCGCCCGGTTGCAGAACATGAGGTATCGATTATGTTATTTGAGCCTGCAGAAACGCTCAATACTGGAAATGTTAAAGGTGAATTAACCAAAGAGCATCTTCAAAAAATCTGATAGATGGAAAAAAAGAAATTCTCTGTCATGGCAAGAATCAAAAGTTTTAAATATGCTTTTGAAGGTTTAAAATTTTTATTTGAAGCCGAACATAATGCTAGAGTTCATTTATTCATTACCGCTTTGGTTGTTATTTTGGGTTTTGTTTTCTCGGTTTCTGCTTTAGAGTGGATTGCTATACTTTTTGCTATTGGTTTTGTATTTGTAACCGAGATTTTAAATACCTCGATAGAGAAAATATGCGATTTTATCTCTCTAGAAAAGCATATTCAGATTAAAAGAATCAAAGATTTAGCTGCTGCCGCGGTTATCATTAGTGCAATTATTGCTGTTATAATCGGCTTTATTATTTTTCTGCCCAAATTGCATCAAATCATATAGCAATGGAAAAAGCTTTCGAGTCTTTAATTAAAGGTAGATTACAATTAATAGCATATATTCAAGATTTATCTACCGAGCAGTTGAACCAAATTCCTGATCGTTTTAACAATAATATTGTTTGGAATTTGGCTCACCTAATTAGTGTAACACAAGCTATTTGCTATAAAAGAGCAGGATTACCCACTCCCATAGAAGAAGAAATTTTAACCAACTATTTTCCGGGTACTACGCCACAACCTTTTGTAAATACCAAACAAATAGAACATTTTAAATTGGTTTTAACCGATGTTGTAAAGGAGTTAAAAAAAGATTACGAAGCAGGCTTGTTTAACAATAACCCAAGTTGGACTACCAGATCTGGGATAGAATTAAATAAAATAGAGGATAGCATTCATTTTTTGCTGTGGCATGATGGCTTGCATTTTGGCGTAATAATGGCTTTGAAGAAATTGGTGGGTTAGGTTATAACTGGAAATCTTTTTTATTTAAACTTCGAGATGCGCCATGCTTAGGTAACGAGATACCTAGTTAGGTTTGTGTATTAACAACATTTTTTGTCTTGCTGAATTGGAGGACAAGCAACACTTCCAAAACTGCAATAAACACAACAGTCGCCTTGATTTGGTTTAAGAACTTGATTACAATTTTCACACTTGTAAAAATATTGACACGATTCTGTAGGCATTGTTTCTTCCTTTTTATGCCCACAATTTGGACAGGTGATATTTGATTGCGATATAATTTCCATTATCAATTTTATTTTTGCTCAAAAAGCATATCCTATTATTTAATCTTCAATTTCGGTAAATATTTTTAATCCATCAAGTTTTTCTGTTTGGTCATGCAGACAATAGTAAAAGTCATCTCTTTTGAAGATTTATTGTACATAAAATTTTCTTTGTAATTTGAAAATAGCTTCTTAATTTGTAACTCCCATTGGTTATATTTTATATTTAGAACAGATATCTATAAAGAATCAATACATTCTATTTAGTTTCAATCTCAATAATTTTTCTTCCAATTTCACCTAAGTAGTGACTGATTAGTTTTTCATAAACCTTATAGCCTTCATCTACATTGGTAAAAATAATCAAGCCTTGTTTGGTTTTCGGAACCATAAAAACAATAGTCTGACAACCTTCATCTGAGCCACCGTGTGACAATGCGTATTCGCCATTTCCTAAATCATATTTTTCAAAACCTAGTCCAAAATATTTTCCTTTTTTGGTTTCCACCTGATTTTTAACCATATCGTTATATACTTCTTCTGTTAAACCTTCTTTATTCATTACGCTCACCAAAAAATTACCATAGTCTTCTACCGTAGTAATTAAATCATCAGCTGCATTTCCTGTTGCATTTTTTTTGGTTTTGTAGGCAAGGCCTTTCGTGTTATAACCAATTGCAAATCGGGTGCTATCTGTTTGGTTGTCCCAAAAATATTTGGCATCGGTCATTTTTAAGGGCGTAAATATCAATTCGCTTGCTAACTGGTTTAATGATTTATGGAATTTTGCGACTAAAGCTTTACCCAAATATTCAAAACCTTCACCAGAATATTGATATTTTGTTCCCGGTGTAAATTCAAAATGTAGTTTTAGGTCTTCGTTATTTCTACGCCAATTGGTAAAACCAGATTGATGACTTAATATATGCCTCGTGGTAATCAATTTGCTGTTTGGGTCTTTTGTAACATCTGGGTCGGTATAATATTTATAAAGCGGTTCGTCTAAGTTCCACTGACCGCTGCTTACCAATTTTAGCGTAACCATAGCCGTTATTGGTTTTGTTAAAGATGCTACATTAAAAATGGTGTTGTACGGTGCAGAAATACCTTTTGCTAATTCTCCAAAAACTTTTACTTGTTTAAGTTTACCATCTTCAATTACACCAATTCCTAAAGTGGGCACTTTATTTTCTTTGAGCCAGGCTTCAATTTCTGCGTCATTATCAAATGATGGAGAACTTGTTAAAGAAAGTTGTTTGATTTGATGCTCAAAACTCAGCGATTTGGTTAACTTCCATTCCCCATTTTCTAAAAGCCAAACGTGTGTGAACTTAGCCGAACTTCCGAATTTTTCAGGTTGATTGGTTTGTTTCTCAAAAAACTGATGAGTTCCTTCTTGGACGGCTCCGTAAAGTGTTCCGTTTTTATACAAAGCATAAATTTTTGTGCTTCTAGGAAGCAATTCTCTTCTAGCTTGAAAGTTTGTAGGATCTTTACATAAGCCATTTTTAAATCCAGCGAGGAATTTGGTTTTATCAGATATGCCATCTTTATCATGAAAGAACTCAAATTTTTCACTCAATAAGTTTTCAAATTGTGAAATATTGCAAGTGTTAAAGCCTACATCAAAAAGTAAACTGTCTTTGGATAGGATGGTTTTGTAGATGTCTGAATTTTTATCGACTTGTGCCTCGCTGTTTAGTACAAAAACTAAAGTAATGATGATGCAAAGGAAAATTTTATTTGTCATGATTTTATTTTTGACAAAGATTGGCAGCAGATTTTCTTTTACCTACAAATTGCCCCGCCAATAACCCGTCAACATCCTGACAGATTTTATATCATATTGAAATACAGTTGATAACGTAGTTTTTGGTGTTTGTCTAATTCGATGGTGTTCCTTAATATGAGATACACATTTGAGAGTACTATCGCAATCATCATCACTAAAGTGAAATTATTACCAAGCTTCAGGAAGATGCCAAATATGAATAGGATAGGAGCAGCAATGGTCCACATGATTTGTAAAGAGATAATTTGTTTGATTATGGGATGCTTTATTTTAAAATAAAGCATCAAAAAAAGGGGAATCAGAATATTAAAGAGCGGAACAATAATGAAAGGTAAAGAGGAAAGGTTAATCCATTTAACGGTCGAATAATTTATGGCAACAGGTTCTTCATTTAAGATTGGATTTTCTTTAAAATCTTCTTTCGTTCCTATTTCAATAGGTTTGTCTTGAAGCTCTTTTTCTTCGATATTCAGTTTTTCTGACAAGACTCTAAGTGTATATCCTTTAGGTTCTTTACCAGATTCTATCCGCTGAATTGTTCTTACCGAGACACCCGATTTTTCTGATAATTCTTCTTGGGTTAAGTTGAGTAATTCTCTTTTACTTTTTAATTTCGACATTCTTTGGTTTTAAATCACCGCTAAATTGTAAATATACCTGAGATCATTTAACCCAATAAATAAACTATCTCCAAGAATTTTTCTGAAGGTTGATCTTCCTTTTTATCTGCTTTTAATTCTTTAATAATACCTGCAATGGTTATTTTTTCTTGTGGTAATTTATTATCGCTACGGGCATGGGCAATAAAAAACTGTTCTCCATTAATATCATCTTTCATCTCATAAACATCATATTTATCCATGATAGGAATCATCATCATGGTCATGGTTTTGCCCGCCATAATAGGAATCATAATAAAACCACTTAACTTGGTTTTAGAGTCAATTAAAAAAGGTATGCCGCTAATAATTGCGCCATTACCCAATACTCCACTTTCTTTTGCTTCTGATGGTTTTAAATATTGAGGCTTAAATTTATCGTAACTCTGCCTTAATTCTGGAGTGAGCTTAGCCAATAAAATACCTTTCATCCCAGCCGATAGATTGGAAAGCACCATTTCTAAGTAAAGCATCATTTTTTGCTTATCGTTAAAAAGACCTGCAACTTTACCCAGTTCGGCTTGGGTAATTACTTTATTATTTGCCCTTGCTAGTAGGTTGTAAAATCTACCACCATTATCGAGCGAAAGCATTGCTTCTTCAATATTAGCGTAAGCTTCAATTTTTTTCATGTTTAAGATAAGTCAGATATGCAACGAATATAATAAAGAAAGGTAAAAGGAGGAAGGATTAACAATGTTTTGAAACAATATTTTAAGCAAACAAGCTTTTTAAAAGTTTCTTTTTAGGCTTTAGTATTTTTTTACTGGTGGTTTTAATTCATAAAATGGATACTTATTGCTGGACTTTTCGTTCCTCAATGTGAAGTAAAAAGTGGCTCTGCGTTTCGTCATGTTGATCAGATAGCTATCGGATTTATTTCAGCATCTTTTCATAAAAAGCATTTAATTCATACTTGTAAGATCCTGAATCAAGTTCAGGATGACCTAGTGTGTGGTTCTGAGTTTCGTTATGCTGACGTTAGGAAGCATTCCAAAAGTAGGTTTTACATTCAGTTTATGAATTATTAAGTGTCTACCTATTTGTGGGACCTTTCGTTCCTCAAGGTGACGTTCTGTTCGGATAATTTATAAGGATTAGAACTCCTTTTTATTTAAACTTCGAGATGCGCTCTGCTAACATCACGAAGAGCTAATTTTAAAATTTATCCACTCCACAATCTCACACCAAACTTCCCATTCAACAGTAACCCCTGCGTTAGGAATTGAAGTGTAAATACTTTTTGCCTCTTTTCGGGCAAAAAGATTGTAATGAAAAGCCCGCCCGCCAGCTGGCGGGAACGCCCAAAATTGCTATTTTACAACTTCCACGCATTTTCTGGTGTTGGTTATGGACATATCGTTGTCGTACTTGGTGGCGCAATTTACAGACGGTAAAAAGAATTTCTCTTTTATAGATGGGCTAAACTCTAAAATATTTTCCTAATTTCTTAATTTAGAGTACGTAAAGCATTAACCTGAGCAGCAAATTGTACTTTGATAACCGATTTTTTGGAAATAATACCGGAGGTGTACGCTTCTAAATACTGCACATAAGCAGGGTTTTAGTGTCGTCTTGTTTTTTGCTAAATTTAAAATAAGCAAAAATAGCAATGACTAGAAAAACAACTACACCTATAGCAAGAAGTATAGTTTGTTTAGTGTTTTTTGGGTTCAAACTCTTAGTTAAGGTTTTACAATACCAATCTAATAATTATGATTTAAATTTTAATAAAAAGCTTTTCAATTATGCATAATTATATTAAAATCAGTTTTATTTGCAGCCAATTTTCTTGAATAACTATAATTATTTTTTATAAATAATGAAATATGAGTTAGTTATTTGATATTATTAGGTGACAGTTAACTAAAGGTTATCAACACCCGTTAAAAATTATTATAAATATGAGCGAACTTTTATTTTTATTTTACGTAATTAACGAAGAAATAAAATAAATATGAAAAAATATATCTTATTAGCGTTTTTAATTATTCCGTTTTTAGGCTTTGCACAAAAAGGAAAAGATAAAAACAAAGATTCTGAAGAGTTAATTCAGCAATTATATAACGATTCGTCTATTAAATTAGCGAATGGAGATTTAGGAGGTGCTTTAAAAGATTTAAATAAATTGGACGCTTTAAATGCTCCTTTAATTCTTTTTAGATATAACTTAGCCCATGTTTTGTATGAAACAGGTGATTTGAAAGGCGCAGAGCAACAGTATGTTTTGTTTCTACAAGAGGAACCAAATCATCTAGAAGCATTATTTAATTTAAGCAATATAAAAACAACATTAAATGATGATTCAGGAGCACTAAATATAATAGATATTAGCTTAAAAATAAATAATAAAGACCCAAACCTCTATTTTAATAAGGGTTTATTGTTATTTAAAATGGGCAAAGTAAAAGAGGCTAACCAAAACTGGAAGTTAGCTTCAGATTTAGGCAGTGTAGAGGCTGATAAATTACTTAAGCAATTTGGAAACTAAATAAATTTTAATTTATAGATTTATTACTAGTTCATAATCATACTGTCGCCAATTTTATCTTTAAGCGTGTAATTTTTATCTACATTTTTGATAACGTCTAAAATTACTTGAACATTGCTTACATAAAACGACTGGTTGATGTTTTGAAACTCGTCTGTTTCTTTATGGTAATCTTTATGGTCTTCTACACCAAAATAGATAAACGGTATTTTCTTAGCGTAAAAAGAACCCTGGTCACTTTGGTAAGTCCAATCATCGTTTCCTAATTTAGGGTCATCATGACCAAAAAGAACTTTTGTTATTTTACTGGTAGTGAAAATATACTTTTTAAGCTCGGGGAAAGGAAATGTACCACAAGCATAAAGCTCGTTTTTGTCACTCCTGCTAATCATATCCATATTGATATTAATCTTGATTTTGTCTAACGCAACAGGCGGATTTGCCACAAAATATTTAGAACCTTGTAAGCCCATTTCTTCGGCATCAAAAGTGGTAAATATTAACGTATGCTCGGGTTGGTTTTTTGAATAATACTCGGCGAAAGCCAAAACAGCTGCAACACCGCTAGCGTCATCATCTGCGCCGTTAAAAACTTTTCCGTTAATAATGCCTAAATGATCATAATGCGCAGAAATAACCATTACTTGCTCCGTTTTTCCTTTAATATAACCTACAATGTTGGTTCCATTTATGCTTTTTCCGCCTCTAGCTTTAAATGTAAATGGCATTTTATAGCTGTTGTTAAAAGTTTCTAATTTTAAATCAGCAAACCTTTTAATGATGAAGTCGGCAGCCATTTCTGCGCCTTTGGTTTCGGTTTTTCTTCCTTCATATTTATCATCAGAAAGCTCTTTTAAATCGGCTAAAACTTTTGGTTGACTAATTTTTTGAGCGCAAGATGATAAGGTTAAAACGGAAAATGAAAGGATTATAATCGATTTTATATTGAACATCTGATAAATTTTAATTGTAACGTTATTTTAACTGAGATTATTTTTATAAAGTGGTAGTTTAAGTATGATTGATGTTCCTTCTTTATGAACACTTTCTATTGTTATTGAACCATTATTTTTTGCTATCATTTCTTTACAAAGGAATAAACCTAAACCTGTTCCTTTCTCACCTGCTGTTCCTTTAGTACTTTTTATGAGTTGGTCAGAATTAATCTTTTTAATTAATTCTTCTTTTATACCTACGCCATTATCTGTTATTTTAATAACAGCCATATCTGCTTTTTGCAAAACTTCAATTTTTATCAAACCATTTTCTCCTGTAAACTTTATAGCATTATTTAATACATTTTGAATGATAATACCTACATGGTTTTTGTCAGTAAATGCTATTAAATCTTCTTTATTTTCAAAAGAGATGGTTATGTTTTTCTTGATGGCTGCAATATTAAGCAAGTTTATTTTTTCTAAAATAAGTTCTCTCAAAGGATGATAGTTCTGATTGATTGTTAAACCTTCCATCTGACTTTGTGCCCAAGTAAATAAATTCTCTACAGAACTATTCAAATTAATCAATTGAGCTTTTGTGAGTATAACCATTTTTTTTAAATCTTCTTCGGTTAAATCTGCACTATCAAAAAGTTCTAACATCATAATTAATGACGCTAGAGGACTTCTTAAATCATGTCCTAGGATTGAAAATATTTTGTTTTTCTCTTTGTTCAGCGTAATTAAATTGCTGTTTGTTTCATTTAATTCTGCTGTTCTTTGCTCTATCAAGAAAGCCAATTCTTTATTTTTTTGTTCTGATAACAGTTTTAAATCTTCTAATTTCTGAATTTTTAACTGCTCGTTTAATTCTAGCTGGTGCATCAATAAAAGCCGTTGTTCCCTGTACTTATTGCCTAAAGCAAAAGAGAATAGCAGTATTTCTAGAACAACACTTATTCTAAAAAAACTTGGTCCAATTCTTAAAGAGTTTTCAGTATCGTTTATTAAAAATTCAAAGGCAACAAACATTCCACCCAATATCATTGGTAACTCGGCCACTAAAAAAAGTAAGGTTACTCTTCTATTAAACTTTAGATGAGAAACCGTGAAAATTAGAATTAACAATGTTGTAATTAAAGACAACAGGGCTAGTGCTGTGTTTTGCGGCTCATGATAATAATCTTTATAATTGAAGATTAATAAAACTACAGGTAGAATGAAAATATATAAATAATTATTAAGAATTTTTTTCCAAATGCTTTTAGAATAAACTTCAAAATAACTTAGGGCAAATTTAATTGCCGATATATTAAATAAAATGAGGGAAATATCAATAATTACATAATCAACAACGTAGGTTTCTATTTCTAAATTTAAACCTTTTATAAAACTTCTTGCACCCAAAAAAAACAAGAGGCTAAATAAATAGAATAAATAATAAAGATAAGTTTTGTCTCTTAAGGTGATGTAAACTAAAAGGTTAAATATAAAAAAAGTTAAAATTACAACTAACAGCGTGTAGTTTTGATTTGTGTTTCTAATATCTAACAATGATAACTTTTCTCCATTTAAAAGTTCAATTACTATGTCTCCTCCGGGGAAGTTACCATTTACTTTAAGTGCTAATTCAAGCTTTTCTCCTTTAGCTAATTCTATTTTTATGTAGCCTGTTTCTTCTTTTCTACTTAAAGCATCATAGCTAAAGCCATTTCCCGTTACTCCAATTATTTCTTTAGTATCGTAATTATAAAGGGTTAAAGAATCAAGGAAATTAGACTTGATGTAGCAGACAGTTTTTTCGTCTTTAGGATTCACTAAACTAAATAATAACCAATTTATTTTTTGTTTATCTATTTGAAAAGATTTGGGTAGGAGTATATTACTTTGCTTAAAAGCTTGAATAGTTATATCTGCTTTAGCGGTATAGATGATGGAATTAGCAATGAGATCTATTTTTTCATTATTTTCTTTAATGATAATTTCGCTAGCTAGACTTTCTTTTGAAAGAAATATTAAAAACAGAAATGAAAGATAAGTTTTAATAAGAGTGATCTTCATTTATTCCACTAAGTTTACACGAATATAGCGTCTAAAAGTAAAAAAGCTACTGTTAAGTAGCTTTTTTTAATTAAAAGTTAGGTTTTAGAACATATTTATCGTAAAACCTAAATATATGTTCGGCGGCTTCCTGTGCAGTATCTACCAATCTAAATAAATTTAAATCATCTGGGTTAATATTATGTTCTGCTTCTAGCATGTGGTTTTTAATCCAATCTATTAAACCACCCCAATATTCTTTGCCAATTAATACAATTGGGAATTTAGCAATCTTACCAGTTTGTATCAGGGTTAAAGCTTCAAACAATTCATCCATTGTACCAAAGCCGCCAGGTAAACCAATATATCCCTGAGAATACTTCATAAACATCACTTTACGGATAAAGAAATAATCAAATTCTAAGATTTTATCTCTATCAATATATTTATTATGAAACTGTTCAAATGGTAATTCTATGTTTAAACCCACAGATTTACCTCCTGCTTCAAAAGCACCTTTGTTACCAGCCTCCATAATACCCGGACCGCCACCTGTAATAACGCCATAGCCTCTTTCTGTTAATAGGCGTCCCGTTTCCACAGCCATTTCGTAGTATTTGTTGTCTTGTTTGGTTCTGGCAGATCCAAATATGGAAACACAAGGGCCTATTTTTGCTAATTTTTCAAATCCATCTACAAACTCGGCCATTATTTTAAAAATTTGCCACGAGTCTGTTACCTTAATTTCTTGCCACGTTTTATTCTCAAACGCACTTCTTATTTTATCATCACCTGTCATGTTATTTATATTTAAGCAATTTTTGCTTGTTTGTTAGAAATTAGTAATAAACCTATAAAGGTTATCATTCCGTTTATTAGTATCAATTCGTTATCAAATACGTAGCCACCTAACAGCATTTTAGAGTTTTGGTTTAAATAAAAACAAATAGCAGGTGACAACATACAAATTATTGGTACTAATTTATCGTTTACTCCTCTGCTTTTCATCAATAATCCAAAAGAATATAATCCTAATAATGGACCGTATGTGTAAGATGCAACTGTAAATATTGCACTCACTACTGCTTTGTTATTTACTTCGTTAAACAGTATCACGGTTAAAAACATCAAAAGAGAAAAACTAATATGTACAATATGTCTTTGATTGATAGATTTTTTAGAGTTGATGTCTTCTTTTTTGTCAAATCCTAGAAAATCTACACAAAATGATGTGGTAAGGGCTGTTAAGGCAGAATCTGTAGTTGCAAATGTAGCTGCTGTTAGACCCAGCATAAAGACAATAGCTGGCACAATGCTTAAGTGATTCAAGGCTATTTCTGGGAATAGAAAATCTGTTCTTGGGCTTCCAGTAGCGTCAACTGGAATAGCTATACCATTTTTGTTGGCGTAAACATAAAGCAATGCACCTACACTCAAAAAGAATAAATTGATAATTAAAAATATCCCTGTAAAGGTGAACATGTTTTTTTGTGCCTCGCCAATGTTTTTACAACTTAAGTTTTTCTGCATCAAATCTTGATCTAAACCGATCATGGCAATGGTTACAAACATACCGCCTATAATTTGCTTACTGATGTGAAATTTATTACTCAAGAAATCATTCATAAAAAAGATTTTAGAATAACCCGACGTTTTGATGGTTTCAAAAGCTTCTACAAAACCCAAATCAAGACTGGAACATATAAAATAGATGGTTAAAATTACAGAAAGCACCAAAAACGTTGTCTGTAAGGTATCTGTTATGATGATTGTTTTTAGACCTCCTTTAAAAGTATACAACCAAATTAAGCTTAAAGAAATTAGAACTGTCGCAAAAAACGGAATGCCGTAGCTATCAAAAATAAATTTCTGTAACACAATAACAACTAAGTATAATCTAAATGCTGAGCCAATAGTTCTACTCAACAAAAAGATACCTGCAGCAGTTTTGTAACTTACAACACCCAATCTTCTTTCTATATAACTATATATAGAAGTCAGGTTCATGCGGTAGTAAAGAGGCAATAAAACTGTAGCTACAACTACAAAACCTAACGCATTACCAATCACAAACTGAAAATACTCGAATTGATGTCCGGACAAAGAACCAACTTGTCCGGGGACAGATATAAACGTAACGCCACTTAAGGCGGTGCCAATCATGCCAAATGCAACTAAATACCACTTAGAATTACGGTTTGCAATAAAAAATGTAGTATTATCCGACGATTTCTTGGAGGTGAAAAATGATATCGAAATCAACATTACAAAGTAGCCTATTATAAAGGCTAATAAAATATTTGGCGACATAATTATTTATAATGGTTATTGGTAAGAAACAATAAACAACGCTAATTAGCATTAAATTTTTAATTTAGCAAAATGAATTTTTCCTCTAAACTATTAGAGAATGCTGTAAACGAATTTGGTAGTCTGCCAGGTATAGGGCAAAAAACCGCCTTACGCCTTGTACTACATTTACTTAACCAAGATAAGCAAGTTGTACAACAGTTTAGCGACGCCTTAATTACCTTAAAAGACAATATCAAATTTTGTAAAAATTGTCACCATATTTCTGATTTTGATATTTGCGAAATATGTATAGCTGTTAAAAGAGATCAAAAAACCATTTGTGTAGTAGAAGATAGCAGAGATGTAATGGCAATAGAAAATACCAATCAATATCATGGCATTTACCACGTATTAAATGGTTTAATTTCTCCAATGGATGGCGTAGGTCCTTCTGATTTAACTATAGATTCTTTGGTTAAACGCGTTACTGAAAATGAAATTACAGAAGTTATTTTTGCCCTTAGCGCAACAATGGAAGGTGATACCACTATATTTTATCTGGACAAAAGACTAAAACATGTAGATGTGAAAATTAGTACCCTTGCCCGTGGTATTGCTTTTGGTGGCGAAATAGAATATGCAGATGAATTAACTCTAGGTAGGTCTATCACTACAAGAGTTCCTTATGAAAATGCCTTGACCAAATAAGCTTTGAAAATTTCTATCATCATAGTGAGTTACAACGTTAGTGATTTATTGCAACAAGCATTAGATTCGTTATTAGACGCAACAAAAGATTTGGCATTCGAGATTTTTGTGGTCGACAACAATTCTAAAGACCAAACCGTGATTATGGTTAAAGAAAAATATCCAATGGTTAACTTAATGGTTAACAAGGAAAATATAGGTTTTTCTAAAGCAAACAATCAAGCAATTATTAAAGCTAAAGGAGAATATGTTTTGCTCATCAACCCAGATACCATTACCAGTAAAGACACCATCAAAAAAGTTATTCATTTTATGGATCAACATTCAGATGCAGGTGGTTTGGGTGTACGTATGATTAATGCACAAGGTAAGTTTTTACCAGAGTCTAAAAGAGGATTACCTACACCATGGGCTTCTTTAACCAAGTTTGCAGGTTTAGCAAAACTATTCCCCACTTCTAAGGCTTTTAGTAAATATTACATGGGTTGGATAGGAGAACATCAAACATCAGAAATAGAAATTTTGGCTGGTGCATTTATGATGTTAAATCACCAAGCTTTGAAAAAAATAGGTTTACTAGATGAATCGTTTTTTATGTATGGCGAGGACATAGATCTTTCTTATCGCTTAACTTTAGGAGGATATAAAAATTATTACTTTCCAGAAACCTATATCATACATTTTAAGGGACAAAGTACCCGTAAACTTTCATTGCGATATATCCAAAGTTTCTACGGTGCAATGTTCATATTTGTAAGGAAATATTTTTTAAAGTTTTAAAATGGATTTAAAAGGTAAAGTTGTTGTAATTACCGGTGCCTCTAGCGGAATAGGTAAAGCCTGCGCTTTAGAATGTGCAAAAAGAGGTGCCAATGTAGTTCTGGCGGCAAGGCAGTACGTAGTGTTGTGTAAAATTACCGAAGAAATTTATCAGAAATACAAGGTTAAAACTTTAGCCATTCAAACCGATGTTGCCATTGAAGAAGATTGCAAAGAATTAATTAAACAAAGCATACACGCCATGGGTAAAATTGATATTTTGATCAATAATGCAGGTATTTCTATGCGAGCTTTGTTTAAAGATTTAGATATAGAAGTGTTAAAACGCATCATGGATATCAATTTTTGGGGGGCAGTTTATTGCACTAAATATGCTTTTGATGAGATATTAAATCAATCTGGGTCTATAGTAGGCGTTTCGTCTATTGCAGGTTTTAAAGGTTTACCAGGAAGAACGGGTTACTCGGCTTCAAAATTTGCCATGAATGGATTTTTAGAATCATTAAGGACAGAAAATTTAAAAAACAACATTCATATTATGGTGGCTTGTCCAGGCTTTACAGCATCTAATATCAGAAATGTAGCCTTAAATAGTGAGGCTAAACCACAAGGAGAATCTTCTATGAAAGAAGATAAAATGATGACTGCCGATGAAGTAGCTATCCAAATTGTAGATGGTATTGTAAAACGTAAGCGAGAAATTATTATGACGGGGCAGGGGAAGCTAACTGTTGCCATGCAAAAAATGTTTCCAAAATGGTTAGACAAGTTGGTTTATAATCATTTTAAAAAAGAAAAAGATCCACTTATTAGTTAAATACGTAATTGAAAGCCAAAGTCTAATAGTCTTTAAATACAACAGACTATGGTTATTTAAATTACTGTAAAATGCTAATCAACAATATGATAAATAAATTATTTAACACTATTTTTTTGAAATACTCACTTTCTTTAATCATGATACTTTCTTTTTTAACAACTATTGCAGGTATAAAAATTGAAAAAGATTTGGCTTACGCCGATAAAGGACAACGAAACTTATTAGACATTTACCACAAAGAAGGCAATCAAAAAGCACAAGATGTTATCATTTATATACATGGCGGCTCTTGGCGCTCTGGCGCTAAAGATTCTTATTGGTTCTTAGGAAAGAATTTTGCTAGAAAAGGAAAAGTTTTTGTAGCTATTAACTATCCATTAGCACCAGAATATCAATACGAAACAATGGCTTATGATTGTGCCAAAGCAGTAAAATGGGTAAAAGAGCATATCTCTCAATACGGGGGTAATCCCGATAGGATATTTGTGATGGGGCATTCTGCGGGTGCTCATTTAGGGGCTTTAATTAATCAAGATCCTAAATATTTTGCTAAGGCAGCTATTAAAAATCCTATTAAGGGTATGATTTTAAACGATGCATTTGGACTCAATATTTACCAATACATGAAGCTTCAAATCAATACAGACGATGAATATATTCCTGGTTTTTTACAAGTTTTTAGTAATGATGAAAAAGAATGGGAAAAAGCATCGCCTATATTTACTGTAAATAACATTACAAATCCTTACCTTTTGTTTGCTGGTTCAAAAACTTATGAATCTATAAAAGTACAAACACCAGCCTTTTATCAAGAGCTAAAAAGTAAAAATAAAACTGCTTATTTTGAGATTATAAAAGGCAAAAAACACATTGGTATGATTACTCAAATGATTTTTGGATGGAATAAGATGTATGATAAAATAATCGATTTTATAGATAAAAGTTAATCTATTAAACCAAAGTATAATCACTCACTTTAGATAAGTCTATGGTAAATACGCCTTCTTTATTTGGCGCAATAATACTATCAAACTTAGCGCCGAACACAATTTCATTTGGTTTGTAAGATGTTCTAGAATGTACGTTCTGTGAAAAACTGTCGTCAAAAGCCTTCATCATAATCAAAAATTCAGCTTCTCCATCTTTCAAATCCTGAATAGATAAACCAAATAATGGGCTATCTTCATTTAATGGATGCACTAAGGTCCAGCTTAAAATCAATAAATTAATATTACTTAATTCTAAAGTTAAAGAGATAAATTTTCTAACAGATAGATTGTTTTCCACCTTATTAATACTCAGCATTAAACTTAAATTAAGCTCAATTAATTGGTTAGTTCTAAAATTAGCCAGCCTAAACATATAAGCCTCCCCGTCTTTAAAAGGTGCTTTTAAGATATTTTTGCTGTAAATAATCTTAGCCGATGGCATGCTAAAACGTCCATACAGCAAACCAGTAGCCATAGCAAAAGCCAATAAACCTATCATAGATTCAAAGGCAGCCACTCCACTTGTTGCAAATCCAGACGGACTTAAATGCCCATAACCCACAGTAGATATGGTTTGTGCAGAAAAAAAGAAAGCGTTAGCAAACTGATCTAAGCTGGTTTGTCCATTGGCCCCTCTTAAATTTTCTATTCCTAACAGTAGATAAATAAATGCGAAAATTACATTAATAATTAAGTAGAAAAATATAATCATTGTTCAAAACTTACCCCACGACATGTAAATTAAAGAACCGTAAGCCTCATGTGGCTTAAAAAAAGGCAGTCCTTTTCTCCTTACATTAGCACTACCATCTTTATTTAGTAACCTTTGATTATTGGTTGTAGGATTACTACCAAAGCCAGTTCCATCGTTATCTATTTTTACTTTTTTTATATCAATCATAATTTATTATCCTTTAAACTAAAATCTTCTACCTCAAACCATTCATCTTAATCCTCCCATTAAAATTAAGCTAATTTGCTTTTTATTTTTGGGTTATTTAAAATTTTACGATATTTGCATCATAAGAAATGAAAATTAATCAATTAAATATAATCTGGTGGTGGCATTACGAAAAATCGTAAGGCAAATCCCTATTTTATTTTAAATATCAATATTTTAAAAGGGTTGCCATTTGGTAACCCTTTTTTTGTGCTTAATCCATTAAAACTACATGAAAGCGATTTTAAATCACTTATTCGATCAAAAAACCTTTAATAAAACAGAGTCTAAAGAAATATTAAAAAATATAGCTTTAGGTAAGTATAATGTATCGCAAATGGCTGCATTTATGACGGCATATGGAATGCGCAGCATTACCGTAGACGAATTGCAAGGTTTTAGAGATGCCATGTTAGAGCTTTGTTTACCCATAAATTTAACATCCGAGTTTAACTTAATTGATTTATGTGGCACAGGCGGCGATGGGAAAGATACTTTTAATATATCTACACTAGCGTCTTTTGTAGTCGCAGGTGCAGGTTATAAAGTGGCAAAACATGGTAATTACGGCGTTTCTTCTGGCTGCGGCTCTTCTAACGTAATGGAATATTTAGGGTATCAATTCACCAATTCGGAAGATATTCTTAAGAAATCGCTGAACCAAGCTGGCATTTGCTTTTTACATGCGCCATTATTTCACCCCGCTATGAAAACCGTTGCACCCATCAGGAGAGAATTAGGTGTAAAAACTTTCTTCAATATGCTAGGGCCAATGGTAAATCCAGCGCAACCTCAAAATCAAATAGTAGGTGTGTTTAGTTTAGAATTAGCTCGTTTGTATGCTTATTTATATCAACAATCAGATAAAAAATATACTATTGTACATGCCTTACAAGGTTATGATGAAATTTCTTTAACCTGCGATTTTAAAACTTTTTCGAACATTGGCGAACAAATCTATACCATTAATAGTTTAGGATTTGAAGAGATTGATGCCGCTTCCATTACCGGAGGAAGTACGGTAGAAGAGTCAGCCAAAATATTCCAATTGGTATTAGAAAATAAAGCAAGCCAAAATCAAAAAAACGTAGTTTTATGTAATGCAGCAATGGCAATTAAAACTATGAATCCAGATTTAAGCTTTGCCGATTGTTTTTACCAATCAGAAAAATCTCTGGTGGATGGTTTAGCATTAAAATCTTTTCAAAATTTATTAGCAATTAATAATTAAATGGAGTTAGCAATTAAAGTATGTGGAATGAAATACGCTGATAATATTAAAAAATTATCAGCCATTAAGCCCGATTTAATGGGTTTTATATTTTATCCACCTTCTAAAAGATTTATAGGTTTAGAATTTTTAAAAACAGATTTAGTCGATATTTCCTCGCAAATTATTAAAACCGCAGTTTTTGTAAACGCTCACTTACATGAAGTACTAGAGTTTAGTAAAATGTATGGGATGCAGGCGGTACAATTACATGGTAACGAAAGTTCGGATTTTTGTAAAGCAATCAAAAACGAAGGTTTTACGGTTTTGAAAGCTTTTGGTATAGATGCCCAATTTGATTTCACAACTTTAGCGCCTTACCTAGATGTGGTAGATTTCTTTTTGTTTGATACTAAAACAGATTTACATGGCGGCTCTGGAGAAACTTTTAGTTGGCGTATTTTAGATAATTACGAATATAAAAAACCGTTTTTTTTAAGCGGAGGTTTAAGTTTAGTAAATCTAGATTCCATTAAAAATATTAACCATGAATACTTTTACGGGGTAGATTTAAACTCTAAATTTGAGTTAGAACCCGGTTTAAAAGACATAGAACAATTAACACAAGCATTTAATTTAATTAGAAATTAAAACATAAAAATATGAATTATAGTGTAAACGAAAATGGATATTACGGCGATTTTGGTGGAGCTTACATCCCAGAAATGCTTTATCCAAATATAGAGCATTTAAAAAACGAATATTTAAACATCATTGCTCAGCCAGAATTTAAGAAAGAATTTGAAAGCTTACTAAAAGATTATGTAGGCAGACCTTCGCCTTTATTTTTAGCAGAGCGATTATCTAAAAAGTATGGCGCAAAAATTTACCTTAAAAGGGAAGATTTAAATCACACTGGTGCTCATAAAATAAATAACACCGTCGGACAGATTATCCTAGCAGAAAAGCTGGGTAAGAAAAGAATTATTGCCGAAACCGGAGCAGGGCAGCATGGTGTTGCAACAGCAACCGTTTGCGCTTTAAAAGGCTTAGAGTGTATCATTTACATGGGCGAAGTTGACATCAAACGTCAGGCGCCAAACGTTGCTCGCATGAAAATGATGGGTGCTAAAGTTGTGCCAGCAACATCAGGTAGTAAAACCCTAAAAGATGCTACCAACGAAGCCATGCGAGATTGGATTAATAACCCTGTTGATACACATTATATCATAGGTTCTGTGGTAGGTCCACACCCTTATCCAGCAATGGTTTCTCTTTTTCAATCGGTAATTTCTGATGAAACCAAAAAGCAATTGCTAGAACAAACTGGCAACGCATTACCTACACACGTTTTAGCTTGCGTTGGTGGTGGAAGTAATGCAATGGGTATGTTCTACCATTTCTTAGATGATGATGGCGTTAGATTAATTGCAGCAGAAGCAGCTGGTTTAGGGGTAAATTCTGGACATTCAGCGGCTACTTCAATACTAGGAAAAGAAGGTGTTTTGCATGGTTCGCGTACGCTTGTAATGCAAACAGAAGACGGACAAGTTACAGAGCCTTACTCTATTTCTGCGGGTTTAGATTATCCTGGAATTGGTCCGCAACATGCGCATTTACACAAAACTAAAAGAGTAGAATATGTAAGTATTACCGATGCTGAAGCGATGGACGCTTGTTTGTTACTTTCTAAAATGGAGGGAATTATTCCAGCCATAGAAACAGGACATGCTTTGGCACAACTAGAAAAAATTACTTTTAAACCTGATGATGTAGTGGTAATTTGCCTTTCTGGTAGAGGAGATAAAGATTTAGATATCTTCATGCAATATTTTAAATTAAACGATTAAGATTAGAGATTAGAAAATAATTTGTGCGTTTTAACACGCTTTATGCTCATACGCCTTCAGGCCTTAGGCTCAAGGCAGGTATCCGCTTCAATCGTTAACGCAAAAAAATCACATAAAATCCAAATTTTAGGTTAAAAATTATTTTCAACTTTACATCTTAAGTTTTTCAAAGTACACACCAATAAAAATGAACAGATTACAACAACTTTTTCAAAATAAAAAAGAAAATATATTATCTATCTATTTCACGGCAGGCTATCCAGAAGTAGGAGCTACCCTTATAATTGCAGAGGCTTTAGAAAAAGCTGGTGCCGATTTTTTAGAGATAGGTTTTCCGTATTCCGACCCTTTAGCCGATGGACCTGTGTTACAAAATAGTTCGCAAGTAGCAATAGAAAATGGAATGACATTACAAGTACTTTTTGAGCAATTGAAAGAGCTAAGAAGTCGGGTTTCTATTCCAATTTTATTAATGGGCTATGTGAATCCCATGCTTCAATTTGGCGTAGCTAATTTTTGTAAGGCTGCTGCCGATGCTGGAATAGATGGCGTTATTGTTCCCGATTTACCGTTATACGAATATGAAGAGTTGTATAAGGATGAGTTTATTAAAAATGGTTTAAGTAATATATTTTTAGTAACACCACAAACTTCTCCAGAAAGGATAAAGAAAATTGATGATTTATCTAACGGATTTATCTACCTGTTATCATCATCATCTACTACGGGCAAAGCCTTAGATGTATCTGATGCTATTGGCGATTATTATAAAAAAGTAAAAGCCATGAATTTAAAAAATCCACTAATTATTGGATTTGGTATTTCTGATGCAACAAGTTTTAAAAGAGCAAGTCTTTATGCTAACGGTGCAATTGTAGGAAGTGCTTTTGTTAAAACCTTAGATAATAAAGAAGACTACTTAAGTCATATTCCAGAATTTATTAGAAAAATTAGAGGCTAACCTCTAATTTTTCTTTTCCTAAATATTTTTCCGACTTTTCTGTTTGCTCTATTTTAACTGGAGATTGTTTTTTGCTTAAATAATTTAAGAAAATATATCCAGCAGCAGCGGATATGATAGAGGCAATTAGAATGGAAAACTTTGCTTCTAACTGAAATAATGGAGATGCGAAGGATAATATAGAAACGAATATTGACATCGTAAATCCTATACCGCCTAACATAGCTACGCCAGATATTTGTTTCCAACTTGCCGATCTAGGTTTTTTAGCGATTTTTAATTTGATAGCAATCCAAGATGCTAAAGTAATACCCAAAGGTTTACCTATAAATAAACCGGCAATAATTCCTAAACCTAACGGATTAGTAAGCCCAGAAACCATTCCAGATTCAAATTTTATATTGGTATTAGCCAAAGCAAATAAAGGCATAATAACATAGCTTACAGGATTACTCAATAAATGCTCTAATTTTTCTAATGGAGAACGCTTTCTCTTAGCGCTTGTAGCAGGAATAGCAATTGCAGTTAAAACACCTGCAATAGTTGCATGTATGCCGCTATGGTGAATTAAGTACCAAAGTACAATACCAGGGATGATATAAAACACTAATTTTCTAACGCCAAAATAGTTTAACGCCATTTGAAACGCAAATACACCTGCAGCTAATAATAAATAGGTAAAGTGTAAGTCTGCAGTGTAGAAAACGGCAATAACTAAAATAGCTCCTAAATCATCTACAATAGCTAAAGCAGTTAAGAATATTTTTAATGATGCAGGAACTCTACTTCCTAAAACAGATAAAATACCAATTGCAAACGCAATATCTGTAGCCATCGGAATTCCCCAGCCTTTTGCACTATCTGTACCAATATTGATTAAGAAATACAAACCAGCAGGTATTACCATGCCTCCAATTGCAGCCACAATAGGCAAAGAAGCTTGCTTTACAGATTTTAACTCTCCGTCTAAAACCTCTCTTTTAATTTCTAAACCAACATACAAAAAGAAAATAGCCATCAGGCCATCGTTTATCCAGCTTAAGGAAGTGAAGTTTAAATCGATACCAGCAAATTCACTGCCTAATTTAAAATTTAATAAAGCAGAAAAATGAGCTCCCAAACTAGAATTTGCAACTAAAATTGAGATTAAAACACAAAAAATTAGAATAATTCCCGCTTTAGACTCGGTTTCTAGAAATTTTTGATAAAGTTTTTTGCTTATTGTAGTCATTCTCTAGAATTTTTATTATAAATATTCACTAAAATAATGAAAAAATAATAAAATTTGCACAATGACAACTATATGCTTTAAAAATTATAAATTTTATAATTTTAATTTGTATTTAAGCTAAAAAAGAGGAAAATAATTAGTTTAATTCCGAATTTTATAATCTATTCTTTTATGATTGCTCTCTTTTTAGTTTTACCTAATATGCTAAGTATTGTATATCCTAAAATACCAGCGCTAACAGATGCAATTAAAATGGAGAACTTTGCCTGAATTTGAGAGGAAGGGTCTTCCAAAGAGAGTAATGCTATAAAAATAGACATCGTAAAACCAATACCAGCTAATAAACCAATACCACCTATTTGAGACCAATTGGCCATGCTGGGTAAATTGCTAACTTTTGATTTTACAGCAATCCAAGAAAAGGATAGAATACCTAATGGTTTGCCAATCATCAAACCACAAATAATAGCAAGGCTTAGTCCAGATGTTATATTTGTTACCATACTAGATTCAAACCTAATATTTGTATTTGCAATAGCAAAAATTGGCATAATGATAAAGTTAACTGGTTTAGTTAGCATATGCTCTAATTTTTCTAGAGGAGATTCTTCTTCAATCGTATTTGTAGGTATAGTGAAGGCTGTTAAAACTCCAGCAATTGTTGCATGAATACCGCTGTGGTGAACGAAATACCAAATAAATATTCCTGGGACAATATAAAAAACAAGTTTCTTAACCCCAAAGTAGTTAAAGGCTGCTAACATAACCAATATTAAACCAGCGTATAATAAATTGTTGAAATGTAAATCGCTACTGTAGAAAACAGCAATTACCAATATCGCTCCTAAATCATCTACAATAGCCAAAGCTGTTAAAAATATTTTTAAAGAGTTTGGTACTTTGTCTCCTAACATAGAGACAATGGCAATAGCAAAAGCAATATCTGTTGCCATAGGAATTCCCCAACCATGACCAGTTTTTTCTGAGCTATCTATAAGTATATATATTAATGCAGGCAATAACATTCCTCCTAATGCAGCTATAATAGGTAAACTTGCATTTTTAATACTAGAAAGTTCACCCTCTACCAATTCTCTTTTGATTTCTAAACCCACCATTAGAAAAAAGATTGCCATTAAGCCATCATTTATCCAGAGTAAGATACTGTAATTGAGTTCTATATATTCGTTTTCAAACCCAATCATCTGGCCAAGTAAAGCATTAAAACCATCTCCTAAACCAGAGTTTGCTATTATTAAACTCAATACTACACACAACATCAAGATAATTCCTCCTGTAGATTGTGAAGCAAAAAAGTTTTTGAATGGTTTTAAATTAATAATATTTGCCATAGTTGCTAAAATACTAAAATTGGAGTTTTAAACTTAAAATAGTAAAGGTTATAAGGAGTAAAAGTTTACTTATGTAATAATTCTGACAAATGAAATGCCATTTTTTAAGTTTATATCCATTTATATTTAGCTATTGAAATATTAGCGCAAAAAAAAGTCCTTTAATTAAATAAAACAACTATTTAATTAAAGGACTTGTATTAAGAATTGAATTACTTATTGTTTTACAATTTTTATCGAGTAGGAATTGTCTTTACCTTTTAAATTTAAGATATAAATACCTTGATTTAGATATTTAAGGCTATTATTTAATAACTGATTAGAAGTACTTATTTTATCATAATTACTAAACATCACTCTTCCATCTAAACCAGTTAAAGTTAATTCGTATTTTTCATTGGTGCTATTTTCTTCATCTAACATAATGGTAAAGCCATCTCCTTTAACCGGGTTTGGATAAATTGATAATTTTCTATTATTAATCTTTAAATCTTTACCTAAAGAAGTAGAGGTCGACCAAGTATATCTTGTTAAAATTGGATAATGATCAGAAACGGTATTGTAATTATCGGGTGAAACTACCGCTGTAACATTAGAAAGTACATCAGCACTACTATTAATATAGTAGTCTTTCATTTCATTGGAAACGATGGCATGGTCAACTACATCATTATAGCCTACAATAGATTTTTTGCCAGCAATACTTAACGAAAGCGTTACCGGAAAATATCTTGTTGCATCATCTACAATTATTTTATAAGAGGAAGCAGGGTAACTGGTACCTGCCTCGGCTTGTGTAGATATCGTTTGATCTAGGTCGTCGTTAAAATCGCCTAAAATAATAAAGTTGTCATTAGGCTCATTTGCATCTAAAAATGCTTTCAATAAAGTAGCACCATCTTTTCTTTTGGTATAAGATCCAGTGCTAGTTTCTGCCTTGGCATGTATGGTAATAAAATTAATTTTCTTAGTGATTCCATTTAGGGTTACGTTAGCTTGCATCTCAAAAGGAAACCTGCCTGATGACCATGCTGCATAAGCAGGGTCTGAACTGATTGTGGTAAACAATAATCCTCTTGTGGTAATGGGACTAATTACAGACTTGCGGTAAATAAAACCTAATTTTTGGCCGTTTTTGTAATTTCCTGATGCTGTATTAGAAGCACTAGTGGTAAATGTAGAAACATAATATCCATATTCTGATGTTGTTGCTCCTATTTGCTCTGCAACTTCTTTAAATGCTAAAGTATCTACAATTTCTGCGATACAATAAATGTCGGCATCTAAAGTTTTCATTATTTTGATGGTATTTAGTTTTTGCTTAACATCATCTGATGGGCCATTAGTGCCTGCAAACCATTCTAAATTCCAGTTTACAACTTCTAACGTATTAGCATAATTAAAGGTATTACCACTTAATGTAACTAAGTTCTGACTTGTTGCGCCATAAGCAAAATTTAAATTAGCACTATAAGATAAAGAGGTTTGAGTTGGCGAAAATTTAACTGTAACTGATTTTGCAGTGTTTAATTCTGCCAAAGTATAGGTTAAGGTAGATGAAAAACCGGTTCCATCTTTAGAGATGCTAAACGGAGGTGCAGTTGTTAAAGTTAAGTTTTCTACAAAATTTGCGGGAGTAAAAGTGAAAGTTTGATTGGTATTGCTTCCGCTGATAACCGAACCAAAATTGACAGAACCTGAGCTAACTGTGATTTGGGGTGGGGCAGGAGTGCTTGAGTTTTCTAAAAGAAAATCATCTACGCTCCATCTTGCAGCACTTGTTGCCGAGGAAGTGTAAACAATAGCGATATATACTGCCGCTTGTTTGTATGGTGTTAGTGATATATTTTCAGATTTTGTCCATACATCAGAATTACTAGCTGGGAATTTACCATCTAATAAAACCCATGTAGCGGCAGAAGGGTTGCTTGTGCCGTCATAATTTGTAGAAACATATAATTTTAATAGGTCTCCGTTAAATCTTACCCTAGTGTGAAAAGATAATAAAGGATTTGCAGTATTGGTTAAATCATATTTAGGAGAAATTAACCAATCTTCGTTCACTTGTGCCGAACCCGCAAAACCATTCATTTGTAAACCTAAATCTGTACTTGTTCCTGTGCCGGGGTAAGTACGACCAAAATCTGTGCAAGACCATACTTGAGCTCCACTTACGCTAAATTGAGTAAAACCACTAGATAAAGTGTTACCCGTAGCTACACAGTTATTAAAATTATAAGTCTGATTTAAAACTCCATTTGCAGCAGGAGCGCTAGCCGTTTGTGTAGTAAAACTCCAAGTAGTGTTATTAGTGATTCCTGCAAAGCTATTATTTGCTAAGTCTTTAAATGCTGTATTTGGAATATTAATTGCGTAATTTTTTGATGCAACTAAAGTACTAGAAAAAGTTGCCTTAGTACCGCTTAACACTACTTGCGCATTGGTTACATCTATGGTAGTACTGCTGTTATCTGTTAAATTATTAATAATAATGTTTCCTGTTCCTTTGGCAATAGGCTCAGAAAATGTAATTTCTAACGGACTAGTTATAGAAATATTTGTGCTATTGTTGCCAGGATTTAAAGTTGCAAGCGTTGGAGGAGTCACATCTGGCGTTGAAACACCACCAGAAAAACTTAAAGAAAAATTGTCTATGGCAGATGTTGGTCTGTTGCTACTTCCACTTGTTGCAGAAAGGGTAGTAATTCTGATCCAAACCTTATTACTAGAGTTATCTAAAACGGTCCCAAAATTAACATTAATGGTATTGTTGCTGAAAGAATTTCCGCCAGTTGTTAAAGTTCCTGTCGCGGTGGCGGCTGTAAAACTTGATGGCGTATCTCCAAATCCGTAGTCAACTTGCCAAGTTGTTATTCTTGGTGAAGTATCATCTAAAGATTGTAATTTAAAACTCAATGCAAAACCAGTTTTACCGCTTGTATTGGCTAATTGAAAAATAAATGCAGCGCCAGGGTCGCCGTTAGAACCAGATTGCCTAACACTTAGAGCTCTGTTAGTAGCATTGCTTTGTGCTGTTGCATCGGCAGAACTTGTTAAACCTTCTGCAGAAGCAGAATTTCTAAAACCAGATGAGGTTATATTCCATGCTGTTTTTCCAATAGCTAAAGCAGCATCTGTTCCTAAATTTGTAGAAGTAGCACCAAATCTAGTAGAGAATCCCGTAGAGAGACTTGTACCAATGTTGTCAAAATTCTCTAAATATGGAGAAGTTCCTAAAGTTACCTGCGCTTCTGTGCTATTGATACAAAATATCATTAGCGAGGTTGAAATTAGACTTTTTAATAGTACATTTTTAATCATTTAATTTATTATTTAGTTTGCAAAGTTATTATTAGTCAAGTTACTTAATGCTAACCTAGTGTGAATTTTATAGATAAGTTTTGAACATTTTAAATGATATCATCAATATTTCCTTTACCATATCTAATCACTTCTAATTCTCCACTTGTACAGTCTATTACAGTAGAAGGAATGTTGTGTCCATAACCACCATCAATTACTAAATCGACCTTATCTTGGTATTTTTCAAAAATTAATTCAGGGTCGGTGGTGTATTCAATAATCTCATCCTCATCATGTATGGAGCTAGATAAAATTGGGTTTCCTAATTTTTTAACAATTTGTCTAGCAATATTATTGTCAGGTACTCTTATTCCAACTGTTTTTTTATTGCTAGATAATAGTTTAGGTACATTATTATTAGCGTTAAATATAAAAGTAAAAGCTCCAGGTAATGCTTTTTTTAATATCCTGAAAATGGTATTGTCTATAGGTTTGATATAGTCAGATATATGACTTAAATCATAACAAATAAAAGAGAAATTCGCCTTTTCTGGTTTAATGCCTCTTAGCTTAGCAATTCTTTCTATTGCTTTTTGATTAGTAATATCGCAACCAAGTCCGTAAACAGTATCTGTAGGATAGATAATAATTCCTCCCTTTTTTAAAACATCCACTATTTGTTCTAAAATTTTTTCGTTTGGATTTTCTTCGTAAAGTCTAATTAACATGACTTGGGCGTATGAGTGTATTTAAGTAAATGATTGATTGTGATTATTGAAATAAAGCTAAAATTCTCAACAAGCTTTTGATTCCATATTTTAACATGTTAAACAAAGATATACTTAATATATGAACCTTGATTGTGAATAATATGTATACTATTTAATACATATTTTTGGATTTGGTTTTATCCTTATATTCGAAAAACGAAGTTTTTAATGATTTTAGTAATTCTAAAATTTTTGGCATTTGAATGGCATAAGATTAAATAACCAAATTCACAATTATGAAAACTATAAACGTAAACACATTGTCGTTAAATTTCGATCTAACTTTAGTTAATATCATTAGTGCTGATTTAAAAAAACATCATGAAAATTTAAAAACTCAATTTTTAAATTTAATTGTTAAAGAATTTGACCGCGAACTTTTTGATATTATATCAAACGATTTAAGTATAAAAAAATTCGGCTTTAGCGGTCCTGAAATCGCGAAAGCAAGTTAATAAAATATAAAAAAAACCCATTCTATTGTTTAGAATGGGTTTTTTTATTTGTAATAAAATTACAGTGCAGCAGTTTAATCCATCATTGTAGAATCCATCATTGTAGCGTCTGCCATTGTGGAATCCATCATGGTAGAATCCATCATGGTAGAGTCCATCATACTAGAATCTGTTGTTTCTTCTGTAGCTTTATCTGAATTACAAGCAACTACTGATAACGATACGGCTAAAGCTAAAAAGCTTAATTTGAAAATATTTTTCATTTGAATTTTTTTAGTTTTATGATTTATTTTAGTAAATATAAAATTTATTTCACAAAACTTAAATAATGCGCTTATTTTTTGGCGTTCAAAGTATTATATGTAGGAATTATTATAAAAATTAGCTTGGAATGTAATTTCCATCAATTATTGTTAGTTCAAAATATTAATTTCTGTTAACTTTTATGATAAATTTATTAATTTAGGATTATATTCAAAATAATGGAAACGGCATTTATTATATTAGGTTTTGTAGTTTACTTTGGTTTTAAAATTTATAAAAATTTTAAAGCTGAAATGGATAAGGCAAAATTAAGAGCAGAACAACAAAAAAAAGAGCAAGCAAAAGCAAATTCTAATATAGAATCATTAAAACAATTTGATGGTAGGGAACATATCGAATCTAAAAAAGAAGAGGCTAAACAACGTAGAAATGTATTAGATGCTTTGAAAAGTAAAAAAGTAGCTTTAGATTATTACAATCCTGAAAATCCTGCGGAAGAAGTTGTTGCAAACAGATTAATTCATGAACCGCACCATCATGAGTTTAAAACAGTAGAGCTGGTAGAAAAAAATGAGTTTCAATTTGATTTAAGACAAGCCATTATTCAACAAGCTATATTAGAACGACCTAAATACTAATATTTCAAGCTGCTAGTTTGTCATCGCAAACAACAAAAATTAATTTATTATCCAATTTGGTTTAATAAATATAAACTCTATATTTGCACCTTATTTTAAAAATTAAATTTTAACCATGTACGCAATAGTAAATATAGCAGGACAGCAATTCAAGGTTGCTAAAGACCAGCATCTTTTTGTACACAGATTACAAGGTGATGAAGGCGCTAGTATTGAATTTGACAATGTATTATTGGTAGAAAACGAAGGTAAATTTACAGTGGGTGCTCCATCTGTAAAAGGTGCTAAGGTTTCAGCTAAAATCGTGTCTCATTTAAAAGGTGATAAAGTAATCATTTTCCACAAAAAGAGAAGAAAAGGATATAAGAAGAAAAACGGTCACCGTCAATTTTTCACAAAAATCCAAATTGATAGCATTTCAATTTAATTAACAGAGTTAAAATTCACTAATTTTAAATTAGTAAAATAGATATAAACCATGGCACATAAAAAAGGAGCTGGTAGTTCTAATAACGGTAGAGAATCGCAAAGTAAGCGTTTAGGTATCAAAATTTTTGGTGGTCAAGCTGCTATTGCTGGTAACATTATTGTTCGTCAGCGTGGTACTAAGCACCATCCAGAAAAAAATGTAGGTATAGGTAGAGATCATACACTTTTCGCTTTAATAGACGGTAAAGTTGCTTTCAGAAAAAGAGCCGATAACAAATCTTACGTTTCTGTTTTTCCTTTTGACTTTTCTAAACCTATCAAAACTACAGCTGCACCAGTAGAAAAAGTTGAAGCTAAAGTAGAAGTTGTTAAAGAAGAAAAAGTAGCAAAACCAAAAGCTGTAAAGAAAGAAGTTGTAGCTACAGAAGAAGTTAAAGAAGTTAAAAAAGCACCTGCAAAGAAAGCAGCTAAAAAAGCTGATGACGCAGAAACTGCTGAATAATATTTAAATTTTTTTTATTAGAAGTCTCGAAACTATAAGTTTCGGGACTTTTTTGTTTTATCTATTTTAGGAAAAAATCATAAATCGATTTTCAATATATCACCTAAAGAAAGAGACGATTTTTTCTAATCATCTCCTCAGTTATCATTGATTGTTATATTAAACTAAGTCGTACCGACCTAGGTTCATGACCTTGTTCCAAGCGGCAATAAAATCGTGGACAAATTTATCTTTACCATCATTACAAGCATAAACTTCGGCTATCGCCCTTAACTCGGTGTTAGAACCAAAAATCAAATCAATTCTTGTACCTGTCCATTTTAACTCACCTGTTTTTCTATCTCTACCTTCAAATAGGTCTTGAGCATCAGAAGTCGCTTTCCAAGTGGTACCAAAATCTAGTAAGTTTAAGAAATAATCATTTGATAATACTCCTTTTTGATGTGTGAAAATTCCATGTTCAGATTGATTATAATTAGCATTTAAAGCCCTCATCCCGCCAACCAAAGCAGTCATTTCTGGCACTGTTAAGGTTAATAATTGCGCTTTATCAATCAGTAAGTCTTCTGCAGACGCTTTTGTATTGTTTTTTTGATAGTTTCTAAAGCCATCTGCAAGTGGTTCTAGAGCTTCGAAAGATCCGATATCAGTTTGAGACAAAGAAGCATCGGCTCTACCAGCTGTAAATGGAACTTTAACATCAAATCCACCATCTATAGCAGCTTTTTCTACAGCTGCACAACCAGCAAGTACAATTAAATCTGCCAAGGAAACTTTTTTTCCGTTCGATTGATGATCATTAAAGTCGATTTGTATTTTCTCTAATGCGTCTAAAACTGCTGATATTTTAGAAGAACCATTGACCTCCCAATAAATTTGTGGAGCTAATCTAATTCTTGCCCCATTTGCACCACCTCTTTTATCAGAATCACGGAAAGTAGATGCAGAAGCCCATGCAGTAGAAACCAATTGAGAAACACTTAATCCGGCAGAAAGAATAATGGCTTTTAAATTATCGATATCAACATCGTTAACCAATTCATGGTCTACTGCTGGAATAGGGTCTTGCCAAATTAATTCTTCAGCAGGTACCTCTGCGCCTAAATAGCGATCGATAGGACCCATATCGCGATGAGTTAATTTGAACCATGCTCTTGAAAAAGCATCTGCAAACTCCGCTGGATTCTCGTAAAAACGACGAGAAACCTTCTCATAAGCAGGGTCTAATCTTAAAGCTATATCTGTAGTTAACATAAATGGAGCATGCTTCTTAGTTGCATCATGAGCATCTGGAACTGTGCCAGCTCCACCGTTATTTTTTGGTTTCCACTGATGAGCGCCAGCCGGACTTTTATCTAACTCCCATTCAAATCCAAAAAGGTTCTCGAAATAATTATTACTCCATTGGGTAGGAGTTGTTGACCAAGCACCTTCTAAACCACTGGTAATGGTATGAGCTCCATTTCCGGGTCCGAAACTATTTTTCCATCCTAAACCTTGTTCTTCTATGGGTGCGCCAGCTGGTTCTCTTCCAATGTATTCGTTAGGGTCGGCTGCACCATGCGTTTTACCAAAAGTATGTCCACCTGCTATTAAAGCAACAGTTTCTTCATCATTCATGGCCATGCGGGAAAAAGTCTCTCTAATATCTTTTGCAGACCCCAGCGGATTAGGGTCGCTATTTGGACCTTCTGGATTTACATAAATTAAACCCATTTGTACTGCAGCTAATGGCTTTTCTAATTCGCGGTTGCCAGAATATCTTTCATCACCTAACCACTCTGTTTCTGATCCCCAATACGCATCCTCTTCTGGCTCCCAAATGTCTTCTCTACCTCCAGCAAAACCGAAAGTTTGTAAACCCATCGACTCTAAAGCACAGTTTCCAGTTAAAATCATTAAATCGGCCCAAGATATTTTTTGTCCATATTTTTGTTTTATAGGCCATAATAACAGCCTCGCTTTATCTAAGTTTGCGTTATCTGGCCAGCTATTTAAAGGAGCAAATCTTAAAGTTCCTGCTCCTGCACCTCCACGTCCGTCTGCAATACGGTAAGTTCCTGCACTATGCCAAGCCATCCTGATGAAAAATGGACCATAATGACCATAATCTGCTGGCCACCAATCTTGCGAAGTGGTCATTAATTCTTTAATATCTTTTTTTACGGCACCTAGATCCAAAGATTTAAACGCTTCGGCATAATTAAAATCTTTATTTAGGGGATTAGAAAGCGATGATTGCTGTCTTAGTATATTTAGTTTCAATTGGTTTGGCCACCAATCTCTGTTAGAAGGTCCAGCACCAGCAACCGGTTTTACAGCTGCAACGTGGTTAAATGGGCATTTTGCATCACTATCGTTGTTCATGTCATAAACTTTGGAGCCTTGATCTTCATTAGAATGATTTTTTGAATTCTCTTCCATGATTTTATTTATTTTGGTTATGAATTCCCAATTTACGATTTTCATCATAAAAATTTTATCTATAATGATGATTATATTATAGTTATGATCTGTAGTTTTTAATTGGATTAGAATGGTTTAGAGAAAAGGTGTGCTGAATACGTTTAGAGATGATTTTGTTGGCCGAGCGGGAGACAAAATCTTCACTTTGTGATTTGTAATTAAATTAAGGGATTTTACTTTCTCTTTTGCGTTAGGTACTGTCCAAAGGTTCGAAGTACTCCTTCGGAGACTCTTTCGGAGAAGCGACATCCTTGCTCGCCTAGTCAATTAGCATTGCAAAAAAGGTATTTTGTAAAGCCCATTATTCCGATGGCTATCGGAACGCCCAAATGATACTTTAAACCATTATTTTATTTTAAATGATTTAATCAAAAAACTTAGTTAATGACAATGCTTTTTGGGATTTGCGTGTTATCAATTAGTTCCCACCAGTGGCTACATTTTATTTATTGTTGTAAGATAGGTTTTAATATCACCCAAACATTTTGTGCTAATATTTTTGCGCCTTGCTCATTTGGGTGGATACCATCATTTTGATTGAGTTTGGCAACACCACCTACACCTTCTAAAAGAAAAGGAACAAAAAGCATTTCATTTTTTACAGCTAGCGAACTAAACAGATTCTTAAATTCTGCGGTATATTTTTGACCCATATTTGGTGGCATCTGCATCCCTTCCATAACCAATTTCGCATTTGGGTATTTTGCTTTTACTTTATCAATAATGGCTTGTAGGTTAGTTGTTGTTTCTACTACAGAAAGCCCTCTTAAACCATCATTAGCACCCAATTCTAACACAAATATATCTACAGGTTGTTTCAAAATCCAATCAATTCTTCCTAAACCCCCAGCAGAAGTTTCGCCACTTAAGCCTCCATTAACAACATGATAAGGCAATTTTAACGAATCTATTTTATTTTGAATTAAAGCAGGATAAGCCTGAGAAGGATCATCAAGTCCATAACCGGCAGTAAGACTTGTCCCGAAGAATAAAATGTTCTTTGTTTCTTTCTTTGTTTCTGTGGTCAAACTATCGACTTGATTTTGCTGTTCTGCTTGTTTAGGCTGCTGATTTCCGCAAGCGCTGACAAAAAATATAAGGACTAAAAGTAGCGGTGAAAGACGTAACATATTGGTGTAAAAATAAAAGTAAAAAGTGTGCCAGCTGTTAACTAGAATGGTTTTAACAGCAAATTAATCATTAAGTTTAAACATTATGCTCAAAATAAATATAATTTATGCAAAATAATACGATTCTAGACATTAGAAACGTGGGTAAGACCTATAAAAGTGCAGGAAAATCTTTAACCGTACTTCAAGAAGTAAACTTTTCTATACAAGCTGGTTCATCTATCGCCATTACTGGCCCATCTGGAAGTGGGAAGACCACGCTTTTAGGTTTATGTGCTGGATTAGATAAAGCAAGTTCTGGCGAGGTGGTGTTAAATGGCATCAGTTTAAATGGATTGAGTGAAGACGAGTTAGCGTCGGTAAGAAACCAGAATATTGGCTTTATATTTCAGAATTTTCAGTTAATGCCTACTTTAACGGCTTTAGAAAATGTAATGGTTCCTTTAGAATTAAGAAGGGAGAAAAACATTAAAAAAATTGCTTTAGAACTATTAGATAAAGTAGGATTAGCAGACCGAAGTCACCATTACCCAATCCAACTTTCTGGAGGCGAGCAACAACGAGTTTCTTTAGCTAGGGCGTTCTCTAATAAACCAGCCATTTTATTTGCCGATGAACCTACAGGGAATTTGGACGGAGAAACGAGTGTAAAAATTGAAAAACTCCTGTTCGATTTAAATACTCAAGCTGGCACCACATTGGTTATCGTTACCCACGATTTAGAATTGGCATCCAGAACAAATCGAATTATAAAACTAAAAAACGGTGCATTAATTAGCGATGAATTGGTTGCCGCTGCAGTTGCTACTTAAATCTAGCTTTAAAAAATTATTAAATGCCATATCAAAATAGTGCTGTCAGCTTGAGCTGGATATTAAAAATGGCTTGGCGAGATAGCCGTAAAAATAGATCTCGGTTATTGCTTTTTATTTCTTCTATCGTTTTAGGTATTGCCGCTTTGGTGGCTGTTTATTCTTTCAGAGATAATTTAGAGAAAGACATAGAGAAACAAGCTAAATCTTTGGCTGGCGCAGATTTAATTTTAGATAGCAGAAAACCTGCAGACAAAGATATTCAGTTGTTGTTAGACACCTTAGGCGACGAACGAAGTGAAGAAAGAAGCTTTGCCTCCATGGTTTATTTTGTAAAAAACCAAGGAACTAGGTTGGTTCAAATTAAATCTTTAGCAGGTAATTATCCCTATTATGGCGAGATAGAGACCACTCCAGCGGCCGCAGGAAAAAGTTTCCAGAACGGCAGAAAAGCATTAGTAGACCAAACCTTGATGCTGCAATATGACGCCAAAGTAGGGGACTCTATCCTTATTGGTGCTGTGCATTTTGAAATTGCAGGTGCTTTAGAAAAGGCCCCTGGACAAACTGGTATAAGCTCTTCTGTTGCTCCGGTGGTTTATATTCCTATGAAATATTTGGAGGCTACAGGTTTGACAAAAATTGGGAGCCGTATCCAATATAAATATTACTACAAGTTTGACAAGCCTTCTCAGGTGGATGCTGTGGTTAAACAAATAGAGCCCAAATTAGAGAAAACTGGATTTGATATAGAAACCATTGCTTCTACCAAAGAAAATACCGGACGTTCTTTCGGAGATTTAAGTCGGTTTTTAGCTTTATCTGGATTTATAGCTTTACTGCTAGGTTGTATTGGAGTAGGTAGCGCTATTCATGTTTACATTAATGAGAAGCTTGGCACCATTGCTACTTTGCGCTGTTTGGGTGTAAAGGCAAAAGAAGCTTTTCTTATTTTTTTAGTACAAATATTCTTTTTAGGATTGATTGGTTCTATTTTAGGTACCGCTTTAGGTACAGCCATACAATTTATACTTCCCGCCGTATTGAAGGATTTCTTACCTGTCGAGATTAGTGTGCAACTTTCTTGGTCGGCGATAGCACAAGGAATTTCTTTGGGTTTAATTATTTCTATTCTGTTTGCTTTGCCTTCACTTTTAGGTGTACGTAAAATTTCTCCATTAAATGCCTTAAGAGCATCTTACGAAGCGCCTAGTAAAAGTTTTGATCCATTGAAAGCATTTGTTTATGTATTGATCATACTTTTTGTATTTGCATTTACTTATTTTCAAATGAGGGGATGGGTGCAAGCTTTGGCTTTTACCGGAAGTATACTGATTGCTTTTTTATTGCTATTAGGGATTTCTAAATTATTAATGTGGTTGGTAAAGAAGCTTTTACCTTCATCTTTGGGCTATTTATGGCGACAAGGTTTTGCTAATTTGTACCGACCGCAAAATCAAACGCTGATGTTAACAGTTTCGATCGGTTTGTCTACTGCTTTTATTGGAACCTTATTTTTTGTACAAGGTATTTTGATTAAAACGGTGACTTTATCATCGGGTGAAAACCAGCCAAACATGGTTCTTTTTGATATTCAGAATAGTCAGAAAGATGGAGTGGCAAAAATAACTAAAGATTATAACTTGCCAGTAATGAGTCAAGTACCTGTGGTAACGGTTAGAATTGCTTCAATTAATGGTAAAACTGCAGCAGACATTGTAAAAGCTGATAGCCTTTCCAATGAAAGTAAACAAGACAAAGAAAATACTGAAAGGAATGGTCCATCTCAAAGAGCCTTTCGTGGGGAGTTAAGGGTTACTTTTCAGGATACTTTAACCGCTGCAGAAAATATTACTAAAGGGAAATGGGTGGGTAATGTTGCCAAGCCAGAAGATCCTATTTATGTTTCTTTAGAACAGAATTATGCCAAAGGAATACGAGTAGCTATTGGCGATAAAATTACTTTTGATGTGCAAGGAGTAATGATTCCGACTATTGTTGGAAGCTTTAGAGCGGTAAACTGGAATAGAATGCAAACCAATTTTAGGGTGGTTTTTCCAAGAGGCGTTTTGGAAGAAGCTCCACAATTTAATGTATTGATGACGCATGTCCCTAATCAAGAAGCTTCGGCTAAATATCAGGGAGCAGTTGTGCGAGCATTCCCCAATGTTTCTATGATTGATTTAGCTTTGATTTTAAAAGTATTGGATGAATTGCTCTCAAAAATTGGGTTTGTGATTCGCTTTATGGCCACATTTAGTATGGCAACGGGTTGGATTGTCCTCATTGCTTCGGTTCTCACCAGCAAAAATCAGCGGTTAAAGGAAAGTATTTTATTGAGAACCTTAGGTGCAAGTAAAAGACAAATCCTCAGTATTAATGCGCTGGAATATTTCTTTTTAGGCGCCATTGGTAGCGGAACAGGTTTGATACTTGCTTACTCAGCAAGCTGGGCTTTAGCTTCGCTAAGTTTTGAAAGTAGTTTCGATCCTTCTTTCTTACCCATCCTCTTGTTATTTTTAATCATTACTTTATTGGTTGTGGTTACAGGTGTTTTTAGCAGCAGAAAAGTGTTAAACAGTCCACCTTTGGAGGTTTTGAGAGGGGAGAGTTAAAGGTTGAATTTTTAATAAAGAATTTCAAGAAACTCTTTCTATTTTAATACGATCTGGACGTAAAATACTTCCGATAACCATTCCCAAACAGCTACTTAATGTTCCGTAAATTGTAGGGTCTATGCGGGTTTGGAAATAGTTGCAAAAAAACCAGACTAGGCCGCCTGCAAAAATGGAAATCCAAGCTCCAAAAATAGATGCTTTTTTCCAAAAAAGTCCAAAAGTTAATGGTGCGAACAGGCAAACCATAAGCAAAACTGATGACGCCACAACCAAACCATGGATGTTAGTATTGTTAAATGCCAGAAAACAACAAATAAAAGCAACAACAATAACGCTGATTCTGGTGTAGAGCAGTAATCTTTTATCGGTGATGTTAGGTATATAGGGTTTCAAAAGGTTTTCCCCGATTATGGTTGCAGGGGACAGCATGGCGCCACTTGATGTACTTAAAATTGCGGAAATGAGGGCACCAAAAAAAAGCATTTGAACCGGTAAGCTTGCGTATTTGGAAATCATGCTGGGGATTAGGTTTTGTCCGCTGTCACTACCCATTAATTCTGGATGTAAATATGCAGCGCCAAGACCAATAATAAGTGGAATGGCAGTTATGGTAAACAATAAAAGAGCACTTAGAAATACGCCTTGTACGCCAGCTTTCGCCGATTTAGCAGAAAATACCCTTTGATATATTTCTTGGGCTGGTATGGCTCCGATTCCAAATACCATCCACATGGCTATATAATCTGTCCAATTATAAAGTCCGCTTTTGGGTAAAAAGTTATAAAAGGTTTTGGGTTTATTGGCAAATAACGGAGCTATTCCGCCAGTTTTATCCAGTATAGTTGCCAATACGACTACCAATCCAATGACGATAAAAATACTCTGCATTAAATCGGTGAGGGTGACGGCCCACATTCCGCCGATGTAAGTATAGATAACCACAATGGTTGCACCTAAAATTATTCCAGTAGCAATGGAAGTGCCAAGGACAGACTGAAATAAATATGCCAATGCTACAAATTGTGCCGCAATCCAAAAGAAATAGGTGATGACAATAATGATGGAGGTGGCTAATTCTAGCGAAGCATGATATCGGATTTTAAAGAAATCGCCAAGGGTGATGATGTTCATTTGGTAAAGTCGACGAGCATAAAAAAATGCGACCAAACATAAACAGAGAACGTTTCCGAATTGGTCGGTGATGATGCCCATCATTCCGTCTTCTACAAAACGACCGGGAACACCCATGATGATTTCTGCTCCAAACCAAGTGGCAAATATGGTTACGCCGACTAATGCGGATGGTAAACTTTTTCCGGCAAGGGTAAAATCTTTGGTGGTTTTTATTCTTTTGGATGCCCAAAAGCCAATGGCAAGTGTGATGCCAATATAAATGAATATGAAAACAGCTAGCATCAATATTTCACCTTTTTGGTTGAGAAAATTAATTTAGTGTTTTTCATTTACTGTTTCGTATTGCTTTGGAATAATGATTTTTTACCCAATATGGTTTATTTTAAATTTCTTTCTTTTAACAGTTCTTCTAAAGCTTTATCTCTTTTAGATTCTTTAACCAATTTGTAAATAAAATATAACGGAATTAAGGTTAACATTCCATAGCTGTTTTTCACTACGCTGAAAACGACAATCCCTATCAGAAAGCCAATGAAAAAGGCATTTGTTATGGGAGACAATTTTGTCTTTTTTGATTCTTCTAATAGTTCTTGATTTGTTAATTCTGAAAGTACTTTTTGGGTCATTTGGTGGTTGGTGGTTTAATAGGTTTTTATTAATTTATTCTGAGTTTTGATTTTAACAAAGTTGTAAGTTTTTGAATGACAAAATAAGCGAAAAATCCAAAAAGTAGTCCTGCTAAAATCCCAGTTAGAGAACCAGCAAATAAAGCTATGTTAAGGGACCACCAATGGGTGATTTTGTTTAAAATAAAAAAACCAATAATCCCTACTAAAAGGCCTCCCATTGATGATGTTGAAACTAAAAAAGTTTTAAATCCTTTTGTGAATGACTTCTTGTTGAGCCCAACCAGTACCGAAGTTGATAAGATTCCTGCACCAATGAGTCCAAATAAAATTAAAAGAATAGTGACCGTAAGAACAATACCTACACCGACACAAATAAGTATGAAAATAAACAGGAGAACCGCAAAGACAAAAAGACCTGGTGCAAAGTCGTTGTCTATTTGTTTTAATTCTTCGGAATTGGTTAATGAATCAGTTTTTGTTTGCTCTACTTTTTGATTTATTTGAATACTGTCAGTTAGTTTTACAAATTCTAATTTATTAGTAAAAAGTAGAATAGTTATTAGGAAAAATAGTCCTTTCATTTTGTTTTTTTTTTAAAAGGGAGGTTTATTTGGTTGACGTTGGTTTGTTGGTGATAAATTTTGATTAACGGTTTTGGCGCTACAAGAAGTTGGCGATTTTTACCAAAAATGTTCATACTAAGAACGAATATACGATTAACCACAAATTTCTCTGAGGAGCACTGAACCGCCTTTTTTGCCAAACTAGTGTTATCGGTACGGTGTTCTTCCCCGTCTGTTGGTTTATAGTTTGTTTTTGTTGAGCGGTTGGACAGACACACTTTTATTCAAGCTAATGTTTTAGAGTTGGCTTTTGCATCTTGGCAAAGTGTGTAGCTATGAAGCGTTTGCTTTTTTATACATGTCATTTTACAGGATAAGCCGTTACTAATTTTGGTTCTACTTGTCCACTTTCAACTATCCAAACAGTCACTATACAAGGATTTCTGTCGTCTGGAGTTTTGATTTCGCACTTCAGTACATATTTAATTCCAAAGTCTGAATCTTTTGTTTGTTCGATGTCTCTGTCAATGGAATGCTGAATGAGTGAACCTTTGAATGTGTCAATGTCTGTTATGTCAAAACCGAAACGCTTGAAAAAGTCCGCTTTATGCTTCCCAATTTCGTGTATATTACTCAGTAAGTATTCCGTGATTTTGTTGTCTGCAACAAAAGATTGGCTGTTGTTAGGTATCTTCATTTTATTGCTTTGTTTCAATTTGATTACTAGATACTGTTTCAACTATACTTGAATCGTTTACTATAAACTCAACTTCATAAGCGTCTTTGTTTTCGTAAACGTGAACTACAGTACCGATAGAACCTTTGGGAACTTTTGAAATTTTAGTATTTGCAATAACGAGTGCATATTCATTTATTGATTTTGCAATATTCTCAAAACTTTCTTCATAATCTTGTCGACTTAGAACTGTATCAAATAGCCCAATATCTTCGCCTTCATGTTTACTTATTCCAATATATTCCAAACTGGCATCTTCATAGCGTTTGAACTTATATACCGCGTCATTCATTAATGCTGAATTGAACACACCAAGACTTACCAATAATTCAAAGTCTTTAACCGAAAGACCCGTAACTTTTTTAAAAAGTCCTGGTTCCAATTGTGTGATTACATCCTTAAGGCTATGTTCTCGATAATCAGTTAAATACATAAACACAGGCACACGAGTTGCAAACTTGATTAGCTTATCCTGAATTTGCTTTCTTAGGCTTTTGTATTCTTTCTCTTGTTCAGTTAATTCTTGCTTCTGTTTTTTGGTTAGCTCCTTGTCATTGGCTTCTTTCTTTGCTTTTTTAACGGCTTCCGATTTATTAATTATGGTTTCAATGTCCTGATTCAAATTTCTAAAGCCTTCTATGCTCATTAGAGCTTTCATTGCTGCTTCGTTTGACATCAATCGGGCTAGGGTTTTGTTGTCCACATTTACGAGCAATGCACTTTCCCAACGTCTTGCTAAAAGTGTTGCAGTTGTACCACTCATAGCCATATCCAAAATTCCTGCGGCATCAACTTGTTTCATTGAGCTACCGTCATAAGCTAAAACGGGCAAGAAGTTAATAAACTCAGCAACTTTTGCTTCAGGATTTGTTTCAGTCACATTTAGGCTGCAACTGTAATCGGCAATTTGTCTTAATGCTCGGTCGGGAGCAAAGTCAAAAACGTAACATTCTTCTTTTAAAATCTCTTCTTTATTTGGCGATTTGCTGTCTGGGTTTTTAATTACCCAAGGTGTTTGCACTCGGAAAGCTGCTTGAAAATAAGTTTCTGGACTGGAAGAATTACGCAACATAAAAATTCCTGTCCAAGGTTTAACCGAAACGCCTGTTGTGAGTTTGCCACATGAAAGTGTAATGGTTTTTGATTCCAATGGATTATCTGTCATTGCATCCAAAACTGGTGGCAATGCTTCAATTCCTATACCAGCTTGTATGCCCGCGGCAATTACTACTTTATAGTCATTGTAAAAAGTATTTTGTCGTTTCTCTAATAAGCTTGCCATTGCGTTGCAAGCTGCTACTGTTGGCAAAAACCAAAATGTATGATTTAACACCCTGAGCAATGGAGCGTGTGAAAATGGCAAAGGTGGTTTCTTCGCACCCATTTTTAAATGGTCAACGGTGGTTTCGCTGAACGAACCCCGAATCAAGTCTAACCATTTTTGTACTTCATCTTCGTATTTGAAACTGGCTTTCCGTCCTTCTCCTTCTGCTTTGAAGAATATGTTTAAATCAAAACCATCAAACTCACCCTGCATAGCTATTTGGCGAATGGAATCGGGTAGCTGATACGTAAGCATTACCATTCTTGGCAATGCAGCGTAAGGATTTTTATTTTGGTCATTAGAAGGAACTAGAGACCAATTCTCTTTGGCTCTTTGTTCGTCTGAATACGTCCAATTAAAAATTTGTTCTTCGATAAATTCGCCTGAACTAATTGCCCGAAACGGAGTGCCTGACAAATACAAATAGTGATTGGTGCTGATTGGGATAATCTCTTCTAAATGTTCAACTTTATCTTCTTCGGCAAATCCTTCCTTTTCTATTTTTTTGTATTCTTCAATTTCCTTTTCTGCTTCTAAGTCTTTGCCAAATAAGTCTTTGGCGTTTTCTCGCCAAGCTCCGTAATGATATTCATCAAAAATGATACAATCCCAAACGGTGGCGTGTACCCATTCATTTTTAGCCTTAATGCCGCCTGTATTTGTATTCTTTCCCAAATAATCTTGAAAGGAACCGAAACAAACTAATGGTTTTTTAAAGTCAATGTTTTTCTCTTCAAATTCACCTTCGTGTTTAGAATAAAACTGCCAACCTTCAAAATCAACGTGAGATAATAAATCTTCCTTCCAAGCATCTTCAACGGCTGGCTTAAAAGTGAGTACCAAAACCTTTTTCCATCCCATTTTCTTTGCTAATTGGTAACTGGCAAAGGTTTTTCCGAAACGCATTTTGGCGTTCCATAAAAAGTGTGGATTTTTGTCTTTGTTCTCTTTTTTAAAACTCTTGAAATAGGCGATTGATTTGTTTACTGCTTCTTCCTGTTCGGGGCGCATAGCGAAAGTAAGTACACGGTTTTCTTCTGTTCTTTCGCCTGTTTTGATTTGGTGAATGGCTCTACGCAAATCATTCAAGTTGCATTTATACCATTCTCCGCTTGCGTTTACTACTTTCCATTCTCTGAGTAAGCGGTGTACTTCATGGTCGGTAAAAGAACTGCCGTCACGCTTCATTGCCGATTCTTCAAACACAATTTTGTACTGAATAGCAGCCGTTCCTAATTGTTCTTTTATGCGAGTTTGAGCATCACGGTCAGTAAAGCCAATCTTGAGTAAACCCTTGTGCGTAGCAACTCCAACCAATTCATACGCATAAATTGTCGGATTGGTGGAAGGTCGGGGTGGGAAAAATTCTTTTTTACTCATTTCTATCTTTTTTGTGTCGAGCAATTTCAATGGCTCTGTGCAGTTGTTTCTCCAATAGTTTCATGTCAGGAAGCTTAGTTAAGTATTCAGCTACTTTAATATTACTTTTATCAAGTTGCAACAATTCTATATGTTCTTCATTTTTTGAAGCACAAAGTATCATTCCTATGGGTTTGTTCTCTCCTTCTATTGTTTCATACTTTTCCAACCAACGCAAGTACAATTCCATTTGACCTTTAAAAGCAGCTTCAAATTTTCCTAATTTTAAATCTATGGCTACCAAGCATTTTAATCTTCTGTGATAAAAAAGTAAGTCGATATAATAATCATCTGTATCAATAGTGATGCGTTTTTGCCTTGCCATAAAGGCAAAATCAGAGCCCAGTTCTATAATGAATCTTTGTAACTCTACCAGAATATTGGCTTCAAGATCCTTTTCAGAATAAGCATCCTTTAAGCCTAAAAAATCTAAAAAGTAAGGGTCTCTGAACACCAAATCTACACTGAGTAGTTTTTCGTTCTTTAATTGGTCTAAATCGTTTTGAATAGTAAGTTCTGGTTTTTTACTGATGGCTGTGCGTTCAAAGAGCATGGAGTTGATGCGTTCTTGAAACGTTCGTACACTCCATTTTTCAAGTGTGCACATTTCAATATAGAACTGCCTCTTTAAAGCCTCATCCATAAACATGACCAACCTAATATGAGACCAACTCAATTGTCTACACAGTGTGTATACAATCTTTTTTTCTGGAAAAGTCTCCGCCAACTTCATGCATTGCCGCAGTTGCTTTTCACCCCAACCTTTACCGTATTCAACCTCTAATTGTCGGGCCACTGACACAACAATCTCTTTGCCATATTCAGCTCTTTGATTTTGCAGTACCTCATCATTTATCCTCTTGCCAATATTCCAATACAGCATACTCATAGCCGAGTTTACCGCTACTGCCACCTGCTGGCGGCTTTCGGCTATCAGTGATTTAATATCACCTACTAATGGCTGTATTTTCCCTATTTCTTTACTCATCTACTTCGGCATTTTTAGATAAGTCCATTGGTCGAATTAATTGAGAAATAAACTCGATTTCATTTAATGTCAATTCATATTTACCAAAAAGTTTTTCATCATCCCATTTTTCATTCATAGGAAGATTGGGCACAAAAATGAATTTACCTTTAGTGATATTTTGAGTTAAAAGAATAGTTGAAACCAAGAATCTGCAAAAATTTGTTCTTAGGAAATCTGCCATATTCTTAGCTTCTGCTTCACTATTGTAATTACCAACGACTAAATAAGATTCAGTACAAACTGTTTTTGGAGGCATTACTTCAATTCGTGAGAAAATCCTTCTTTTGCCTTCTTTATCAGGTTGACCACCGTGGTCATTTGAAGCTTTGGACAACATTACTTTCCATTTATCAATCAAATCCTTTCCGCTGGTAATTTTATCAGACGAAATCTTTCCATTTCCTGCGCTTGTAATTAAGTTCAGGTCTCCTTTCTTTTCTGGTCTAACACTTGAAACTAATCCAAAAGGCATCCTGCTTGAGACAACAATATCTAAAAAAGAAGTGCTTTTTTGTTTGACCTTGTGTATTATGTCAATTGCTAAATTATCTCTGACGAAAGTATCAAATTCGTCAAGGAATCTACTTGACTTAATTACGACTTCCTTTCGCTTTGTTTCTACTTCACAAATTCCTTTACTGTCCCTATCCCATAAAAAATAACAAACACCGCCTGCAATATCCACTCCTGGAAAGCAGTCTCTAGAATCCGCAAAATCAACAAGTTTCCTAATGCTTTTATCTTTAAGCATTTCACTTCTAAATTCATCTAACCCTTTACCACCTGAATACCACCTAGCGGGAATAATCATTGAAAGATATCTTGGTTTTAATTTTTTAGCTTGGTCAATGAATAAATTGTAGATTGGTTTTGCACTTGAACCTGTGCCACCACCATCATTTAATTGATAAGGTGGATTACCAACGATAACATCAAATTTCATATTAAATATTTTTTCAGGTTTGTCTGTATGAATGAAATTGTAAGCGTAGGTCTCCAAAGCATCTTCTCGGTCATAAACTTCTTGGCTTGCTCCGCAATAAGTACATTTTCCTCCTGAGCCTCCCGAAGGATGCCAAGTATGCTTCATTCTTTCGTAGCGGATATTTCCTTGCTCATCATCAAAGGTTTCGCAAATGGAATATTTGCCATTGGCAGTTTTGGAGCAATACACACTTCTGCGAGAAAGCAAAGCGGTTAAATCAGTAATGGCAATGCCGAAAAGCTGTTTGCTAAAAATGTGGTTTATGCGTTCTTGTTTGTCGGGAATTTGAGTTTCCAAACCGAGCATCAGACGCTTTGCCATTTCTCGCAAAAACACGCCACTTTTAGAAACTGGGTCTAAAAACTTAGCGTTGGGGTTGCTCCAAAGCTCGGCAGGAAGTAAGTCTAAAATATCGTTAACCAAACTTGGTGGCGTAAACACTTCGTCATTGCTCAAATTGGCAAGGCAAGAGAGTACATCAGGATTATAGTTAGTTTGTATCATTTTAACCAAGTTTTAAGTAATGAACAGGAGGATAATCTTTTACAGGTTCGTCAATTGCACCTTCATTACCTTCATCATTGAAAAAAGAAAATTGATGTGTTTTCTCAACCAAAAATTTAAATCTATATTCTCTTCGTTTAATTGTAGTTTCATTTATCATGCTCCACTCAGAAAAAACAATTGATTTTTTAGTTATAGGGTTTGTAAAATCTAAGGCATTACCCCAAAGAATATTTTTTGTAAGGATAAATTTTATGGATTTAATTAATTCCAATTTGCCATTTGTACCAAATTTGTTTATATAAATTTTGGAAAAAATGTTAAACAAGCGACCTTGACATTCAATAGCATTATCTTCTAAAATATCGACTCCGTAAATACTAGAAACAGCAATTACCGCATTCCTTTCCCATTCTAATTGGATTTTGTTGTATCGGCTGTCAACAATAGCTAATTTTCTCCTCAATACTTCCGCCAAAAAATTACCATTACCACACGCTGGCTCTAAAAATCGAGAGTCAATTCTTTCTGTCTCATTTTTAACTAAATCTAGCATAGCATTTACTTCACGTTCGTTTGTAAAAACTTCCCCGTGGTCAGCAACCCGTTTTTTGGATTTTACTTGGTTGTCTTTATTTATTTTCGTTTCCTGCATCTATATTTTTCTTTTTCTCAAATTGCTTCATTGGTGAATCAGATTTGTATAAAACTCTACCACAAGGAACAACTTTGCTTGAACCTTCTAAATGTATTTCTTGGTCGTCAAAAAAAATGTGTGCTCCAAAAGCCTTTAGAACTTTGTCTTTTGAAAGTCCGCCCATAAAATAGGCTTCATCAACATAAACTCCCCACGTTCTAAGCGTTTTAATAACTCTCATATGGCTTGGTGCATTTCTCGCTGTTACAATGGCAATTCTCAATGGTGTTAATTCAATGGTCATTGGTAAGTACTCTTGAATCTTTGATAGTTTTCTTAACAGTTCAGCAAATGGTCCATCATTCAACGGTACATCTTCGTTTTCTTCTTCGTGTTTGTGAAATGCCGCCAAGTCTTTTGATTTATAAATCAATTCTGATTCTTCGGAAAAAACAACTGCATCAGCATCAAACGCAAATTTCACTCTTTCTGTCTCTGGTTTGTAGTCGGCAGGTGGATCATAAATTACAGCCGTTGCACAGTTAGCTGAATCAATTACTTTTTGTACTTCTTTTTCGTCCTTCGATAAAAATAAGTCAACATCAAAAGCGTCAAGGAACGGAGATAAAGGTTCTCCGCCCGAAAAAGCACATCTAGTTAGTGGCAAATTGTAGTGCTTAATAGCTTTTAAAACTCGCACTCCTGTCTCAGGACTGTTTCTAGACATTACCACAACTTCAATGATTGGCTTTTTTGCGATTTTGTTTAATTGTAAAAGACTTTGAATTAGTGGGAATGCAGTTCCTTGTTGTAACATTTCGTTTTCGTGTTCGAGTTGATATTTTCTAAAACCTTTAATTCCTTCTCTGTCGAATACTTCATTCTCCATTTCCAAGTCAAACAATGCTCGTGAAGAAATTCCAACCACTAATATTTCTGAAAAGTTTAATCCCATTTATATTTTATTTTCTTGTCAAATTTACTTTTTTATGTTATGTCGTATCTCTGTGTGTTAGCAAAAAACGGCTATTTTTGTTTTTTGAAGCGTTGGCTCTTGTGTCGGCAAGAACCAAATGTTCCATTTGTACTGGTGGCTTTTACACTGACCGCCAACAACAATGGCTAGTATATGAAAAGTAGGCGATTTAGAAACACTATCCGCCCATTGATTTATACACTTTGTTGGCAACTGGTGTTGATTCATTTTCGTCTGTTTGCTATTTAACTTAATTTATCAAGGACATATTGTCTTTGACTTTGTCCTTGATGAGTATTACTTTGTTTATCAGTTATTCTTCAAAGACATTTTGTCTTCGTTATTGTCCTTGATTTTTAATTCTATACTTCACCCATCTATTTTCACCTTCTTTTTCTAATAATCCTTTATCAAAAAGTTTAGCTATTCTTCTCTGAGCAGTTTTACCTGTCAGCCCGAAATGACTAGCATACTCTTTCACAGAAACTAATACATTCTGTTGAATAAAGAATAGACCTTTTCTATCTTCCAGAGTTAAATCTTTAGCAATAACATTTTTTAATTCAGGTATTAACAAAGAATTCCTAACAAATGAAATCTCTAAAATATTTCCTTTTAAATTGAAAGTTGGTAATGGAAAACCACTATCCGGTAGTCTCTTCATATTTCGCAAACCAATTCCCCTTGCTTCGGCTAGCCCCATTCGATTATAAACATACATAATCTTTGGATTTCGGCTAATAGAAGGTAAATCCATAGTTCGAATATAATCAATGGTTAATGGTGGCACTGTCGTCCTACACTTGCCAATAACCAGTAGATATACGCTTTCAGCAGCGTATATTTTTCATATATATTATGCAATATATCATTAGATTTCAAATTTTTAAGCAAAACTTAAAAAGTTTTATTGTGTCGCAAGTAAATTATCTTCGTCATTTTAAATTGGAAAGCAAGATTTAAAATTTAGTGTTTTCCATTTCTTTAGTCAATGGCTGATGGGTTTGGGGTTGGTTTTTTTTCTTTGAGGTTTTGTGGTTGTTGGTTTATCTAGTTTTTGAGATTTTAGTATTCCTCCCCCTAACCCCCTCAAAAGGGGGATACTTATTTTGTAGGAACTGTGTAGATGAAAATTGTGGTTTTTCTTGCCATTTTGCTCGCGTTAGGTGGCTGGCGTATAGTTTTTTTTTCAAAAAAACCAGTTCTTTTGTCCGCTTTTTTCGGCGGACAAAAAACCGGAACGAAGTGGAGTACATAAGCCACCGACCCTGTGTTTTGGAATTGTGAAATGGGAGAGGGGAACGCCCAGATTAATTTTGAAGGATTGAAGGAAAGAAGGAGTGAATGATTATTGAACGCCCAGATTAATTTTGAAGGATTGAAGGAAAGAAGGAGTGAATGATTATTGAACGCCCAGATTATTTTTGAAGAATTGAAGGAAAGAAGGAGTGAATAAATATTGAAGGTCTCAATTAATTTTGAAGATTGAAGGAAAGAAGGAGTGAATGAATATTGAACATCTCAATTAATTTTAAAGGATTGAGTGATGAATAGTCGGTAGGTATGAGGTCTAAATAAGACCGGTTAAATAAGAACCGTAAAATTTTATGAAACAAAATATAAAGTCTTTCTTATATTTAGAGGTCTTTAAATTGTTAACCAGTGTATAAATCTTTTCTTTTTCTTTTCCTCTTGTTTAGCTGTGTTGCTTTTGCCCAAAACAAAAGGGTAGCTATAAAAGACAGCCTCAAAAAAGATACTTTACATGTAGAGGAAGGTATTTTAATGAGACAGCAGCAGCAGGCTAAGCTAGACTCGCTTCTTAAAATACAATTAGAGGAAGAACTTAAAAAAGTAGGTGGCGATTTAGCTAAAACGTTAGCGTTACAAAATAAGTTAAAATCTATTAACGAAGCCGACTCTGTGAGGCGTTTACAACAGCTCAAAAAGATAAAAAATTTAAAGCAAAGTGTTATTGGTTACCCAGTTACTTTGTTAAATGATACGCTTTATTATGTGTATTTAAGGTTAGGTTCTTTTAAAGCCAACGACCGAGCCGAATCTATTACTAAAAAAATAGCAAACTTGTACGAGAGTGCTTTTTTTTATCCGGACTCGCTTAAGGTTGTGCAAAGTGAAGATAGCTATGATCTTATTTACAACAATGATGTAGTTGTAATGGCTATTACCGATTTGGATGCGCTTTGGTTTAATAAAACGCCGGATGTGCTTGCAGCGGAGTATTTAGATATTATTAAAAAAAGGATAAAGTACCAAAAAAGTCAGCATAGTTTAATTAATTGGGCTAAAAGAATAGGACTTGTTTTAGCCGTAATTTTAGGTTTAACGGTTCTTATTAAACTAATAAATTTTCTTTTTAAAAAAGGGGAGATTTATTTTAGACGTAAAAACCAGCAGTTGTTTGATTATTTGGTAGGTAAAGAGATTAAGATATTATCGCCGGAACAAATTCAAAATATTCTATTAAAAGTTTATAATGTAGTCAGGATATTGGTTATTATAATCATTATCTACCTGTCTTTACCCTTAATGTTTAGCATTTTTCCGGAGACGGAGGGCTTAACCAGTCAGTTGATTCAGTGGATATTAACGCCTGTTTTAAAAACGTTAAATGCGGTAATTGCGTTTCTGCCAGATTTATTTACCATTGTAGTTATTTACCTATTTTTTAAGTATACCATTAAAGGGTTAAAATACTTTGTGACAGAAATTAGTAAGGGTACTTTAAAAATAAAAGGTTTTCATGCGGACTGGGCAACACCAACTTTTAATATTTTAAAGTTTGTTTTATATGCCTTTATGCTGGTTATTGTTTGGCCTTATTTACCGGGTTCTGGGTCGGCGGCTTTTCAAGGGGTATCGGTATTTTTAGGGATACTCATTTCTTTGGGTTCGTCTAGTGCGATTACCAATATGGTTGCGGGCTTGGTGATTACTTATATGCGTCCGTTTAAAATTGGCGATAGGGTTAAAATTGGTGATCATGTGGGCGATGTGGTAGAGAAAACCATGTTGGTTACCCGAATTAAAACCATTAAAAACGAGGATATTACGGTGCCAAACTCGGCAGTATTGAGTGGCAGCACCATTAACTATTCGTCTAACACCAGAAACATGAACGACGGCCTTATTGTGCATACTACCATTACCATTGGTTATGATGTGCCTTGGAAAAAACTGCATGAGGTTTTAATTAAGGCCGCTTTAAAAGTAGATTTAATTAAAAATGATCCTAAACCTTTTGTGTTGCAAACCAGCCTAGACGATTTTTACGTTTCTTACCAAATTAACGCTTATACAAAATTTGCAACCAAGCAGGCCGTAATATATTCTGAGTTACACCAAAACATTCAGGATGCTTGTAACGAGGCAGGCATTGAAATTTTATCTCCTCATTACAGAGCTGCCCGAGATGGAAATATGACGACCATTCCGGCAGATTATTTGGCAGCAGATTATGTGGCTCCTACTTTTAGAATTAATAAAGAAAAGTAAGGTTTTGAAGATTGAGTTCCAATTTTAAATAGTTGAGCGTTTCCCTTTGTTTTCACTCAAGGCGCAACACGGTACCTTATTTAGATAATAATGTCAATACTGATTATACCAAATTAGTTAATTTAGAAAATAAATTAGCTGATTTAGAGCGAAGATTAGCAATTACCAATGGTTTATTACTTGGCAGGCAGGTTGTAACTGCTACAAAAACTGGAAGTACAGAAACTAAGGTGGTTACTATACCAGATTCAAAACAAGCTTATCAAATAGATTCTTTACAAAGGGAACTTATTAAATTAAGGTCTCAGTCGCAAAATAACGTACAGCAACCTGTGTTAAAGCCAGTTATTGAAGCTGGTTTTCCTCCAGTTAATAATATTAAAGAAGTGGTTGTTGTTAAAGAACCAAAACCTTCAGATAAAATTGTTAGCGGAAATCAAATTGATTGTATCATTACCTATCCAATAAATCAATCAGATTTAAGCGATATGCAAAGGAATTTGATCAGTAGTCAAATTTTAAATGTTATTAATAAAGGTGGCAGCAATTTTGTATTGTTAGAGGCCTACACAGATAGCAGTGGAGATCCTATTTACAACAAAAAATTGTCCGATTTAAGAATTAATAAGGTGATTAACTTTTTAATAGCAAATGGTATTGCTAAAGAGACAATTTTAACCAAGAACTTTGGAGAAGAAAAAGCTCAAGAAAATATTAATCCCGAGGAAAGAAAAATTGTATTTAAAATAATTAACGATGGAAAATAAAGAGAAAAGTAAACTAGATTACAAATGGTACATCATTTTTGCTTTAATTTTAACAAGTGTTGTTATTTATTTCTACAAAAATTATCAAATATCAGAAACAAAGAGAGAGGTAACTGTAAAGGCAGATTCTATTATAAAAGCTCAGAATGTTTCCCTTTTAAAAGCCTTTATTAAGCCTTTAATTTGGTCTACAAGAACGGAAATGTTGAAACAACAAATTGATGATTTAGACATTTTAAACTCAGATTTGGTAAAGGAAAAAAATATTTTGTCTATTAATGTGGTCGATATAAATGGCAAAATAATAAGCGCTACCAATAAAAAGTTAGATGGTGCTGTTGCGCCAGATAACTATAAAGAATTTTTAACTTTAGATACCATCAAAGTTGAGCGGGTAAATGATTCTTTAACTTTAGTAATTGCACCAGTTATGGGTTATCAAAGTAAATTAGGAGTAATTATTTTAAACTATAGAACTCAAAATATAAATTAAGTAAAAATGGAAATTTAATATTCATACTATTTGTTGCTTTAACAGGGAGTGTTATTGCACAAGAGGTTTCTAAAGATTCTATAATAACTTTAAAATATCAAGAGAGAATTTCTGATGCCGAAAATGAGATTAACAAACTCCATAAAAAAATTGAAGATGTAAAGAGAGAGCTTTCTTCTTTAGAGTCTCAGATTAAGTTTATTAAAAATTAAACTACTTCTGCAACCACAAAAGTGCTACCGCCAATAAAGATGAAATCGTTTTTATTGGCGTTTTTTTTGGCTTCCAAAACAGCAAGCTCTACACTTGGGTAATCCTCTCCAATTAGTCCAAACGTTTTAGCTTCTATTTTTAATTCTAAAGCTAATTTTGCTCGTTCTATATTTGGAGCACAAAAGTAGTAAGTTGCGTTTTGCGGCAACAGGGCTAATATTTTAGATATATCTTTATCTTTTACCATACCAATTACCAAGTGTAATTGCTCGTAATCAACTTGGTTAATGTTCTCTAAAACCAATTTCATTCCATCTAAGTTGTGGCCAGTATCACAAATTATTAACGGATTAGATTGTAAAGTTTGCCAGCGCCCCATTAAGCCTGTTAGTTTTTTTACATTGGCTAATGCGGCAATTACAGCTTCTTCTTTAATATTAAAGCCTAACTTATTAAGTTGTATTACTGCTGATAATACTGCTTTTAAGTTGCTTATTTGATAGGTTCCTGTTAAGTCTAAGGCCAATTGGAAACTGTGCTCTTTAGAATTTAATTTAAGCTTTCGCTGATGACCGATTATTTGGTTGTCGGTAACATTCCATTCTTTTTCTGCTACCAAAAATGAGGTATTGCAGTCTTGTGCTTTTTTTTCAAAAATCCCGGTCACTTCCTCTTGATATTCGCTAATAATAACTGGAACATTTGGTTTAATAATTCCAGCTTTTTCTGCTGCAATTAGTGGGAGAGTGTTACCCAATAAATTCATGTGGTCCCAACCAATATTGGTAATGATAGATAACTCTGGCGAAATGATATTTGTAGAATCTAACCTTCCACCTAAACCAACTTCAATGATAGCGATATCTACTTCTTGATTGGCAAAATAATTAAATGCCATTGCTACTGTTAATTCAAAAAAAGAAGGGGAGAGGTTTTCTATAAATTTTTGATGTTGATTTACAAAGTCGGTGACTTCGTCTTCACTCATCATTTCGCCATTAATTTTAATACGCTCTCTAAAGTCTTTTAAGTGCGGCGAAGTATATAATCCAGTTTTATAGCCAGCTTGCTGCAAAACCGATGCTAGCATGTGAGAGGTAGAGCCTTTGCCATTGGTGCCCCCAATGTGTATGGTTTTAAATTTCCTTTCGGGATTATCAAGATGATCACAAAAAGCAATGGTATTGGTTAAATCTTTTTTATAAGCCTGCACACCAATTCTGGTAAACATGGGCAATTTGGTATATAAAAAATCAATGGTTTGAAGGTAATTCACGTAAAATCTGAAAATTGAAATTTAAGTTTGATAATTTATGATGTTCTAAAAGGAGAATTTTAAATTTGACTACTTACTACTTACTACTTACTACTTACTACTTACCACTTACCACTTACCACTTACCACTTACCACTTACCACTTACCACTTACCACTTACCACTTACCACTTACCACTTACCACTTACCACTTACTACTTACTACTTACCACTTAGCACTTACCACTTACCATTAACCAAAAAACTACTTCACTTTAAAATTAAAAACAATAGTACCAATTTGAGTATCTGGAGCCGATTCTAAAGTGTTAAACCTAGAGCCTAAAGCTGCAACTTCGCATTTATCCCAAAGTAAAGGATCTGTTAAGGTAGTTCCTCTTGCACCAGCTTTAGCACTGGTTACATTACCATTTTTATCTACTCTAATTTCAACTATAATTTTACCAGATTTTTGGCCGTCATCTTTAATAGAAGGTAAATTCACAAACCTACGGCTTACTAAAGAAAGTCCTACGCCACCATTTCCAGAGCCTGTTCCATTGTAATTATCACTTAAAGGATCACCTTCTTTTTTGCCTTGGTTGCCAGCAACTGTTCCAGTGCCATCTCCTTGTCCAGTCCCATTATTTTTGTTGCCTTTATACAAAGCATTTTGATTAATTACTGGCGTGGCAGGTTTGTCTTCTGTTTTTTGAGTCGGTGCGTTTTTAGAAGTATTTGGTTTATTATTAATACTAACCGCATCAGAATTATCGTCAGTAACAATGTTATTTGCAGCATTAGCAGATTGTGTGTTTTGCGTTACCTGATTATCTGGAGTAATTTTATCAGGAACTTTCCCATTGGCATTAGGGTCAACAGAGGGTTCTTCTACGCTCATATAATCATTACCCATACCTTCATCAGAAGTTCCATAATTCACAATAATACCACCAATTCCTACTTCTTCTGGTGGTGTAGCTCTGCTTACAATATAAAAAATGCTCAACAATAATAAGCCCACCAAAATAACTACAGAAACTGCAATAGCTTTAGGGTAATTATTATCTGGGTTATTTTTTAAAATGCTGATCATTTTTGTGGTTCTGTTGCTAATACTAATTTAATTTTAAGCTTATTGGCTATATCTGTTAAGCTTACAACGTTTTGTATGGCAATGGTATTATCGGCAAAAAGGATAACCGTTAAATCTGGGTTTGCTTGTTGATAGGAAGCTATTTTCTGCTCTAATCCACTAAATGGTACTTGCTCTTTCTCTACATAATATTGTAAATCTTTAGTAATAGAAACATTAATAGTCTTTTGTGGCGATGCTTGTCCAGAACTAGAACGTGGTAAAAATAACTTGACCACGTTAGGATTTACTACTGCAGATGCAAGCAAAAAAAACAGCAGCAAAAAAAACATAATATCGTTTAATGCAGATGTATGGACTTCTACATGTGGTCTTGCTCTTTTTCTTAAATTCATCGTCCTGGTTCCTCCAATAAATCTATAAATTCTATAGAATCAGTTTCCATTTTTAAGATGACCTTATCAACCATAAAGTTTAAAATATTATATAAAACATAAGCGATGATACCAATAATTAAACCCGACGCTGATGAAATCATCTTCACATATAAACCACCAGAAATAGTTCCAATTTCGATTACTCCTTTTACAGATACATCATGGAAAATGGTAATTACACCTATAATGGTACCTACAAAACCAAGCATTGGAGCAATACCTGCAATAATTCCTAGAATACCAATGTTTTTTTCAAGTTTAGATACCTCTAGTTTTCCTATATTTTCAATAGCTCCTTCAATATCTTTAATTGGGCGGCCTATTCTTAATAAACCTTTTTGCAACATTCTGCCTAATGGCGTATTGCTATTTTTACAAATGGCTATTGCCGAGTCTAAATTGCCAGTTTTAATGCTCGAGCGAACTTGCATGGTTAGTTGTGACTCGTTTTTATTTGCTTTTCTGATGGTAAAATAGCGCTCAAAGAAAATTACTAAACCCAAAAGTGCTAAAGCGGCTAAAGGAATCATCACCCAGCCACCTTTTGTTAATAATTCAAACAATGATAACTCTTGATTTGGACTAGCTTGTAAAGCCGATACTGCATTGGTAACCGTATCTGTTAAAGGTTGTAAAGAATTTTGATCTTGTATCACGAACATATATTTATTTTAAAATTTTATAAGCTTTTTTAAAAGCCTGTGGATTAATTTCTTTTTGTATTCTTTTTAATTCTTTTTCGGCCGCATTGTCATCATATAAGGTTGCTCCAGTAATTTTTATCATTGGGCCTTCTTTATCTTCTAACACATGAGCATCTATTCCATAGCTTCTTAATTGCTGGGCCATTGCAACGGCATCTTCTTTTAAAGGGTATAAACCAATTATGATTTCATATCTAAAACCACCAGCTTTGGGCAATATTTTAGTCTTAACTGTTACATTTGCCGAATCTTTAGTTTTTTCAATAACGTCAAAACCTTGAGCTCTAAGATTTGCTTCTACATCATCAGAGGTGCTGTTGTAAATAGAATCTGCTTTAATTAATTCTTCAACACTAGCAGCAGGCAGGGTAACCTTTTCTTTTGGAGGTTCAGGTTTTTTGGCAAAATTTTGCTGTACTTGATTTATTAAATTTTTATAAATATCTGGCTTTGCAAAATATAAACCTGCTAAAGAAGCTAAAATAGCTACAGCAATGATCATGAATACCAAACTAGTAACGCTTCTTTTTTCTTCCACCATTTCCTCATCTGGCATGGCAGTACTCAAAGCTTGTTGTGCAAGGCTGTAAGTTTCTTGGTCTGTTCCTAGTAATAGTTCTGACTGGGTGTCGATTTCTGGTAATCCAAAAGATGCGGTATCTAAATTAGCCGATGGGGTGGATTCTAACGATAATTTACCATCATCACTCTTTAAAATACCAATACCTTCCAAGTTTAAAATATCAGTTTTTAAGGTATTTTTAATATCTCTTAAATATTCATCTAAAATTGCATAAGCAGATGTTAAAGAAGAATTATTTTTTAAGCTTATCAAATGCACTAGCTTATCATCATGTAGGTATTCTGATGTAAAAGCTATGACACCGCTGGGTGGAAAATAGCTTTTACTTTCTTGATGGTAGTAGCCAGGGATTCTTTTTTTGAAAAATTTCCCCAAACCAGGTATAGTAACCTGATTTTTTTCTTCTAACAATTCTATAAAGTATGGTGATATATCCATTTATGCGTAAAAGTAATTTTTTAGATGCGCTATTCAAAAAAAACTAAAAACCGTAGCTTAATCCCCCTAATATGTTGATGCCATAATTAGGGTAATATGGTAACCTGTTATATTCGTTAGCTAGTATGTTATTCACTCTGAAAAAAGCTCCAATTTTTTTATCGTATTGATAATTTGCTCCTACACTAATATCGGCGAAAGCATTAATAGTTTGGATTGTTTCTACTATGTTAATTACTGGTGGAGTAGCACTATAATTCAATATTTTAGCTTTGGTCTCTCCTTGAAACAATAAATCGCCCGAGAGGGTAACTTTTTCAAATAACTTGAATGATGCAGTAGAGTTTAATAAGAAACCTGGAAGTAACCAAGCATGAGCTTCTACATTATTATCGTATTGTTTAATTTGTAGTTTACTATCTAATTGGAAAGCGTTAGAAAAACTAATGTTAAGCTCTGCATCTAAACCAATAACATTGGTGTTGCCAGCAAAATAGGCGACATCAAATTTTTGTTTCTCGTTAATATTATTTACAAAATAAGATAGGTTTGCAAAAGTTTGGTAACTAGCCATTGCTTTAAAGCCTACATTGGGAGCAAAAGTTCCTTTAATACCACCTGCAGCATCAAACTTGGTCACCCTATTTCTTAAATCTATATTTTGATTGATGTATGGGTTAATATCGCTAAAAGTTTTGATTTTAGCTTTTTCTACATCACCACCAAAATCTCCAAAAACGGTTAGGTAGTCTTTAATTAGCATAAAGTTTAGGCTAGCCGCAGGAAATAAATTAATTCTTTGGTTTGCGCCAAACTCATTTACATAATTAATACCTGCTGTAAAGGCAAAACGATCGTTTTTAAATTGGATGTACGGGTTAATTTTAAACAAGTTATTATTAAATGAGTAAGAGCTGTCTTTACTAGTTGTAATGTCTAATACTCCGTTTGCACCTAGGTGAAAGGTGTTAATATCCTTACCTAAACCACCAGAAATAAGCACACTATTTTCTGATGCCTTAAAAGCATTGTTGAAAATTGATGCATTTACCTTAGCCGCATAATTTAAATTGGTGTTGTCTTCTGCATCTGTTCTGTTTAGCAGTAATCCATCGGCTTCAAAAAAGTTAAATTTTTGTTGAGCTGGATTAGCATTTAGAAAAGAATTTTGAGAATCTATTCCGTAAAAATAGGTACTGGTTCTATCGTAGCTTAATTTTCCTTCTAGAATAATGGCATCGCCAATACTTCTGCCGTAAGCCCCAAAATTTTGAGTACTAATTTTCTGCTGATTTAACTTTCCAGTCATTCCTAAATGGTTAAAATTAAAGCCAGCTTGCAGGGCTTCATCTTGTCCAGTTGCCATATTTAACTGAGCTAAGTTTGTACCTAAATTACCTAGACCAATTTTTGCGTAATTATTTTGAAGGCCTTCCTGCTCGCGGGCAACTAGTTTTTGTGCTTCTAATTCCCTAATAGCACTATTTAGCTCTAATCTTTTATCAATTAATTTATAAGTGATATTGGGATTAAACGGTCTGGCATCGTTTAGATTAGGGCTTCTTCTAATCTTTACGGCGTCTGCTAAAACTGGTTTATAGGAACGTATAATATCCACTTCTTCTGTAACTGCATTCCTTTTAGTAGTGTCTCTTGCTGGAGGGGTTTCTACCGGTTTAACTTGTGCGTTTGTGCTTAAACCTAATATCATTAAACCAGATATTAATGAAACAGCAACGCGTATATTTGTCTTTGTCTTCATTTTAATTCGAATCTAGTTTCTTTAATTTCTCTTTTGCGATGTCCAAAATTTCGTCTTTTCCTTCGTAGTTATCAATTACACTTTTAAGTGTGGCTATGGCTTGTACTTTATCTTTTACAGCGATGTAATTATCTGCCAAAAGAATAAAAGTTTTAGCAAACCAATAATCGTAATTGGGCATATTGTTGATTAAATCAAAACATGTTTTCTGAGATGTTTTATAATCTTTTTTAAGATACTGCACTTCGGCTAAGTTGTACATTGCTTCTGCACCAATAATAGATTTAGTGTCTTTAATTACTTGATCAAATTGCTTTCTTGCAGTGGTGGTATCTCCTTTTAATAGGTAAGCTTTACCCGCATATAAGCCAGCTTTGTGTTTATCTTCTTCAGATGATTTTTCGTAATTTCTCACTAAATCCACATATTGTAGCGTTTGGTCTGGTATTTTAATGCCAGCGTAAGCTTCCATTAAATTTGAAATAGCAAACGAATAATTGGCTTTATACTCTGATGCGATTTCTAGTTTCTTTAAATGCACAATAGCTTCATTATATTGTTTGTTACCTAAGTAAATTTTAGAAATACTGATCAAAGCTTTCTCGGTATATTCACTGGTCCAGTCGTTCAAAATATATTCGTAATCTATAATTGCAGGTGCAAATCGTCCTAAATTTTTATAGCTTTCTGCTCTAATAAATTTAGCTTGTTTATCTTTTATGGCTTTAGGGAATTTATCAAAATAGGCATTTACAGATGCGACAGCACCTTCCCAATTACTTCTTATATATTGAGTGTTTGCCGATTGAAACATGATATTATCTTGCTCGGCAGAGGTGTAATTTCCTATAGATGTACTATTGGCGTAATTGATAAATTCAGATGCATTGCCAGAATCTGTATAAATTTTTTCAATTAGCTTTAAAGCTTGTTGTGCTTCGTCTGTAGATTTATATTCGGTTATCACTCTTTTGAAGAGTTCTACAGCTTCGTCATCATTTTTCTGGTCATAATTTACTAAACCAATAGTCACTAATGCTCTTGGAATATAAGAGCTTCTAGGATATTTGGTTACAAAGTTTACCAATTCTGTTTTCGCTTTTTCACCTTGACCGATTAAGAAATAGGTATAAGGGATTTCAAAACCTGCATCATCAGCATAATTAGAATTAGGGAATTTAGAAAGTAAAGATTGTAGCGTGGCAATTTTAGCCTCAGGCTGGTTTTGTAAACCTTGTATAATACCACGCTGAAATAAAGCGTAATCCTCGCTACTGGTATTTTGAGAAATAATTTTATTGTAATTAACTAATGCGCTACCATAGTTTTTGCTTCCAAAATAAGCATCTGCTAATCTTAATGTGGCATCTGTTATTGTTTTAGCGTCTTTCTCGTTACCATTTAAAAATTTGGTAAAAAATGTTGCAGCTTTAGCATAGCTTTCTCCTTCTAATGCAGCATAACCTAAAGCATAATTTGCATAGTTATATAAGTCGGTTTTCTTTGCAGCTTGCATCCCTAAGAAGTTTTCAAAATAGGCAACAGACTCGCTGTATTTACGAACTGCATACATAGATTCTGCACACCAATAAGTAGATAATGCAAAGTATTCTGAATCAGTAGGGTAGTTGTTAGATCTTAAAAAAGAACCTATTGCATTTTCAAATGCTCGTTCGTTATAAAACTCTAATCCACGGAAGTAGGTTACTTTTTGATAAGCTTCTTTGGCGTCTGCCGATTTATTGTCAATGCCATCTAAAACATCTAAAGCGTCTCTGTAATTTTTGGTAGTAAGTAATACTTTAGCTAATAAAGTTTTAGCCTCATTTAATTTGGTGCTTCTAGGGTATTTAGTAATAAACTCGTTAGTGGCATCTAATGCTATACTGTTAAAGCGTAACTCGTAAGATAATTTGGCAAAATTGAATAAAGCTTCTTCTTCAATCTGTCTGTCAAAGTTCATTTTAGAACTTTCTTGAAAAGCACTTCTTGCACCTCTTTTATCTTTTGTAGTTAAATAGGCATCGCCCAAAGTATATAATCCAGCTTGACTGTAATTAGACTTATCGTTAATGAGTTTACCTAATTGCGCAATAGCCTCGTTAAATTTCTTTTGTTTAAAATAGGTGTAACCTATTTGGTAGCTGTCCTGATTGTTTTGAGTTTTACCATTATCGTTTTTCATAAAACGCTCATAGTAAGATTGTGCATTTTTGTAATCTTCTTTGGCAAAGTAAGAAGCCCCAATAATCCTCAGCATTTCAGTTTCGTTTAACTGTTTACTGTTATTGATAGCAGGGATTGCATAAGCAATTACATCATCATATCTCTTGTCTAAGAAATAAATTGCAGATATATAATAAGGATAGCTTGCTTTATAATTCTCGGAGTTTTTAAGCTTTTCAAAATTTGTAAGGGCTATTTTATATTCCTTATCTACATAAGCAATGTACGCGTAGTAATAAATAGATTGCTCTTGGTAAACGGAAGAAACATCTTTAACTAGGCTAAACAATGGTTTTGCACTAGCAAAATCGTTCGTTTTTAAATAAGCATAAGCAGTTTTAAACTTATACTCGGTGTCTTCTTTTCCAGTTAAGTCTATGGAGCTAACTTTAGTAAACCAGTTTAAAGATTCTTCAAACTGTTCTAAATTAAAGAAATATTTACCTACATAAAAAGCAGATTGTTTAGATTTTGGACTTTCAGGATGGTTTTTTATAAACTGTTTAAAAAGTTGTACGGCATCATCGTTTTGAAGCTCTAAAGCACAAACAGCTCTATAAAATTCTGCGTTAACCTTAAGATTACTTACCTCACTACTAATAGCGTATTGAGGCGTAGTTGTGTTATTTGTTTTTTCTACCTCATAGAATGCAGCAGAAGCAGCTGCGAATTTTTCTTGTTCAAATAATTCAAAAGCATTTTTATATTTTGTGTTAACACTGAAATATGCTGGTAATTGAGCAAATAACGACGAGCTTGTATAAAATGCAAACAGAATTAAAATCAATGATTTACGCATAATTGTTCTAGTATCAATCTTTTAAAAGTACATTAAGAAATTTTTGTTTATCAGCATATTATATTAACAACTGTTGATAAGCATTAAAACGCAAGTTAAAGCTCAATCATATAATAATGATGAAGTTTTACATATTTCTAAAAATGGTTATGATTTTTGGCTCGCCAATAAGTAAAGTACAGCCATTCTTATGGCCACCCCGTTTTCTACCTGATTTAAAATGATAGATTGTTTACTGTCAGCTACATCACTTGTTATTTCTACACCTCTGTTTATTGGTCCTGGGTGCATCACTACAATTTCTTTGTTTAGCGAATCGAGAATATTTTTATTTAAACCATACATCATAGCGTACTCTCTTAATGATGGAAAGTATTTAATGTCTTGTCTTTCTAGTTGAATGCGTAGCATATTGGCTACATCGCACCAGTTTAAAGCTTTAATTAAATTATGTTCTACTTTCACTCCTAAACTCCCTATATACTTAGGAATTAAAGTGGTAGGACCGCAAACCATAACCTCGGCACCTAATTTTTGTAAGCATAAAATGTTTGATAAAGCAACTCTCGAGTGTAAAACATCACCTACAATCACTACTTTTTTACCTTCTATGCTGCCTAATTTTTCTTTAATAGAATAAGCATCTAACAAAGCTTGAGTAGGATGTTCATGCGCTCCATCTCCAGCATTTATGATTTGAGCGTTTATATGTTTACTTAAAAATACTCCTGCCCCAGCATAAGGATGGCGCATTACAACCATATCTACTTTCATAGCTAAAATGTTGTTTACGGTATCTATTAAAGTTTCTCCTTTACTTACCGATGAACTTGATGCTGCAAAATTAACAACATCCGCCGATAGTCTTTTTTGTGCTAACTCAAAAGAGAGTTTAGTACGGGTAGAGTTTTCAAAAAAGATATTCGCAATGGTGATGTCTCTTAATGATGGAACTTTTTTAATAGGCCTATTGATCACATCTTTAAAAGTATTTGCTGTTTCTAAAATAAGTTCAATGTCTTTTTGAGTAAGGTCTTTAATGCCTAATAAATGCTTGCTACTTAATTTTTGTACTGTTTCTGACATTTCTTTATTAATTCTCTGAAACTAAAATTACCTTATCTTTTTGGTCTGCTTCTTCCCAGCTAACCACTACTTTTTGTGATGATATTGCATCTACCTTTATCCCTATATAATCAGGCTCTATAGGTAGTTGTCTGCTGTAACGTCTATCTACCAATACCAAAAGCTCTACTTTTGCTGGTCGTCCAAAGGCGAGCATGGCATCCATAGCGGCTCTAATGGTTCTGCCAGTCCATAAGACATCGTCCACCAAAATTACTTTTTTGCCTTCTATTATAAAATCTATTTGAGTGCTGTTTGGTACAAGAGGAGAGTCTCCTCTTCTAAAATCGTCTCTATAAAAAGTAATGTCTAAAATACCACTTTCAATAGGTTTGTTAGGGATAATTTTAGCTAATTCTTTGGCTATTCTCTTGGATAAATAAATACCACGAGGTTGTATACCTATAATTACTGCGTCGGAAAAATCGTTATGGTTTTCTATTAATTGATGACAAAGACGCTCTAATGTGATTTGAAATTTTTTACCTTCTAATAAAGTTAAATTTTGCATCAGCCGATTTGGTTTCGGCAAAAATAAAAAAAAATACCGAGGTAAAGTTCAATCTTATCAACATTGATTTATTTTCTTATTATTTTTATTTATTAAAATAATTTATGCTTAATATTAATTATAATATTTTTCATTATGTTTAAATATTAAACAGTAAATTTATAAGGTGCCAGTTTGGTTCATTTAAATATAAACGTTATGAAAAATTTGTCAAAATTTAACAGGATAATTAAGATCTCAATATTTGCTATCTGTTTTGTCTTTTACAATAATGCAATTGCGCAAGTAATTGATAAAGAATATACTTCTTTAGAGGAGGCTCTAAAAAACCCAGATCAGGTTACTCGGTTAAACTTAAGCGATCAAAATATTGAACAGTCTTTTAAAGATTTAGCTAAGTTTAAAAATTTGAAATATTTAAGCTTAAGACATACCAATTTAAAGGATGTGCCCTTTGAAATTACTACTTTAAAGAATTTGAAAGTCTTAGATCTAGGAGATAATGATATTTCTCTTTTACCAAAAAGCTTTAATATGTTAAGTAATTTAGAAGAACTTTATTTAGATAAGGACAAAAATTTAATGCTGAAAGAAGATTTTGAGGTTTTAAGTCGGTTAAAAAGTTTGCGTATTCTCCATTTAGAAAACAATGGCTTTGGGAGCTTACCAGATAATGTTAAAAAGCTAAACCAATTAGAGAAAATATATTTAGGTGATAATGAGTTTAAAGAAGTTCCTTTTCAGTTTAAAGGTTTAAAAAACTTAAAATTTATCGATTTAAATCACAATCCATTATTGTTACCCGCAGATGTAATTAAACGAACTTACGGTGGTATCATTTTTGTATTTTAAGAAATGTTTAGGCATAGTTTTTGGAAACTAATTTTTAAAAATAAATTATGTCTTTAATCATTACACTTTTAATTAACGCAGTTATTGTATTTGTTTTGGCAGCTTTACTACCCAGCATTACAGTAAAAAATTATGGCACAGCTTTTTTAGTTGCTTTAGTTGTTGCTTTTTTAAACTTTATTATTGGCTGGCTTTTTAGGTTTGCATTTAATTTGGTAACACTTTATTTGCTAGAAACTATTGTAAGCTTAATAGTAACAACCATCATGATTAAAATTGCAGATAAATTTTTTAAAGGCTTTACCGTTAAAGGATGGATACCTGCATTTATTATAGCACTTACCATAGCGGTTGTAAATTATTTCATTTAGAAAATAACTTTTTACATCCGTTCTGGCATTTCAATACCCAATAAATTCATTGCTTTTTTAAGTGTAGATGCTGTTATTTTAGATAATTTTAATCTGAAAGCTTTTAAATCTTCATCGTCTATTTTTAAAATGCTTTCTGTTTGGTAAAACTTATTGTAAGCTTTAGCTAAATCATAAGCATAATTAGCAATGGCAGCAGGGTTGTGTGCTTGCGCCGCCGACTCTAAAGTTTCTGGATATTTACTCATCAACTGAATCAGCTCCAATTCGGTTTCTTTTAATGTTTCTGGCTTTTTAAAATCTTCCTTAATCTCTGCTTTGCTTAAAACAGACCTTATCCTAGCATGTGTATATTGAATAAACGGACCTGTATTTCCTTGAAAATCTATAGACTCATTAGGGTCGAATAACAAACGTTTTTTTGGCTCTACTTTTAGCAAAAAGTACTTTAATGCGCCCATGCCAATCATTTCAAAAAGCTTTTCTTTTTCGCTAGCTTCAAAATTATCAACCTTACCCAAAGCTTCGGTTTTTTCTTTGGCTGTTTGCTTCATTTCATTAATCAAATCATCCGCATCAACTACTGTCCCTTCTCTAGACTTCATTTTTCCCGACGGTAAATCTACCATCCCATAAGATAAATGATACAAACCTTTAGCCCAGCTTTTACCTAATTTCTCTAGTATCAAAAACAAAACTTTAAAGTGGTAATCTTGCTCATTTCCTACCACATATATAGACTGCTGCATATTAAAATCATCATATTTTAATTGGGCAGTTCCTAAATCTTGCGTCATATAAACCGATGTTCCATCAGCTCGTCTCACCAATTTTTCATCTAAACCATCAGGCGTTAAATTTATCCAAACAGAACCATCAGGCTTTTGAAAGAATACCTGCTTTTGTAAGCCTTCCTCCACAATATCTTTACCTAATAAATAGGTTTCAGATTCGTAGTAAAACTGATCAAAATTTACTCCTAACGCGTTATAAGTTAGCTCAAAACCAGCATAAACCCAGCTATTCATGGTTTTCCAAAGTTCTATAACTTCAGCATTACCAGCCTCCCATTGTTGCAACATTTGCTGTGCAGCCATAATCAAAGGAGCTTGCTTTTTAGCTTCGTCTTCGGTTTTTCCTTCTGCTATTAAAGCTTCAATCTCTTTTTTATAATGCTGATCAAAAATTACGTAATATTTCCCGACTAAGTGATCACCTTTTAATCCAGTATTTTCTGGTGTTTCGCCATTTCCAAATTTTTGCCAAGCCAGCATAGATTTGCAAATATGTATGCCTCTATCATTTACCAAATTGGCTTTTATCACCTCGTAACCTGCGGCTTTTAAAATCTCTGCAACAGAAAAACCTAATAAATTATTCCGCACATGGCCTAAGTGCAAAGGCTTATTGGTATTTGGAGAAGAATATTCAACCATCACCTTCTCATTTTTAGAGGGTAATATTCCAAAATCTGCAAGACTTAACTCGTTGTTAAACACGCTAAGCCAATATTCATCACTCAAAACCAAATTTAAAAAACCTTTTATTACGTTAAAATCTGTTATCTCAACACAATTTTGTTTTAAAAACTCGCCAATAAGATTCGCACTTTGCTCTGGACCCTTTTTGGTTTGCTTTAAAAATGGAAAAACTACAAACGTAACCTGACCATCAAATTCTTTCTTAGTTTGTTCTAAACTAATAGATTGCGGCGCAAGTTCAACTTCAAATAAGTTAGCAAAAGCATTAGAAATGGCTTGATTGATAAAATTCATGTTGCAAAACTAATTAAACTTAGTTTATAAGGTAAATTTAAAATTGAATTAAATTCTGATAGATTTGTCTAACCAATTTTATAATTTGGGCGTTTCCCTAAGTAATCCCGATAGTGATCGGGAAGGGTCGGGCTATTCGTTTCAATCTTTTTTGTCATCCTGAGCGGAGCCGAAGGACAAAAAAAGGATTTTCACTGCTATCCCTAACGCAAAAAAAACCGTTCAATAACAAAAAAATCTTATTTAGTAAATACTTTATGTCCGTTACCAATAATTTTAAAGTTAATGTAAGTTCAGAAATTGGAACACTTCGTACACTTTTAGTACACAGTCCAGATAGTGGTTTAGGAAAAGTAGTGCCATCAAAAGCCCAGGATTGGCTTTTTGAAGATATTGTACATTTAGAGACCATCCGTAAAGACGAGTATGATTATTATCTTAAATTACTATTATACTTTTTAGATCCAGAAAAGATTAAAGGAAAATTAAGCAGTATAGATGCTGACCAATCTAGAGATTTTTATAAGCCTGCAAATTCTAAATTTCATGGTTCTGCCAAAGTGGTAGAATTGCAACAATTATTATCAGATATTTTAGATCAAGAGAATATCAAACATAAAATTGTAGCCTCGGTTTGCGCTATAGAAGGATGTACTTATCATTTGCAAAGCGAGTTAATTAATACTTCTGCGGTAGAATTGGCTAAAATTATTATCTCAGGTTCTATTACTAAAGACCGAATGATATTTGCTCCAATTCCAAATCTTATTTTTACTAGAGATATTGGCATCACAATAAACAACCATATTCTATTAAATAAACCTGCAAAAAAGGCTCGCTCACGCGAAACTTTAATCGCTAGATATATCTTTTTTAATCATCCTCTTTTTGCTAACTACAAAGAAAACATAATCGAAATTCCAGATTCTTTACAGCATTTCCTACGTCCGGGAGAAGAAAACGAAGAAAAAAGCACTTTAGAAGGTGGTGATGTAATGGTGGTTAGCGATAACCATATATTAATTGGTTTTAGTGAGCGCACTTCTGCTTCTGCCATTAGCGAGACCATCAAAATTCTTTTCGATAAAAATGTGGTCGGTAAAGTTTCTGTCGTAAAAATACCTCATAAAAGAGATTTTATGCATTTAGACACTGTTTTTACTCAAGTGAAAAGAAACATGTGGGTAATTTTAAAATCAATTGGAATGGTAGATTATAGAGGTAGCGGAAACGAGCCTATTGATCATTTAATTAATGATGAACCCATAGATAAAACGGAAGTTACTCAATTTGTTAAGGGAAATATCAGTAAACCAATTAAGTTTGAATCTGTAGAAGCTTTACTGAATGATATTAGCGTAAACGATTTAAAATCAACAGAAAAAACTGAATTTATTTACTCTGGTAATCAGGAATTTCCTTACGATTCTAGAGAGCAGTGGACAGATTCTTGTAATTTATTAGCAATTAAAGAAGGCGTAGTTTTAGGTTACGATAGAAACGACCACACCATAAAAGCGTTTAAAAATAAAGGTTTTGACGTTATACATGTTAAAGAATTACTTCAAAAATTTGAAACTGGCGAACTAAACCCAGAAAATTTAGAAAACACATTTATTACAATGCCTTCTGCAGAGCTTTCTAGAGCAAGAGGAGGTTTTCATTGTATGAGTATGCCAATTTTTAGGGATAGTATTTAATTAAAATAATCTTATCGTTTCAATTGTTCAATAACCACAAAAAATGCAAACAACTCCACATATATTAATGATTAGGCCAGTAGCTTTTGGATTAAACCAGCAAACGGCTATTAGTAATGCTTTTCAAAATACAGATGCTCCGCAAAAAAACGTTCAAGAAAAGGCTTTAGTCGAGTTTGATGCTTTTGTAGATAAATTAAGAGTTCACAATGTTGACGTTACCGTAATTGAAGATACACTAGAACCTCACACTCCAGATTCTATTTTTCCTAATAATTGGATATCTTTTCATAAAGAAGGATCTATTTTCTTATACCCAATGCAGGCAGAAAATAGGCGTTTAGAGCGTAGAGATGATATTATTGATGAGTTGAGTACAATTTTTGACATTAGAGAGGTTAATGATTTATCTGCTACAGAAAATAACGGCGAATATTTGGAAGGCACAGGTAGTATGGTTTTAGACCGTGAAAATAAAATTTCTTATGCCTGTTTGTCCATTCGTACCCAAAGAAAAGTTTTAGATATTTTTTGTAGAGAAACTGGTTATACTTCTTTCACTTTTCATGCGGTTGATGAAAACGGAATGGCCATTTACCATACCAATGTGATGATGTGTATTGGAGATCAGTTTGTGGTAATTTGTTTAGATACGATTAGAGATGTAACTGAAAGAGGATTAATTATCAAACGATTTGAAGATACTGGTAAAGAAATTATTGAAATTTCTTTACAGCAAATGAATCACTTTGCAGGTAATATGTTGCAAGTGCTTAACAAAAAAGGAAAAAGCTTTTTAGTGATGAGTGGTAGTGCGCATGATAATTTAAATGATTCGCAAATAGCTCAAATAAGTAAATATACCGAGATATTATCTTCTCCAATTCCTACTATCGAAGAAAATGGCGGTGGAAGTGCAAGATGCATGATGGCAGAAATTCATTTAGCCAAGCTGAATTAGGAATTTTAATAGCCTGATTATATTGCGTTAACGATAGAAGCGACATCCTTTATTTTCCTTTTCGGAACATAAAGATATAGCGAAAAGCGTGTTAAAACGCCCATATATTTATCTTCTTAGAACAATATTTCTATCCTTAGGTTAATATATTTATACTTAATTCTTTGATATTAAGATGTATTTTCATGTTAAAAATAATCATCGTTTAATTAGGCTTAAAAAATTATCTTTGCGGTTCAAATGAAGCACATACGTAACTTTTGCATTATTGCACACATAGATCACGGAAAGAGTACTCTGGCAGATCGATTATTAGAATTTACATCTACTGTTACCCAGCGAGAATCTCAGGCGCAATTGCTTGATAATATGGATTTAGAGCGGGAGAGGGGCATTACGATTAAAAGTCATGCCATACAAATGAATTATACTCATGAGGGGCAAGAGTATATTTTAAATTTAATTGATACACCTGGACACGTAGATTTTTCTTATGAAGTTTCTAGGTCTATTGCAGCTTGCGAAGGTGCTTTATTGATTGTAGATGCATCTCAAGGGATACAGGCACAAACTATTTCTAATTTATATTTAGCTTTAGAACAGGATTTAACCATAATTCCGATTTTAAATAAAATGGATTTACCTGGTGCCATGCCAGAAGAAGTAAAAGACCAAATTATTGATTTAATTGGTGGCGACAGAAATGATATTATTCCTGCATCTGGTAAAACAGGTTTGGGTGTTTTAGATATTTTAACTGCGGTTATCAATAGAGTTCCACCACCAGTCGGCGACCCTGACGCTCCATTACAAGCTTTAATTTTTGATTCGGTTTTTAATTCTTTTAGAGGAATTATAGCTTATTTTAAAGTTGTAAACGGACAAATTAAGAAGAACGACAGGGTAAAATTTGTTGCCACCGGAAAAGAATATATTGCAGATGAGGTAGGAATTTTGAAGTTAAACCCTACACCAAAAGATGTTGTAAAAACGGGCGATGTAGGTTATATTATATCTGGTATTAAAGAAGCAAGGGAAGTAAAAGTAGGGGATACCATTGTTTTAAGAGATCATCAAATGCCTGCTGTTAAAGGATTTGAAGAGGTGAAGCCAATGGTTTTTGCTGGTATTTACCCTGTTGATACCGATGAGTTTGAAGAACTACGTGAAGCCATGCACAAGCTGCAGTTAAACGATGCTTCCTTGGTTTTTGAGCCAGAATCTTCTGCCGCTTTAGGCTTTGGTTTCCGTTGTGGTTTCTTAGGAATGCTACATATGGAAATTATCCAAGAGCGTTTAGAACGCGAGTTTGATATGACGGTTATTACTACTGTACCAAACGTTTCTTACATAGCCCACACTACTAAAGGTGATCCTTTTGTGATTAATAATCCATCAGAATTACCTGATCCTTCTAAATTAGAATTTGTAGAAGAACCTTTTATTAAGGCAAATATCATTACCAAATCCGAGTTTGTTGGTCCGGTTATGTCTTTATGTATTCAAAAAAGAGGAATGATCATGAATCAGCATTACCTAACTGCCGATAGAGTTGAGCTGGTTTTTGAAATCCCAATGGGTGAAATTGTATTTGATTTTTACGATAGATTAAAGACCATTTCTAAAGGATACGCTTCTTTTGATTATCACCAAATAGGTTATAAGCAATCCGATTTGGTAAAATTAGACATCATGCTTAATGGCGAGCATGTTGATGCTTTATCGTCTTTAATTCATAGAAGTAATTCTTACGATTTTGGTAAACGTATTTGTGAGAAATTAAGAGAATTAATTCCTCGTCAGCAATTTGATATTGCTATTCAGGCTTCTATTGGTGCTAAAATTATTGCCCGTGAAAACGTAAAAGCATTACGTAAAGATGTAACCGCAAAATGTTATGGTGGTGATATATCACGTAAACGTAAGTTGTTAGAAAAGCAGAAAAAAGGTAAAAAACGTATGCGTCAGGTAGGAAATGTGGAAATTCCGCAATCTGCATTTATGGCTGTTTTAAAATTAGATTAGTGAGTTAGATTTGAGACATGAGATATTAGACATGAGATGTGAGAGCCTTACATCGGTGTTAGATTTTCGAGCTTTATGACTTGGTTGTAATTGTTTGAAGAAATTAATACATAAAAAATAAAATCTTAATTTATACGTGTAAAATAATTTTTAAACACGTAAAAAATTATATCTTTGTAGAATTATTTAATTTAATAGCACTACTATGGATACTAAACTCACATTGTCTTTTGATGAAGATATCATTAATAAGGCAAAAAGATATGCAGAGAGAAATAACATCAGTCTTTCTCGTATGATAGAGCACTTACTGTCTAAAGTTTTAGAAAAACCTTATCAGTCTTTAGAAGACTTTCCAATTTCTGATTGGGTAAGTTTGGTGGCGGAGGGCGATGCGATATATCAGATAAAAAAATCTAAAAAATCATCAGCAAAAGATGAATTCTTTGAGTCAAAAAAATGAGAGTTTTTTTAGATGCCAATGTTTTGGTAGCCGTTTTAAATAAAGAATATCCTGTTTTCTCTTATGCAGCCAGAATTTTAAGTTTAGCCGACCATCCAAAATTTACTTTATACACTTCACCCGTTTGTTTGGCGATAGCTTACTATTTTGCCGAGAAGAAAACATCTGCAAAAGTCGCTAAAAGTAAAATCAGTTTGCTTTTAGAACATATCCAAGTAGCAGACAACAAAAAATTAGGAGTTATCAATACCTTAGAAAATAAAAAAATCTTAGATTTTGAAGATGGATTGGAATATTATGCAGCCAAAGAAAATAACTGCGAGTGCATTGTGACAGAAAATTTAAAAGATTTCCATTTTTCTGAAATAGAAGTCCTCAATTGTGAAGATTTTGCCGTAAAATATTTTGTTAAGTAATTAATGCCTAGCAATTTAATTTGATTAAAGTAAAGCATTTAAATAGACTTAAATAACAGTTTAATAAGCATTTAAAATTAAAATTAATTATCGCATTTTTTCTTGATTATATTTTTTGCTAAAGAGATTTCCCCGATAGATATAGGGGTGAAGTTTTTTTTGCCTTCTTCTAAAAAAAAAAGGGGAATGTACAACCCGACCCGCTAAGTGACGGGATTTGCCCAAAAAATTATTTTTCTGGCAAACCTAATTTTTTAAAAGTTTTAGATGCGTTTACCTTAAACTGTCGCTATTGGATATTATGTAATTACCTACATCAATTCCCAAACTCCGATTCACATAGCAGAATTTATTATAAATTAGTAAAGGGTAGTAAATATGGCTGGTTGATAGATCAGGAAGTAGATTTGGCATTTTAAATTCTATTTTACCTCACAAATTTTTAATTAATTCTTTAAAAAACAAAATTTTATTTGGAACATAAGGAAATTCTACCTTATATTTGCAATATAATTTGGTTGAGATACCAAAATCAATTCCTTAATCAGGTCTTGGTTTATAAAGAAGTGGCGAGAGATTAGGCTCTAAAACCCACTGGCAACCCTTAGCATAAAGAGAAGGTGCCAATTCCTATCCCAATTTTGGGGAATATAAATTTTAAAAGACATGAAATCAAACAAATCAACGATCCAAAAAATTGAATCTTTTACCCAAGGTTCATTGAGAATTACACAGCTTTTTACCATTTACGATGGTATGCCTTGCTGTATGAGCTAATTCTTTTTTTTTGTTTTTTTTAGCCTTTCGGCTGATTTACAACACACAAAAACCCAATTCATTTTATTATTTCACATTTAAACATTTAAAAAATGTCTACACAAGATTTAAAATTCGAGACTTTACAATTACATGCTGGCCAAGTGATAGATCCTACAACAGGTTCTAGGGCAGTTCCAATTTATCAAACAACTTCTTATGCTTTCAATAATTCTGATCATGGAGCTAATTTATTTGCTTTAAAGGAGTTTGGAAATATTTATACTAGGATTATGAATCCTACGACAGATGTTTTTGAAAAGCGTATTGCAGCTTTAGAAGGCGGAGTGGCAGCTTTAGCTGTAGCATCTGGACAGGCGGCACAGTTTTTAGCTTTAACAAATATTTTGAGTGCTGGCGATAATTTTGTAACGAGTAGATATTTATACGGAGGTACATTTATTCAATTTAAAGTTCAGTTTAAAAGACTAGGAATTGAAGCCAGATTTGTAGAAACTGAAGATCCTGAAAGTTTTGAAGCTTTGATAGATGCGAACACCAAAGCCATCTATTTAGAAACCATTGGTAACCCTGCGTTTAACATTCCAGATTTTGAGAAACTATCGGCTTTAGCCAAAAAACACGACTTACCGGTAATAGTAGATAATACATTTGGTGCTGGTGGATATTTGTTCCGCCCTTTAGAGCATGGTGCAAACATTGTAGTAGAATCTGCAACTAAATGGATTGGCGGACATGGCACAAGTGTTGGCGGCATAATAGTTGATGGCGGAAATTACAATTGGGGTAATGGAAAATTTCCTCAATTTTCTGAACCTTCTGAAGGATACCATGGTTTGGTTTTTTCTGATGTTTTTGGAGTAAACGGACCGTTTGGTAACATTCAGTTTATCATCAGAGCAAGAGTAGAAGGTCTAAGAGATTTTGGATCTGCCATTTCACCCTTCAATTCTTTTTTATTATTACAAGGATTAGAAACGCTTTCTTTAAGAGTAGAGCGACATGTACAAAATGCTTTAGCGTTAGCAACTTGGTTAGAGAATCATCCTCAAGTTAAAGCGGTAAACTATCCTGGTTTAAAATCTTCTCCTTACCATGTACTAGCACAAAAATATCTTAAAAAAGGGTTTGGGGGTGTTTTATCTTTCGAGATTGACGGCACTAAAGAGCAAACTAAATCTTTTGTAGATAACTTAATTTTAACTAGTCACTTAGCTAATGTAGGTGATGCTAAAACTTTAATTATACAGCCAGCAGCAACTACGCATCAGCAGTTAGGAGAAGAAGATCAGATTAAATCTGGCGTAACACCTACGCTTTTAAGAGTTTCTGTAGGGATAGAACATATAGACGATATCAAAGCAGATTTTGAACAGGCTTTTGCAGCAATTAAATAGGTAAAGAATAGCGTATTTAGCGCATGTCAAAATGCGCTAAAACACTAAAATAAAGGAACAATAATTTAAGCATAGCATCAAATGAGTAAGAAATTAAATATAGGTTTATTTGGATTTGGCGTAGTAGGGCAGGGTTTGTATGATATAACCGTGAGTAGAAACCTCAACTTAGAGTTTAAAAAAATAGCCATAAAAGACGCCAATAAGAAAAGAACTTTACCAAAAGAACTATTTACAACCGATAGATGGGAAATATTAAACGACCCAGAAATTAATACCATTATAGAGCTGATTAATGATGCCGATGCTGCATACGAGATTGTCACTTATGCACTAAAAAACGGTAAAAATGTGGTATCGGCTAATAAGAAAATGATTGCCGAGCATTTGGAAGAGTTAGTACTTATACAGAGAGAAAACGGTACTTCTTTATTGTACGAGGGTTCCGTTTGCGGAAGTATTCCTATTATCAGGAACCTAGAAGAATACTATGATAACGAACTTTTATATGCAGTTAGTGGTATTTTTAATGGCTCCTCCAATTTTATACTTTCAAAGGTTTTTAATGAAAATCAGGCTTACGCCGATGCGTTAAAAGAAGCACAAGATTTAGGTTTTGCAGAAACTGACCCAACTTTAGATGTTGGTGGTTACGATGCCAAATACAAAGTAACCATTGCTGCGGCACATGCTTATGGTTTGTTTGTAAACCCGAATGAAATTTTAAATATCGGGATACAAAACTTACAGCTATCAGATTTGCAATATGCCAGAGAGAAAGGTCAAAAAATTAAATTGGTGCCTGTAGCCAAAAAGCAAAACGACCATGAGGTAAGCATTTATGTTTTACCAAAATTGGTTAAAAAGGAAGATTTTCTGTTTAATGTAGAGTACGAATATAACGGTGTAAGTGTACAGGCTGCCTTTGCCGATCAACAATTCTTTTTTGGTAAAGGAGCAGGCGGACATCCAACCGGAGCAGCCGTTTTCTCTGATGTTTCTGCCTTACGTTACAATTACCGTTACGAGTATAAAAAATCCGTTGTAGAGCAAAAAGTGACTTTTAATAACAATGAAATTATTCAGGTTTACTTACGCTTCAATCAAGATGATTTGATAGAAAAATTGGCTTTTGTAGATATTGAAGAACGCTTTTCTTCTAAAGAATATCATTATGTCATAGCAACCATCAAATTAGCAGATATTTTAAAAGCCAAAGATTTAATTTTGAATGATGGCGCTTTTATAGCCGATACAGGAAATTACAAAGCCTTATAGAATTTTATTTTTTTAAGCAATTACTTCTACTTTGAGGTAATTGTTTTTTTTTGGAAAAAATTCGGTCGGTTTGAGAAATAATATTTTACGATTAAAGCTAAATACTCCATTTAATTTTATTCAGGGAAAACTGATAAAGTCGTAAATAGAATATTTAAATCAGGAAAATTTGTACTGACAGGTAAAAGATGTAGAAATTTAAAATCAAGAAGAACAAAGCAGGTGAAGAGGCCAATAAACTGTCTTTAACTTTAAGTCTAACAGCAACTCCAAGAAACATCAATAAAGTTAATCCTCCAGAAGATACCAGTAAAATATCGTTATACTTTAAACCTACCAATAAACCTATAGCGCCTAAAATCTCTAAAACTGCAGTAAGTGTGCCTAGCTTTCTTAATCCAAACCTTACAAATTCACTCTTCATTTTAGGAGATGTAAAATAGGAAATACCATAACCTAAAAAAGAAAGACTAGAGAAAATAACTAAAACTTCTAATAAGCGCATTAAGCAATTAAATTAAGGGATACAGTTGCAATAAAAAGACTGAGGATTAAAAGCAACAAAGAGGGCACTCGCTTTTGCCAAGAGTTATTTACCTTAAAGTGGAAATATTGTGCACTTAACATTAAAAAAGCCATAAAAAGTGCAGGAATTAAAACTAATGAAGGATACCAAATACCTGCTACAAGTAATGTTGCCAATGCAATTTTAGATGCCCCAACCATTTCTCTTATTAAATTACTTAGACCATATTGTTTAAATTCTATCACAATATTGTCAAAACGAATTACCCATACATAGGCAACAGAAATAGCAATAATAAGTTGCGCAATAATTGATAATTTTTCCATTTTTAATTTTTAAGTCTCCTTAATGGTTTGGCCTTTAAGGATCTGCCCCGTTTTTTTTAAGTGATTTCTGGACTTCACTTTTAGTTTTTCTTTATGATTAGAATGATAATCAGTTGTTAGTTTTAGGTTCTTTTGCTCATGTTTTATTGCTTTGCAATTTATTGATTTTGTTTAAACTTTGAGGAAGATATTGTGGGTTAAAATTAAGGTAACGGTTGCTAATTTGTGCAAAAAAGGCATTGCTTGCAGAACCATTGTCGCACCGCACCAAATTAAGTAAATAACTGATGAATTAATGTAAACCACTGTCGGCCATTTTTGAACAAATTTGCGGTTAGCATTAGCAATATTTTTCAATTCGATAAGTTTTTTAAAGCTAAAAATTGTTTTTGAAATAGGACGGCGTTGTCGTAATGAAAACTCATAACAAATTTTTCACGTCCAAACCTTATTGAACTTAATAGAATGTCGTTTTTTTCGAATATTAAAGTTAATTGTCTTTCGTGTAAACTTGGACGACACGCAATCATATATTCACAATTTTCTACTATAATTTCCCACTTCATTTTTTTTATAACTTCTTTACTTCTTTCAATATTTAGATGCAAATTTTCGCCTTTTATTTTAATCAGTTTGTTCGGGTTTTTGAAATAAGAGAAAAAAAATAAAGCAAATGCTAATGCGACTAAATTTGTCATAAATTCGGCAAAAAGGTCATTCTGAAATTTTGAATAACTTTGAATTGTATAAGTAGCTGTCAGTATTGGAATGCTAAAAATCAAATAAGAATTAAATATAAACTGGAGAACCTTGATTGTTAAACTAATTTGAAAAATAGCTTTGTTTTCGACTTTACTTTTTTCTACGTTAAGATTGCTGAACATTAATTTACTGATGATGTTTGTTGTCGAGAATTGTTACTGCTAACTTACATATATGCGCAATTCAATTGCATAAATACCACACCCGTTAGTTGTATTTGTGCATGTTCTTACTTTACATTTATTTTTTCTAATATATGAATTTTCATAAATTATAGATAATACTTTTTGCTTTTTCAATAACCGTTTAACCCCGCGTTAAGTGGCTGGAGTATGGTTTTTCTTTTTCAGAAAAACCAGTTCTTTTGTCCGCTTTTTTCGGCGGATAAAAAACCGGAACGGAGTGGAGTACAAAAGCTACCGACCCTGTGTTTTGGAATTGTGAAATGGGAGAGGGGAACGCCCAAATTAGGGAATAGTTTATGAGTCATTAAGGGAATAGTTCATTAGTCATTAGGAAAATAGTTCATTAGTCATTAGGGAAATAGTTCATTAGGGAATTAGTTCATTGGAAAAATAGTTCATGAGTCATTAGTGAAATAGTTCATTAGGGAATTAGTTCATTGGGAAAATAGTTCATTAGTCATTAGGGAATAATCATTGGAAAAATAGTTCATGAGTTATTAGGGAATGATTGGTAGTCGGTAAGGAATAGGGAGTGATGAAAAGTCGATGGTGAATAGTGATTAGGGAATTGTAAATAATTTTGAAGGATTGAAGGAGAGAATGGGTGAATAATTTTGATAGCAGGAAAAAATGAATGAATGAATTTTGAATGATAGCAGGAGTAAATAAATAAAGGAAAGGCTCCTTTGGAAAATCTATAAAACTAAAAAAGCCTAATGCTTTGGGGCAAAAGGCTAAATAGGATTGTATAAAAAAGGTGGTGATTTATGGAATAAAAACTTCTTGGTTTACTTCTGAAACTTGGCGGATACGACTAAATCTTTGGTTCCGTGGCCGTAGCTGTAAAACCCTTCGGCGGTTTTAATTCCTTTTTTACCTGCGGTTACCATGTTTACCAATAGTGGGCAGGGGGAGTATTTTGGATTGCCGAAACCTTGATGCAGTACTTCTAGGATGGACAAACATACGTCGAGGCCAATAAAATCGGCCAGTTGAAGTGGTCCCATGGGGTGTGCCATTCCTAATTTCATCACGGTGTCTATCTCTTTTACGCCTGCTACGTCTTCGTAAAGGGTGTAAATAGCTTCGTTAATCATGGGCATAAGGATGCGATTAGCTACAAAACCGGGGTAGTCGTTTACTTCTACGGGAGCTTTGCCTAGCGTTGTAGATAGCGCCATGATGATTTCTGTAACTTCTTGCGAGGTGGCGTATCCTCTAATGACTTCTACGAGTTTCATAACTGGAACGGGATTCATGAAGTGCATGCCAATAACTTGTGCTGGTTTTGACGTTACTGATGCTATTTTGGTGATGGAAATAGACGAGGTGTTTGAGGCTAAAATAGCTTCGGGCTTGGTATATTGGTCTAATTCTTTAAATATTTTAAGCTTAATATCTATATTTTCTGATGCGGCTTCTACTACTAAATCGGCATCGGCTACGCCTTCTTGTAGGCTGGTTAGGATTTTTATTTGGGCTAATGTTTCTTCTTTTTGTGTGGCGGTAATGGTTTCTTTGCTCACCTGTCGGTCTAGGTTTTTAGCAATGGTTTGCAACGCTTTTTCTAATGCTGCTGCCGATATATCTATTAAATTTACTGCAAAGCCTTTTTGTGCAAAGGTATGTGCAATGCCGTTGCCCATGGTGCCCGAGCCTATTACTGCTACTTTTTTGATCATGTTTAATTTTCTCTTTTAATTAACAAATCTGCAAATGCTTCTAAAACTTGTTTGTTTTCTTGCGGGGTATTTATTTTTGCCAAGGCATCCATCGCTTTTTGTGCGTAAGTGTGCATGGTGTTTTCCGACAAGGTTTTAACGCCCAAGTTGTTGTAAATCTTTTTTACGGCATTCACTTTTTCTTCTGCACTAAATTCACTGATATTTAGCCAGTGGTTTAATTGGTTTAGCTCTTCGCCTTTGGCAAGCGCTAAAGCTTTAATTAATAAATATGTTTTTTTGTTTGATATGATATCGCCACCCACTTGTTTACCAAACTTGATTGGGTCGCCGTAAACGTCTAAAATATCGTCTTGTAACTGAAAAGCTATGCCTAGGTTTTCGCCAAATTGGTATAATAAATCGGCATCGGTTTTATTTGCCGAACCTATTAAGGCACCAATTTTTAATGCTCCGCCTACTAAAACTGCTGTTTTTAGTCGGATCATTTCTAGGTATTCTTCTATAGAAACTTCGTTTCTATTCTCGAAATTCATGTCTATTTGCTGTCCTTCGCAAACGCCAATGGCGGTAGCGTTAAAAACTTCTAAAACATCAGTTAAGATTTCTGGCTTAACCTGAATCATCATTTTATAAGCTTTTACAAACATCACATCGCCAGAAAGTATGGCTACAGACTCGTTCCATTTGGCATGTACGGTGGGTTGCCCACGACGAAGGGGAGCTTTGTCCATAATATCGTCATGCATGAGCGTAAAATTATGAAACAATTCTACCGCCAAAGCAGGGGCAAGGGCTTCTTGAATATCGCCACCAAATAAATCTGCAGCCATTAAAACCAAAGCAGGGCGTAATCTTTTACCGCCTAAAGCCATTAAATAAGCTATGGGCTGGTACAGTTCTTTAGGCTCTTGTGGGTATTCTGTTTCCCTAACGGCCTTGTCTATTATATTTTGTAAATCTTGTATGCTGTGCATTCTTTTTTTAGTTCATTAGTCATTGGTTCATTAGGCTTTTTTATGAGGCAATTAGTTCATTAGTCATTGGTTCATTAGGCTTTTTTATGAGGCAATTAGTTCATTAGTTCATTAGTTCATTAGTTTTTAGGCTTTTTTATGAGGCAATTAGTTCATTAGTCATTGGTTCATTAGGCTTTTTTATGAGGCAATTAGTTGATTAGTTTTTAGGCTTTTTTATGAGGCAATTAGTTCATTAGTTGATTAGTTTTTAGGCTTTTTTATGAGGCAATTAGTTCATTAGTCATTCGTTCATTAGGCTTTTTCTAATGGTTATAGTGTTATTAGTTAAAAGTATATTTTAAATTAAAATCCAAAAAAAAGTATTTTTCTACTCACTATTCACTACTTACCACCTATAACTTACCACCTATAACTTACTACTTAAAACTCACTACTCACTTCCTTCACTCCACCACTAAACTAAAATCTATCTGTCTTTTGGCTAAATCAACACGTTTCACTTTAATTTTTACTTCATCGCCTAATTGGTATTTGCGTTTTTTACGCTGACCGATGATGCAGTAATTTTTCTCGTCGAGGGTGTAAAAATCGTCTGAAATGTCTCGTAATCGTATCATTCCTTCGCACTTGTTTTCTATTATTTCTACATACATTCCCCATTCTGTTACGCCAGAGATGATGCCTAAATAGGTCTGTCCAATGTTGTCTTCTAAATATTCGGCTTGTTTGTATTTGATGGATGCTCTTTCTGCATCGGCCGCTTTTTTCTCCATTTGCGAAGAATGCTGACACATTTTCTCGTAATGATCTGCATTAACACTATCGCCTTCGGACAAATAATGTTCTAACAATCGGTGAACCATTACATCCGGATACCTCCGAATAGGAGAGGTGAAGTGGGTATAAAAATCGAATGCCAAACCATAATGGCTACTGCTTTTGGTGGTATAAATGGCTTTTGCCATAGAGCGAATAGCCAAAGAAGTCAACACATTTTGTTCTTTAGTTCCCTCTACATCGGCCATTAATTTGTTTAAAGAACGGGCAGTATCTCTATCAGATTTGGTAGATATTTTATGTCCAAATTTTAAAGCAAACTCGGCAAAATTCTTTAAGCTTTCTGGCTTTGGCGAATCGTGTGCTCGGTAAACGAAGGTATATTTATGTTTCCCCTTGCCTTTTTTCGCTATAAATTCGGCAACCTTACGGTTAGCCAAAAGCATATAATCTTCAATCAGTTTATGGGCGTCTTTACGCTCTTTCACATAAACGCCTACAGGTTTTCCTTTTTCGTCTAGTTTAAATTTAACTTCGGTACTTTCAAAACTAATGGCGCCGTGTTTAAATTTTCTATCGCGTAAGAAATAGGCTAGCTCGTTTAGTTTAAGCAATTCGGTAGCGAAATCTCCTGTTTTAGCATCTAAAATATCTTGTACCTCTTCGTAGGCAAATCTTTTGTCGCTATAAATTACGGTTTTACCAAACCACTCGGTTATAATATTTGCTTCTTGGTCTAGCTCAAAAACTGCCGAGAAACATAGTTTTTCTTCTTTTGGTCTTAGTGAACATAAACCATTAGATAAATTTTCTGGAAGCATCGGAATCACTCGGTCTACTAAATAAACCGATGTGCCACGGTCAAAAGCTTCTTTATCTAAGGCGGTATCTGGAATTAAGTAATGCGAAACATCGGCAATGTGTAACCCAACTTCGTAATTCCCGTTTGCTAATATTTGAAAAGAGATGGCATCATCAAAATCTTTGGCGTCAAAAGGATCTATCGTGATGGTTAAAATATCTCTAAAATCTCTTCTTTTAGCAATTTCCTCTTTGGTAATCTCGGTAGAAATGGCTTGCGCCTCTTGCTCTACTTCTTGCGGGAAAGAAAGTGGAAAACCATACTCGGCTAAAATGGCGTTCATTTCTGTGTTGTTCTCGCCTTGTTTTCCTAAAATACTTTTAATAATGCCGACTGGATTTTTCGCTCCAGCTGGCCAATCTACAATTTTAGCCAAAGCTTTCATGCCGTTTTTAGCACCATTTAAATCTTCTAAAGGTATAAAAATATCATGTAACATTTTACGGTCGTCCGGAATAAAGAATGCAAAATGCTGCGACAGCTTCACAATACCTGTAAATTCCATTTTTACACGCTCTACAATTTCTACCACTTCGCCTTCTTTGCGTTTACCTTTGCTACTTTCGTAAACATGAAGCTTCACTTTATCGCCATGTAAAGCATTGCGCAACTTACGCGGAGCAATGTAAATGTCTTTTTCAAACTCATCATCCGCAATTAAAAATGCAGATCCATCATTAGCCATAGAAATTTTGCCCGATAAAAATGCTTTTACCTCATGCAAATGGTACCTGCCTTTACCAGTTTCTATAAACACACCATTTACGGTTTCGTCTTCTAAAATTTCTAATATGGTGGACTTAGATGCAGGATCTACTAAATTTAGCGTATTGGCTACTTGCCTGTAATTTAATGGCTTATTACCGTTTTGCTCAAATACGTTAGAAATGAGCTGTAATAAAACTTGTTTTACCGAATTACCTTGATGATTTGACATGTTGATATCGAAAAATATTTGTTGCTCAAAATAAGGAATTTGTTTCTAAAAACCCTCATTTAACAATTGTTTAATATAGAATTTGCTAACAAATTACAATGTTTGTGGATAAGTGAATAGTGCAGGTTTTTGAGCGATTAAGTTTGATGAATTTTTAGGTTTTGGGCGTCCCGATAGTCTTCGTAATAACACGCTTTTCCCTGTACTCCGTTTGCTTAGGAAATGGGCAATCCGGGGTGCCGCTTCTCCAAAGGAATTCTTCGAAAGTTTGGACAATCGTTAACGCGTCCCGTCATCTTGAAAATGGTGGCAAAGCCATCCTTTTGGGAAAAACATTTAACTTCTGGTATGCCTTTTCAAATTTTTTTGCTTGGCTACCAATGGGTTAGATTTATTTTCTCTAAACTACGTTTCTCTCAGCCAGCTGGCCGAGAGAAACGATAGGAAGGAGAGAAAAATCTTTTAAAATAAAGATATTGGTCTTTTTGAATAATCGTTATTCAATTAGATGCCCATTATAATTTTATTTCAATCGATATAATTTTCTTTAATTCCTCTTTTCTCCAAAGCTATTCAACATGCTATTATGTAGAGTTTTAGAGCTCCAATAACCACTGGCAATAATTCTACGGACGGTGTATAATGGATCTTTCTCGTCTCTAGAAGTAGCTAGAATATAAGCATCTTTAAATCCTCTTTTCTTTAATTCTGGAATCGCTTCTTTGTTCCATAAGCCAAAAGGATAGGCGAAATTATCAATCTTTTTACCTGTTATTTCTTCTAAAGTTTTAGTCGGCTTGTCAATTTGTTTAGTCCAATCTTCACCTACCAATTTTTTAACGTTTTGATGGTCGTAAGTATGGCTGCCAATGGTATTTCCTTTATCAGATAATTCTTTAATATTTTCTTTGCTCATGTAATGCACTTTTCCATTACGACCAATAGAAACCGTCATGATAAAATACACCCCTTTAAAACCATATTTCGCCAATTCTGTGGCTCCAACTTCAAACTGATCGTAATCAGTATCGTCGAAAGTAATCATCACTGGTTTTTCGGGAAGTTTATCTCCGTAAGCTAAGTAATTGTATAATTTGCTAGGCTGAATGCTGTGGTACCCGCTATCTGCAAGCATTTTAATATGTTCTTTAAATGCCTGAACAGGGATGATATAATCTTTAGCCGACTGTGAATCTTTAGCTGTCCAATTTCTAATTTGATGGTAACATAAAATAGGCACTTGTTTACGAGCTAAAATGGTAGCGGCATCTGCAATTTTTCTGTCCTTTTGTTGTATTTCTGGTGTATTTTCTTCATTTGCTTGCGCCGATGAAGTTTCTACAGTAGAATCTTGCGTTGTTGTTTCTGCTGACGCACTTTTAGAATTAGAAGAATTACATGCATTTAACGCAATAGCGACTAATAAAATAGTGTTTAAGAATAATTTTCTCATAAATATTTATCTAATTATGATGCGAAAGTAAGTTTAATCTCATTAATTTTAATTAGTTTTTTTGAACATCATCATTAAGCGAATCTTTTAGAATTTAAATAATCTAAAAGCGTAAATAAATTGCTTATCGTGAACATAAAAAATTAGAATGGAGATTTAAAAATGTAACCATTTATAATTTACAAGGAGCAATGGTTTATCAATTTAAGGATAACACAAACGCTATAAAAATTCCAATTACGGTTAACAGTGGTATTTATATATTAAAATTCAATTCTTTGGATGATGTTGCTATGAGTAAACAAATTTTAATTAGTAAATAAACTTCTTTTTTTTGATTGTAAAAGTCGTGGGTGTAATGCTCACGGCTTTTTTTGTTTAAAAATGATAGATTAGGCATGATTAAATTAATCTTAGTATCATTATTTTTCATTTACTTTAATAATTGCTAATAATTAAAACATTTTGCAAAATCATGCGAATAAGTACTCCTAACATCAATATAAACAGCTCCTTAATAGGATTAAACAATTCTTTAATTGCTTCTTATTATTTCTTATTGTTTTTATTTGCACTTTAAATACTCAGCATGTTTTTGGTTTTCATCAGCCTAGCATTTCAAATTCATTAAGACTAGAGAAATATTTATCAGTCCTAAACGGAATTAGTCCAGATTTGGTAGATCGTATTTTTGAAGTTTCAGACAAAGCCATTTTAGAATTTAAAATAGAGAAAAATCCCTATAACGTCTGTAAAATAAATCAAGCTACAGGGTCTTTATTTATCAAATTTGGTTATTTAAGTCTTTCAGAAAAATATTTAACAGATGCTTTAAACTACGCTATAGAGCTTAAAAATAAAGAATTAGAAGTTGATATTACCAATACTATTGGTGTTTTATGGGGTAAAAAAGGTGATTACTTAAAATCCGAGTCGTACTTTTTAACAGCTTTATTGAAAGCACAAAAGGCAAATTACACGCAAGGTATAGCAAGTTCGTATTTTAAAATTGGCGTACTACGCATTAAAGAAGACAAACCAGATGAAGCACTAAAATTTTACCTAAAGGTAGATTCTATAAATTCTAAAAATGGAACTAGCTTTTTAAAAACTGATTTAATAAATAATAAGGCAATTGTTTATGCCATTAAAGGCGATTTAGATAACGCTTTGAAACAATTTGAATTAAGCTACAAATTAGCATTAAAGGATAAAAGAATAGTTGACCAAGTTTTAGCTTATCAAAATATTGGTTTAGTTTATAAAGAAAGAAATGATTATAAAAATGCGTTAAAAAATTTAGATGCTGGTATTGCATTAGCTCAAAAAAGTGGACTACAAGAAGAAGAATTAAGAATTTCCATTGCTAAACCTTCTATCTTAATAGAACAAAAAAATTATTCCCTTGCTAAACAACAATTTTTAGAAATCTTAGAAAAATCTAAAAAAATAGAATTGAACGATTTAAGTATAGAAATTTACAGTTCTCTTGTCTACATTTCGCAAGAACAACAAGATTATAAATCTGCTTTAGTGTATTTTAAAGAGGGTACAGCATTAAAAAACTTGCAAACCAATAAATTGAAACAAAGAGCTTTGGCAGAAGCCAATGTAAGTTTAGGTTTATATACAGCCAATCAAAAAATATTAGAAAGTGAATACTTACTTTTTCAAAAAACAAGAGAAAAAAATATTCTTTTAATTGTAATTCTGCTTGGTGCTCTACTAACTGTGGGATTAATTGTAGTCTCCTTAAGGTTGAAAAAACTGAACGATAAGCTAAATATCAAAAAAGCAGATTTAACGGAAAGCAATCATGTAAAAAATAAACTTTTTTCAATTATTGGGCATGATTTAAGGGGTAGTCAAGGTACTACTTTAGGTATTCTTGGTTTAATAGAGGAAGGTGAATTAGACCCAATTGAACAAAAAAAATATATAGAAATTGTAATTAAACAAACTGCTTCATCTTTGGCCATTTTAGATGATTTACTGCTTTGGGGCCAAGCACATGTAAAAGGCGAAAAGCTAGAGAAAAAACCACTTCTTGTTTTACCTTTTGTACAAAAAGCAATTGACCTTAATTTAGATATCATTACAGAAAAGTCTATATCCATTTCACCCATAGCATTAGAGAATCTCAACATTATAATGGAAACTAATCATTTTGCTTTTGTGATTAGAAATTTAATAGCTAATGCCATTAAGTTTACACCTCATCAGGGTGCAGTAGAAATTTATGCAGAAGATTATTCGGGCCGGTTAATTAAGATTTGTGTTTCTGATAATGGAATCGGAATCCCTAACGGAGATCTAGAAAGTATTTTTTTACCGGAAAGCTTAAGCAGAAAGGGAACAAATAATGAAAAGGGGACTGGTTTAGGATTAACATTATGTAAGGAGTTTGTGAAAGCTAATGGAGGTGAAATTTGGGCCGAACAAAATGACGAAAAAGGAACTAGACTATGCTTTACCGTAGAAAAAGCTGATTAATATGGTCGCTTTGTAAGCATTATTTCTCAAAAGAAATATTATTTATTAATATGGTTTAATTATAATTAAAGCGTCTTTGTTTTATTTTAAAATTTACAATTTTAAAACTACCATCACATAAAAAACATGATTTTTAAAAATCTATTATTACGAAAAATTGTATTCAATCCAAAATTAGCAGGTGGAAAACCAATTTTAAAGAAATCTAAAATACAGGTTTCAGAAATTTTAGATTACCTAGCTACTGGAATTTCTTTAGAAGAACTCTTAACTTTTTATCCTAAGCTAGAAAGAGACGATTTAATTGCCTACTTACAATATTATCTAATGATGAATAGAGGTATTTTGTAGTTAAACTCGAAACACTCTCCACATTCAATCAAATTTTCAACATATTAAAATCACAACCATTAATTTTTAACTTTGCGTTTCTAAAAAAGCTTCAAATTGGCCAAAATTATCAGCAAAGAAACTCCTTTAATGACCCAATATAACCAGATTAAGGTTAAATACCCTGGTGCATTGTTGTTATTTAGGGTCGGTGATTTTTACGAAACCTTTGGCGAAGACGCCATTAAAGCTTCTCAAATTTTGGGTATTGTATTAACCAAAAGAGCCAACGGAGCTGCCTCGCATATAGAATTAGCCGGATTCCCTCATCACTCTATAGAAACTTACTTACCTAAATTAGTTAGAGCCGGGCAAAGGGTAGCCATTTGCGATCAATTAGAAGACCCAAAAACTGTTAAAGGAATTGTGAAGCGTGGCGTAACCGAATTGGTGACCCCAGGAGTAGCTTACAGCGATAATATTGTTCAGCAAAAATCTAATAATTTCTTAGCAACACTTCATTTTGAGAAGCAAACCATCGGAATTTCCTTTTTAGATATTTCTACAGGCGAATTTTTAGTAGCACAGGGAAACGCCGAGTATATTGATAAACTTTTACAAGGTTTTAAACCAAGCGAAGTCATATTTTCTAAAGCTAAAGCAAAAGACTTTACCGAGATTTTTGGCGAACGCTTTTATACCTATACGCTAGACGATTGGGCTTTTACCACAGATTATGCTCAAGAAATTTTACTCAAACATTTCGAAGTAAAATCGCTTAAAGGTTTTGGAATAGAACGTTTAAACTTGGGTATTGTAGCTGCGGGTATTTCGCTACATTATTTGGGTGAGACAGAACATCGTCAGTTGCAACATATTTCTAATATCTCTAGAATAGAAGAAGACCGCTACATGTGGTTAGACCGCTTTACGGTTCGGAATTTAGAGTTAATTGCTTCTACAAACGAAAATGCTAAAACTTTAATAGATGTTTTAGACCATACCTCTTGTGCCATGGGTGCTAGGATGTTGCATAAATGGATGGTGATGCCGCTTAAAAACGAAAAGCCCATTCAGGAGCGTTTAGCTGTAGTTTCCTACTTTTATAGCGAAGTGGAATTACGCACAAAACTACAAGGATTAATTAGGCAAGTAGGTGATTTAGAGCGCTTAATTTCTAAAATAGGTTTACAAAAAACTAATCCTAGAGAGATTATCCAACTCAAGAGAGCTTTGTACGCTATTGCTGATATTAAACAAATTTGTGAAGATTTACCTCAAGACGCGGTAAAGCGTTTGGCAGAGCAAATGAATCTATGCGCATCTATAAGAGATAAAATAGATCATGATTTACAGCCTGACCCACCAATTGCCCTTAACAAAGGCAAAGTAATGGCCGACGGGATTGACGAAAATTTAGACAAGTTGCGCAAGATTGCTTTTGGTGGTAAAGATTATTTATTAGAACTACAAAAAAGAGAAGCGATTAGTACTGGAATCACCTCTTTAAAAATTGCTTTTAATAATGTTTTTGGATACTATTTAGAGGTTAGTAATACCCATAAAGATAAAGTGCCTCAAGAGTGGATTAGGAAACAAACCTTGGTAAACGCCGAGCGTTACATTACGCCAGAGCTTAAAGAATACGAAGACCAAATTTTAGGTGCCGAAGAAAAGATTTTAGCCATAGAAACCAGGTTATTTGCCGATTTGGTAGCTCAAATTGCCGAGTTTATTAAACCCATTCAGTTGAATGCTTTTTTAATCGCTCAGCTAGATGTGTTACTTTGCTTTGCAGAAACGGCACAAAAAAACCATTACGTAAAACCAAATATCAATAACGGAAAGTTGTTAGATATTAAAGGTGGCCGACATCCGGTTATAGAAAAGAATTTGCCTTTAGGCGAAGACTATATAACCAATAGTGTTTATTTAGATAACGATAGCCAGCAAATCATCATCATTACTGGTCCAAATATGGCGGGTAAATCTGCTTTATTGCGACAAACCGGTTTAATTGTTTTGATGGCGCAAATGGGAAGTTTTGTCCCTGCTAAAGAAGCAACCATTGGTATAGTTGATAAAATTTTTACTAGGGTAGGTGCATCAGATAACTTAACATCGGGCGAGTCTACTTTTATGGTAGAAATGAACGAAACAGCTAGCATCTTAAACAACTTATCCGACAGGAGTTTAATCTTGTTAGATGAAATTGGAAGAGGAACATCAACTTACGATGGTATTTCTATTGCTTGGTCTATTGCAGAATATTTACACAATCATCCTTCGGCGAAAGCCAAAACACTATTTGCAACCCATTATCACGAGTTAAATGAATTAACTAACTCTTTTAATAGAATCAAAAACTTTAATATATCTGTTAAAGAAGTGGGTAATAAAGTGATCTTTTTAAGGAAGTTAGTGCCTGGTGGAAGCGAACATAGTTTTGGTATTCATGTGGCTAAAATGGCCGGGATGCCTCAATCTGTTTTAAAACGAGCAAACGAGATTTTAGTCCGCTTAGAAAATGAACGTACTGGTGGCGAACATGTAAAAGCTAGTTTAATGAAAATGCAGAAACAGCCTGTACAATTACAAATGTTTTCACTAGACGATCCTGTTTTAATAAAAATTAGAGATGTTCTTAATAATTTGGATGTAAACACTTTAACACCTGTAGAAGCTTTAATGAAATTGGATGAAATACAAAAAGTGTTGAAAAATTCTTGATTTGTGAAGTAATCATTCGGTTACATTTATGAAAATGTAAATTCATGGTTAACAAAAAATGCTGTTTCTATTTCATTTTATTCTTAAGCTCTTGCTTGATTTTTACCTCGTGTAAATCAAAGAAAAAGCTTGCTAAATCTTCTAAAAATAAAACTGAAAAGCCTTCTACTAAAATAGCTTATAAATATGCTGAGGTAATGAATGTGTCTAAAAATGACATCAGCAATGGAAAATTGTACGAGTTTATTGATGATTGGGAAGGCACAAAATATCAGTTTGGCGGATTAGACAAACGAGGTGTAGACTGCTCGGGTTTGGTTTATTTAGTTTACCAAGAAGTTTATGGTCGTAATATTCCTCGCACTACTTATCAACAAGTAGAAGCTATTAAAAGAAAGTACGAAAACCAGCTAGAAGAAGGAGATTTGGTTTTCTTTGATTACGATGGTAAAAAGTTTAGTCACGTAGGTATTTATTTACAAAATGGCTATTTTTTTCATGCGAGTACAAGTAAAGGCGTTATGGTTGGAAAGATTAAGGATGGCTATAATTATAAGTATTTTTCTAGATGTGGAAGTGTAATGTGATTTTTGTAACGTTAGATATTGCAACAGGGATTGTAGGTAAAATTATTTGTTTGGGAAAACAAATAATTTGTGCGTAGCACCGTAACGAAAGTGAAGTACCGCAAAGCCCGGCTGTTGCCCAAATAAATCTTATTATATTCTCAAAGTCGATTTAGGATTTTTACAACACTTGGTTAAAATCGGCAATTAAATCGTCTATATGTTCTAAACCTACAGAAACTCTCAATAGATTTTTTGGTGTTTTGGTATCGGGACCTTCTACCGTATATCTGTGTTCTATTAAACTTTCTACGCCACCTAAACTAGTAGCTTGGGTAAATAATTTCAAACCGTTAATTACTTGTTTAGCTTTAGCTTCGCCATCTTTTAAAAGAAAAGAAAGCATACCACCAAATTCCAGCATTTGTGTAACTGCTAGTAAATGTTGAGGATGGGACCTTAAACCTGGATAATGTACAAACTCTACAGCAGGATGTTTTTCTAAATAGTTGGCTAATGCTTTAGCATTATCAACATGACCACGCATACGGTAGGCTAAAGTTTTAATACCGCGGGTTACCAAATAACAATCAAAAGGAGAGGGGACAGCGCCACCGTAGCCTTGTACAATTTTTATTTGTTCCCATAAACTGGTTATTTCTTTGGTGACTAAAATTCCGCCAGTAACATCAGAATGGCCGTTTAAATATTTTGTGGTAGAGTGCATTACGATATCTGCACCTAAGTTTAAAGGTTGCTGACAAAAAGGAGATGCAAAAGTACTATCTATTACAAAAGTTAATTTGTTCTCTTTAGCAATGGCAGCAACAGCGCTAATATCACACAGTTTCAATAATGGATTTGAAGGAGTTTCGGCCCAAATGAGTTGTGTTTCTTTTTTTATGGTGTCTTTAATCAATTCTAAATTGGTAAAATCTATAAAATCGAATGTTAAAATATCATTAAACATTAATTTTAATTGATTTCTCAAGCCGTGGTACATATCATCTGGACAAATGATGTGACTTCCAGCTTTCAGAGCCTGAAAAACAGCCATTCCCGCTGCGTTACCGGTAGAAAATGCACATGCTTCTATTCCGTTTTCTAATGCTGCAACTACTTTTTCTAAAGACTTTCTGTTTGGGTTGTCAGACCTAGAATATATAAATCCACCAGGATAATCTCCGTTTTCACCTTTTTCAAATGTAGTAGAAAGTGTTATGGGTTGTATTGCAGCTTTGGTATCAGTAGGGATTTGATTCCCGATGTGTATAGAAATAGTTTCGATTTTCATGTCTATTAAACAGATTGTATTAAATTCAAACTTAATAAAAGGATTCTTGTTTTACATTGTAAATATGCAATAAAACTCAGTTTTTGTTAATTTGCAAAAAATTCTAAAAAATGAATTCAGAACAGACTTTAAATATTTTATTATCTGATAAAAATTTAGCTTCAAAGCATCAAGAAATTGCTTTAAAAGTTAAAAACGGAGAAAGAATATCTTTTGATGAAGGCGTTTACCTTTACAAAAATGCAGATCTTCCGTATTTGGGAGTTTTAGCAAACTATATAAGAGAGAAAAAACATGGAGATAAAACCTATTTTAACAGGAATTTCCATATAGAACCCACTAATTTGTGTGTTTACGATTGTAAATTTTGTTCCTACTCGGTTTTAATTAAGCAAAAGGCAGATGGCTGGGAATATACCATAGAAGATATGGTTAACATTGTAAAAAAATACGATGGCGAGCCTGTTACAGAAGCACATATTGTAGGCGGAGTATTACCTCAATACGATTTAGCTTTCTATCAAAATCTATTTAAAGCCATCAAAAAGCATCGTCCAGATTTACACGTAAAAGCATTAACGCCAGTAGAATATCATTATATCTTTAAAAAAGCTAAAATAGATTACGCCACAGGAATGGCTTTAATGAAAGAAGCAGGTTTAGATTCTATGCCCGGTGGCGGAGCAGAAATATTTCATCCAGAAATTAGAACGCAAATAGCTAAAGATAAATGTAACGCCGACCAATGGTTACAAATTCATGAGGAATGGCATAAATTAGGTATGCGCTCTAATGCTACTATGCTTTACGGACATATTGAGGAGTTTTGGCACCGGGTAGATCACATGGAGCGTTTGAGGGATTTGCAAGATAAAACTGGAGGTTTTCAAACTTTTATTCCTTTAAAGTTTAGAAATCAAGATAATCAGATGTCTGATGTGCCAGAATCTACCGTTGTAGAGGATTTAAGAAATTATGCTATTGCCAGGATTTACCTTGATAACTTTGACCACATTAAAGCTTATTGGGCCATGATTAGCAGAAGTACTGCTCAGCTTTCTCTTAATTTTGGTGTAGATGATATTGACGGTACTTTAGACGATACCACTAAAATTTATGCTATGGCTGGTGCCGAGGAGCAACATCCCGCTTTAAGTACAAGAGAATTAGTGAAGTTGATTAAAGATGTAAAAAGGAAACCTATAGAGCGAGATACTCTATATAATATGGTTACAGATTATGAAAATGTAGAATTTGAAGATGAGGTAAAACCAAAATATTATGCTTTACCAGTTGTAAATTAAAAGATGGATAGTTCGGAAACGCAAAAAATATATCATAAAAGATTATACATCATAAGACATGGTGAAACCGATTTAAATAAAAACGGAATCGTACAGGGAAGAGGGATAGATTCTGATTTAAACCAAACTGGAATTTCTCAAGGCGAGGCATTTTTTAATCTTTATCAGGATGTTCATTTTGATAAAGTTTACACTTCAACGTTAAAAAGAACGCATCAAACTGTTGCTAAATTTATTGAGAAAGGTATTCTTTGGCAGCAATTATCTGGTTTAGATGAATTGGCTTGGGGTAAATATGAAGGTCAAAAAAGTACGCCAGAATTAAGAGAAGCATTTAAAGATTTAGTGCATGCTTGGTCTAGCGGTCATTATGAAGTAAAGACAGATGGTGGCGAAAGCCCCAACGAGGTTTACATTAGACAAGCTAAAGCTGTTGAAGAAATTTTAGAACATCGCGACGAGGAAACCGTGTTACTTTGTATGCATGGAAGGGCCATGCGATTATTAATGTGTTTGTTGATGCAAAAATCTTTAAACCACATGGATGAATTTCCGCATCAAAACACTTCTCTTTACATTGTAGATTATAATTACGATACTAAATTATTTACCATGAATGCTTTTAATAGTTTAGATCATTTACATCAAATCTGAAATGATTAGAATTTCTGCTGTTAGTTATACCAATACTTTACCTTTTATTTATGGGTTAAATCATCATCCAATAAAAGACGAGATTGAATTAAGTTTAGATGTTCCTGCAATTTGCGCTCAAAAATTAATTAATAACCAAGTAGATATTGGTCTTGTACCCGTTGCTGCATTATTAGATATGCCAGAATATCACATCATTTCAGATTATTGTATTGGCGCTAATGGAGCGGTGAACTCTGTTTTTATTTTTAGCAATTGCCCAATAAATCAGGTGAAGTTTCTTCAATTAGATCCTCAATCTAAAACATCTAACAATTTGGCTTTGGTATTACTTAAAAATTATTGGAAGGTAGAACCAAATTTAATAGATAATGCCGAAAACTATGGGGAAATTACTAATGTTAACACCGCATTTGTACAAATAGGTGATAGAACTTTTGGCCAAGCAGAAAAATATTTATTTGCTTATGATTTAGCATTAGAGTGGAAAAATTTTACTGGATTAGAATTCGTTTTTGCCGCCTGGGTCTCCAATAAAATTTTGGATAATTCTTTTATTCAGAAATTTAATAATGCTTTAAAACTTGGTTTAGCTAACAGAAATAAAATTTTGGAAGAGACAAAGACCAATAATTTTGATTTGGAAGATTACTTAAATCATAAAATTGATTATGAATTAACAGAAAATAAAAGAAAGGCATTAAAAATGTTTCATCATTTTATAGAGACTATTAATCATCAAATTTCTATTTAATTAATTTAAGATACGTTTATTGTTTTCATAATTAATTTTTAACTTTAGATATTATAAGTTTTCTTATGACTTCAAACAATCAATTTATCAATCAGCAAGAATTTTTAAACGTAGAATCGAATACCGAATATTATGAGCATATTTTTAGGTTTTTTGAACACTCTTTAGACTTATTGTGTATTGCAACATACGATGGGTTTTTTAAAAAAATTAATCCATCTGTATCTAGGGTTTTAGGTTATACCGAAGAAGAGTTGTATAGTACACGCATTATGGATTTTGTACATCCTGATGATAGAGCAGTTACTGTAGCACACAGAAATGCTGTAATTAGTGGAGAAAAACTAGTAAACCATGAGAATAGGTACATCAAAAAAGATGGAAGTATTGTTTGGTTAAGCTGGACATCTGTTCCTTATGATAATTTAAAGTGTGTTTTTGCGATAGCAAAAGACGTGACCAAACAAAAGCTCCTAGAACAAGAGAAAAATAAAATATTAGAAGAATTAATAAATGCTAATAAAAAGCTTGCTCATTTTGCAAAAGTAGCATCGCATGATTTAAGGGCACCTATTGTAAATATTATAAGTCTTTTTGATTTTATAGAAGAAGACAAAATTAAAGATGAAGATAGTTTAGATGTTTTTCATTTAATAAAAAAGTCTACGGAACGGGTTCAATTAACTTTAGAAAAATATATCGACGATATTTCTAATACAGAGGATCAAAAAGACAATAAAATCCAAAACATAGAACTAATAACAAAAGATATTCTTGATTACCTTAATGAGTCTCTAAAATTATCTCACACTGAAATTATAACTGATTTTACATCGTTTCAAGAAATAAAAGTTAAAAAAAGTTATTTAGAAAGTATTATTCAGAACCTCATTACAAATGCCGTAAAGTATTCTTCTGCAGATAGAAACCTTCAGCTAAATATATACACTCAAATAAGAAATGATGTTAAACAATTTGTGGTAAGTGACAACGGTTTAGGTATGGATATGCAAATTATAAAAGACAAAATCTTTAAAATGAAACAAACTTTCCATTCGCATAAAGACAGTAAAGGATTTGGTTTATATTTAGTAAAAAGTCAGCTAGATGAAATGAATGCTACAATTGAGGTAGAAAGTGAAGTAAATGTAGGTTCTAAGTTTATCATCTCTTTTGCGAATTCTTAAACCAGACTTGCCTCTTTTAAAAGTAACGCTTTATTTATTGGTACTACGCCAACTTCTTCGCAAACTAAACCACCTGCTAAATTACCTAGTTTTGCAGCTTCAAAAATTGATAATCCAGAAGCAATACAAACTGCTACCACACTAATTACGGTATCGCCAGCGCCAGAAACATCGGCAATAGAGCGAATATGAGCAGGAGTGAGGCTATCTTTTTCATTATCCATGGCATAAACTCCTAATTCTGAAAGCGTGAGTAAAATACCTTTTGCTTCTATTTTATTTCTTAAAAGTTGAACGTTTTTTTTGAGCTCGTCAGGGTTTTTAGCATCAAAATTTACCTTTAAACCTTCCTTTAACTCTTTTAAGTTAGGTTTAAATACATCTACTTTATGGTAAGCTAAAAAATTGCGCTTTTTTGGGTCAACAATAATAGGTATGTTTTTGGCTTTCGCCGATTTAGAAACCTCATCAATTAGATAAGGAGTAATTAAACCTTTATCATAATCTTGGAAGATAATGGCGTCTATTTGGTTGTTGTCTAAAATTTGGCTGAATTTATCTAGAACTGAATCGGTTTCATTTTCAGAAATTTCTGTTTCTGTTTCGGCATCTATTCTTAAAACTTGCTGATTTTGAGCAATAACCCTTGTTTTAACCGTTGTTTTACGATTGTTTATTTTGATAATATAATCAGAAGTAATATGTTCTACATTAAATAGATTGATTAATTCTGATCCTTCAATATCATCTCCAATAATAGAACAAACAATAGGTTTTGCACCTAAAGCCTTAATATTTAGAGCCACATTTGCGGCACCTCCTAATCTAGATTCCTTTTTGTTAACATTTACGATTGGGACTGGCGCTTCTGGGGAAATTCGCTCTACCTTGCCCCACAAATAAGCATCTAACATCACATCACCAATGATTAAGATGTTAAGGTTATTAAAGCTATCAAAAAGTTGTTGATACAATTTTTTTAGGGTTTTAATAAAAGAGGATTGACTAAAAATCAATCCTCTAAAAATAGGTTATTTTAAATTATTTAATGCGGTAGAAATACGCTTGCAAGCCTCTCTTAATTGATCTTCGGACGCCGCATAAGATATACGAATACATTTTTCGTTACCAAAAGCTTCACCTGTAACGGTAGAAACGTGTGCAGTATTTAATAAATATAAAGAAATATCTTCTGCGTTGTTTAATGTTTTGCCATCAATAGATTTTCCAAAAAATGAAGAAATATCTGGGAAGAAATAAAAGGCACCGTCTGGCAAGTTTACTTTTAGTCCTTCAATTTGAGTTAATAAATCATAAACAATTCCACGGCGTTTTAAGAAAGCATCACGCATTTCGTGTACTTCTTTTAAACCACCATTTAATGCAGCAAGACCTGCTTTTTGTGTGATAGAACAAGTACCAGATGTAATTTGTCCTTGTAGTTTATCGGCAGCATCTGCAATTTCTTTTGTAGTGGCTAAATAGCCAATTCTCCAGCCCGTCATGGCGTAAGCTTTAGAAAATCCATTAATAACGATGGTACGATCTTTTACCGATGTAAATTCTGCTATGGAAACATGGCCACCAATAAAGTTGATATGCTCGTAAATCTCATCCGAAAGGATAAAAATATGAGGATATTTTTCAAAAACTATAACTAATGCAGCTAATTCATCACGAGTGTAAACGCTGCCAGTAGGGTTACAAGGCGATGAAAACATAAACATTTTGGTTTTTGGCGTTATAGCAGCTTCCAATTCTGCGGCAGTAATTTTATAATTATTTTCTGGTGTAGCATTAACGTAAACCGTTTTTCCTTCCGCTAATTTTACCATTTCCGAATAGGAAACCCAATATGGAGTAGGAATAATTACCTCGTCGCCAGGATTTAACATGACCATTAAAGCATTTGCTAATGCCTGCTTAGCGCCTGTAGAAACTACAATTTGATCAAAATTAAAATCTAAATTATTTTCACGTTTTAATTTATCAGCAATAGCTTTACGTAAATCTGGATAACCAGAAACAGGAGTGTAATAAGTAAAGTTGTTTGCCATTGCATCGGCAGCAGCATTTTTAATAAATTGTGGGGTATGAAAATCTGGCTCACCAAAGCTTAAATTGATGACATTGATTCCTTTTGCCGATAATTCTCGGCCTAATTTGGCCATTTTAATCGTTTGCGATTCGGCTAGGTTGTTAATTCTGTTTGATAAAATACTCATGGTTTAAGTTGTTGTGGCAAATATATAAAAATACTTCTTTTGCTAATGGTCTGTTTTATATGTTTTTGAGCTATTGAGCCAATTTTTTTAATAGCCAATTCAAATCAATTACCTAAGAAATAGATGATGTTTAAATTTTGTTTTAATCTTTATTAACACTTGGTAAATGCGTCAAGAATTGTTAAAAAAAGATTCCTACCGAAAAGTAGTTTTCTGTATCTATTAAAAAACAACCGTTACTAAAGTAAAATCAAAGAAGTGAATTCAAAATAATATTTAAGCTAGTGTCTTGATCACCTTTGCCGGATTCCCCACTGCCATACTATCATTAGGAATATTTTTAGTAACCACGCTTCCAGCACCAATTACGCAATTATTACCAATAGAAATGCCCGGCAAAATGATGGCACCGCCACCAATCCAGCAGTTATCGCCTATGCTTACAGCTTTAGAAAATTCTACCGTCTTTCTTTCTTCGGCATTTAAGGGATGTGATGCTGCATATATTTGAACCGCAGGACCAAACAAAACATTTGATCCAATTCTGATAGGCATGGTATCTAAAACCACACAATTCACATTAAAATATACATTTTCGCCACAATAAATATTATAACCATAATCGCAATGGAAGGGCGGTTCTATGTATAAGTTTTTACTTGCATTTGGAATTAAGTCTTTAAGAATGGCTTTGCTCGTTTTTGTGGTTAAATATTCGGTGATATTTAAAGCCCTCAATAGTCTTTTTGCATTTCTTCGCTCTTTTAATAATTGGGGGTCGTTTGCTAAATACAACTCTCCAGCAAGCATTTTTTCTTTTTCGGTACGCATATTTTAAATCTAATTAGTTGCTAAACCAATTCTGTTAGAATCCGTTTTAACCAAAATAAACAGTAATATGGTAAAGCTAATTAAAGAAGAACCACCGTAACTTAAAAACGGCAGCGGAATTCCAATTACTGGCATTAAACCAATAGTCATGGCTATATTCACAAAGAAATGGCAAAATATGATACAGGCAACGGCGTAGCCATAAATCCTTCCAAAGGAAGACCTTTGCCTTTCGGCGATATGAATAATCCTCAGTAATAAAAATATATAAATAGAAACCACTATAAAACTTCCTAAGAAACCCCATTCTTCGCCGACAGTACAAAAGATAAAATCTGTACTTTGTTCTGGTACAAAGTTAAATTTAGTTTGTGTTCCTTGAAGATATCCTTTCCCTAATAAGCCACCGCTACCAATAGCTATTTTAGATTGGTTTACATTATAACCTGCGCCACGTAAATCTTTAACCTTACCTAAAATTAAATCTATTCTTACCTTTTGATGCGATTTTAAAATGTTGTTGTAAACAAAATCTACACTAAAGATAAATAGACAACTTAATACCAAACCAGTTAGAAATACACCTAAAATTTTTCTATTTCTTCTAAAAAAGTAGATAAGAGCGATCGTAATTAAGATTAAACCTATGATGATGTAAAGCTTTGGATATAATAAGGTCAGAATAAAAAGTAATATCATCATTGCTCCAGCAATTAAGAAATAGGTAGATAAGCCCTCGCGATATAATACAAATATTAACGACATAAAAACTAATGCCGAGCCTGCATCTGGCTGCAAAATAATAAGAAATACCGGAAGGGTTAAAATACCTAAAGTGGGTAAAAAGGTTTTTAATTCGCTTATCTTATTGTTAATCCCACTTAAATACCTGGCTAATAATAAACAGGTTGCCCATTTAGCAAATTCTGAAGGTTGCAACCTAAAACTCCCAATTGGTATCCATGCCTGGTTACCACCTACGTTTCTTCCTACAATTAAAACTATGATTAATAGTAAAATAGTGATACCGTAAAAAATAGGAGAGAAGTTAAAGAAAAACTTCTCGTCTAGTAAAAGAATAACGGCTGCGGTAACAATAGCTAAAATAATAAATATGAACTGTTTACCAGAGTTGTTATCTAAGTTAATAACAGGTTGATCTGGATTATATACTGCTGCATTGATATTAAACCAACCAATGGTTAACAGCGTTAAAAATAACGATATGGTTATCCAATCTACATGATTAAAAAAGCCTTTATTCGTATTATTCATTAGCTTTATTATTTATTGGTACTACCTTAGTCCTTTTAATTGTTGATGGCGCATTTAAGCTGTCATTTTTAGACTTTACCTTATAAATGTTTTTTTGTCCAGGTAATAAATTGGCGTTTAATAACCTATCGGAATAATATTTTGGTCGGCTAATGCTATCTCTTAAATATTTTTCTATCATTAAACTTGCAATAGGTGCGCTCCAAGTTGCTCCGTAACCTGCATTTTCTACCACAACAGCAATGGCAATTTTTGGATTTACGCGAGGAGCAAAGGCCACAAAAACCGAGTGATTTTCGCCGTGTGGATTTTGAACTGTTCCTGTTTTACCACAAATTTCTATATCCATTATTTTAGCATTGTAAGCCGTACCACTTCCACTATTTACAACTTTGCTCATTCCTTCAATTACCGCATCAAAATATTTGCGATCTATGCCCGCACTATTTTTCTGAGTATATTCTTCTTTAATAATTTTTTTCTCTCCTATAGCTTTAATTAAATGAGGTCTATAATAAAATCCTCTATTAGCAACAATAGCCATTACATTAGCCATTTGGAGCGGAGTTATTCCTAACTCGCCTTGCCCTATAGATAATGAAATGTTAAACGCAGAAGTCCATTTGTCATTTCTAAATATTTTAGTGTAATAGTCGGCTGTAGGAATTAAGCCTTTCCTTTCTGCAGGTAAATCAATATCTAAAACATTTCCAATACCAAATTTCATTACCGCTTCACGCCACCTTTTATATGCATAAGCAGGTTTTATACCCGTATGGTCTATCATTCTACTATAGGTATAACCGTAATAGGTATTACAAGATTCTTCTATAGATTTTTCTAACTTGATGGTTCCATGGACGTGGGTACAACCCATAAATCCTCGTCGGCCGTAACGATAACCACCCGGACAGTTAAAATAAGTATTTTGATCTATTACACCCATTTGTTGGGCAACCAAAGCATTGATAACTTTAAAGATAGAACCCGGAGGATACTCTGCTTGGATAGGCCTAATAAACATAGGTTTAAAAGGATTATTTAGCAACTGCATATAGTTATTACCTCTTTCTCTTCCCACCATCATATTGGGATCGTAACCCGGACTACTAATTGAAGCTAAAATTTCTCCGGTTGCGGGTTCTATTGCTACCACACTACCAATTTTGTTTGCCATTAAAGATTCGCCAAACATTTGTAAATCTTTATCTAAAGATGAAATGAGGTTGTCTCCAGCTACAGCAATAGTATCAAATTTTCCATCAAAAAAGCTTCCCTTTTCTCTGTTACGCACATCAACCATAATGTTCCTCACCCCACGCTGCCCTCTCAGTAAATCCTCGTAAGATTTCTCTATACCTGTTTTACCTATATAATCGCCTTGGGCGTAAAAACCTTCATATTTTTCAATCTCTCTGTCGTTAACTTCGCCAATATATCCTAAAAATTGAGCAGCAGTAGAATCTGGATAAAGCCTTACCGAACGATTTTGAACATAAAAGCCCGGAAACTCGAAAAGCTTTTCTTGAAATGCCGCATAGGTTCTGGCAGATAATTGTTTTTGAAATAATGATGCCCGGTAAGGCGAGTAGTTTTTTGCCTTTTTAAAGGCTTTATCAAAGTCTTTTTTACTGATTTTTATCAGAGCGCAAAAGCCAAGTGTATCAATATCTGTAACCTGACCCGGAATAACCATTAAATCATAAACAGGTTCGTTTTGAACTAAAACTTTACCATGTCTGTCTAAAATCACTCCTCTTGCTGGGTAAATAATTAGTTTACGCAATACATTGTTATCGGCAGACAGTTTATAGCTATCGTCTACAACTTGGATATAAAATAGTTTAGTGAGTAAAATGATACCAACTAAAATAAATATACCTTGAATAATGTATCTGCGTTTAAAAAAACTATTCATTAACGTTGTTTACGTTTATAGAAGATAAGTTCTGATGTAAATATGAGTATCAGCGTAAAAGAAGAACTGATTAAAACCCGACTTAGTGTGTTTGGGATCTCGGTAAATCTAAATACTTCAAAGTTTAATAAAAAGAAATGATGTATTAAGGTTAAAATGAGTGCATAAAAGAAAAACCATCTAAAACCCATAATCCCTAAAGCAGGTATAGGCTGACTTTCGTAACTTTCTTCTTGTATGGTTAAACGGATAATAATGGTTCTAAAAAAAGCCAGTAATATACATGCTGCGGCATGTAAGCCTAAAGTATCGCTAAAAATATCTACTGTTAACCCGGCTATAAAGGCCAATGTAAACAATAACCAATTTGGTGTTTGAAATGGCAATAATAGAATAAATAAAATGTATAAATAAGGAACGTTTAAGCCGTAAATAACCATGTTTTTTAATAAAAAAACTTGAATGCCTATCAGAATAATAAACCTTAAAATATTTTTGATAATGTTAATCATTCACACTCTCCTTATTCACGCTTTCTAATGTTTGTTGCTCTTCTTTAAAGTCGTTTTTGATGACGTAAACATACTGTAACGAGTAAAAATTTGTAGCCAGTTTAACATAAATATCTAAAAAACTTCCACCACCTTTCACTCCGCTTTTCACTACCCTACCAATTGGAATTCCCTTAGGGAAAATTACCCCTAAACCAGAGGTAATTACTCTTTCATTCACTTTTAAATTTAGCTGATTAGGAATATCTGTAAGGGTAACAATACTTGGGTCGTTGCCTTCCCATATCAACGGACCAAAATAAGGTGTGTTTTCTATAGATGATGTAATACGCGTATCTTCATGTAATATAGACTGTATAGAAGAGAAATTATCTGAAACATTCCAGACAATACCTACCACACCATTTGGACCAGAAACACCCATGCCTTTCTTAATTCCTTGTTTACTCCCTCTATTAATGGTAATGTAGTTATTACGAGAGGTGATGGTTTTATTAACCACTTCGGCTAAAATATATTCGTATTGTAATTGATGAACGGTGTCTTTTACTAGTATGGTTTTAAGGCTATCGTCAAAAAAGTTAGCCCCTAATTGCGACCGTAGCTCTAGATTTTCTTTCACTAAGCTATCGTTTACTAAATTAAGATTAAGGTACTTATTAATTGTATTTACTCTTTGGTAAATATTACCTACAATTTGATTAGAGGTATTAAATGAGCTCGACCTTTGAAAATCATTATTCTTTATTAGTAAAATAATAGATATGGTGAGGTAAATAACTGAAAGAAAAAACGCATTAAAACGACTAATGAATCTCCAAAGATTTATCATATTTAACTGAAGCTATTCTTTATTTCTAATGAGTTTTTATTACTAATTGCATTTCTATTAACAAATTACCATGAGTTCAATTTTATCTAAAACAATCGTTTTTGAAGCCAAAGCCTATTGAAACTGTATAAAATGATGTGTTTTGCAAACAGTTTCAAAGATATGGAAATTACACAATTTTAGAAATTTATAAACTTGTGATAGATAATTTATAGAGTTTGAGTATTAGTTTGGATTATACGAGAGGGTTAACGATTGAGACTGCAGCTCCCATATTGATAGCTATCGGTATCATCGGGAATTTAGAGTAAAGCTCCAAAGTAATCGCATTGTGACGTGTTACCTAGTCTGCGGCAGGCATAAAACGTACAAAAATTCACCTATTTAACTACTTGTTCCTTCTTAGCGCCTAACAATCCTAAACTCATAATGATACTTGTTGATAAAATAATAACAAACAACAAGCCAGTTTCTACACCGTTAATTCGCATTTCTTTAGGTAAATTATAGAATAATAAAATACTAATTAAGCCACGTGGTGTGATGAATAAAATGGGTGATAAGTCGATTTTAGCAACAAACTTTAGGTATAATAACCTAATTATATAAATAGCACCTATAATTAATAAACCATATTGTATAAGTGTAAAATCTTTAAACTGATCTACCATAATGGTAAAACCAAATATGACAAAGAAAAAAGTACGAATAATAAAAGCACTCTCTGCCGATAATTGATGGAGCTGTACTAAATCTTTAGATAAATTAGGGTAAATGAAATACTTTCTAAATAAGGGAATTCTAATCTCGTCTGCATTATTTAAAAATAAGCCAAATGCCAGCACAATAATTAGTGCCGATAAATGGAAGGTTTGCCCAATTGCATAAACCATTACTAAAATAGAAATGATTAAGAAAAACTTGATGTGATGATTAATACGACCAATTAAATACAACAGCAATAGGCAAGAGATTATTGCAAATAATATAATAAGTATAAGTTCTATACCCAAACCAGTAAAGGCAGAGAAATTATAAGAATCGTTACTTATGGCAAAATTAAAAAGTATAATTCCGGCGATATCAGAAAAAGAAGTTTCATAAATTACAAATTCCCTTTGATCTTTATTGATACTGCTGACCGATGGAATAGCGATGGCAGAACTGATGATGCTAAACGGAATTGCGTTTATAAAACATAAATAAAACGAATAGGAGGTAAGTTCATGCAAAATAAACGTGATTGCTGCGGTAGTTAATAACAGTATTACTAATGCCGTTAAAAATGTTTTGGTAATGAGCTTATTCTTGTCACTATCGTATTTTAAATCTAAAGCGCCTTCAAAAACAATTAAAATTAAACCCATGGTACCTAGCGTGGGTAAAATTTTTAAAAAATCGAAGGTTTCTAAACTAAAATAAGTTACAATTTGCTTTAAACCTATACCTAAAAATAACAATAAAAGCACCGATGGAATTTTGGTTCTTTTGGCAATCATATCAAACAAGTAAGAAAAAATTACCAGTCCGCTCAATAAAATCAATATGGTATAAGTCGTCATTAAATAATTGTAAACAAATGCTAAATATAAAGCAATTTTATTATCGAGTCATTAAAATTGTGATTTGTAAAGATATTAATTGTTAAATTTTACGCTATAAAAAAGGAATCCTCATCATTATCGGCAGTTAAACTCAACTTTACTACATCTTTACCTGCAATACCTTCTACAGATCCGCTAATATGTACCGCATTTAAGAGCACTTTTTCTAGTTGTTTTTCCCTAGCTTTCCACATACGCTCCATAGCATTACGTTCAGATTGTATGCTCATTTTCATACTCATAAAACCTTCGCTAATGGCATTCCACTGACTGGCAAATTCTGTGCTCGTCAAATAATCGTACAACATGTGCATTTTGTCACCTCGGTTTTCTTGCGATTTAGTTGCGGTATAAAGTCGTAAAATACCGTCTCTTAACACAAATGCAACAGCTTTAAGTTCTTCAAAAGAGCAAATCCACACCCCATCTTTTTCGCCAAAGCAATCCATTCCTCTGGGGTAACATTGGGTAACAATAACGGCAACATCTGCACCCACAGCAATTTTATCTTTCTTTAACTTCTCAATCCAATCGCCACCAAAATCTTTGGTGCGCTTACTCTCATAAATAATTTTACCACATTCTTGACCGCTTGCGTTTCTAACCGTTTGCATACAATCTGCACCACGTATGCCTTTACCTACTTCGGCAATCACATCAAATGGGAAATTGTTTTGCAGTAACTCTTCTAAAATCAACTCTTGTACTTCGCCTTGTAATTGCATAGAACCTTGTTCGGCTTTACGTTTCATCTCGTCAACCAGTTTCTTTTGGTCTTCAATTTGTTTTTCGTACTCTTTAAACTTGAGCTGATACTCCGTTTCTTTAATGCTAGTTTTATCTTGTTCTTGCTTTTTAATCTGTTCGGATATGATATTTCTTTCATCCTGCAATTTCCGTTGCATGGCTATTTCCAATTCGGCTTCTTTGTTTTTAAACTCATTTTCTTTTTTTAGAAAGTCTAGTTCTTTAAGCCTTGCATTTTTTAATTTCTCATCACTTTCTTTATTTGCGTTTTGCAACATCAAGAGCTGATTTTCAAAATCGCCAGTGATGCTTTTGCGTAAATTTTCTTCCAATAGTTTCTGTAAAGTCGCTTTCTCTTGAGCCAGTTTTTGCTCAAATGCTAGGGCTTGCTGCTTTTCTTTGTTTAAAAATTCTTGCTCTTTAACAACATATTCTTGTTCTTTTTTTAAAAATTCAGCATCTTTCTTTTTCTGAAAGTCTTTCTGAAAATCGAGCATTTTATTGCGTAATTCTTTTTTATATTCCTCGGCCATTACCTCCTCTATAGGGAAAGAATGATTACAATTGGGACATTTTACTTCGGTAGCCATATAATTATGATTGGTTTTAGGAAAAGAGGCTTAAATCTTATCTATTTAAAAAATGATAGCTAAGTTAACAGAGAAAGGCATATTCTCCAAAAAGGAATATTCCACATTTTGTATTTACATAGATTTTTGAGCTTAGGTAAAACCATTTTATAAATTATTCCATCACAAATTAGATTTTAAACATAGAGATCATCTAGCTTAAGTTAAAAGTTTCAATACATATTTGGGCGCAACCTTGCAGAAAAAGCAAGGTCGGGCTGCTACGGGGTTCCGTAATTTATTGTTTTGCGTTTAAAAGCAAACCAATAAATGTACCAAGCCCTTTGCATCCCTTGCGCAACCTGCTACCTTCAAAATAAAGCAAAAAAAAAGTCTTGATTTTTTAAAATCAGGACTTTTTTTTTATTAATAACCCCTTTAAGGTTTAAATACTTTAGCTTGTAATGTTTGCTGTAAAGCTATTGGAAGAGCCGATAGTAAATTATAACTAGTTGCTTTTTCAATAGCATCAACTGTAGTTATATATTTTGTCCAATCGGCATCTATAGAATTCTCATTTGGAGTGTCAATGGCTAAAATTCTTGTGTCCGCATTAACTCTTGCTAAGTCTCCATTACCCTTAGTTAAAATTACAGCTACTTTCCAAACTCTTTTAGGAACAGTTACTTGACCATTATTAATAGTTTCTACAGAACCAATAGAGCCAGAGCCGCCTTTACCATAACTTCCCATGATAATATAAACCTCATTTCCTTTTTGTACTTCAGATCTTAAATAGTTTTCTAATGTAGCCCAAGCTTTTTGGTTATTATTTGGTGCTTGTGGAATCATGTTGGTCATTAAAAAGGTAGATGAATTTGCCTCTGTAGAACTTGTTCTATCTCCCGACGGGCAATTATGTCCTCTATCAAATCCAGAGCCGCTGTAGCTATTGCTTTGTACTTGATAAAAGCCAGCTGGTAAACCAGTAAAGGCACCAAAATTATCAAGCCTTTTTGTGCTTCCAGTTGAAGTTTCATCCAAATGCCAGCTTACCCAATTTGGAGTTCCTCTGGTGCTACTGTAAGATTCTACAAAATATTTTAAGTCTATTAAATAATTTTCGCTCATCACTATGGCAGCTGTAGCATTAGATGGGTTTCCGAAAAGTAAGTTGCTATTATCGCCATTTGTAGCAGGAACATCAGTTCCAGTGTCGCTTGGTGTTCCTCTTCCTGGGGCAGGAGTTGAGTTTGGCGGTGGGGTATTTGGATCGATATCAGGTGCAGCGTTAATGGTAATTCCAGAATTTCCTGCTCCAGTAAAGATGATGTCGTCAATATTAATTCTCGTGATTCCTATTTTTCTAATCTGGAAACGAACTTTCTTATTAACAGTAACCTTAAAAGAATCTACAATAAATGTTTTTGTATTAGAAATGATATTATTACCTAACTGCGTAAAAGTAGCACCTTGGTCTGTTGAAAACCATAAACCCCATTCAGACACAGCATCATTTCCATATTGAGCATGATTAATTTTAATTTGAGAAATGCTATCAATATCAAAATTCATGGTGATTTTACCAGTTCTTAATCTTACGGATTGTTTGTCATTCTTAATGTCTCCACTTAATTGACCTAGTAAAGCATCTTCTAAACTCCAAGATCCTGTTTTAAATGTGGCATCTGCTATCGCATAAGAAGCTTTTGTGCCAAATTCAAAGTCTTCCTTAATGGTAAATGGGTTAGGAGGTGATTTGGTCACAACAGGAATTGGCACTGGTGTAGAATTACGGTCTCCTTTTTTTGAGCATGACGCAAGAGTTAGCATTATGAAAATGCCATAAATAATTTTATTCATTAAAGTTAATATTTAGTGTGTTAAACGGGGCGCAAGGTATGAGTTTATAGCTGTTGCAATGTTAGATATATATTAATTAATCACCCTATTTATGCACATTAACGTACTTATTAGCATATTTCAATAATTATAAAATATTTTTTCTCGTTCCATATTGATATACAGTCTCTAAGATGATTTTTTAAAAAGAAAACAAAAAAAAGTCCTGATTTTTTAAAATCAGGACTCTCAAAATAAATTATATTCAAGAATTAATCTTTAATAAACTTGCTGTTAATTATTTCTGCACTGGTTATAAAGTTTATTACGTGAATACCGCTATTTAAACTTAAGGGTAAACTTAACGTGTTAAAACCTTTAGTTAAACTCAACTTAGTTTCATTTAATTTCTTGCCAGTGATGTCAAATATTTGTAAAGTACCATCAGTTGCATTAGCCGAGTTGATAGAAACATTTACCGAAGTTGCCGCAGCATAAACTGTCAAACTAGAATTGGCAATGGAAGAATTAACCGGAATTGCATCAGATTTAGAAGATTTACCATCAAAATCATATTGTACCAATTGGTAGTAATTTGTACCAGCGGCTGGGTTATTATCCACTAAAGAATAGCTTTTAGCACTTGTAGTTGTTCCGCTTCCTTTTAATATACCTGCAGAAGTAAAGGATTTACCATTGCTAGATTTTAATACTTCAAAGTAATCGTTATTGCTTTCGCTAGCAGTTTCCCAATTTAATAAAACTGATTTATCTACTGCTTTTCCTGTGAAAGAGGTTAGAGAGATTGGGAGGGTAATAAGTGATGTAGAGGTGTATGCTATATTATCAATGTATATAGTTGCTACATTTAAAGTACTACTTTCACCATAAAACATAAAAGAATCAATATTTGAATCATTTGGTAGAGTTGCTTTTGCTAAATCATCCCCAATTAATACACCATTTATCCATAGATCCCAAGTATTTGGAGCTAAACTTTGAGATACACCCTTGGTATAAATACCAGATGATGTTGAATTATTTCCAAAAATCTCTACTAAATAATTTGTCGCTTGAGAATTAATTTCACTTATTGCCGTTGAATTCCATCCAGAAGCATCTCTTCTTGATGTAACAATAGAATTACTAGCCCCAAAATTAAATCTTAAGCCTGTAAAAACTTGTGCTGATGAAAAACCACTATTACCTGTGTAAGTTAAACCACTACCTTCGAAAAAATACCATATTCCAGAAGCACCTCCATCAAATCTTACATTAAATGATGTAGAAAATATTTTTGCTGCAGTATAATTCTGAATTACAAACTTGTTTATAGAAGTACCTGATGGCGCAATTCCATTAAGTTCGTAATTTGACCCAAGAGATGTACCAGGATTTGTTAAGTTAAAAGAACCACTACCAGAGCCTATTCTTACTCTAGCCGTTCCTCCATTAGTTTGAGTTGTAGGAAGAAATGTTGTTGACTCACCGGATACGGTACTATATGAGGCAGTTGCAGCGGCATTATCAAAATTATAAGTCCAGCTAGTTTGCCCAAATCCAATGAAAGGAATAAATAATAGTGAAGAAAGTAATGTTTTTTTCATGTGTTAAATTTTAAGTGTAAATAATGAGATAAAACTAACTATTATCAAGTAAATTAAATGTTAAAAAACTAATAAGTTAACCACATTTAATCAAAATTGTTAACAATTTAAAGAAATAAATACACCGTAGATGATATTATCGTAATCTATCTGCACTTTTTACTAATTTTTCATCTCGCATTACGCCTTTCGCTGCTAAAATCAAAAATAAAACAGCAACAGAGCTCAAACCAGCTCCAATATTGTAATTACTAATCTCTAAAGTAGTATTTGCAAATGATTTTACAGTTTGTGCTATCCAAAAACTATATCCTAACAAAATAACAACTAAGCTGTATATTAATGTGGCTTGTCTTTTTCTGTTTTTAAATAAGAAAATTAAAACTATTGGAATTAAACCCACTATAGCGGTCGCAATAGTTAATAATAGAAATGGTTCGGTTTGTACCACTTGCTCGTTTATTTCTTCATAAACCCCAGTAACTTTAATAATCCTAGAATTAATTCCATCTAAAGTGTTTACAAATGGAAATAAAAATAGGGCGTATATCGCTAAGGAAGCTAAAAATAAATAGATAGACTGTACTCTTTGTATCATGTGTTAGAAAATTTAAAAGTCAAAAGTATAAAGTAAAATTTGAAAATAGGTAAGTGATTAAAATTAATATTTTTAGCCACAGATGACACGAATGTTCACAATTACAAAGTCTTCAATTCAAATTAGTTTTTTTATCTGTGCATCTGTGGCATTTCTTTTTTTTCGCCACGAATACACGAATGTAAAGACAAAAATATTTTTCATTTTTTTATTAGTGCATTCGTGGCAACTCTTTTTTTTTAGCCACAGATGACACAAATGTTCACAAATACAAACTCTTCAATTCAAATTAGTTTTTATTAGTGCATTCGTGGCAATTTTTTTTTAGCCACAGATGACACGAATGTTCACAAACACAAAGTCTTCAATTCAAATTAGTTTTTTTATCTGTGCATCTGTGGCATTTCTTTTTTTTCGCCACGAATACACGAATGTAAAGACAAAAATATTTTTCATTTTTTTATTAGTGCATTCGTGGCAACTCTTTTTTTTTAGCCACAGATGACACAAATGTTCACAAATACAAACTCTTCAATTCAAATTAGTTTTTATTAGTGCATTCGTGGCAACTCTTTTTTTAGCCACAGATGACACGAATGTTCACAAACACAAAGTCTTCAATTCAAATTATCTTTTTATCTGTGCATCTGTGGCATTTCTTTTTTTTCGACACTAATACACGAATGTAAAGACAAAAATATTTTTCATTAGTGCATTCGTGGCAACTCTTTTTTTGCCCATCTATACATCGTACTATCTTCCTTTCAAATTAATTTTTTATTAGTGCATTCGTGGCATTCCTTTTTTTTCGCCACTAATACATGAATAATTAGATTCATGAAACAACATCCACTAAAATCTCTTTATTTAACAACGATCATTTAACTGCATTTGATAAATTTCAATTCTAATATTTTACCTTTGCAGCGTGAGCGAAAAACAGCGATATTTTTTTGAAATTGCCTATAATGGGACACTATACCATGGCTGGCAAATTCAACCTAATGCTGTAGCAGTTCAAGAAGTGCTTAACAAAGCGCTTTCCACTTTTTTCCGACAAGACGTAGAAACTTTAGGATGCGGGAGAACAGATGCTGGTGTGCATGCTACGCAGTTTTTTTTACATGTAGATTTAGAAGAAAAATTAGATCTTAATTCATCAGAAAAAATCATAAGATCTATCAATAGCTTACTTCCGCAGGATATTGCTTTAATTAATATTCATTTAGTTTCGGCAAATGCGCATGCTCGTTTTGATGCTAGTTCTAGGTCTTATCAATATCATATTCATTTCAAAAAAAATCCTTTTAACACCAATTTAAGCTGGTTTTTCACTCCAGATTTGAATATTGAAGCCATGCAAAAAGGAGCAGAAATTATTAAGCAATACGATGATTTTGGTGCTTTTTGTAAATCAAACGCAGATAATTTCACAAATATCTGCTCCATCAAACATTCTTATATAGAAGAAGTGCCCAACGGATTAATTTATCACGTGAGTGCAAACAGATTTCTAAGAAATATGGTTAGAGCTATAGTTGGTACTTTAATAGCTATTGGAAAAGGTAAAATTAAGGCAGAAGATATCCATCAAATTATTAAAAGTCAGAACAGGAGCGAGGCTGGTGCATCTGTGCCTGCTTGTGGTTTATTTTTAACAGCAGTAAAGTACCCCTATATTAAATAAATGGCAAAACAAATTTCAGGTAAAACATACGATTGGGGCTTATTAAAAAGGGTTATGGATTATGCCTTGCCTTACAAAAGGAAATTTGCATGGTCGGTGATTTTAACCATATCTATTGCTGCAATTGCACCAGTTAGACCTTTTCTAATTCAAACTACCATAGATCAATATATATTATTCAATAACACCAATGGATTGTTGATGATGATTTTATTGATGTTAGGCTTATTACTGGTACAAACATTTATTCAATATTTTCAAACCTTTTTAACCAATGCACTCGGGCAATCTGTTATTAAAGACTTAAGGATAGATGTATTTAAGCATATCACTAAACTCCGATTAAAATATTTTGATAAAACACCAATCGGTCAGTTGATTACGCGTACCGTATCCGATTTAGAAACCATTGCAGATATTTTTAGTGAAGGGTTAATATCTATCATCGGCGACAGCCTAACCGTAATTACCATTATTGGTGTAATGTTGTATCAAGATTGGCGATTAACATTAGTTATACTAATTCCAATGCCTTTGTTAATGGTTGCTACTTATGTTTTTAAAGAAGCCATTAAAGTTGCTTTTCAGCAAGTGAGAACACAAGTTTCTTTGCTAAACACCTTTTTACAAGAGCATATTAGTGGCATCAATATCATTCAGTATTACGCCAGAGAAGACCAAGAATATAAAAAGTTTAAAGAAATTAATGCCTTACACAGGGATGCTCACATCAGGTCTAATTGGTATTATTCTATATTTTTCCCGGTTGTAGAGATTATATCGGCAGTTTCTATTGGTTTATTGGTTTGGTACGGCTCTAAAAGTATTTTAAATAATCAGGTTTCGCCCGGTATTGTGATTGCTTTTATCATGTATGTGAACATGTTGTTTACACCGATTAGGCAATTGGCCGATAAATTTAATACCCTGCAAATGGGAATGGTTGGTGCCGAAAGGATTTTTAACGTTTTAGATACACAAGAAAATACGATCAATAAAGGTGAAATCACTATCCCAAAAATGAAGGGAGAAATAGAGTTTAAAAATGTTTGGTTTTCTTATAAACAGACCGATGAAATGCCAAATGATGAAGAATGGATATTGAAAGATATTTCATTTAAAGTTAAAAAAGGAGAAACGTTGGCTTTGGTTGGTGCAACTGGGGCTGGAAAATCATCTACCATCAATATTTTAAATCGGTTTTACGAGATTAGCAAAGGACAAGTAACCATTGACGGAGTAGATATTGCAGATTTTGAACTTTCTTACTTACGTTCTCAAATTGCGACGGTTTTACAAGACGTGTTTTTATTTTCTGACACCATTCAGAATAACATCAGTTTGCAAAATCCGGACATTACTTTAAACGAGATTATTGAAGCGGCCAAAGATGTGGGCGCACATGAGTTTATTAACAGATTACCAGGGAATTATCAATATCAAGTACAAGAGCGTGGCGCTACACTTTCTGTTGGTCAGGCGCAATTGATATCATTTATTAGGGCATTGGTGCATCAGCCTAAAATATTAGTTTTAGACGAAGCAACTTCATCTGTTGATACCGAAACAGAAGAATTGATACAAACTGCCATTGAAAAACTGATGACTAACAGAACATCAATTGTAATTGCTCACCGCTTATCTACCATCCAAAATGCAAATAAAATTATTGTGCTAGATAAAGGTGAAATAATGGAAATGGGAACACATCAAGAACTTTTAAAGCTAAATGGTTACTACAAGAGGTTGTATGAATTACAGTTCAGCTCGACTGGTATTGTAAAGTAACTTTTAGATTTTTTGTCATTTATCTTAATATTGATTTTTTTGCGGCTAGATAGTTTTTATAAGTTATCCGTTCCGTCATGTCGATGATAGGAGACATCTCACTTGTAGGTTTTGCCACTTGTTATAGGGATGCTTCGTTACATTTAGCATGACAGGAAAGCATAATCTACACTTTGTTATGTCGACGATAAAAAACATCTCATAGATAAGTAAACATTACATTCACCTCATGCTGATTCTTAACCTATTTATGAGATTTATCTTAGATGAACCACGTTTCTCTCTGTGGATGAATTGACGCTATCGATAGAAATACTATAACAACTTTATCACCAAAAGCTAAATTTTTTTTCAACCCAATTTCCATATTGTAGGTGCGTTAACGATTGAAGCGGCAGCTTTTTTATTGTCTAAAACACAATGCAGGTTACAATAAAAAACTATAGCGGAAAGCGTGTCTAAACGCCCAGAAACTTTTTTAATTCTCTACTTTCATCAAAAAATGAAGAAACAATAGGTTAAAAAATCTCATTATCTACCTAAATTATCAATTCATGTAATTTCAATATATTATTAATTAACAATTGTTTACATATTTTAAATCATAATCATAAACATATCTAAACCAAACCTTAATGAATACTTTACATTTATTATATTTGTCAATCCATATAAAATATTTAATTTAGTGTAATTTTAACACTAAGTGTAAACCGAAATCATTTAAAATAATTACCATGAGTTTAATTCTTGATGTACATGCAAGACAAATCCTTGATAGTAGAGGAAACCCTACAATTGAAGTAGATGTAGTAACCGAAAACGGAATTTTAGGAAGAGCAGCAGTTCCATCTGGCGCATCTACCGGACAATATGAAGCAGTAGAGCTTCGCGATAAAGACAAGTCTGTTTATTTAGGTAAGGGCGTTTTAAAGGCTGTTGCAAACGTAAACGAAAAAATTGCTGAGGCTTTAAGAGGCGTTGATGTTTTTGAACAAAACGCGATAGATCAATTAATGATTGATTTAGACGGAACAGAAAATAAAGGAAATTTAGGTGCAAATGCCATTTTAGGTGTTTCTTTGGCCGTTGCTAAGGCAGCAGCACAAGAAAGTCGTCAGCCTTTATACCGTTATATTGGTGGTGTAAATGCAAACACTTTACCTATCCCGATGATGAATATTGTGAATGGTGGTTCGCACTCTGATGCGCCAATTGCTTTCCAAGAATTTATGATTATGCCTGTAGGGGCTTCTTCTTTCTCTGAGGCTTTACGTTGGGGAACAGAAGTTTTCCATAGCTTAAAAGCAATTTTACACGATAGAGGTTTATCTACCGCGGTAGGTGACGAAGGTGGTTTTGCACCAACTTTTGAAGGAACTGAAGATGGTGTTGAAACCATTATGCTAGCGATAGAAAAAGCTGGTTACAAGCCAGGAGTTGACATTTGTTTGGCTTTTGATTGTGCTGCTTCTGAGTTTTACAAGGATGGAATTTACGATTATTCTAAATTTGAAGGTCCAAACGGAGCAAAACGTACCAGTGCAGAACAAGTAGATTATTTAACTTCTTTAGCTGACAAATATCCAATTATATCTATTGAAGATGGTATGGATGAAAATGATTGGGATGGCTGGAAATTATTAACCGAGAGAATTGGCGATAAAGTTCAATTGGTTGGTGATGATTTATTTGTAACCAATGTTACGCGTTTAAAACAAGGAATTGATAATAACACGGCGAACTCTATTTTAGTAAAAGTGAATCAGATTGGAACATTAACAGAAACAATTAATGCTGTTTCTATGGCTCAGCATGCTAATTATACTTCTGTAATGTCTCACCGTAGTGGAGAAACTGAAGATGTAACGATTGCAGATTTAGCGGTTGCTTTAAATTGTGGTCAGATTAAAACAGGTTCTGCTTCACGTTCTGACAGGATTGCAAAATACAATCAGTTATTACGTATTGAGGAAGAATTGGGAACTCAGGCTAAATTTATTGGTAGAGACTTTAGATTTTTTAAGAATAGAAAATAGTTTTTTGCTAGAAGTAATATTGTAGATTCAAGATTTGAGAATCAAGAAGCAAGACTTGAAAGTCGAGTTAAAAGGATCAAGATTTGAGAATCAAGAAGCAAGACTCAAAAGTCGAGATAAAAAAATCAAGATTTGAGAATCAAGAAGCAAGACTTAAAAGTCGAGATCAAAGAATCAAGATTTGAGAATCAAGAAGCAAGACTCAAAAGTCGAGATAAAAAAATCAAGATTTGAGAATCAAGAAGCAAGACTTAAAAGTCGAGATCAAAGAATCAAGATTTGAAAATCAAGAAAAAACCGTTTCCAATTTGGGAACGGTTTTTTTTGTTAATATGTTAATGGTTTTGGTTTTTTAAAAAGAATTTAGTTTTTACCTTTTGCAAATGAAAAATATAAAATCCATTATTTGGCTAGTTTTAGTCCTGTTTTTAACAGCTTGCTCCTCTAAAATATCTCAAAATGGTAAAGCATCTTTTTATGCTAACAAATTTAACGGTAGAAAAACAGCCTCTGAAGAAAAATTTAGAAATTCTAAATTAACAGCAGCACACAAGACCCTTCCATTTGGGACTAAAGTAAAAGTTACTAACCTTAAAAATGGAAAATCTGTTAAAGTGATAATTAACGATAGAGGTCCGTTTGTGGCAGGCAGAATTATAGATTTATCTAAAAAAGCTGCAAAAAAAATAAATATGGTTAATGAAGGTGTGGGAAATGTGAAAATAACTTACAAAAAGAATAAATGACTCTAGTTTAGTTGACTAATGGTTCTAACTCGCATCATCAACTTTACAATTTAGAATATTTACTGTAAAAATCCCACAGTACAATTCCGGTACTAATTACAATATTGAACGAGTGTTTAGTGCCAAATTGAGGAATTTCTATGCAAGCATCCATATTTTGCATTACTTCCTCGCTTACGCCATTTACTTCGTTACCAAAAAAGAATGCATATTTTTCTGAGACTTGAGGTTCAAAATCGGTTAAACTGATGCTACTTTCTGCTTGCTCTATGGCTATAATTTGGTAGTTATTTTCTTTTAAATGATTCACGGCTTCTAAAACGTTTTCAAAATAGATCCACGCAATAGATTGTGTTGCGCCTAAAGCTGTTTTTTCTATTTCGCGGTGTGGCGGTTGTGCTGTAATTCCGCATAAATAAATGGCATCTACCGCAAAACCATCTGCTGTTCTAAAAGCCGAGCCTACATTGTTTAAACTACGCACATTATCTAGCACAACAATAACAGGTAATTTGTCTTGCGATTTAAATTCTTCTACACTTGGTCGATTCAATTCGTCCAGTTTTAGTTTTCTCATGCCACAAATATAACTAAGCGAAAAAGCAAATGCCCATTAAACAAATAATTTATTGGATATTTGCGCAAATGACAAATACCATCTCTATACCCCAAATTTTAAAGCGATTAAACATTTCGGCTTTAAACCAAATGCAATTAGACACTCAAAAAGCCATAGATGTCCAAAAAGATGTGATGGTGCTTTCTGCAACTGGTTCTGGTAAAACACTCGCTTTTTTACTGCCTATCATTTCCAAATTAGAAAAAGATTTAGGTAAAGTGCAAGCATTAATTATTGTACCCTCTCGCGAGCTTGCCTTACAAATAGAACAAGTTTTCCGTTCGCTACAGTCTGGTTTTAAGGCGACTTGTATGTACGGCGGACATTCTACCAAGACAGAAAGTTTAAGCCTTTCTGAAACGCCATCCGTTATTATTGGTACACCGGGAAAAATTACTTACCATATTAAGCATGAGAATTTTGATCCCTCAGAAGTTGAATTTTTAATCTTAGACGAGTTTGATAAATCTTTAGAATTAGGTTTCCAGGTAGAGATGGAAATGATTATCGAAAGTCTTAGTAAAATCAAACAAAAGATACTGACCTCGGCAACGCAAATGGAAGAGATTCCAGATTTTGCCCGAGTGAACAATTTGGCTATGGTTAATTTTTTGAACCAAGACAGCCACACTCCAGATTTAGACCTCAAAGTTTTACATACCAAATCTAAAGACAAACTTAAATTACTGATGCAGGTAGTTTCTGAACATCCAGAAGGACCAAGTCTTATTTTCTGTAATCACCGCGAAGCTGCTGAAAGGGTAAGTGATATTTTGTGGGATAAAGGTTTGAGCAATGGAATTTACCATGGTGGCATGGATCAACCCGACCGTGAGAAGGCTTTGGTTAAATTTAGAAACGGAACGCATGCTGTTTTGGTGACTACAGATTTAGCTTCCCGTGGTTTAGATATTCCAGATGTGCAGCAGGTCATTCATTATCAAATTCCATTTACCGAAGAATCTTTTACTCACCGTAATGGTCGCACAGCCCGTATGAAAGCTAGCGGAAAGGCTTATTTGCTTTTAGCCGATGATGAATATGCGCCAGATTATGTGAAAGAGCCTATACAAGAAATTACCGAGATAGAAGATTTTAAACTTTTTGATGCCAGTAAATGGGCAACTATTTATGTGGCAGCGGGCAAAAAGGATAAAGTGAATAAAATTGACGTGGTAGGATTATTGTACAAGAAAGCGAATTTACAAAAAGAGGATATTGGCTTAATTGAAGTTTTTGACCACATGAGTTATGTTGCTGTGAACAGAAAAAAAGCTCACCAGACTATTGTGGCTATTAAAAATGAGAAAATTAAAGGTAGAAAGTATAAGATTGGATTAGATGATTAATTTTTTTTTTATAAGATAATTTGGTCGGCCGAGCGGGCTATAAGTGACTTCACTTTATTTAGGTAAAGGTTTTAGAAATAAAGCTCAATAAATCACAATTCCATTAAAATAATTTTAAAACTATCTCTTCTACAGGACCTTGTATTTAAGTCTAATGGAGGTTTATTGATTTTAAAATCTTTGTCCCTATTATTTTCCCATAATTCAAATTCATTGATGTTTTTTCATATTTATATTTTACTATTTCAAAATCATTTTGAATTAATTTTTTAATTAAATCTTCTGGAGAGATATTTTTGTTTTTTAAATCGTGAAACTCCATTGATATTGTTGTAATCATATCAAAAATATGTTTCGGTGTACTTTCTAATATTGAATATTCTGCTCCTTCGCAATCCATTTTAAGAAAATCTATTTTAACTAATTTATTTTGCACTATAAAATCTTCTAAAGTTTGAATTTGTACCTCTTCAAAACTTAGATTTTTATCAAGTGTTTTAGCCCCTATAAAACAAGAGTATTCTTTTAAATTTCGTTTATTAATTAAGCGGTTAATTTTCTCATTAAAATCAGGTGTTGCGAACGGTTCCATTTCTCCATTGGGGTGATGCGTCCGAGT
>Ga0209702_10000218_pt1 | contig 117623 bp, 93 predicted proteins | sample FRY01_FD_187210 | JGI IMG/M metagenome (GOLD analysis project Ga0209702, IMG submission 187210) | Freshwater microbial communities from Lake Fryxell liftoff mats and glacier meltwater in Antarctica - FRY-01 (SPAdes) (version 2) | ecosystem: Environmental > Aquatic > Freshwater > Ice > Glacier...
CCACATCGACAATAATCATGTGGAAAATAAAATCCGACCGGTAGCCATTGGCAGAAAAAATTACATATTCATGGGCTCTCATGAAAGTGCACAAAGAAGTACAATGCTCTATTCGTTCTTCCTCAGCTGCAAACTTAACAACATTAATCCTGAGGAGTGGCTTGAAGATGTGCTCTTACGGATCAACAATGCCAAAGCATCAGAACTCCGCAATCTACTACCAAATCGCTGGAAAAAGTCCTAATTAACGACGAATAGTCAATTTTATTTACTTTTAAAGGACGTGCTTTAGCGGAGGGATACTTCTTAATTAAACAAATCAATTTTTTGTCTGAAACCATTACCAATATGAAAAGGAATGAGTTTTAAATGTTGCAGTCTTCCAATGATAACACCAGCAGGAGTTCTGAATTTTTCAGCAAATTCATGTATCATTTCTTCTCTTAATGGTGCAGCATCAATTATTTGTTGCAATTCATTTTCTGTCAATAATATTTTGGTTGCAAAGGCATTGGCTTCTTCTTCTTTTGTTTGGTCTATTTCGTTGCCTTCTACATTTTCTAAAAAAATATCTTTTTTTCCGTGCAAAATTATATGTGCTGCTTCATGGAAAAAAGTAAACCAAAAATGGTCGTTGGTTCTAAACCTGCCCGAAAGTTGAATAATGGGTTTGTTGTGAAACCAGCGTACTGCACCACTAATAGGTGCTTTAGGTAAATTTTGAGTAAATACGACTGCTACGCCACATTTAGCACAACTATTTTGTAACTGTTGGGTAAAATCATCGGGCATTATAAAGGCCAATTCTTTGATTTCATATAAAGCAACTTTGAATTTCTTTTTATCAAATTCAGCAATTTCAATTTCCTTGGCTTGTATTTCTCCTTTACGCAACCATGCAGATATAGCATGAGGGCTTTGCGTATGAGCCAATGATATTTTGAAAGCAACAGAAACTTCTTCGTCCACATATATTCGTGCCCATTCGTCCGTTGATGCGACACTAAAAAATTTTAATAGGTTGTCAACCAAAACATGTTTCTCTTTAGTGTCAGGCAGCCAAGCAAATTTTCGCATTTCATTTACAGGAAATGCACTCAACCAGTCTTTTTCTTTTGCAAGTTCTTCCTGTTGCTGCAATTCGTAAATCTCTTTGCGGTATGTTTTTTCTCTATTTAACCAAAAGCTAGCAGGAATGCCCAAAACTTTATCTAATTGAAAAGCCGTTGCCGTGGTAATTGGCTCTCTTCCTTTGATGATGTCGTTTATTTTCTCTTTGGGTCTTCCCATTCTTTCGGCAAGTTCAGCTTGGCTCATGCCAATAAAATCTATGTGCTCCTGTATAGTGTCGCCAGGAGGGGAGAGTAAAGATTTTGCTATTTCAAGTGTCGTTGCCATGTCGTTTGCTTTTTTCTGTCTGTTTTAGTGGTAGTCTTCAATTTCGTTAATCTGAATTTTTGTGACTTCTTCCCAGTTTAAACCGCCCTCGTCATTTTTGGGCATTGGGTCTTGGCTTGGTTCAAAAATCATTCGGTAGTTTTCCGAAACATCAACCGCTAATTCACCCTTACGGTCTCCTGTGAGTTCGTGGCATCTTGCTGCCGGAATGGTTCTCATAATCGCTAAATTGTCTGCATCGGTTAAGTCCTTGAGTCGCTGATTTATTTTACGAGCCAATTGTCCAAAGGATTTTGCCACCTCTCTTGGGTCGGTTAATTGCTTTTCAAGTTTTCTGCTCTTGTAACTTATTTCCACTCCAAAGGTAATTATTATTAACGAAAAAGGTTAACAAAAATAGTTAATAATTTTGAACTACTAAATAAAGCGTTGGCAAAAAATGGCTCTTTTGGTTTTGCGAAGGGTCGGCTCGTATGTCGGGCAAAACCAAATGTGCCATTTGTGCGGTTGGCTAAAATTGATTGACTCGTCCTGAAAAAAGTTTACAGTTTTGGTTCTTAATCCTGATATTCATTTACAAAATGAATTAAAAAAAGTGTGCAACTAATTTGTTTCACTGTGGTCTTTTAAAATGGCCCATAACTTAATTATTCCCTCCCACAATCTTCCTCTTTTCACTTTCTTTTTGTCTACTTACTTTCACTAAAGCACTTATATTTTTCAGATCAAAACCCTACAAATCATCAAATGAAGATCTCAACTGTTGAAGGCTGAAGGCATTTATATTGATGTAGATTTCGGTTGCTTTGATGCTGACATAAGCAAATACAGCGCTTGGCAGCATTATGACCCCTTTAGGAGATAGACTTAATACAAGCCAAATAAATGCGTATTAATGAGTGGTTCAGTTTGGATTATTCAAACTGCAATTCGTACAAGCGATGATAAACACCTTCTTTTGATAATAATTCCTGATGACTGCCTTGCTCTACAATTCTGCCTTTGTCTATAACAATAATTTTGTCGGCTCTTTGAATTGTTGATAAACGATGGGCAATTACAATGCTTGTTCTGCCTTGAGTAAGCTTTGTAATAGCAGATTGTATTAATAATTCAGTTTCGGTATCTATGCTGGAAGTAGCTTCATCCAATACCAAAATGGATGGATTGTAAACATACGCCCGAATAAATGCCAAAAGTTGGCGCTGACCCACCGATAGCATCCCGCCTCTCTCCTTCACATTATAATCATAATTGCCGGGTAATTCCATAATGAAATCATGAGCACCAACAATCTTGGATGCCCCAATTACCTGCTGTCTGCTAATAGCAGGATCATTAAGTGTAATGTTATTCATTATGGTATCGGAAAACAGAAAAACATCTTGTAATACCACAGCAATATTCTTGCGAACGGTATCGATGCTGTAGTTTTTTAAGTCTTCACCATCAATGCAAATGCTTCCTTTCTGATACTCGTAAAACCTGCTGAGTATATTGATTACTGAACTCTTTCCAGCACCAGTAGCACCCACAAATGCAACGGTTTGACCGGATTTCACTTCAAAATTCAAATCCTGTAACACCCAGTCTTCATCAGCGTATGCAAATGAAACATTTTTAAATTCAATATTTCCAATAAAATGTGCATTTTTAATTTCGCCACTATTCTCAATGGCCTCATTGGTGTCAAACACCTTGAATACTCTTTCAGCATTCACTATTCCCATTTGCAGCACGTTAAAACGGTCGGCAAGCATACGAATAGGTCGGTATAACATGAATATAAAAAGTATAAATTCCAATACACGACCTAAGGTCATTCCTTCATTTACCACATCGCCAATTCCATACCAAAGCAGCAATGACAAGGATGCAGCAGAAAGTAACTCCACTACCGGGAAGAAAATGGAATAAGCCCAAATGGATTTGATATTGGCCACCATGTGATCTTTATTCAATTCTTCAAACTTTTTGGTTTCGATGGACTCGCGATTGAAGATTTGCACCACGGACATGCCCGTTACATGCTCTTGAACAAAAACATTCATTTTAGAAACCTGATTTCTAACTTGAATAAATGCTTTTTTGATGGCTTTTTGAAATAATCGGGTTGCAACAATAAGAATAGGAATAGGAATTAAAACGATTAGGGTCAATTCCCAATTCACAATAAACATATAAATCAAAACTGCAGCGAGTTTTAGAATATCGCCTGCAATGCTGAGAATTCCATTGGAAAAGACTTCGGCAATTCCATCGATATCCGAAACTAAACGAGTAACAAAAGTGCCTACTGGTGTTTTGTCGAAATATCGAAGTCTGAAGGCCAATACATGATCGTAAAGTTTGGATCTCAAGTCGAGGGTTACGCTTTGTGCTACCCAATTGGCCAAATAGGTTTGATAGAACTGAAGAACAGCTTCGAGAAATAATGCGGCTACTACAATTAAGAATATATTGAGCAATCCCTTTAAATCTCCGTTAACCATTTCAACATCCACCGCTCTTCCAATCAGAATTGGCCTAACTAATCCAAGTCCGGCCAAAACAAGCACCAAAAAAGAGGTCATGTAAAAGCGCTTTTTATAAGGCTTTACATACCTCATCACTCTTTTAAGAATGCCGAAATCAAAAATTTTACCGCTTGCTCCGTTGCTCATATTGGTATGGAAACTTACAAATAAGGGTATTTAATGTTTGTTAAGAATAAACCCGATGCCGGAACAGATGTTCCTGCTTCGGAGCGTTTTCCACTTTGCACTATGGACTTAAACTCGTTCAAATCCATTTTGCCGCGACCCAAATCTACCATGGTTCCAACAATTGATCGCACCATATTCCTTAAAAATCGATCAGCGGAAATCCGAAACACATAGCTATTCTCTTCACTTTCTTTCCATTCCGCCTCATACAGTTTACATATCGAGGTGCGGGTATCACTTCCGCTTTTGCTAAATGCGGCAAAATCAGTCTGAGTTAACAAATAATTTCCGGCTTCATTCATTAAATCTAAGTTCAGATCGTATACCAGCCAATTGCTAAATTTGGTTTTAAATGGATTTTTAGATTTATGAATATGGTAATGATAGGTTCTTAAAACAGCATCAAAACGGGCATGAGCATCTCCAGCCATTGCAATCAGATTGGAGCAAGCAATGGAAGATGGCAAAATCCCGTTTAAACTCCTGATTACCTTATTTGAATCCACTATTTCCTGGTCCAAATCAAAATGCAGATAAAAAGAAGACGCGTGAACTCCTGAATCCGTTCTGCCACAACCGGTAGTTTCTATTTCAGTCAAATTAAAAACCATACACAGGGCTCGATTCAGAAAATCTTGCACGGTATTTCCCGAAAGTTGAGATTGCCATCCTTCGAAATCAGTACCATCATAAGAAATATGCAAAAAAAAGCGCGACATGAGATTGCAAAGGTAAAGGGTATGCACTCACATATTTTCATATTTTCCAAGTTTAAACAATTGGGAAAATTTGCAAGCTTTAGAGGCTTTTTAAGGGAAGCCTTCGGGAAAAATATAATTCGTTCATAAAAGAACAAGGTAATCTCAGGTTTAATAGAGATCAACAAAAAAGCCACCCTTTTAGGAATGGCTTTTTCGCAAAGATTATATCCATTAAGACCAGCTTGCGATACGCTCAGCCTGATAATCACCGGCTTCGAGTTTCACTTTCACTTTCTTAAATGTTTCGATGGTATAATTCACATCTTCCAAGGAATGGATAGCAGTTGGAATTAGGCGTAACATAATTACATCCTTAGGCACTACCGGATAAACCACAATTGAACAGAAAATACCATAATTCTCTCTCAGATCGAGTGTAATATTGGTAGCCTCGCCCAGAGAGCCACTAAGGAGTACGGGAGTAACAGCAGAATTGGAATGACCAATATTGAAACCTGCTGTTTTAAGTCCTTTTTGCAAAGCATTAGAAATAGTCCAAAGTCTTTCTTGCAATTCCGGCATTGAACGCATCATTTCCAATCGCTTTATAGCACCAATAACGACAGGCATTGGCAAGGCTTTAGCAAATGTTTGTGAGCGCATATTGTAACGGAGGTACTCGATTACGTGTTCGTCTGAAGCAACAAAAGCTCCAATGGTAGCCATTGCTTTAGCAAAAGTACCGAAGTACACATCGATATCTTTTTGAACCCCTTGTGCATCACCTGCACCACGACCCAATTCACCAATGGTACCGAATCCGTGAGCATCATCCACAAAAAGACGGAAACCGTATTCTTTTTTGAATTTCACGATTTCGGCCAGTTTGCCCATATCTCCAGCCATACCAAAAACGCCTTCGGTAAGGACTAGGATTCCACCACCGCTTTTTTCGGTAAGTACTTTAGCGCGCTTCAACTGCTTTTCGAAGCTTTCCATATCGTTGTGCTGGAAAACGAAACGATTTCCGATATGCAAACGAACACCATCTATCATACATGCATGACATTCAGCATCATATACCACAACGTCATAGCGATCAACTAATGCTTCGATAGCTGACATGCAGCCTTGGTAGCCAAAATTCAGTAGAAAAGCATCTTCTTTCTGCATGAACGAAGCCAAATCTGCTTCAAGTTGTTCATGAAATTTGGTTTGGCCAGTCATCATACGAGCGCCCATAGGATAGCCCATACCCCATTCTGCCGCAGCATCAGCATCTACTTTGCGAACATCGGGGTGATTCGCCAAACCGAGATAGTTGTTAATACTCCAGACCAAAACGTCTTTCCCGCGGAATGTCATTCGGGTGGAGATAGGTCCTTCCAATTTAGGAAAGCTGAAATAACCATGTGATTCTTTCGCGTGCTGACCGAGTGGTCCGCGATTTTTCTTGATTTTCTCAAAAATATCCAAGGTACAGAATAATTAAGTGTAACAAAATCGGCTTCAACCCGGCATTAAACATTGAGTTTAAGCACATACGTTGGCAAATGTACATTTTCCAAATGAATCCAAGTAAAATTGAATACTCAAGTAATCAACACCCGCCTGTTCTCTTTGCTGCATCAAGCTTTTTAGACTGTAAGTCCTTGAACAAGCGCAACAAAAAAAAGAGCGATTTGAGCGTTTGAGAATGTAAAAAAATTCAATGTTAAACAATTGGCAACTATTGATACTAAAAGACCTTGATTTCCCGTTAACAAAGTTTGATAATGCCAAAGGCTGAAAATATTATCTTTGCCGCCGATGAAAAGTACACAAGCTGCCCTATTTGCCCTGTTAGTGATAACGATGATGGGCTCTTGCAGTGATTATAGCAAAGTTTTAAAATCCAAAGATCAGAATGTTAAGTTCGACAAAGCTGTTGAATACTATAACGATGGCGATTGTTTCAAATCGCTGCCTCTTTTTGAGGAACTTATTGGGCTTGAACGAGGTACAATAAAAGCTGAACAGATTTATTACTATTACGCCCAGACACACTATTGTATTGGCGACTACTATTTAGCCAATTATTATTTCAAAAATTTTGTAAAAACTTACCCCAATAGCAAGTATTCAGAGGAGTGCTTGTTTATGGCTGCTAGGTGTAGTTTTGAAAACTCCCCTAAATCTTCATTGGACCAGACGGAAACAAGACGAGCTATTGATGAGTTTCAGTTATTTTTAGATCGATATCCAAGTTCCTCCCTCAAGGATAGTTCTAATACCATCATTGCGGGTTTAAGATCTAAGTTGGAGCGTAAATCTTTCGAAAAAGCGAAGTTGTACGAAAAAACCGGGTATTATCGGGCAGCGGTTTTGGCATTGCAAAGTGCCATCAAAGAGTTTCCCGACAGTAAATACCGTGAAGAAATGATGTTTCTGATTGTAAAATCTGAGTATTTACTGGCCTTTAACAGCATTGAGAACAAGAAATTGATTCGTTTTGAAGAAACAAGCAAATTCTATTATACTTTTGTAGCCGCATTCCCTAAGAGTAAATTTGTTGAAGAAGCTGAAAAATACTTCAAAGCAAGCTTGAAGGAAATGGATAGAATTAAAGGTAATTTTGTTAGATAATGAGCTATAAAATCAACAACGCCGCGCGTTCTACAGTAACCCGCGATACTCGCAAACTAGACCAGAAAGTGGACGGCAACTTGTTTGAAGCCATCGTAGTGCTATCAAAAAGGGCTAATCAGATTTCTAAAGAAATGCGTGAAGAGTTGCACAAAAAACTCGAAGAATTCGCAAGTACTCAGGATAATCTTGAAGAGATTTTTGAAAATCGTGAGCAAATTGAGATTTCTAAGTACTACGAGCGCCTTCCAAAACCGGGTTCTATTGCGATTCAGGAATTGATCGAAAATAAGATTTACTGGCGCGATCCTGCTATTGAAAACAGAGGTTCAATAGATCAGGAAGCTGAATAATATTCGAACCGACTACCCGTTATAAATACTTGGAGAGATGGTTAATGCCATCTCTTCGCGTTTCAAAATGAATCATTCAGCCCTCTTCGGAAAGCGTGTTCTGCTTGGAGTTACAGGTAGTATTGCCGCGTATAAATCGGCCATACTCATTCGTGATCTCAAAAAACTTGGCCTTGAGGTTCGGGTAATTATGAGCCCGGGCGCAAAGGAATTTATTACTCCCCTTACCCTAGCTACCCTAAGTGAACACCAAGTTTACAGCGATTTTACAGAAAATATAGAAGAAGGCACATGGAGCAATCATGTGGAACTGGGCCTCTGGGCTGACATTTTCCTGATAGCCCCGCTTACAGCCAATACGTTAAGTGATTTAGCCCATGGCAAAGGAGATAATCTGCTATTAGCTACCTACCTCAGCGCTCGTTGTCCGATTGCATTGGCGCCTGCTATGGATCTCGACATGTTTGCGCACCCCTCTACAACTGCGAATCTTGAATCCCTTCGCTCTCGAGGACACCTTATAATAGGTCCTGAAAGCGGGGAATTAGCCAGTGGCTTGATTGGCAAAGGCCGAATGACCGAACCTTCAGATATTATTGAAGCTATTGCGCAATTCTTCCTAAAAAGCCTTCCGCTATTGGGCAAAAAAATGCTCATAACGGCAGGGCCAACTTTCGAAGCAATTGATCCTGTGCGATTTATAGGAAATCGTTCAAGCGGAAAAATGGGCGTGGCAATAGCTGAAGAGTTGGCATCGAGAGGAGCTCAAGTAGAACTGATCTGTGGACCAGGTAGTATAAAATCTATGCATCCATTCATCAGCCGCACAAATGTGGAATCTGCAATGGAGATGTATGATGCTTGCTTTAAGCGTTTAAATGACGTTCAGGTAGTGGTGATGACGGCTGCCGTAGCTGATTATCGGCCAGCAAATCCATCCGAAACCAAGATCAAGAAAAAGGATGAAAACCTGAGTTTGGAATTAGTGAAAAATCCAGACATTTTGGCCGAAATGGGCCAACAGAAAAGGCCTGGACAAATTTTGGTTGGCTTTGCGCTCGAAACGGATAAAGCGGAAGAAAACGCCGTTTTAAAACTGGAAAAAAAGAACTTGGACATGATTGTGCTGAACTCCCTTCAAAATGAGGGTGCAGGATTTGGTCATGATACCAATCAAATAAAACTGATCTACTCCAAGGAGAAAATCATTAGCTTTGAACTTAAGTCTAAACAAGAAGTGGCTAAGGATATAGCAAATGCCATAACATCTTTGCTAAACGTATGAGATACATTGTTTTATCTTTGATTGCACTATTCAGCTCCAGCTTGGCACATGCCCAAGAGTTGAGTTGTCAGGTAAGTATTCTTACTCCCCAAATTCAGGGAACCCAGAAACGCGTTTACGAATCGTTGGAGACATCCATCGCTGATTTTCTCAACTCGCGAAAATGGACCGAAGATGATTTCGAAATAGAGGAGCGCATTGAGGTTACCATTCAAATAACCATCAATGATCAGGTATCGCTCACACAATTTGGGGGCACCATTCAGATTCAAAGCAGTCGCCCTGTGTATAACAGCGACTACAAAACCCCAGTATTCTTCATTAATGATTCTGATTTTGATATCACCTTTCTTGAAAACAGCTTAATTCAGTTTTCATTAGATAAGCACCGTGATAATCTTTCATCAGTGCTGGCATTTTATGCCTACATGATCATTGGAATGGATTACGATTCTTATGAACTGAATGGAGGAACTGATTATTATTTAAAGGCTCAGCAAGTAGTTGCTAATGCTCAAATGGCCGGAGAAAGTGGATGGAGATCTAACGAAGGGCAAAAGAACCGCTATTGGATTGTGGAAAATATTCTGAGTCAAAGCTTTGCCCCTCTTCGCAAATGTATTTATAACTATCACCGTCATGGTTTTGATGTATTGTACACCGACATCGAAACTGCACGTCAAACTATTGGAGATGCTATATTGGAGTTGCGCAGAGTGCATCAAATAAGACCCTCTTCTTACAATCTACAGATCTTTTTCTACCCTAAAGTAGACGAGATTGTCAATTTGCTACAACCGTCACCAGAGCAGGAAAAAATCAGGATTTATGATGTTCTGAAATTGGTAGATCCTGGTAATATTCAGGATTACGAACGAATTATGAAGAAATAAATCTTCACAACATGATCAGCCAGCTTAGCATACTGAATTATGCTCTGATCGAAAATGTTGAGATCAGACTAAAGCCCGGTTTAACTGTACTCACAGGCGAAACCGGTTCAGGTAAATCAATATTGTTAGGTGCTTTGGGGATGTTGCAAGGGCAACGTGCTGATCTTTCAGCCTTGCGTGACCCTTCAAAAAAATGCATCATTGAAGCTGTATTTCTTAGCAACAATCAGGAAATCAATGACTTACTTAAAAAGCATGATCTCGATCCTGATGATGAAATAACCCTCAGAAGAGAAATTGCAACCAAAGGAAAATCAAGGGCATTTATTAATGATACACCAGTAACCCTAGAGGTATTAGGTGAAATAGGAAGGACCCTTGTAGATATCCATTCTCAGCATGAATCCTTGATGATTGCTTCGAGGGAATTTCTTTTTCCACTGCTGGATCAAGCTGCAAATCAAAAAGATAAAGCATTAAAATTCAGACAGCGCTTTCAAATTTTAAAGCAAAATGAGAAAGATTTGCTTGAATTGGAAGAGGCAGAAGCAAAAGCGAGGATGGATGAAGATTACTTCCGTTTTCAATTGAACGAATTACATGGATTTGATTTTGAAAAAATAGATCTCAAATTATTAGAAGCAGAGCTTGAAACCCTTGGTAATGCAGAAGAAATAAAAAAACAACTCGGAGTTTCTTGGGCAATTATTGAAGGTGATGAGGGGGGATTAAATGACCAGCTTGCACAGGCTATGGCGGCCTTAAGCAAAGTGAGTCGATACAATTCATCCATTCAGGAAATAGCGTCAAGGCTGGAAACGCTGAGTGCAGAGTTAAAAGATGTTGCCAGAGATATAGAGCGAACAGAACAAGGGGTAAATTTTGATCAGGAAAGGATCAGAGAATTAGAATCCATTACGGGAAAACTCTTCGAACTTCAGCAAAAACATCGTTTACCCGAATTATCAGGACTCATCTTATTGAAGGCCGAATTGGAAGAAAAACTCGGGAATTTGGGCAGTCTTGAATCCAGGATTACTGAATTGCGAAGTGCAATTATTTCTGAGAGGACAGCTCTCAAAAAATGGAGCAAAGAATTGCACAAAGGTCGTTCTGAATCATCAGAGCGCATTGCTAAAGATGTAAGTGCAATGCTTTTAGAAATGCAAATGCCTTTTGCGGCAATTTCGATTGATTTAAAAGAGTTAGAGGTATTTAATGATTATGGTTCTGAGCAAGCTACTTTGATGTTTAGGCCAAATAAAGGATCGGAATTCAGGCCTATTCAAAAGATTGCTTCTGGAGGAGAATTAAGCCGAATTATGTTGGCTTTAAAATCGGCTTTGAGTTCCTATAAGGAGCTTCCAACACTCATTCTGGACGAAATTGACTCAGGTGTATCTGGAGAAATAGCGGCTAAAATGGGAGGATTGATGAAGAAAATGTCGGGTCAAAGTCAGATTCTCGCCATTACCCATTTACCTCAAATTGCGGGAATTGCGAGTTATCATTTCAAAGTGTACAAAGAGAGCGCAGAGCATGTAACTACAACGCATGTGAAACAATTAAAAAAAGAAGAACGCGTTCAGGAAATTGCAGGATTGCTAAGCGGAACGAGCACTTCGGAAGCGGCTGTTAAACACGCCAGGGTCTTGTTAGATGGGTAATTTTGCCTTTTGCTTGAAACAGAAATCACTTTTTCTGATGAGCGCAAAAAGCAGGAAGAGCGAATTTGGATGAAAAGCTTAGGAGACGCCTTACTCTATGTACCAATTATGAAATCGAACATTCGATCCAAGATTAAAAATTCAATATTGATCATTTAAACTGCATAGTTAATGCGGTTAAGATGCTGATAATTTTAGGAGGTACTCAGTTTCAAGTTTCACAAGAAAAATTAACTTTGAGGCAATTATTTAGGGCTACTATCCGACCAAAGCGGAAATTGTGCACAGCACTTAAGTCAGACTGAACAAAATCGAGAACAACAAACGCAAATGACGGCAGCTATAATAATTACATTCTGTGTTTTAATGTTGATCGCTTACGTTTTTGACCTCACATCATCAAAAACTAAAATTCCATCTGTTATACTTCTTTTGCTGTTGGGCTGGGCATCTCGCGAGCTTACAGTATGGTTTGATATTAAACTTCCCAATTTTACAGGAGCCCTCCCGATTTTAGGCACGATAGGATTGATCCTGATTGTTCTCGAAGGTGCTTTGGAACTCGAATTGAATAAATCCAAAATAAAGATTATCAAAAAATCTTTTTATGGAGGTCTCATTCCATTAGTTGTTTTATCAGTAATCCTTGCCTTTTTGTTTAATCATTATGGCAACTTCGGCCTGAAAAATAGTTTTATAAACGCCATTCCATTTTGCGTTATAAGCAGTGCTATTGCTATTCCAAGCGTGCGGCATCTTGCTTCTCAAAACAGAGAATTCGTAACTTATGAAAGCAGCCTATCCGACATTTTAGGCGTTTTATTCTTCAACTTTCTAACGTTTAATGCCATCATTGACTTTCAATCAATTGGCCAATTCATTTTGCAAATTATAATCATTATTGTAATTTCATTCATAGCCACAATTGGTCTTTCCTATTTGCTTAATAAAATTGAACATCACATTAAATTCATTCCAATCATTCTGATGGTGATCTTGATTTATGAAATTTCTAAAATTTATCAATTACCGGCGCTGATTTTCATTTTATTATTTGGATTGTTCATCGGTAATTTAAAAGAACTCAAGAAATTCAAGTGGACTGAAAAATTTGAGACCAGTGAACTGCAAAAGGAAGTTCACAAATTTAAAGAGCTTACTACTGAAGCTGCATTCTTAATAAGGGTTTTGTTTTTTATTCTCTTTGGATATTTAATCGAAACCTCCGAAGTAATGAACGTTGAAACTTTTGAATGGGCTTTAATCATAGTCTTTGCCATTTTTACATTACGGGCTATTCAACTCAAAATTTCTAGGCTACCATTACTACCCCTGCTATTCGTAGCTCCAAGAGGACTTATAACCATTCTACTCTTTTTGTCTATTGATGCAACACAAGCAATTTCTTTGGTAAACAAGTCTTTGGTTATACAAGTGGTGCTTCTAACTGCGGTATTTATGATGATTGGATTATTATCAACCAAAACTCAAAAACAGCAATTACCAGACAATTCAGCGACCGAAAATTTGTAATCGGGATTTTAAGATTCTGTGTAATTCGGGAAAATTGCTTAAAGTCTATATCGTCCCAGCAGTCCCATAGCGGCTTTAAAAAATTAAATGCAACGGTTAAAAAACGATCGCAGAGAAGAAAATCTAAGAAACATGCTCGAGTTATGCCAAATCTACCTATAATATAGTCCAAAACATTTTATATGAAAGATTGGTAACTGCCGTTAGAGTAGCTGTTATAGACCAATGAAGTAATACGGAATTGGACTATTACAGATACCTATACGGTATTACTCAGTATCCCCTGAGCCCGAAAAGTCGCATAATTTAGGACTTCATAAACCCAAAAAATCAAAAGGTAATATCCACGCCTATTGATGGCATAAATGGCAGTTGATCAACACGCTCGCTGGTGATACGATCAATGTAAAACACATTAGCCCGGTTGTAAATATTAGTGATACCGGCATTGACTTCCATTCTCACCTTGTTACTTAATTTCATAATGCGTTTGGCATTGAAGTCTAAACGATGATAATATGGTAAGCGCCCTTTGTTTAGATCGGCAAAAAGAATTCCCAGTTCATTTGAATTAGAAACTATATAATCTGTACCAATGCCATCAGTAATATCAGTTGGCTGATAATAGCCCTGAGTTTGCGTAAAAGGCAAACCTGAACCCAGATTCCAGCGTGCACTTACTTCCCATTGTTCCTTTTCACCAAAAACATACGAAGACACAAAATTCATATTATGCCGGCGGTCGAATACAGGGGAATAAGAGTTAAAGCCATCCCAACGATCAACCTTTTGCAAAGAATAAACCAACCATACATTCAAGTTGCGGTGCTCGTATTTGGCAACCATATCTACACCGTAAGATTTTCCAGTTTCAACGATAAAATCGTTTTTAAGGGCATCCGGACGATCAGCGTTAGCATCATTGTCAGGGAAAATCTTATTTCTATTGGTATTGGTAAGTTGGGCGAAATTGATGTAATAGGTTTCTAAATTGATTGTGATGTGTTCAGTTAAGTCGTACTCAACTCCCGCTATCAAATGATTGGCGCGCTGAAGCGAGTTTTTCACTTCTTTCACTTCACCTCCTTCAGTTACAAACTCATCTTGCAAATCTTCAGGACCGGCGAGGAATCCATAGAACAAGTTCACCACATCACGATCTGAATTGGCACTGATCAAATTTTGAGAATAGAGTCCGGCGGCCAATTTAAAACGAAGCAATTCACTTGCATTGTACTTCAGTCCTAAGCGTGGTTCAGGCGACATTGTTGACAAAGAAGAATAATACTGAAGGCGAATACTAGGCTCAATCAAAAATTTACCTACTGTTGCTTTGTAAATGAAATAACCCGCAAATTCAGTAGTGTTCTCACTTTGATTAATTTTTACTCCAAGCGGATTAAACGTCTCGAAATTTGTTCCGAAGCTCAGCACTTCTAAACCGTAACGCACATCGTTTTCTCCAAGTACATATTTGAAATCCAATCCGAAATTAAATCCATCGATACTACTGAATCGATCAGGAACATTTTCTTCACGAAGAGTAATATTATAGGAGCTTGTAGCGAAATTACCACTCATTAAAACAGTAGATCCGGAAGGAATCACAAGGAAATTACCACCTGCACCTCGATTGGTCCAATTGAGGTCTGAAATGGCCTGATACTTCACCTGATCCGTAAAGTTGAATCCAAAAAGATTGAATTTGCTGCCACGACTGCCACCAAAGGAAATTTTACCATACATATCGGTAAAATTGAAAGGTAATCCATCCTCATCAATATAGGTATATAAAAGCTTCGAACTCTCTTCTAAAAATGAGTGTTTTAGAGATAGCACGTAAGAAATACCGCCGCCAGATTCACTTAGTTTTTTAAGCGGCCCTTCAAGCAAAACCCGAGCCCCAAAAGGACTGAAACCCACTCTTCCAGTCAGTTTTTTCTTGTTACCATCACGAGTTGAAATATCCATAATAGAAGACGTACGTCCGCCAAAACGAGCATTGAATCCCCCAGTGTAAACGTCGGCATTTGCAATGATATCAGTATCGAAAACCGAAAACAAGCCAATAGAATGGAAGGCATTATACACCACCATTCCATCGAGCAATACTTTATTTTGGATAGGCGCTCCACCCCGAATGTAGAGCTGTCCACCTTGGTCGCCCGTGAAAGTTACCCCCGGTAAAACCTGCAAATATTGAGCAATGTCAGGAATTCCGCCAATAGTAGGTAATTTCTTAATTTCTTTAGGTGAAATTGATTCAACAGAAATGCGAACTTGAGTTTTGCTTTCTTGTTTTTCGGCACTTACTTCGGCATTACCCAGTTGAATCACACTTCGCTCCACCATGAAATTCTTAGTTACAATTTTACCCGGATTAAGCGTAATTGACTCTTTAAATTCCTTGTATTCGATGGATGAAATCGAAATGGTATAAGTTCCGGGAGCTATTTTGGTTAAAGAATAATATCCATTGGCATCAGTTGTGACGCCATAATTGGTTCCGGTAAAAATGACATTGGCAAAAATAACAGGCTCGCCACTGTCTTTGTCATATATAAATCCACGCATTGAGGCATCTTGGGCGGATACAGTAAATAAACTCAAAGCCAGAAAAACCATTCCGGTTAACCTAAAAATTCCTTGCATGCTTTCCAATTTGGACGAATAGGTGCAAAAATAGCAATATATAAGGCTTGGATTGCGATACAATTCATTCAAAATCAAGGAATCCTAGCCATCGCCAAAAGCTCAGGAATCGAGTTTCATTTTACGAATGCGGTCTTCAAGCTGCTCATTGCTCATTTTTTCTCTCAATCGATCTACCATAATGGGGAATGCGAATGGACTTGGTTTTTCGAGATTAACTAATGTAAACTTTTGATTATTAATACGTTCCAAGGCATCTCGCAATCTTGACATTTCCAACTGAAAATTCAAAACCTCGTCATAGGCTTGTCTCAATAACAAATTATGCGAATCGTAGTCGCTCATTACCTCAAAAAGCAAATGCGAACTACTTTGCAAATGCCTCTCTCTGATAGCTTTACCTGGATATCCTTTAAAAATTAATCCTGAAATGGAAGCAATATCTTTGAACTTGCGTTTGGCCATTTCCGTTGAATTGATGCTGCTTTGAACATCTTTTTCGAGATTTTTCAGGCTGTATAGATCTTTGGACTTCAAATCAGATTCCGGAACCTCTTTATCTGTGAGCAATTCGAAACCATAATCATTAAAAGCCAATGAGAAACTATATGGTTGATAACGTGCTAATCTCCAAGCAATTAGCGAAGCTAAGCCTTCATGCACTAATCGTCCTTCAAAGGGATAAAAAAACAAATGGAAGCCATCCCGACTTTGAAGTCGCTCAACTAAAAACTCCTTCAGATTGGGCACTCTCGAAACTTCTTGCTGAACACGTATCAACGGCATCAACTTGAGTGTTTCGGGTTCTAAGCAAATTCCTTCAGCCATTGCCGCCATTTTTAATCGCAGCATCTCAGACATTTGTGAAGAAAGGGGCATTCTTCCCCCCTGCCAAGATGGAACGATTCCTTTATCACTATTGGATTTTTTAACAAAAACTTCTAGTCCTTTAATTCTGAGCAATTCTAGGCTTCTGCCAGCAAACCAAAACACATCGCCCGACTTTAATCGCGAAATAAACCATTCCTCAACCGAGCCAATATGTGAGCCTGAATTAAATTTAATAGTCATCATCACATCGCTCACAATAGTACCAATGCTCAATCGGTGTTTTGTGGCTATTTTTCTGCTACTCACAAAATAGTGTTCTCCTTCCCTATCAAGTCGGTGAAACTCTTCATAAGCCTCCAATGATGAGCCTCCACTGCACAAAAAGGCTAAAATTTGCTGCCATTCTTCAAGGTCAATGGAATGAAAACAATAGGTTGATGATACTTCTTTGAAAATTGTTTTTCCATCAAAGCCATCAGACACCCCCAAGGTCATTAAATACTGCACCAGCACATCAAAAGCTCGAATATAGGGCTGTCGATCTTCCAGATTTTTCTCTTTGATAGCTTCACGCAAAGCGGCAGCTTCAGCTAATTCTAGGCTATGCGTGGGCACGAAAAATATTTTACTGGCAGCTCCGGGCTGATGTCCGCTCCTGCCGGCTCTTTGCATAAATCGAGCAACGCCTTTTGGCCCACCGATTTGGATCACCGTTTCTACTGGTCTGAAATCCACACCGAGATCCAGACTGGAAGTGCAAACCACGGCTTTAAGCGAGCCCGCATGTAGGGCATCCTCCACCCAAAAGCGCAAATCACGGCTGATGGAACCATGGTGCATCGCCATTTGTCCTGCTAGTTCAGGAGCTGCTTCCAATAATCGTTGGTACCATATTTCAGACTGGGATCGAGTATTTGTAAATATGAGAGTGGTTTTACTGGCTTTAATTACTGGAATAACTTTATCGAGCAGACGAATACCCAGATGTCCTGCCCAAGGATAATTCTCGATAAGATCCGGCATAATGGTTTCGATGGTAATTTCCTTTTGGATTTTTGACTTCACCATCACTCCTGCCTTAGCTCGCTCAGGGCCAAGGAGTACTTCCATGGCTTCATTCATATTGCCAATGGTTGCAGAAATGCCCCAGGTTTTGAGATGTGGTGACAGCGTTCGCAATCTGCTGAGCGCTAATTCAACCTGCACCCCTCTTTTAGAACCCATCAATTCATGCCATTCATCAGCGACGAAGGCAGTTAAATTTTTAAAAAACGCAGCATATCCTTTTCTGGCTAGCAAAAGATGTAAACTCTCCGGAGTAGTAATAAGGATATCAGGAAGATTCTTGACTTGCTTTTCTCGCTCTTTTATTTCAGTATCACCCGTTCTGATGCCAACTTCCCAATCCAAGCCAATTCCTTCCAGCATTTTAGTTGCAGATTGCTGAATTTCTTTTGCCAGTGCTCTAATTGGGGTTATCCATATCATTTTGAGACCTTTAGGGCTGGGTCTATCAGCATGCAGAGCCTCTAAAATAATGGCACCAATGAGCGAGTATGTTTTTCCACTGCCGGTAGGAGCATTTACGATTCCTTCCTTATGATCGAGAAATTCGAGCCAAGCTTGCATTTGAAAATCGAAAGGTTTCCATGAAGCTTTTTCAAACCACTGTAACAAAGGTGTACCGCCACTTTGCGAGATTTTGTCTCTTAAATCCACTTGAATTTTAATGATTCTTATGAGCTTATTTTTGGATAAGCGCAATTAAGCGATTAAATTTAGGCATTGATTTTGTATCTCTGCAACGAAAATTATGGTCATGAAGAATCTCATACTCGCCTCTGTGCTTGCTTTATTTGCATTTAACGTATCATCTCAGGATGCTGAATACGATAAAATACTTGCTTTAATTGTTGATGAGCAGTATGAAAAGGCTTTGTATAAAGCGGAGCCGTTTACTTTAAAGGACGATTCTAAAAAAGATGCTCTTCCTTATTTGTATATAGCGATATCCTATTTCGAAATGTCGAATCGCGGTGAGTATGAGGAAAAATATCCTAAAGCATTCAAAGAATCCCTGAAATATGCTTCGAAGCATCGCAAAAAAGATGTAGAAAACGAATTTTACTCGGAGTTTTCTGACTTCTTTAGTGAATTGAGAGAACGAGCTATGGCTGAAGCTGAAGCTTTAAACGATCAAGACAAGTTTACTACTTCCAAAGGTTACTATCAGTATTTAGTAAGTATTGATGGGAAGGATCCAGGAGCGAGCATTATGCTTGGTTATGTGTTCTTAAAACTCAAATCCAAGAAAGAAGCTGATCTCAATTTCAATAGTGCGAAGAAATTAATTGAGGAAAATGGCACAGAAGGCTTAGCTCCGGAACAGTTGCGACTACTCAAGAATAGTGTAATTACGCTATCTCAATACATGAATGATCAAAGCATGGGATCTGAAGCTCGCTCTTGGCTTGATTTGGTAAAACCATTTTTTGAAGAAGAGAAAGACTTTCAGGTAGTTTATAGAGAAATTGCCGGATAAATCAGCGCCAAATAGAAGGTTTGAAAAGGCGGAGTAAAACTTCAACCCACAATCCTGCTTTACGCACACGATAATACGGGGTCATTTCGGCTCCGAAACTTCTAAAGAACTGCTCAATTCCGGGTTGCATTGATCCTTCAAGATCAAGCACATGAAAACCCTGATTGCGCAGTTTTTTTATTGCCGACCAGATAAGAAGTCCCGGCCCACCGCTTTGTCCGGATGTACCTCCAAAAAGATAATGTGCTTCTTTGTCTTGCCCAACAAACCATGCGGCAGCCTGAACATCTGTACCTTCCAGGGCGATAAGTCCAAATCCTAGCGCTTCTGCATGTGAGCCAAAAATAATGCGCTTCATAGCTTCCAAGTCAGGATGCAATCCATTGCGCAAAAGGGTTTTACTAATTAAATCAAATGCCTGTTCAGGTGAGGCATCAAGCACCTTGTAAATCGAATCTTCTTTACGGATACTGTTTCGCAAACGAGCAGCAAACGATGCATTTATTTGACTTTCCTCCTGAAGTAAATTGATGCGATATGTATAAGCAGGACGAACTTGAAATCCGCTCCAGATCAAAGGTTGTGTATCAATGATTGCAGGCGGAAGAGGCACATCGATGAATGCACTTTTATCTCTGCGCAAAAAATCAGCAAATGCACTGAGGACTTCTTTTCTAAAAGATAAAATCTCTGCTGGATTTTTTTGTCGCTCGTCCATAATCAGAGCACAATGCGGAGAAAATGGCAAAGGATGAGTAAGCGAAATAAACTTCAATTTTGCATGATGTAATACACAAGCAGCCGCTAATGAATTATCCGCTCTAAAGAATCCAATTCGGATAGCATCATCAAACAAATTGATCCAAAAAACAGAAGAAAACAGGTCTCCCTTGCTTTGAGCTAGCGCATCAAAGGACTGCAAATCCGAATCAGTGCTTATTATTCTGCCTTGTAATGACATTCGCTTTAAAAGAAAATTATGCCGAAAGGTAAGAATAAGCTATTGAGGCCGGATGCATTGTCTATTTTTGAATGATTTTGATCAAATGGAAAAAGTAGCCTCGTTTTTCAGTTTTGAGGAAAACGCACATACCGAAAGGGTGAAAACCTCCCAATTTAGCCTTTGGCCTTTTTTGAGAATTTACCTGGCATCGCAACTCACTTTCGGTTATGACCGCAGGGTGCAAGCGAATACCTCTCATTTCAAAAAATTAGTTAAGTATTTTTTCAGAGGTTTCAATTGCTGGTTTAAACGTTTCGACATCATTGTGCTCAGTTCCTCAGATCAAAGAAAATTGATTAATGGGAAATATACTGATCGCATAGATCTATTGAATTACGATCAGAATAAAATTCTATTTCTTGAACTCCCCTCTCCCGATCATTACAATGCTGGAAGTACAGCTTCTAAAAATTTGATTTCCCGGTTAAACTTATTTGCGATTGAAATTATTATTGCGAAATTATTTTCAGCGAAGAAATTGCAGGGAAAAGAGATTATTGCAGATGCTGAGAAATTAGGTGCCCATATAGATGCCGATGGATTAAGTAAAAGATTTCATGCCCAACATCGCGTATTTTCTTGGCTGCTTTCTAGATGGAAGCCCCGATTATTAATAGTTGTGAACTCTTACACTAACATGCCATATGTGAAAGCAGCTAAGGATAAAGGGATAGGAGTTGTTGAGATGCAGCATGGTGTTATTGGCGAAAAACACTATGCCTATCAAATTAGATTTAAACCAGATCGCAGTTATTATCCTGACTATTTGCTGAGTTTTGGAAAATCTGAACAAGTCATTTTTGGAGGGAAAAATAATTTTATTGCAGCGGAAAAAGTAATACCAGTTGGATCTTTTTATATTGATTATATCAGTAAACATTTAAAGCTTTATCCTGAGATAGAGCATTTTGGGAAATTCAGACTTAGGGTTTGCATTTCAGGTCAAATTGCTTTTGAAGCTAAAATGCTTTCATTTTTAACAGCGCTCGCAGCACTTTGTCCGGATGTAATGTTTGCATACGTTCCCAGAAACATAAATGAGGAATTAGAACAATTTTCATGGCCAAGAAATACAGTTCTAATAAGAGGCATGAATGTTTATGAATGTATTAGTGTGTGCGACATACACAGCACAATCAATTCAACTTGCGCAATAGAATCACTCAGTTTGGGAACTCCTAATATTTTGATGAATATTGAGAACAGGTCCAAAGAATATTTTGGGGAAAGTTTGGGGAAACAAGCCTTTACCGCTTTTGCCGACAATCCAAAAGAATTTGCGAATATTTTGCGGAATTGTGCTACTCCGCCTCGTGCTGAAGTGAGAGCAGTTAATGAGAATTTCATAGTAAATAATTTTGAATCACGGTTAAATGAAGCTATAAACAGCATTCTCGGAAAGCATGATTGAACGCGGGAAATCATCATTAGTGTTTGGCATCTTTGCATATTCGGCAACTAATTTGCTCAATGCGGCCATTCCATTTTTGCTTTTGCCAATTTTGACTAATGTGCTCGATCCGGCAGCATACGGAATTCTTGCCATTTTTCAAGTGATGGTCAATTTTCTATTACCCTTCGCTGCATTCAATTCAGAGAGTGCCTTAACGAGATTCTATTTCGATAAGGATCTACAGGGCTTTGATCGAATGTTGGGCAGTAGTTTGCGTTTGTTAGTAGGCAGCGCAGTTTTGTTGGCTTTGATTATCCTTCCCTTCGGTTCATTTATAGAAAAATGGACCGGTTTTCCGGCAGCTTGGCTTTGGAGTGTAATTGCATTTGTAATCAGCAGAAAGCTAATAGAAATAGTGCTGAGCATGTACCGTGTTGAAAACCGCCCATTGCCTTTTGCGATAATTAGAATCCTCAGCACTTTAGCTGACATTTTACTTAGTATTTTCTTGGTGATAAATCTTGAAATGTACTGGGAAGGTCGAGTTCTAGGGCAGATTTGGGCCTCGGCAGCATTTGGTATTTTAGCATTTATTCTGATTAAATGGAGGTTCAAAGCCAATTTTTCCAAGTCAAAAACACATCGGAATTTATTACTCGAATTTGGAATTCCTTTATTACCTCATGCTATAGGAGCCGCTTTAATTACATATTCAGACCGTGTATTTATTTCCAACATGTGTGGATTGGAAGCCACCGGAATTTACACCGTTGCTTATCAAATTGGAATGTTGATTTTCCTTTTTCAAAACAGTTTCAATCAAGCTTGGGCTCCATGGTTCTTTGAGCAGTTGAATATTGGGACTGGAGAAATAAAATCGAGAATTGTTCGAATAACCTGGCTTTATTCCCTGCTACTCTTGGCGGGGACAGTCGTATTTGCTTTGCTCAGTCCATGGCTGCTTGAACGGTTCATAGACCAACAATATCACGATGCCGCTGGCTTTGTTTTTTGGATAGCATTGGGCTTTGCGTTTAATGGTATTTATAAAATGTTTGTGAACTTCCTGTTTTATCTCAAAGAAACGAAGATTATTGGCATTGCTACTTTTAGCACAGCTATTCTGAATTTGATTTTGAATTACTTTTTCATACTTGAATTTGGACCTGTTGGGGCAGCTTATTCTACTGCTTTATGTTTTCTGATTCAGCTTATTTGGATCGCTATTTTAGCGATGAAAAAATATCCGATGCCTTGGTTTGCCATATTCCAAAAAAGATGACTGGGTTAGCGCTATATCTTTCCACTTGTTTTGGCTTGCCGCATTACATGATGCTGCTCAGCCTTATACCTGCCGTATATTTCAGAAAAGAAGAAATTGCACACTATATTATTCAAATTAAATCAGGTCAAATAATATTCAGTCGAGCCATTTGGATTATTACCGGAATTGCTCTGTTCACATTTTCAAATGCCCTGTTTCATGGTCACTTCTCCTCTCTTAGTTACCCCATCCTTTTGCTCTTAACAGCTTTTATTGCCGGGGCCTTCCGACCTGAAGATCTCAGAATAATTTCGTGGATGGCAGCTATTGAAGCGATAGTTTGTATTGTAGAAATCAGTTTGAAAATACCGAGTATTTTTCCTTGGATCGAAACCAAAACGGCTGCCATAGATTCAGGATTGTTATACCAAAATCGGGTTTACGGACTGAGTGATGAATCGAGCAATGCTGCTCAAAAAATGATGTTTGGGTTATTTGCCTTGAGCATTGCTCCATTTCAAATAAAGAAAATTGCTTCATTGATTCCAGGAGTACTGATTTTAATGGGCATTCTAATCACTTTTAATCGAACTGTAATGTTAGTTTCGGTATTGTATTTGGTATTGAATTTTATATCACTTGCCACTGTAAGACCCATTAATAGAGAGCAAGTTAAAATGCTGTTGTATATAATAATCGGAGCATTTGGTTTAGTACTTGCTTTAGTTTTAAAAGGAGGTTCAGAAGTTATGGCACAGTTTACCCGTGGCACTGGCATTTTAGATATGGCCGGCAGATCTGATATTTGGACTTATTGTTTAGACTTTATAGTTAGTCATCCGATTTTGGGTAATGGTTCCGAAAAATGGTATTTTGGTGCTTATCATGCCCATAACAGCTATTTACAGATTGCTGCAAGTCATGGAATAATTGTACTTTTTGGCTTTATTGTAGTAGTATTTTGGGGAATCAATCGGAACAATATAATCAGAGTTATTTGCATACTGCTCTATTCAGTATTTCAATATGGCTTTGGATGGGGGATTTCATTGCTTGACATATTTTTCTTGGCGATGCTTACCAAGAAAGATTTATTTCGAAACCTCAGGACTGGAATCGAGCCAAGCTTTGTGAAAAATTGAAATAAAAATCCCGATGAACAGCGCAATTGCTGTTCCAAATATTAATATATTATATTTTACTAAAATAGGTTTATTACTGATAGTAAAAGGAAGCACTTCTTTTAAAGATCTTGATACTGCATCTTGCCTAATTTCATCAACTATCAATTTATTAGGCTTATTAAGATGCAAGGTGATATCAATTGCTCGAGTGCCATCATCGAGAATTAATTCATTAGCAAAAACGGCAATTATTTCTGAATTTTCATTTTCAGACAATCGATCACCCAAAGTTCTGAAATAAATAAAATCGGCTTTGAGATCAGCATCATCAGCGATGAATACGCCACGGGCTGCATATTTTTCTTCAAATCCAGAGCTCATAAACCACGACAAACCTAATCCGATAATAGTTATTACCGCAATGAATAATGCGTAATTACGGCAATGACCCATTGCAATACGCAGCAATTCTATAAATCCTATTTGCTCTGATTGCGCCATGGGTTTTCTCCGGCAGCGTATATACGTTCAATAATATCTACCACCTTAAGCCCTTCGAGCGCATTGGTTGTAATTTGTCCTTTTCCTTTTAGCGTGTTCACCACATTTTCGATAATAAAATGGTGGTTGGCAGCAGAGCCTTTGTAAGAGCCGTAATCATTGGCTGGACTGGCTTCTGGGAGTTCCGGCAGAACATAATCTTGAATATGACAATACTCTACTTCATTCATGTATTGTCCGCCAATTTTAATCGTTCCTTTTTCTCCAATCACCGTCATACTGCTTTCATAATTAACATCGTCGATAGCCGTAGAAAAAGCAATAGATCCAATACCGCCATTTACAAAATCAAAACTCACAAAACCTGAATCTTCAAATTCGGTATTATGCGTATGCTTGAAGTTTCTAAAAGTGCTTCTGATATTGTCGATATCTCCGAAAAGCCAATACATGATATCAATAAAATGGGAGAATTGAGTAAAAAGCACTCCTCCATCCAAATCACGTTTCCCCTTCCATGCTGGTCCTTTGTAATACCTATCATCCCGATTCCAAAAACAGTTTACTTGCACCATATAGACCTCCGCCAAGAGTTTTCTTTCGATGATGTCTTTAATCCACATCGAAGGCGGGGAATACCTATTTTGCATCACGCAGAATACACGTTTGGATCGGTGTAAAGCTTCGTAAATGATTTTTTCACAATCGGATTTACTCAATGCCATCGGCTTTTCAATCACAACATGCATATCGGATGAGAGCGATTGGAGGGCATGTAAAGCGTGCAATCCATTTGGAGTACAAACGGAAACAATATCTAAGTTCTTTGCATTTGCTTTGAGCATTTCATCTACATCATTGTAGAATAATACTGAATCATCTAGCCCACATTCTTGGCGTGAACGTATGTCGCACATGGCTATTAATTCACAATCAGGATTGCGTATTACCATTTCGGCATGTCGCTTTCCAATATGGCCAGCACCGATAACACCGAATTTTATTTTTGTCATTAGATTGAAATTCTAGGCGAAAGTATGAATTAACAAGCTAATCACTCCAAAGCTTGCCTATTGAAGATCAGATATCCGAAGTTAAAAATGACACTCCATTGATCAATGCTCTGATCGAAATAGTTGGCGCTGATGCTAGCCGGACCGATAGGGGTATGAACAATTACAGAGCCAGAGCCCATAAAAAATTGGTCGGGAGTATGATCATAATAGGGTCTATTTTGCTCATCACTTAAGATTTTTCCGAAAGGTTGAAAAACGTAGGCTTCTGCTCTGAGATCGATATTTTTCTTGATCGACCAAACAGTAATTAATCCACCAGAAGCATAATTATGTGCTCTAAATTGAGGCATAAATAAGGTCTGACTTTCGGGGATAGGTTCAAATGCCGGCGCTCTCATTAAGCTCGCTATACGATTATTAAAAAATGGTTGATTACTCATAACACCATCGAGCAAAAAGCCAAATTTCACATTTCCAATTTTCTGAAAGTAATTGACGTATCGGAGTCGGAGAGTCACCCAATTATGCTCATTAACAACAGTGTCACGATCAGTAGAAGTAGAGCCCGGAATAGTTTGTTCACTCCCCTCAACAAATCGTGCGCTGATGTGGAGACTGGTTCCTTTATTTGCAAAAACTTTCCTATTAAGCGTATTTCGTTTGAATGCCAGGGAGAATGTTCCGGCTTTGAAAACAGTTTGATCGGCGGTATCAGTTGAATTGAATGTTTGATTAAGGTAATAATCATCAAATGCTCTCAACAATCGAATATCCGATTCAAAGCGGCTTTTATTACCGGCAGGAAAGCGAAGATTAACACCAGTAAACTGTTCATTTTTGATAATAAAAGAGGGTTTAACATCTTCAAAAAAAGTGGATTGGCTTCTAAAGTAATCCCATCGATTGTAAACGATATGCGGTTCGATAGAAAAAGGAGCGCCCGCCGCAAAATCAAATTTTGCCGCAAGAGCCAACGAGCCATAAAATTTTCCGAAATAAGAATTTGCGCTCAAAGTAGAAGAGAATCTTGAAAAGAGATTGTATCTCACCCCTACAAACCCTGTATTGATAGGCCTAGAGGAGAAATTTCCTCCAAATGAAATAGCCAAATCTTTTTCTTTTTCAACATCTAGAATTAGGGCATAATATCCAGTTTCAGGTTTGTATTTAGCCTGAGGATAAATATTTCGGATTTTATCATCATTATAAACTCTAAAATAATCTGATTTGAGCTTAGCAACGGACACTGGAGAATTATGTCCACCAAGAATATTACGCACATAATTCCCCTGCCCTTTTTCGAGTCCTTTCAATCTGATTTCGTCAAAAACCAATGGCGGGATTTTAGAGTTGAATTTTGCTCTTTTGGCAGTTCTTTCTTCCATGCTCATTTTGCGAGAAATAACAGGAAGAATGTGCTCCATGTGTGACATTGTTTCGGAATAACCGCTAGAAATCGCTTCAGAAACCCGATCGAAAGAAAAAGTACCAACCTTAGCAGGCGGCTCAATAATAAACATGTAATCGCAAATTGCCTCAAAATTGGTTTTGTAAACGATCATGCTTTTGAGCTGAGAAAAAAGATCATTTTTTATAGGCGAACTATCATTTTCAGAAACATTGCATCCAATAATAATATCTGGCATAAAAGCTTCGTACATCACATTGGAAGGGAAGTTATTGTACAATCCACCATCAAAAAGCAATTTACCATTCACTTCAATTGGAGTGAGATAAAATGGAAAGGTGGCTGATGCTCTAACTGCCATAGAAAGACTTCCATCTTTGAATAGAACTTGATTCTTTGATTCTATATCAGAAGCCACGCAGCGGAATGGCACAAAGAGACTATCAAAATTATAGGAAGCAGCTGCATCAGCGCCTGAAAATCCCTCCATAAAACTGAAATCCAATAATTGCGGATTGATAAGATTGGTGGGGATGGTATTAGCGATAAAAGAACCTTTAGCATATTTAAGTGTAACCAGAGAAGCATCGTTATCTCTTTCCTGAAAGTAGTAGTCATACTCTCCGTCTAAGTTTCCGATTGACATACGCTGAAAATCTTCTGATCGAACTAGAGAATCTATTTGGTGCACTGTGAATCCGGAAGCATACATGGCCCCGATGATGGCTCCCATAGAAGTGCCGGTGATATAATCAATTGGAATATCATTTTCTTCGAGCGCTATGAGAAAACCGACATGAGCCAAAGCAGAAGCGCCACCGCCACTGAGCACAATTCCTACGGATTGGGCTTTCAGCGGATTCGAACGAAAAATGACCGTCGCAAAAACAAGCAGCCAAATGCCAATAAAATATCTATGGAGATCTAAGCGCATTTAATAATTTGATGCAAAGTTCTTATTTCCAAGATAAGTAAAAGTTAAAACAAGGGAAAGTTTTGAAAAAAATGAATGCTAATATCGTTTGAAAGCTTGATGGAATCATATATAATAAAACGACAAATACTCTGTCAAGTTATAATCGCACTAAAGTATTTTGCTTAATTCGCTGAAGTATTTAGCGCTTTCAAGCAATGCAGAGCCATACCAGGAAAACAATCTTCCATCCACCTCCACCATTTTCAGATGTGGAAATTCCGATTGCAATTCTTCAAAATGGTTCTTTTTAAACGGAAATGGTTCTGAGGAAAACAGTAAAACTTGAGGATTGAGTCTTTTGAGCTCTGAAATTTCAATTATGGGGTAACGAGAGTGGGATGAAGTTAATACATTTTCAAATCGAGCTTTTTGCATCATGCTATTGATAAAAGTATCAGCCCCCGCTAGCATCCAAGGCGATTTCCAAATAAAATAGGCCGCTCTGAGCAAGGGTTTTGAATTTGGAATGGACTCAAATCCTTCATGAATAATTGAACAGAGCGCAATTGCTTCCTCAGACTTACTGCATAATTGTCCAATGCTTGCAATCATTTTGAAGGCATCATCCAAATTGCGTACATCACTGATCCAAACAGGAACATGATTTTGGAGAGCCTGAATTAATTCAATTGTATTTTCTTCTTTATTGGCTATCACCAAATCAGGCTTCAAATCGAGTATTCGGTTAGCATCCAAGGTTTTTGTTCCTCCAATAATCCTGGCATGTTTTCGCAATTCGGAAGGTTGTAAACAAAACCGAGTAATTCCAACGATCTGATCTTTTAAGCCCAAATACCATAACAACTCAGATTGTGATGGCACCAATGAAACAATGCGTTGAGGAATGCGAGGCACCGCCATTTGCCTACCTAACATATCTGTTACTTGCCGTTCAGCATTATCAAGAGCCATACTGCATAAGCATTTGACGTAAATCTTCTATGTTATTTGCTTCCGAAGCTAATTTATCTGTTCTCCATCTTTTTATCCTCGGAAAACGCAATGCGATACCACTTTTATGGCGTGGTGATTTGCTTATACCTTCGAATGCAATTTCAAAAACCAATTCTGGCACAACACTACGAACAGGGCCGAAACGCTCAATCGTATTGGCTTTAACAAAAGCATCCACTTTTTTGAATTCTTCATCGCTCAAACCTGAATAAGCTTTTGCAAAGGACACTAATTCCTTACCATTCCAAACGGCAAAAGTGTAATCAGTGTACAAGTTGGCTCTTCTTCCGTGCCCTTTCATAGCATAAATCATCACCGCATCAATACTAAGCGGGTCCACTTTCCATTTCCACCATTCACCACGCTTTCGTCCGGTGTGATAAACAGAATCATTTTTTTTCAGCATCAAGCCTTCCGACTGCATATTTCGGGATTGCAATCTCAAATTTTTGAGTTTGTCCCAGTCGCTAAAACTCAATAATGGCGAGAGAAGGAGATTTGGGTGATTTGCCTTTCGACAAATTTCATCCAGTATTTTTCTCCTTTCTATAAATGGCATCAGTCTTAGATCCATGCCTTCAAATTCCAATACATCATAAGCCAGCAGTTTTACAGGTGCTTCCAACACTATTTTGGTTGAAACTGATTTACGAGTTAATCGGGTTTGCAGTAATTGAAAAGGCAAAATATCGGTACCGTTGTGAGCTAGTAATTCGGCATCAATCACGGTTCCATGGGGCAAAACAGTTGAAAGTGCTTTCAATTCAGGAAATCGATCAGTAATGAGGTCTTCACCCCTACTCCAGATGAATATTTCATTGTTTCGAACAATTGTTTGACTTCTTATACCATCCCACTTCCATTCTGCCGACCAAATTTCAGGCGATCCTAACTCTTCAGGCAAAATATCGAGAGCATAAGCCAATGAAAAAGGATAAGGTTTAGAATTATCATTACCTGCATTATTGACGAGTAATGAGTCAAAATCAACTGAAGAAGGCTCCCAATCACCCATCAAGGCATGAGCAATTTCATTTTCAGGTTTAGAAAGTAATCTACTCAATGCTTTTACCACAATTTTCTCACTAACACCCACTCGAAATCCGCCAGTAATCAGTTTATTGAAAACGAAACGACCTGAGCTATCAAGGCCCGACCAAGCATCCGTAACGAAACGTTTTTTTTCAGCTTCATCTGCCTTTGCCAATGTTTTTAATCCTAACATCCAATCGCTTAAGCTGAGTTGATTTTGGCTCATTTCACCAGGAACCAAAATGGCGATTGTTTCAGCCAAATCTCCAACTGTGTGATAAGATTCTTCAAATAACCAGGCAGGGATTTTTGAAATTTCAGCCGCCCATTGTCGCAGAAGACTAGTGTTCACTGTTCTTTTAGGCTTTCGGCCACTGAGTAGAGCGATACACCATAACTTATCAGCCTCAGTTGCTTTTTTGAAATATTGAATTAATGCCAGTATTCTGTCATTGGTAGAAGTTGTAGCATCGAGAGCTTCAAAAAGAGCTACGAAATCTTTCATTTTGATTCCTCCTCCGCCCAACTTTTTGAATCTGATATGCCATCAGCCTCTCCTTCAAATTCTGTTTTAATTTCTTTGGCATCAATTCCTTGTTCCGTTAGCCAGGCTGCAAAAACAGAAGAATAGCCATGCGTTACGTAAACACATTCGGCTCCAGTGGCTTTAACGGCATAATTTAAACCATTCCAGTCAGCATGATCAGAAATTGCAAATCCCTTTTCGGCATTGCGTCTTCTCTTGGCTCCGCGCAAAGTCATCCAACCGGAAACATGCGCAACAGAGACATTTCCAAACTTCTTAAGCCAAATACTTTGATCAGCAGCAGGTGGGGCAAGAATAATGGCATTCTTGGCAAGTTCTTGTTTTCCGATCGTTCCGGCATAAATGTCAGTTGGAATTGCGATTCCGGATTCGCGCAATATTTGATTCGTGGAAAATACAGCACCATGACTGTAGACAGGACCGGGCCCATCTTTCAACATAGCCAATATTCGCTGTGCTTTCCCGAGTGAATAGGCCAAAATAACGGGTGTTTTTTCTTCAGAAATACAGTTTTGCCACCAAGCCAAAACAGCTTGTTGCTGAACCAGGTCAGACTTCCAGGAATAGACAGGCAATCCAAAAGTTGATTCGGTGATAAAAGTATGACAAGGAACCGGCTCGAATGCATTTGCGAAAGGATCTACTTGCGTTTTGTAATCGCCTGAAACCACCCAAACTTCACCTTTATATTCAAGGCGAACTTGTGCCGAACCTATAATATGTCCTGCAGGATGCAAAGTCAGTTTTACACCATTAATAAGCAATGTTTCCGAATACTCAAGTGTTTGAATGCTAATATCCTTACTTAATCTATGCCTAAGCATAGGAGCTGTTAGGGAATGGCAGAGATAATTAGCCATACCTGATCTGGCGTGATCGCTATGTGCATGAGTAATAACGGCATTAGCGACCGATTTCCAAGGGTCGATGTAAAAATCTGCTTGGGGGCAATATATTCCTTCATTCCTGAACTCGAGTAATTTGCTCATCAGGTGAGGAACAATTTACTTGTCGCTTTGATTATCGATTCCAGGCCATTTGAAGTTTCCTTCTCTAGCCTGATCAAGCACTTTGATGAGCTTATAGCTCTCGAAACCCATTTCCTTGCCTGTTTTGCGTAGGAGTATTTCTTCATCGGGATCCAAATCACCATCGGCCATAGCTAGCGTCATCATTTGATAAAAAGCTGCTATTTTCTCGTCCTGATTTTCGGGTAAATCATAAGATAAGGCGTCGGGATCGGAAATAATGTCATTCATTTCCTGAGATGACAATCCCCATTGAGCAGCCATACCGTATATCCATTTGACTTCCTCGATATCGATATTACCATCTTCTTTAGCAAGAACTACTAATCGGGCGATTTGAGATTTAAAGTGATTCATAAAATGTTTGTACTGCCATTAATTGATGCAGCATTTGGGTGTGAAATTTAAGCAGTTTTGAGCAATAATCATATATGTAATTGACATTGCGCCAATTGCCTGCAAAAATAGCATTATGTCAGTATATTTTCGAATAAAGTGAAGAACTGACATGAATAATCTGCCATTTTTTCGCTTTTTGATGGATATTAGGTGATGGCACTATGATTGAGAAGCTGAGGGATATCCAACAAGCAACAATTCAAATTATGAGTAAAATTATAGGAATCGACCTCGGAACAACTAACTCTTGTGTAGCAGTTATGGAAGGTAACGAGCCGGTGGTTATTCAAAACAGTGAAGGAAAACGCACCACTCCTTCTATGGTAGCATTTGTAGAAGGTGGTGAGCGTAAAGTGGGCGACCCTGCTAAGCGTCAGGCCATCACCAATCCTACCAAAACGGTTTATTCTATTAAGCGTTTCATGGGTAATAGCTATGATGAATGCAAGAAAGAAGCCGATCGTGTGCCCTATTCAGTGGTAAAAGGTGAAAACAATACGCCTCGAGTTAAAATAGACGATCGTGAATACAGTCCTCAAGAAATTTCGGCGATGATTCTTCAAAAAATGAAGAAAACAGCTGAAGATTATTTAGGTCATGAGGTTACAGAAGCTGTTATTACAGTTCCTGCATATTTTAATGATGCACAGCGCCAGGCAACCAAAGAAGCCGGAGAAATTGCCGGTCTGAAAGTTAAGCGTATCATCAATGAGCCAACCGCTGCGGCATTGGCTTATGGCCTTGACAAGAAGTCGATAGACATGAAAATTGTGGTGTTTGACCTTGGTGGTGGAACACACGACGTATCGATCCTCGAACTTGGCGATGGTGTTTTTGAAGTGCTTTCTACAGATGGAGATACCCACCTTGGAGGTGATGATTTTGACCACGTAATTATCGACTGGTTGGTTTCAGAATTCAAATCCGAAAGTGGAAACCTCGATTTAACTAAAGATCCGATGGCCCTTCAGCGTTTGAAAGAAGCGGCTGAAAAAGCTAAAATTGAACTTTCAAGCACGAGCAGCACTGAAATCAACTTACCTTACATAATGCCGGTTGATGGCATTCCGAAACACTTAGTTAGAACATTAACCAAAGCGAAGTTTGAGCAATTGGCTGACAGTTTAATTCAGCGTAGTATTGAGCCGTGTCGTACAGCATTAAAAGCTGCGGGCTTGAGCATTACGGATATTAATGAAGTAATTCTGGTAGGAGGATCTACTCGTATTCCTGCAGTTCAGGAAGCGGTAAAAAAGTTTTTCGGTCAAGAGCCATCAAAAGGAGTAAACCCTGATGAGGTTGTAGCATTGGGAGCTTCTATTCAAGGTGGAGTATTAAGTGGTGATGTAAAAGATGTATTGCTTCTTGATGTAACACCACTTTCATTGGGAATTGAAACTATGGGTGGAGTATTTACCCGCTTGATAGAAGCAAACACTACTATTCCGACCAAAAAATCGGAGGTATTCAGCACCGCTTCAGATAATCAACCATCGGTTGAAATCCACGTATTGCAAGGAGAGCGTCAAATGGCTAAAGACAATCGTTCGATTGGAAGGTTCCATTTGGACAGCATTCCGCCTGCGCCACGAGGAGTTCCACAAATTGAAGTAACATTTGACATTGATGCCAATGGTATCATTCATGTGCAGGCTGCCGATAAAGCAACTAGCAAAGTTCAGTCTATACGTATTGAGGCATCAAGCGGATTAAGTCAGGAAGACATTGCACGCATGAAACGTGAAGCCGAGGCGAATGCGGATGCGGATCGTCAGGCACGTGAGCGAGTTGAGACCATTAACAAAGCCGACAGTTTGATTTTTCAAACGGAGAAGCAGTTGAAAGAGTTTGGAGATAAAATTCCGGCTGAAAAGCGCGCTCCAATAGATGAGGCATTAAATTCTCTGATAGAGGCCCATAAGAATCAGGACATTGATGGAATAAATTCATCAATGGAAAGACTTAACAATGCATTTCAAGCGGCATCACAAGACATGTATAATGCAGGCAATCAACCCAATAATGCGGGTGAGCCGAGCAATGCAGAAGCCAATGAGGAAGCCACCGATGTGGATTTCGAAGAGGTGAAGGACGACAAGTAGAAGCGGGCTGCTGCCCGCTTTTACCCGGGTCAGAATCCAATAGATGCGGGCAATAGCCCGCATCAACGTGATAATACGGGCTATTGCCCGTGTCAACAATAGCCCGTATCAACCGTGGGGCAGATGCGGGCAATAGCCCGCATCAACGTGATAATACGGGCTATTGCCCGTATCAAAAATAGCCCGTATCAACCGCCGGGCAGATGCGGCGGTACAGAAAAAAACCTCGGTCATGATTTTTTTTTCGAGATAAAATTCTTCCTTTGCGAACTTGATGTAAAAACCAAAATCCAATGAAAATGCTAAAAGAATTTAAGGGATTCGCAATGAAGGGCAACCTGATCGACTTGGCCATCGGTTTTGTTATGGGTGTTGCTTTTGCTGCTGTCAGCAACACATTCATTAGTGGGATTGTGATGCCAATAATTGGCACCATTTTTCAGGTAGGCGATTTAAGTGACGCCAAATATGTATTATCAGAAGCGTTAGTTGACGAAGCAGGCGTAGTTACAACTCCATAGTCTGCAATTATGTATGGTGAATTCATAGGTGCATTAATTAACTTTATAATCATTGCATTTGTAATGTTTATGGTAGTTAAGGGAATTAACTCCTTGAAGAAGAAAGAAGCAGAAGTACCTGCTCCACCTGCTCCAATCAGTAATGAAGAAAAGCTTCTTGGAGAAATCAGAGATTTGCTGAAGAAATAAAAAGCATTTGCTTTAAGGGAAGGGCTGTTTCATTTTGAAACAGCCTTTTTACATTTAGGAAACTTATACACGCTTCTGAAGGGAAGCGCAGCATGAGTGGATTAGTAGGAAAGGAGAATTGCGGGTTATCAAATAGAGTTCTCAGGAGAGTAGGTGATTAATGAGTTTTTGACGAATAAATTTTTAATAGCTTATATAATGGTTCTGGGACTGAGTCAGTTTATAGATTAATTAATATTACAGGAATAAGGGAGCTTTTGAAACTTATCTTTGTTGCAAATGTTGAGAGTTTAGTAATCCTGATTTTATGTATGAAAGGCTGAGTAAGATTGTGTTGTTGATTCTGGCTTTGCTAACTATCGGAGCCTTTTTTCTGTTAAGCCGTTTGAGTTTCGATTATAACTTTGAGAATTTTTTTCCGGAGCAAGATAAGGAAACGGAATATTATCGATACTTCCGGGAAGTTTTCGAAACCGACAATGATTTCGCCATTGTAGGATTAGTAAATCAGGATGGAATATTTGATCTCGATTTTCTTGAAAGAGCTGACAGCATCAGTTCAGAGCTCAAAAAAATCAAATATGTAGAACAAGTAAATTCTGCACTCGACATTAAAGATGGCGTGCGAGATCCGTTGATTGGGCACGTGTTTCAGCGCCCTTTATTCCGTTGGACAGATCCTGAAAAATATAAGGCAGATTCGGTTCGAATATTTAATCGACCTGAACTCGTTGGCTCTTTCTTTTCTGAAGACGGAACGGCAATTCTCATTCATGTGCGTCACAAACAATTCTTGCATAAACAAGGCTGCGACTCGCTATCTGCGGATTTGCAATCTCTTGTCAAAAATGCTGGTTTTGATGAATCTTACGTGGTTGGCCGAGCCATAGGACAAGTGTATTATGTTGATATGATGCAACGCGAGCTTATGATTTTCATGAGCATCTCGATGGTTCTTATTATCCTTTTCCTCATCATTGCATTTCGTTCCTGGTGGGGAGTGTGGGTGCCAATTACGGTTGTTTTGCTATCCATTATCTGGACCCTAGCTGTGATGCAGCTAACAGGTAAGAAAATTGACCTTATGTTAACTATTTTGCCCACCATTCTATTTGTGGTAGGCATAAGTGATGTAGTGCATATTGTATCCCGATATTTTGAAGAATTAAGGCTTGGAAAAGCTAAGATTCAGGCACTAGTTACTGCTTACAAAGAAATTGGCATAGCAACATTTCTCACATCATTAACAACAGCAGTCGGATTTATCACTCTGATATCCTCCAATATAAAACCTATTTCGGAATTTGGCATTTATACCGCAATTGGAGTATTTGTTGCATTTATACTTGCTTATACTCTTTTGCCAGCGGTTTTAGTTTTATCATCGGTACCCAGTAAAATCATAGCCAAAACCAACAAAAACATTTGGGAAGGTGTACTTTCCAAAACACTTGTAAAAGTGCTGAAATATCAAAAATCAATTGTTCTAGGGTCGCTTGTTGTTGTCGGATTAAGCATCTGGGGAATTAGCAAAATCGAAATCAATAATTTCATTCTGGAAGATTTGAAAGCGGAGGATCCTTTGAAAAAGGAATTTGATTTTTTTGCTGACAAATTCTCAGGTGCTCGTCCATTTGAGTTATCTATTCAGCTAAAAGAAAATGCTTCAGCATTCGATGTTAAAACACTTAGTGAAATTGAAAAAATTGAAAATTATTTAAAAACGGAATATGGCGTTGGGAATGTGATGTCACATGTTGGCATTATTAAAACAGCTCATCGCACATGGATGGGCGGTTCAGAAGAATATAATAGGATTCCAGAAGACAGTTTATTGATGGCTCAATTGGTGAATTTGTTGCATCGTCCTCAAGCTGGAAATTTATTAAATTATTTTGTAGATGAAGAAAAAGCTTTGCTCAGACTAACAGGCAAAGTAGATGATCTTGGTTCGATTGTGTTTCGAGAAAAAGATAAAAAGTTTTATGACTGGATAGAGTCTAATTTACCTGATGCAAGTTTTGATGCTCGAATTACAGGAACTGCATTTTTAATCGACTCTAATAATGTACACCTCTCAGCCAATATGATTCAAGGATTAATAATAGCATTTATCATCATTGCGATCATTGCCGGCATCATGTTTAAGTCGCTTGTGATTATCCCTATTGCACTGATTCCAAATATGCTACCATTATTGATGATTGGGGGAATAATGGGTTTTATGAATGTCGATTTGAAAGTTTCCACCTCTATTATTTTCACAATTGCGTTCGGGATTGCCGTTGATGACACCATACATTTTCTAACCAAACTTAGATTGCAGTTAAGAGAAGGCAAAAGTTTGGTTTATTCCATTAAACGGACTTTTATGTCAACCGGTAAAGCAATAATTGTTACCACTTTAATTTTGTGTGGTGGTTTTATGACCCTTATCGCATCCGATTTTCTGAGTACTTTTTATCTGGGATTGCTCATTAGTTTGACCTTGATTTTTGCAGTTATTTCCGATTTGCTTCTTTTACCGATCTTAATACTTTGGTGGTACAAACCAAAAAATGAGCTCAAAAAATCCATCTGATTGTATATCTTTCCTCAAAAAAAGATGCAAACCAGGCGAGATTTCATCAAGAAAACCGGAGTAGGTATAGCAGTGTTAGCCGTAGCGCCCCTATCTGCTTGCGTGAATGAAGAAAATAATTCGAAACCTAGCGAAACAGAAAATGCCGGTGTATTAGCCAAAGGTTCTTTTCCATTGGTGCTCTCTACTTGGAATCACGGTATTCCGGCAAATAATGCGGCATGGAATTCAATGAAATCAGGAGGGAGCGTTTTAGATGCCGTAGAAGCAGGCGTGAAAGTGATTGAGGCAGACCCTGAAAATACGAGTGTGGGCATAGGTGGATTTCCCGATCGCGATGGTATTGTAACGCTAGACGCATGTATAATGGATAAAAAAGGAAGTGCCGGCTCAGTGTGTTTTCTACAGAATATTATGCATCCCATCAGTGTTGCTCGCAAAGTGATGGAAAATACGCCACATGTGATGTTGTCAGGCGCAGGAGCTCTAAAATTTGCAAAAGAAATGGGCTTTGAAGAAGTTGATTTATTGACTGAAAATGCTAAAAAAGCATGGGAAGAATGGCTTCAAACCTCTCAATATAAACCCACTGCGAATATAGAAAATCACGACACTATAGGTTTAATTGCGATGGATGCCCAAGGCGATATGGCAGGAGCTTGTACAACAAGCGGTATGGCTTTTAAACTTCACGGCAGAGTGGGCGATTCACCTATCATTGGTGCAGGATTATATGTAGACAACGAAATTGGTGCTGCAACTGCAACTGGAGTTGGAGAACTGGTAATCAAGACTTGCGGATCATTCTTGGTGGTGGAGCTAATGCGTCAAGGGCTTCATCCTCAAAAAGCTTGCGAAGAAGCAGTTAATAGGATTGCTGCTAAAATGAATACCAATGATTTACAGGTAGGATACATTGCATTCAGCAAAAAAGGGGAAACAGGGGCTTATTCAATTCACCCAGGTTTCAACTATGCTTTATATCAGAACGATGAGAACAAAATGATTGATGCTCAGTCGCTCAGGAAGCCTTAGAAGTACTTTGCAATTCGTTAGGTAAGGTAGCGGGACCACCAAAATGCTCAACTACTCTAATGGAGAGACCATTTTGAATAATAAACTCACGGAAAGCGATTTTAGAATTAGGTTCAACCCCACCACTTACGAGTAAGATATTAACACTTTTAGACTTTAAAGCGCGATAAACTTCTTCATCCGTATAGGCAACAATCACCTTATAACCCTCTTTTTGGGCTATATCACTATACGTTTGTACGATGTAATCTTTGCGTCCAATTACCAGAACTGTTTGAACATCAATATTTAACGACTGCTCCATATCTTTATCCTATGAACATGTAAAATAATGAATTGATTTTAATTGAAAGCGATTGTTAAAAAGAAGTTTTAATTAGGTTTGAAGAGTGAAAAACATAACAGGATTTATTAGACTACTGCGACCTCTCAATTTGCTAATGATAGCATTTGCTGGATTCGCGTTCCGCTACCTCATTATACATCCTATGTTAAAGGTGGTTCCTATTCCCATCAAGGATGAAGTTGGTAGGCTGGACTACATGCTCTTTGTGGCGATGTTCGTTTTATTAGCCGCAGCCGGAAACATTATCAATGACTATTTCGACTTAAGGGTTGATCGGATAAACAAGCCTGATCGCATAGTTATAGATCGTTATGTGAAACGTAGAATTGCCATGGCCGCTCATATTACGATTAATTCATTGGCAGTAGTCATAGGCCTCTATATATCTTGGAAATTTCAAAGCATTCCTTTGCTGGTAATACCCTTCTTTATTGCTGGATCTCTTTGGTATTACAGCCTAGACTTTAAAAAGCAGTTTCTAACCGGAAATCTGGCAGTAGCTATATTAGCTGGGCTATTCCCAATGTGCATTGGATTGTTGGAGATATCTCAACTCACAGATGTTTATTTAGGCGATATGGAGCAATTTTATGTCGATAACCAAATAGAAGGTTACAGTTCTGAATTCTTTATGCAAATTTGGAAATGGATGTTATTCTACGCCGGATTTGCCTTTTTGCTCAATTTTATTCGCGAAATTCAAAAAGACATGGAGGATCGCGAAGGAGATGGTAAGGCGGGATACAAAACTTTGGCTCTCATTTGGTCTGAGAAAAAAACAAAAACTTTACTAGCGACACTATTATGTATTTCTATTGCAATTTTAATATGGCTTGAGTATTATCTCTATGAACAAATTCCTATTGGCGAAAGCTGGATTTATTATACACTCTTCAGTGGAATGATCATTTTGCCGCTCTCTATCAGTTTGATTAAAACGATGGGAGCATCTATCAAATCAGATTACAAAAGTGCTTCTAACTATAGCAAAATGGCAATAACCGGCGGCATACTTTACAGCTTTGTTTTTGCATACAACATCTATCCTGATATGTACAGCTTTTTACCATTTTAATGTAGCCGATCATAAAACTTAATCTTCCAAATACCATTTGTTAAAACTGCTATAAGGCCTAATTCATATAAGGGTGATAATTTTGTTAAAACCCAATAATGAAAAGGGAACTAGAAATTCTGGTATTATCTGATATCCATCTGGGCACTTATGGCTGTAGGGCCAGGGCACTCAATCAATACTTGAGAAGCGTAAATCCTAAAATGATCATCCTAAACGGAGACATTATTGATATTTGGCAATTCAAGAAAAGTTATTTCCCAAAGCAACACATGCAAGTAATACGCAAGTTGCTCAAATTTGCCAAGCACATTCCTGTTTATTACATAACTGGAAATCACGACGAAGCATTGAGGAAATACTCTGGTCACACTTTTGGTAACCTTCATTTGGTAGATAAATTAGTGTTAACAGTTGACGACAAGAAGTATTGGTTTTTTCATGGTGATATTTTTGACGCAACTATGAAATGCGCTAAATGGCTTGCAAAACTTGGAGCCATTGGTTATGACACACTTATAATAATTAACAGTTTTGTAAACTGGTTTTTGGAAAAGCTGGGTAGAGAGCGTATGTCATTTTCAAAGAAGATCAAGAACAGTGTTAAAAAAGCAGTTAGCTATATATCTGAATTTGAACAAACGGCTGCAGATATAGCCATTGAACAGAAATATGATTATGTAGTATGTGGACATATTCACCAGCCTGAAATGCGCCCTATTATTGGTCAGAAAGGAAAGGTAATATATATGAATTCAGGTGATTGGATTGAGAATTTAAGCGCACTTGAATATTCACAAGGACAATGGAAAATTCACTATTTCAATGAAAAAGCTTCAGAATCACTTCAAAATGATACAGAAGATGATGAGCAATTAATGCCGGAAGAATTACTAGCAAGTATTTTATCATGAAGGTTCTATACGCTATACAGGGCACGGGAAATGGCCATATCAGTCGGGCTAGAGAAATCTTATCACATTTGGGTAAGTTTTGCGATTTCGATGTTTTAATAAGCGCAGGTGATGATTCATTAGACTGTGGATTTCCTGTAAAGTATAGATTAAAAGGCATTACATTAAAATACAATTCTGGTGGCGGAATTGATAAATTAGGTACTTTTTACAAAAATAATATAATTCAATTCTATAGAGATTTAAAGCAGTTACCTATTCAGGATTATGACTTAGTTATAAATGACTTTGAACCTGTGAGTGCTTGGGCATGTAAATGGCGAAATGTTCCAATAATTGCAATGAGCCATCAGTCGGCATATCGCTCGGGGGCGTGCCCAAGGCCACGTATTCGCAATCATTTCGGTGAGTTCTTATTTAGATGGTATGCCCCAACGGAGCACTATTATGGTTTTCATTTTCAATCTTATTCAGAGCACATCAAAGCTCCTTTGATTCGGTCAGAAGTGAGAGATTTAAAAGTCGAAAATGGATCTTTTAATTTAGTATATCTTCCCTCCTATTCCAACTTACAATTATTAAAAATATTTCGTCACTTTCCTTCCCAGCGATTTGAAATTTTCTGCAAAATAGAGTCAAGAAGGAGAATAGGAAATTGTGTTTTTAATCCAGCAGATCAGTATGTGTTTTTAGAAAAGTTGAGAAAGTGCGGAGCCGTAATATGCGGAGCAGGATTCGAGTTGCCATCTGAATCCATTTATTTAGGGAAACGATTGCTGGCCATACCAATAAGAGGACAATACGAACAAGAATGCAATGCCGAAGCACTGCGCAAAATGGGTGTGGCAGTGATGCGAGATCTGAATTATGCCGGATTAAATCAATGGTTTAGAGATTCAGAAGCTGTGGCAGCGCCGGAGGTTCCTGATACAGAACAATTTTTAACACAAGTATTTAATGATTTAAATAAGCACACTTTTCTTGAAAAGAAACTGCTGCAAATAGATCTTGGTCTTTCAGAATATAATAAGACCCAAAGCATTTCTATATAAAGTCCACTACTGGCTGAAATTAGGCCAAACATATTTAATCTTTTCAGTTGCTTTTACTTTTTTATTATCTACTAATATTTGGTATACAGGTAACTGAGGTCCATCCAAATTGAAGATTATTGTCATTTTCATTTATACCATTTACTTCACTAAACAACTAATTGTCATTACCTTACCCCAAAAATGGAATTTATAATTGGCTCTCATTATTACATCTCATTAACACATTATTAACATACAGGATTATCGTGGTCTATCTTAATAATTACATAAAACAAATTGAACTTAATCATTAATATGGAGGGCTCATCTTTGCCATGTGAATCCCTTAACCCACAATATTTAAATCAAATGAAACGAATTTTTACCAGTATGCTTATGGCGTTGGGCTTAATTAGCCTAGAAACCATGGCAGCAGACATCATTGTTTCAGACAATGGACAAGGTACAGGTACAACAACCTGGACAAATGACAACACTTACTTGCTTGATGGTTTTATTTATGTAAACTCAGGACAAGTATTAACTATCCAACCGGGTACAGTAATTAAAGGTATGCCTGGCCAAGCTGCCAATGCTGCAGCTTTGATTATTGCTAGAGGTGGACAAATTTATGCTGAAGGAACCGCGGCTCAGCCTATCATTTTCACTTTTGAAGCCGACCCTTTAGATGGTTCAACACCATTCAATACAAGAGGTCAATGGGGTGGTGTAATTATGTTAGGAAGTGCACGTTTGAATTCTTCACCTGGAGAAACTCAAATTGAAGGTATTCCTAATACAGAGTCACGTGCTCGCTACGGTGGAAACAACGATGCTGATAATAGCGGAATTCTGCGCTATGTATCTATTCGCCATGGTGGTACTTTGATTGGTGCTGCCAATGAAATTAACGGTCTTACACTTGGTGGTGTAGGTTCTGGAACAATCATTGAACATATTGAAGTAGTTTCAAACGCAGATGATGGCATCGAATTTTTTGGTGGAACTGCTAATGTAAAGTGGGCATGTGTTGCTTTTTGCGATGATGATTCATTTGACTATGACGAAGGTTGGAGAGGAAATGGTCAGTTTTGGACTACCATCCACGAGCCTGGAGTAGGTGACCGTGGTGGTGAGCATGACGGCGGAACAGTTCCTGAAGATGGAACACCTTTTACAATTCCTCATATTCGGAATGCAACTTATATTGGTCGTGGTGGTTCTACACGAGCAATAACTATGAGAGACAATGCTGGTGGATTTTATGACAACAGTATTTTTGCAAAATGGGGTCGTGGAATCGATCTCGAAAACCTGCCTTCTGGTCAAGATACCTACAACCGTTTTGTACAAAACGATCTTGATTTTTCAAACAATTGTTTTTGGGATGTAACTGCTGCCGGTGCTGCCGCCACAGCCTCTGATATTTTCAAAATTTCTATGCTTTCAGGCTGGCCTACACCTGCTGACTCTATTGCAAATCTTGCCAGTTCAGCGGCAGCTTTTCAGGCTAGTTTTGCAGCTAATGGAAATGCAGTGTCAAACCCTGGTTTAAGTTATGCTGTGATTACTCCCGGTTCATTTGCATTAAATCTTGTTCCTTCTAATCCAGCAGTTGGTGGCACTCCAACAGATCCTTGGTTTACAAACGTATCTTACAAAGGTGCTTTTGATCCAAATGGTGAAAACTGGTTGAATGGTTGGAGTCTTGTATCCAACTATGGCTTTCTTGCTCAACAAGCTCCTGGTTGCACCGATATTAATGCTTGTAACTTTAATGTGAACGCAGATTACGATGACGGTTCATGTACTTATGATTGCTTTGGTTGTACTAATGCAGGTGCATGCAATTATGATGCTAGTGCAACTATTAATGATGGCTCATGTGAGTTCTTAAGTTGCGCAGGTTGTACTAATCCTGGTGCTTGTAACTATGATGCCTCTGCTACTATAGATGATGCTTCTTGCGATTTCGGTGTTTGTTCAGGATGCACTAATCCTGTAGCATGTAACTACAATCCATTAGCCACCATAGAAAACGGTTCTTGCATACTACCAAACGGTTGTACTGATGCTAATGCTTGCAATTATAATCCAGCAGCAACTTGTGAAAATGGATCTTGTATCTATCCGAACGGATGTACTGATATGGATGCACAAAACTACAACCCTGCTGCTACTTGCGATAATGGAACATGCCAGTACCTTGTTACTTTCCGTGTTGACATGTGGAATGAAGTACTTTCGCCTAACGGTTTGCATATTGCCGGAGACTTTAACAGCTTCAACAATTCAAGCATTAATGTTACTTACACAAATTGGGAAGTTTATGAAGTAACGCTTCAATTGCAAGGAAACTCAAGTTTCCGATATGTATATGTAAATGGTATTTCTGATGCAGATCGTGAGTTTGTTCCTGGATCTTGCGGTTCATTAACAGGTGATACATATTTCAGAACTGTTTCTGTTGGATCATCTGATCTTGTGCTTGATGTGCATTGCTTTGGAACATGTGTTCGTTGCAACGGATGTAATGATCCTAGTGCTGTAGAATTCAACGCCTATGCTGGAAGCAATGATGGTTCATGCTTAACTGATGTAGTTTATGGCTGTACTTATGTTGGTGCAGACAACTACACTATTGGTGCCAATGAAGATGATGGTTCTTGTTTATTCACTTTAGGAAGTGCTTGTCCGGAAGACATTGATCAGAACGGCATTGTAAATACGAATGACTTATTAGCTTTACTTGCTGCTTTCGGCACAAACTGTAATTAATCGTATTCTTTTCTAAGAAGTTCCTTAACCAAAGAGGTCGTTCCAGTAATGGGCGGCCTCTTTTTTTTTGCATTTCAAATTCTGAAAAGACAAAATAAACATCATGAGAACCCAGCCCAATAAAGCCTGGATTTATAGAACAAAGTCATAAAATTTATCTGCTCAAATAATAAATACCGAACATCAACTTAACATATTCTTATTGTGAGAATCCAATTCTAATAATAAAGAGAAACGAACTTCGGCTCGCAATTCCACACAAATTATGAAACAAATTCTCAGCATTCTAAGCCTTTTACTTTCGGTACATGCATCCGCACAAGGAATTATTAGAGGTAAAGTTACAGATGGTATAACCGGTGAAGCACTGGTAGGTGCGTCCATAATTATTGAAGGAACAGTTAAAGGTTCTGCCTCAGATTTGGATGGCAACTATAGTCTCGAAAAATTGACTACCGGAACTTACAATTTAAAATGCAGCTTCATAACCTACAAAAGTGAAATCATAAGTGCTATTGTGGTTAAAGATGGTGAAGTAACTATCCAAAACTTCTCATTGGCAGGAGATGCTGTAATGATAGATGGGGCAGCAGAAGTAGTTGCCAAAGCAGATAAAAGCAGGCCGAATCACATGCTTCTTTTAGAGCAAAAATCAGCGCCAATCATGTCAGGTATAAGTTCAACACAAATGAAAAAGGCGGGTGATACTGATGCTGTTGGAGCACTTAAAAGAGTAACAGGAGTTTCAACGGTAGGAAATCAAGTATTTATAAGAGGATTGAGCGATAGGTATTCTAAAACCACAATGAATGGAGCAGAGATACCGAGTATTGATCCATATAAAAACTCGGTTCAAATGGACTTATTTCCTACCAATCTTCTTGATAATATTATTGTATATAAAACATTCACGCCCAATTTACCTGGAGATTTTACTGGCGGATTAGTTGACATTTCAACCAAAGATTTTCCTGAAAGTTTCAGTTTTCAGTATTCCGGCTCGCTGGGATACAATACCAATGCTACTTTCAATAATAACTTCTTAACTTCAGAAAGCAGCGACACAGATTGGTTAGGTTATGACAACGGCATTCGTGACATACCTGGCGGAACTCCTACTGAAATTCCTAATATCCAACTTTCCAATTACTATGAGGCATTAGTGTTTGGGGGATTTGAAGAACAACTTAATGCTTTGGGTATTACTGATGCGAGCGATATTGGCTCGGGCCAAGGTCAAACTAATATATTCACCATTGTTGCAGAAATTGAAGAATTAGAAAATATCCAAGAGGTTGATGCATTGCTTTTCCAAATTGGGGCGGTAAAAAATGAAGCTTTGACATCCATTACACAAGCATTTCCGAAAACTTGGGATGTTCAGCGAAAAGAAGGTGCAATGAATATGAGTCATGCCATTTCATTCGGAAATCAAACTAAACTTTTTAAGAAAACATTGGGCTACAACTTTGGATTTAACTACAGTCGCGATAATCAATTCTATGAAAATGGAGTTACCGGTCGTTATGCCTTAAGTGGTAGTGCAGAAACAGTTAACGAGTTAAATATTCAACAATTATTCAATGACTCCAGAAGTGAAGAAAATGCTCAGTGGAGTGCACTTTTTAATTTATCCTATAAGCTATCAAACAACAATAAAATATCGGCCATTTTTATTCCAATCAAAAACGGAATTAACTCTTCACGATTTCAAACAGGAATTAATCCGGGAGATGATGTTGACTTAGGTCAAGAACAGCGCAGTCACAGATACCTGGAACGATCTATGAACGTATATCAATTAAAAGGGGATCATTTATTGGCTGGAATAGGTAATGTAAGGATGAACTGGACAGGAAGCTATACTCAAGGTAAACAAGACACTCCTGATTTAAGAGTATATTATAATAGCTTTATTGAACAAGATTATATTAATTATCTTGATGTAGATGGCAATGATATCAGTGCTGAAGCCATAGACGCAATTAATAATGCTATTGAAGAAGAATACATGAGTTCAGCTAATGATCCCAATATGGTTAATGTACTCGCTGAAGAGTATTTAATTTTCATCGACGACATTCAAACTGGGACAGACACTATATATGATGTAAGGTCTAATTTATACCCTGATCCTACAAGATTCTATCGCGAATTGAGGGAAACAAATATTGATATTAAAATAAACTTTGAAATTCCCTTTTCGAATCGCACAGGCCTTCAGAACGTTGTAAGTTTTGGTGGTTCTTATGTTGATCGTGATCAAAAGTTGGACGAAAATAGATTTTCCTTCGTTCAACAAGGTAATATTGAATTTAATGGAGATCCAGCAAGTTATTTCAGCGATGAAAATATGGTGGTAAATCCATATATAACGCAAAATGCAGGAGGCTACCTTTATCTTAGAGATGATACTGAACTTCAAAATAGTTATACTGCAAATCAAACAGTTATTGGAGCCTACGCAATGAGCGATTGGAATATGACCAAGAAATTGAGAATGATAGTGGGTGCCAGAATGGAAACAACGGATATGTTATTAGAAAGCCGTAAACTTGAAGATCCTGATCTTTCTGCAGAACAACAAGCTGAATTTAGAGGCTCACTTGATTTAGTGGATGTGCTTCCTTCATTAAACCTTTGCTACCAAATTGCGAAGAAAGATTTAAAAACAACCAATGTCAGATTAGCAGCCACTCGGACACTTGCTCGCCCAAATTTCAGAGAAAAAGCACCTTTTGCCACTTTCGATTTTGAATCTCAATATGTATGGATCGGAGAACCCGAATTAAAGAGAGTTTTGATTGATAATTTTGATATTAAACTCGAACATTACCCATATATAGCAGAAGTAATTTCAATAAGTGGATTTTACAAACGCTTTAGCAATCCGATTGAACAGGTAATAAATCCTACAGCACCAAATATCGAAATTACATGGACCAACGTTGGTGAAGCTAGTGTTTATGGAGCTGAATTTGAGATTAAAAAGTCTCTTCGTTTTATCCGTCCAAAACTACAGAACATACAATTTGGGGTAAATTATACTTATGTAATTTCCAAAACCCAAATTGACCCTTCTGAATTAGAACAAATCAGATCTGATGATCCTGAACATCCAGCAACCCGACCTATGTTTGGACAAGCGCCTTTTATTGTTAATGGCTTTTTAGGTTATGACAATGACTCTTTAGGTTTAGAAATAGGAGTAAACTATAATATTTCAGGAAAAAAACTTGTGTTAGTTACCAAAGGAGGAACACCAGATGTATATGATTTGCCCCGCGGACAATTAGATTTCACAACAAGCAAAACGCTAAGCAAGCATTTTAGTGTAGGCTTTAAAGCAAGAAATATTCTTGATCCTGATTGGAAACAAGTTTACGAATTCAAAGGCGAAGAGTACGTTTGGCAAAACTTCACTAGAGGAAGAACATACAGTTTGAGCGTGAGTTATCGCTTGTAAAAATGAAATGAGCCAATGGCGATCTGAAGCTTGCCATTTCAATTATAAAAAAGGAAAGAGGCATATCAAATGATATGCCTTTTTCCTTTTATGAAATGGAAGTGATTAAAAGTTGTGACTCAATCCTAAGCCAAAGCTCATACCGGGATTGATACTACTAAATATTTGCTTTGTTGCCTCGTAAGATTGGTAGAAAGATTCAATCTTATCGTTCAAAATATTGTTCACTTTGAAGTCAAATGAGGTTTTATGATCCTTTCCGAATTTTTTACCAAAACTGAAGTTCAAACTGTGAAAAGGTTCTGTATATATATCAGGAAATAAGCCGGCACCCACAATGTAAAGCGTTTCACCTTTAACATTGTAATAGAATCCGGCATTGTAACCATTGTCAATATTAGAATAAGTCAAACCGGAATTAATCACAAATGGGGATTGCCCAGCCATTGGTCTGGTATTATCAATTGTTTCACCTGTTTTTTCATACGTTTTTCTAGAATTGAATTCCGTAATCGTCATATCGATGGTTGAATTCACAAGAGTAACGTTTGTGCTAAAGCTCAAATCACTTAAAAGCGGAGTGATAAACTCTAGATTCTTCCTTAATTCCATTTCAATTCCCAATACCTGACCATCGCCCACATTGCGAGGTTGAAACTCTGTACTAGTCTGCTGTTCAGGAATACGAACCAATTCGATAGGCTTATCAAATTGTTTGTAAAATCCACTGAAAGAAATGATTTGATTTTTATTCATGAACAACTCCCAACGCAAATCGAAATTCTGAATTCTGGTTTCAGAAAGATTTCCATCCCAATTAGAAAAGGCAAATAAACTTCCGTTAAATATTCGGTTAGTAATTGGATCGATAATTTGAGCGAACGACAACTCCTTAAATGAAGGGCGTGCTATTGTTTTTGAAGCGGCCAAACGCAAATTCTGGTTTTCAGTTACATTATAAATAAGACTCAGCGATGGGAATAAATCCAAGGCATTCAGCACTTCTTCATTATCCAAATTCCTTCCATTTATAATGTCGCCACTGGCATAGGATTGATCTCTTCCTGTATGACGCTGAACAAAATATTCCGATCTCAATCCTAGGATGGTTTTGAGTCGCTTTATAGGAGTAAATTCATTAGAGACATAGAAAGCCAGATTATTGATGTTCGATTCGTAAGCATTAGGATTCGGAATTCTGTTACCTGATTGGTAATAGATATTATTAGGTGTATTAGGATAAATATTTTCAGGGTCAAGAACCGCATTCGGGTCCGGATTTGGCCAAGATTGGTTCCCAAAAAACTGTATGTCGAAAAATAGAATTTCGTAGTCGCGATCCTTGTAGGTATGCATACCTCCAAATCTCCATTTTGCATCCTCATCAAACAATTTATACTTTCTAGTGAAGTCCAATTTTGACGATAAATTGATCTCTTGAAGCGAGCGCCATATTCTCGCAGGATTACCGCCTGCACCTGCAATAAAACTAGTATCTACATCAGTAAGCGTGAATGCTGTTCTACGAATATCGGGATCTTCACTAGTAGATAGCGTAGGCGAAATTCTCCAATCTGTTTCCCATTTAGTGGATTTACTTACATGAGTACCATTGAGCAAAATATTGGTAATAGATCGCTGATTATATTCCAAGTTATCTGATTGAGCGTAATAACCTGATTGTCCAACAGCTTCTCCATCATTATCGATATCAAATTTTGCAGCCCTACTTTCTCCACTTTGCAATCTCAAAATCGACAAACGGTATTTAGAACTTTTGGTTTTGTAGGCAATTCCGGCAAGAGCTCCAAGCAAATTCTGACGTTCGCCTATTTGCCCTTGTTGCACAGTTGCGTAGCGCATTTCGTATAAATCAGGATCAATAAATCGTTGATATTCTCCATAATTTACATCATCATAAAACTTATACTCTGACTTGTACGACAATGAAAACAGATATCCAAGACTCTGGGATTTTGTGCTGTCTTCTTTATTAAGTTTGATTTGATTTCCTGTGGTAATTCCAAGACTGTAATCCATCAAACTAGTTTGCTTTTGTGCTCCAAGTGGTGGATTGAAACTTCTAACAAAGTCATTTACTTCTTGAGAGGACGCGCCACTGAGAGGGGTGGGAATAGTTGCAAATTGCGCACCATCAGGCAAAGCTCTTGTGCCATCATCTATACCGAGCCAATCGAGCTTTCCGCGTTCATAACCAAGAAACTCAGAATTAAAATGCATGGATGGATTGTAAGACGTTCCGATAGAAACTGAGACTATTTTTTCTTCCGGGAAATCTTTAGTTTCAATATTTAATATTCCACCTGTAAAATCAGCAGGTAAATCTGCGGTGAAATTTTTACCAATCGTAATATTATCAATCAAATTTGTTGGGAAAATATCCATTTGCAGACTGTTTTTATCCGGATCCAAGCCCGGAATATCAACGCCATTCAACATGGTTTTAGAATAACGGTCACCAAGTCCACGCACATAAACATACTTTCCATCTTCAACGGTAACGCCGGTTATGCGTTTGGTAGCTTCTACCGCATTGGCATCACCAATCATTCGAATTGTTGACGCCGAAATACCATCAATCATAGTTGCGGATTTCTTTTTCATCGCCATCAAAGAAGATTCAGAAGATTGCACTGCATCAGAGGTAATCACCGCTACACCTAACTCAATACTAGCTTCAGTCAATTTGATATCGGGCAAGATATTTGTTTCACCGGCCTTTACCACAACCTCAGTAATAACAAGGGTTTGGAAAGTGATATAAGATATCTGCAGATTGTAAGTTCCAGGATCTAATTCAAGCGAGAACTTACCATCAAGATCGGTAGATGCGCCTTTATAAGTGTCTTTTATTAATACACTCACGCCGATGAGTGATTCACCGGTTGCGCCATCAATAACTGATCCTCTGATAAATCCTTTTTGTGCAATTGCAGCAATGGAGAACAAAATAAGAAAGAGAGAGAAGAGAGCTTTCATACTCAGGATTGAGCTATTTATAAATGTTTAAAGACTCAAGGGAAATCCCTCGAGTCTTTTTAAATTGTTTATGAGAAGAAAAGATCTTTGAAATTATAGACCGTTTAATGCACCATAGCTTGATGCCCAAGTCCAAACGAATACTGAAGCATCAGCAGCAGGAGTTCCGCCGGTAGTAACACCTGCAGGAACAGCGCCGTTCACGTGATTCATCAATTGATCAGCCGGAACATCAAACTTTATGTTAGTGAATGTAACACCAACGGCAGTAACATTATTGATCTTTTGACCAGCAACGATTCCTGTGAAATAAAGATTAGAAAGATTAACGATAGAATTATTATCAACGTTAATCAAATCAGCGGCAACACGATCTTCACCAGAAGCAACGATTGTTCCATTTGTTATGGTATGGCCAGCTGCCATAGTACCTTCAGGACCATCTAACTCAAAGCAATGACCAGTAGGATTAATAACAATGAAGTTATTTAAAGTACCATTCCAAGATTGATCGGTATCGATACCATCATCACCTACGTTCCAAGAAACGATATTTGAAGCGTTAACAGTTCCACCAAAGAACTCAACACCATCATCCTGATTAGCAACGATTTCAACGTGATCAATAATAGTTCCGCTACCAACACCGCCTAACGTAAGACCATTAATTTCATTACCAGCACCAATATTGGTACCACCGTGACGGATAGAAACATAACGAATAATACCTGAATCATCAGTTGCATTATTTCCACCATATAAACCATTAGGATCAGAAGCGGGAATACCTTCAATTTGAACTTCAGAAACGTCGCCGTTATCATTCGAAGCAGAAATAGGAGCATTTCCCAAAATTAATAGTCCACCCCAAAGTCCATTAATTGTTGGATCAAGGTTTGGGCTACCAAAATCACCTGCTTGAACATTTTCAGGGGTAATTTCGTCAGCAACAGAGGTAAAAATGATTGGTAAATCTTCCGTTCCATCAGCGATCAAACGACCACCTCTGGCAATAAGAAGAGCAGTAGCATTAGCGCCTGTTCCGGCTTCACCCTTAATAACAGTGCCAGGCTCAATAGTTAGAGTTGCACCAGCAGTAACAGTGATGCGACCACCTAATTGATAGATAGTTTCGTTGTTCCAGGTAGTGTTGCCGGTAATATTTGATGTTATTACACGAGTTCCTTCAACTACAGGAGTTACGATTGGATCTTCCACTTCATCTTTTTTACATCCTGTAAAAACTAGAGCTCCGATTGTGCAAGCGATAATAAATTGAGTGTTCATGCTTTGAATATGTTTAGATTTCTGATGCAAAGCTATCGCTGCCATGTTAACAGAAAGTTACTTAAAGTTTAATAGTAAGTGACCCTGAATTAAGATTAAGTTTGGCCATTATCTCTGATTAATTATTTCATAATCAATAATTTACATGCGATATCCTGAGTCTTCAGGATGATTTCATGTAAGGATTAAAACTAAACTGATCTGATTTCAAAAGCATATACTTCTCTCAAAATCAAGCTTGTTTGAATTATTAAAAGTAAGTCGCTTATGTAATGCCAATATTAGCTATGCTTAAACTCTTTGTTCAGATTATCGAGGGTTTCTTGTGGAATGTCTTTAAAATCGAGGATCATTAACCCATCCAGCGCATTATTAAAAAGAGGATCACAATTAAAACCAATAATTCTTGCATTTTGATGAAGGTATTTTTTGAGTAGTACCGGAATGGTGTACGATCTGGGCTCAATGTCACTAATTAGTTTATCTAGTGTTCTAAGATCATTGGAAGTTGCGCTGAGCAGGGCTTCTTTGTCAACATTAGAACTTTTGACTTTAAATTCATTTCGCGGTTTCACATACTGCGCAAGTTCATGATTGAAGTAGTGTTTTCTAACAAACTCGATTATTAGTCCTCTAGATATTTCCTGATAAGAGTTGGAAATACTAACAGGTCCGATCATGTAACGATATTCAGGACGGTTGAACAAACAGGTTAAAATTCCTTTCCACAACAAAAATAATGGGAGTCGCTTTTGCTGATACTCTTTAGGAATAAAAGATCTACCCAATTCTACCGATTGTTTCAAAATTGGATTAAGTTCTTTACCAAGCCTGAAAAGGCTGGATAAGTAGAAACCTTTTCGTCCAAATCTGGCTAAAATGTCCTTTCCCATACCTATTCTATAGGAGCCGGCAATTTCATTTTCAGATTTATCCCAAAGAAAGAGGTGATGATAGTATATATCATATTCGTCCAGATCTCTGGATTTATTAGTTCCTTCTCCTACCTCTCTGAATGTAATTTCCCTTAAGCGGCCAATTTCCTCAATTACTTTGGGTATTTTGCCACTAGGTGCGAGGTAGCAATCAAAAGGATCATTCGAATACAAAAGGTATGGCTCTATATTTTGGATTTCTTTCTTTAACAATTCCTTATCAATTGGGCCAGCAATTGGGTCAGGCTTTTTCTTGGTCTGAAACAGTTTGAAATAATCCTTTTTCACTTCAAAAGAAGATCCCAAAGCGTAAGTCTTGGCTCTAATAAATCGACCAAATTGCTCGACTGAATTAAAATCTGCTTGATCCGTTGGTGAAATAGGTTTTCCAATTCTAAGTTTCACTTTTTTGCCTCTTTTTCTCATCAACTCTTGAGGAAGGGTAAGAGTTCGGAGAGATGGATGCACCAATCCAAGCAAGTGAAATAAACGACTGTTAGAACCATCAAAATAAATAGGAACAACAGGGACTTGCGACTTTTTGACAATTTTCAGTACCGAACTTTGCCATTTTTTATCAGCGATTGATCTTGTATCCATCTGAAAACTAGACACTTCTCCTGCTGGAAACATGCCTAATGCATGACCTTCAGCCACATGAGCCATGGATTTTTTCAATCCGGCAATATTGGAATAAGCTGTTTTTTTATTTTCAAAAGGATTTACAGCAAGGAAATAGTCTTTGATGGGCTCTACGTGCTGTAGCAGAAAATTAGCCATCACTTTGAAATCAGGCCTTAGCGGGGCAATAACTTTTATGAGCATCATTCCATCAATGGCACCAAATGGATGATTGGTTACAATAATAAATGGTCCGGATTTTGGAATTCTCTCGAGTTCCGATGGATCCAATTCGACTTCAATTTCAAGAAATTCGAAAAGTTTATTAACGAATTCGAGATCCTTGAATGGACTGAGGGAATCGTAAAGTTTATTTACTTTTTCGATACCGGAAATACTGGAAATTAAGGCCAATAGGGGGCTATCCTCACTTAAGTGAGTAGCAGCGGAAAGATCCGATTCACTAATTAATTTCTTCAAAAAATCGAGCTTGACACACAAATATATGATTCGTTAGCTCAGTTCAGACAATTAAGTTTTAATACCTAGAAGAATTACATCATCAATCTGGGCTTGTTCACCCATCCATGACTCGAACTTTTGTTTCACCATTTCCCTTTGGATAATCATGTCAGCGTTTCTCAGTTTGTCTAACATTTCGACTACCCCTCTTTTCTTCAATTTTTTGCCTAGTGGACCACCAAATTGATCGCTTAATCCATCAGAAAACATATAAAAACTATCTCCGGCTGAAAGTTGGAAATTGTGCAGGATGAATTTCTTTTCTTCGAAATGCACTCCTCCGATGGAGAAGCGATCACCGTTTACATCAATTCTCTGGCCCTTGCAATAAATTACTACTGGCCTTCTTGCGCTAGCTAAGCGAAGTAATCTTGTTTTTTTGTTGTATTCTATAACCGCAATATCCATCCCATCAGCTATTCCGGAACCTTCAATATTTTGTGTGGTAAATGATTCTAACTCTTTATCAAGCGCCTGCAAAACCATTTCGGGAGAATGAATTGACTTTGTATGGCAAACCTGTTTAAGAAGGGCGCTACCAATAAGCGACATAAAAGCTCCTGGAACACCATGACCTGTGCAATCTGCGCAGGCAAGCAGAACAACATCATCAAATTCTTCCACCCAGAAAAAATCACCACTTACGATATCTTTAGCTTTTATATAAGCGAATGCATCTTTAAAAATTGTTCTCAATTTTTCTTCACTTGGGAGTAGTGAACTTTGAATATTTCGGGCATATTCAATACTGGCCGTAATGTCATTATTTCTATCTTCCAACAGTTCCTTTTGCAATACCACCTCCCTGGTTCGCGCATCCAATTCTCTTTTCAAATACTCTTGATTTTGCTTTAGGAATCGTTCTCTTCGCATCACGAAATAGCGGATAATTAGAAATAGAATAATTAAACAAATTGCAATAAACCAGAGTTTTTGCCAAAAGGGCTTTTCGATTATTATCCTAACCGTTCGCATTGTAGTTCCACCAATTCCATCAGCGTTATAAGTGATTACTTTAAAAACGTAGGAACCGGGTTCAAGACGATTATATTGGGCATATCGCTCGGGTTGAATTTGAGACCATTCTAAATCGTGGCCTTCGAGCAAATAGCGATATTGCACTCGCTCTGCGTCTCTATGACTTATTCCAACAAAATCAAATCTCAATTTATAGACTCCATAAGGGAGATGAATTTCATCTGTTGCAGGATAAAATTTATCAGAAATAGTTATTCCAGTAATATTGAGAGCAGGCTCCATTTGATTTAGCACGTCAACACTCGCTTGATACCTAACCAATCCTGAATTACCCGGAAACCATAGATCTCCATTTTGATCAAGGAAAGAAGAGTTATCATTAAATCGATAATGCATCCCTCTTTTTTCACTAAACACTTCAACGAGATTACTTTTTTGATCAATTCTGGAAAGTGCTCCGGTATGACTCACCCAAATCCTGCCATCTTTATCCGCAATTATTGCCTTACAATAATTGGAGTACAAACCTTCAGAGGTAGTGTATGAAGTAAGATTTTCACCCAGTTTAATAAGCCCATCGCCTTCTGTACCGATCCACAAAAAGCCATTTCGATCTTCGGTAATTGATCTGACTACAAACATTCGAGTTCCATCTGCTATTTGTATAGTAGAGAGCACCCTATTCTTGAGTAAATTCACGCCATTGCCTTCGGTTCCAATCCAAAGTTCAGCTTTATTATTGCAATAAAGACTTCTAATTTTATTGTGAAGTAAACCATCTCTGTTGGTGTACATTTTACTCTCAAGTGTAGAAGTGTTTAATTCAAATAGTCCATTTTTTGTACCTATATATAAGGTATTTTGATATCCAGTAAAAGCTGATACCAGATTACTAAGTCGATCCGTATTGAATGAATAAGATTTGAAAATCGTATCATCTTTGCTCATGTAATAAATACCATTTCGCGAAGTCGCCAGCCACAATTTTTGAGTATTGTCTTTAAATATTCCACAAATAGTATCCACTGGCAAACCGTGAGCGAGGTTGAATTCACGGATTACATTCCCGGGTCTTCCGGCACTTTGAATAAGATGTTTATTAGTTCCGATCCAGAAAGTATCTCTAATTTCTAAAAAAGAGTGTATTTCGTGATTGAGCAACCCATCCGCAAAGCGATAAAGAGCGAATTGATTATTAATTAGTTTTTCAAGTCCATCGCCATAAGTTCCTACCCACAAATTTCCCTCTCTGTCAATTAATGTCGTTTTTACGTTTTTCGAAATTTGTTCATCATCAGCATAATTAATATACTTCCATTCCCCTGAGACTTCCTTTTTCAGACTCATCACTCCACTACCGAGACTTGACAACCAAATCTTGGCATTTGAATCTGTGTTTATATCAACTATTTTATTGCTATCGAGATGATGTTCTGTTGCTATTTGTTCAATAGTAAGAATACCTTTTTTGATTATTATATTAAAAACGCCCTCATCTTCAGTTCCTATATAAGCGCAACCTTCCACAAAATCGCTGATGCATAGAGGTGTTAGTGGGCTATTTTCTACGAATTGCAAATTCCATTTTTCGCTTTCATTTGTGTTCAGATCTATAGAAATAAGTCCTACATCTGTTGCAAGTAAAAGTCCATTTCCAGGAATTGCAGCAATATCATAAAGCAGAAAGCCTTCCAATTCATCTTTAAAGATTTGCATCTCGTAATTTTGAGCAATGCGTATGAGTCCGTCATTTTGAGTGGCAACCCAAATATTACCAGTTTCGTCTTCCGTAATTGCATTAATTCTTGAATTGGTAAATGCAGAATTATCGATGGCTTTAATTTTTGTATTGGAGTATTTGCTTATGGCACCTTCATTATGACCATACCAAATATTTCCCTTGCTATCTGCAAAACTGCAATTGATAAAATCACTAGCGAGGCTATCTTTTGTGCTAAAATGTGAAAAATTGAATCCATCAAATCGATACAGACCTTCACCCGTTCCAATGAGTAGATAGCCATTTTCATCTTGATCTAAAGTATAGATGAAAGGGAAATGAATACCTTCAGCAATTCCATAATTTTTAAACTGGAAAGTTTGAGAGGAAGCCCAGAATGGAAGGCCAATGCCAATTGCCAAAGAAAGAAACGATATATAAACGACTCTTTTCATTTATTCGATAGCTGTAACCTTGGCCTTTCCTTTATATACAGGAACGCCGCCTATAGGCATAGTCCAGAAAGGTAAAAATTCACCATATTGGTTGGTGATATAAAAAACCACATTGTTATTATTGACTTTGAGCTTGTCATTTTTGGTGAACTGAATATCAAGCGATGTACCTCTCTCATCACTTTTTACTTTGTATTCACTTTGCATCCATTTATTATCACCTGAAGTTAGCAAAGGAAATGCAAGAGTAGCAATAGAATAGATTTTAATAAATCCATCATCGTCCCAATCGAAATTATTTTGGCGGAGCGAAATTACTTTGTCATCCACATACGGATACACATGAGAAGTTTGCCAAGCTTCAGGATGTAATCTGAAGGAATATTCGAAAGTAAAAGCGTTTCCCCCTTCTACTTCTATATTTTTATCGGCATGTGTACTCATAAAATAACGGTATAAATTTCCATCATCCCCTTTAACTCCTTCGCAAATTACTTTGAAAACATAACCGCCGAATTTTTCGGCAAGCTCGCCTTCAGTAGGATTAAATGGTCCAAAAGTATACCATGCTCCATCGTATTTTGGATCAACTTGAAATGCTTTTGACGCGAGCAGATTGCCTGATCTGAAATTACCCAAAGGATCCATTTGTCTTGCATCCTTATGGGTTATACAAGCGTCTCCTCCATATACAGAGAACTTTGTAATTGTATTAAATCCACCGCGATCTTCGTCAAATTGTCCGCCACAATCAGGATCAAACACACGCAAATAAACTGCTTGTTTATAATCGGCTGGAACAGTAAAGAAAAATATTTGACAGAAATCATCGTCACCCCATGAAGGATCAGCCTGTTTTCCAAAAGTCACCAAAAAGGGAATATTTTCTTCTGGTGCTGGCACCGATTGAGCATTAGATTTCAAAACAGCGCAAGCCAATAGAATAGCGATGCCGTACTTCATTCAGCCGCGGTTTTATTTTCATTAATAATCAAGAACTCAACTCTTCTGTTTTGCGCACGTCCATCTTCTGTATCATTTGTTGCCATCGGCTTAAATTGCCCGTAGCCTTTCCAAACCATTCGTTCTTTGCGAAGTCCTTTATTAGCGAAGTAATCGAGTACCGCCTTTGCTCTTCTTTCCGAAAGCTTAGTATTATATTTGCCACCACCAATATTATCGGTGTGTGCATTTATTGAAACATTGTAAGATTGTTCCACTTCGAGCATTAATAGAACGTAATCAAGATTTGCGAAAGATTCTTTCAAGATCATATCGCTATCATATTCAAATTTGATATCTCGCAAGGCAAAGAATTCTTTATTGATAGCTGTAGTATCATTTTTATGAATGAAATTCCCAACCTTAATTGTTTGCAAGCTAAAATAAGCAGACTCATCCACTTTCACCCGCATGTTAGTATAACCGCTATCTGCAAGATTCTGGAAAACTTCATAAATATCTGACAAACTACTACCCTTTCCTGTAGAGTATTCATATAATTTTCTCTCCGGAACATAACGCTCAATAATTTCACCTGATACACGATCAAAAAGTTTAGAATTGTAAGGGATTCTCGTTTCAGATTCTGCAAGTTGCACGAAATAGGTTGCATCATTGGCAGGAGGAGTAAAGCTTACCACCTTTCGGTTCATGGCTACTTTATTGCTTACATAATCCGGATTTAAAATATCTTCTTGTGTTTGTACAATATCTATCGATTCTGGAACAACAACAATTTCCTTAAAAACACAATTCTCCTTTCTTTTGCCATTATCACCAGGAAAAGCTAAAGCACCCAAGGAAATTTTATAAGTTCCCGGCTCGGAAAACATTTCCTTTATTTTTTCACCTTTTGCTTTTCTTCCATCGCCTAAATCCCAGTACCACTCTTCAAGATCAAAACCTCTTAGATCTTCATCCAGAGCGGCAAGTTCAATCCATTCACCTATATGTATTGTATCCCTAGCGAGGATATTTGCTTGATTTTTTCTTTCGATATTTAATTCGAAACTGCTGACTTCGGAATAGGTTAAGCCGGTAATTGTATCCTTAATATTCAATTGAAGATTATAAATGCCCACTTCAGCATAACAATGCTGAACTGATAGTCCGCGCTCTCTGTTACCATCGCCCAAATCCCATTCGTAAATTAAAGGAAGCGAGTCAATTTCGGCAATCAATTCCTCTTCAATTAAATAACAATAATTTGGTTTTTGCACAGAGGAGCATCCGGAAAACTTAGGATAAATCATTTCAAATCCATAGATATCATCTGTATTAGCCTCAGCTCTATTTGAACTAATAAAACCAAAATTACCTGTAGCATCGGCAGAGAAAGCAAAATCATCATAAGAAGAATTCATTGGTTCCGGAAGTCGTATAGGTTTTCTCCATTCACCATTGAGTTTTCTAACAGTGTAGTAGATATCCATATTGCCGTCATCATTCTGACTATTTGAACTGAAGAACAATCTTCCATCGACATCAATAAAAGGAAAAAGTTCATTTCCTTTTCCATTCACAACAGAACCTAAATTTTTAGGTTCTGACCATTTCCCATTTACGATTTCAGAAAAGTAAATATCAGAAGCACCAATAGACTCTTCCAAATTTGACGAATAGAATAAGAAACGACCATCCGGACTCAAGCTTGGATGGGCGAGATCATAGCTGTTGTTATTTGTATTGTATGGAAAAGGTGTTTGCGGAGTCCAAATTCCATCTATAAGTTCGGCTTTAAAAATGCCGAGTTTATAAACTTTGATCTTGTCTTTTTTGGTCAGATTTTCTGGTTCGATATTTCCGCTATAGTAGATAACATTTTGATCTGCACTAAAAGTAGAAGGTCCTTCATTTAGCCATGATGTTAATTCTTTTGAGAATAAATTGACACCTGTTTCGGCATCTGCACCACTCTTCGTGAAGAATAGGTCCGTGCGGTACTTCTGAAGAGAATCCATATCATTCTTGTGCATTTTTTGGTTTCTGTTAGAACAGAAAATTATGCCATCAGAATAATACGTAGCTGCGAAATCGGCGCTTTCAGAATTAAAGCTTGCGAGATATACTTTATAGTCCTGTGCAAAAGCAGAGCGACAGAATCCAGCAAGAACTGCCAGTACAACTGACAATTGAATTGTTTTCTTCATAAGGACTCATTATAGGGTGAATCACATCATGATACGAATGCTGAAGAGTAAAGGTTACATGAGAGGGTTTTTAAAAACATTACGTTTAGCAATGGAGACAAAGTGGAGGGATAAAAAATGAGAGAATGAGACAAAAAAAACCTTCCCCGAGGGGAAGGTTTTTTCTTCAAAGCAGAAAATCGTTAACTTATTTTGCGCCATTAATAGGAGCAGCAGTTTTAGCCTTAGGAGCAGCAGCCTTTTTCGGTGCGGCTTTATTAGCAGCTGGTTTAGCGGCAGCTTTCTTAGGAGCGGCTTTTTTAGCAGCTGGTTTAGCGGCAGCTTTCTTAGGAGCGGCTTTTTTAGCAGCTGGTTTAGCGGCAGCTTTCTTAGGAGCGGCTTTTTTAGCAGCTGGTTTAGCGGCAGCTTTCTTAGGAGCGGCTTTTTTAGCAGCTGGTTTAGCGGCAGCTTTCTTAGGAGCGGCTTTTTTAGCTGCTGGTTTAGCGGCAGCTTTCTTAGGAGCGGCTTTTTTAGCAGCTGGTTTAGCAGCAGCTTTTTTAGCAACAGCTTTTTTAGGAGCGGCTTTTTTAGCGGCTGGCTTAGCAGCAGCTTTCTTAGCAGCAGCTTTCTTAGCAACAGCTTTTTTAGGAGCGGCTTTTTTAGCAACTGTTTTAGCAGCTGGCTTGGCAGCAGCTTTCTTTGGTGCGGCAGCTTTAGGTGCGGCCTTTTTGACTGCAGAAGCCTTCTTGGCCTTGTCAGTCGCTTTCCTAGGTTTATTCATTTTGGGAAGTTTAGCGCTATACTCTGATTTGAGTGTTCCATTGTCAGAAAACCATTCGTCTGGCGCTACATGCTTAATGCGAGTTCCACGAGTATGAATCGTGCGAATTCCGCCTGCAGTGTTACGCATACGAAAGCAACTACTGATGACAGCCTGGCGAGTTGAAGCCATCTGATCGTCACCGAGATTAAAAGATTTCATAGAAACGTCAATGAGCTCTTCATAAGTCATTGGACGATTTTCACGCATCAAAACTTCGCGAATAAATACCCCCCACTTCGATTTCCTTCCCCTTTTTGAAGTACTCTTAGTTTCGGTAGTTGATTTCGCGCGATTAGACGGTGCAGGCATTTCGGAACCGAGCTTTCTTAGCATTTCGCGAACATGCTGAAGCTTGTTTACGGTTTCCCTCATTTCGTTCTCATAGAAATCGCGCATAGCGAGTATTTCTATATCCGAGAGTTTAAGAGATTTCATGGTTATTGGGGATTTAAATTCTCGTTATTCAACTTGTCTTCTGACTCATTTGAAGACTTATTTAACAGATCATTCATGATCTTTTTGCCTACCGCATTGCCTTCTTTAGGCACCATTTTTTCGCGGTATTGTTTCTTCAACTTTCCGGTTTCGGTACACCAGGATTTCAAGACGACAAATTTTTCTCGTTGTCCTTGTATTCCGTAAGTGTCAAGTTGATTCCAGCTTTTGAGTCTATGGACAGTGCTGAATACGACTTTACTTGCATTCTCCATATCCTTTTTTGTATGGAGACCGAAGAGAATTGCAGAAGCAGAAACAATTTGCTGATACGTCATAGGACTATCAGTAGTCTTCAATTTATGGGTAATAAAAGTTCCCCATTTAGAAGGACGACCAACTTGCGAGTTTTTTTCAGAGTCTTCGTAATTGAGTGCTTTTAAAGTAGCGGATTCGACATCGCTTACATCCAATTTAATTTCTCGTTTGAGTTCACTTGAAAAATCTTTCAAGCGATCTAACACGTAGTTGATGTGCTCTAATTTCTCCGCGAGCTCACGGTATTGTTTCAAGTACTTTTCCAAATTCTCCGGTTTTGATCCAGAGTTTTTTATTCGAGCCATGTAGTGTCTGTTGCTGCACAAAGATAGAAAAATTATTAATATCCAAATTAAAGATATTAAATGCAAAATGTTAGTAACGTCGATTTTTTCAAAAGGAAAAAAATGTAAAAGAAAAAAACGAGCAAAAAATATTCAAGCACATAATTAAGAATATCAAAAAATACTCTATCTTGGTACTGATGTCACTTCCAAAATCCATAAAGACAGAATCGTACAGAGTAGGAACAGTAAGCCTTCTCGATGATGATACTGTACTTTACAATCTCAATGATGACGTTGAAATAAATGTAGATGACGTTTACGAAATGGTCCATGCGCATCAAAAAATTGCTGGAGATAAACCGAGGTATGTGATCGTTATTACTGGTGCAAGAACTTCACAAAATTCTGAAGCAAGACATTTGAATATCTCCGAAGAAAGAAAAAAACTGACCCTCGCCGAAGCAGTAGTAATCGATAATATTGTTACGCGAATTTCTGCCGGCTTCTATTATCGATTTAACGCTCCGCCGTTCAGTATTCGAACCTTTCCGAATGCCGATGAAGCCATGAAATGGATCAACAATCTTCGTGTTCAAGATCAAAATAAGCGAAACGATCTGCGAAGTATTCTAATCTGACTTTAGTTTTTCGCCTTACACTTTCTGTGATATCTTTGTGACATGAGCGGTCTTTTTGATCTTCTAAAACAAGGCGAACATCAACATCAGGATTTTAAATTCCGAATCGATGATGCAAAAAAAATTGCACGCACTCTTGTTGCTTTTGCAAACACCGAAGGCGGAAGATTACTTATTGGAGTTAAAGACAACGGCAAAGTAGTTGGCGCGAACGCTGAAGAAGAATTTTATGTTGCACAATCTGCTGCCCAATTGTATTCAAAACCTGAAGTGAATTTTCAAAGTAGAGTTTGGCAATATGAGGGCAAAACAGTTCTTGAAATGTATATTCCTCCTTCAGTAAAAAGACCTCATCTTGCTCTTGACGATAGTGGTGAATGGAAAGCATACATCCGAAAAGATGATAAAAATCTTCTAGCTAATGGGGTGCTTTATAAAGTATGGAGAATGGGATTTAGAGATCGACCAGCGAAATGGGCATACACGGAAGCAGAGCAAAAATTATTTGCATATCTCAGAGCAAATGAATGTATAAGTTTGAGCATGTTCCAAAAAATTTCCAAACTAAAACGAAACAGTGCAGAATCATCAATCGCCCGATTAGTGAGCTGGAAAATACTTAGAATGGAACACAGCGATCAAGGGTTTCGTTTTTATCCTGAAGCACTGCCAGAAGAACCCATCAATTAATTAATGACAAAAGTCAGGAGTATAGGTTTTGATTTCAAGGTTCGCTTTTTAGTTCTCGAGAAAGAAGTTAGGTAGCACCTGAGGCAAGTAAAAAAAATAATCTGAAAAGCTCTAGCAAATGCAAGAAGGTGTTATATTTGTGCCCCGGCAATTAAAGCCGGGCATTGCGGGGGTATAGCTCAGTTGGCTAGAGCGCTTGCATGGCATGCAAGAGGTCATCGGTTCGAATCCGATTATCTCCACAAAAAAAAAAGGGGCTCTACAGTCCCTTTTTAATTTCTTGAACATCCCTATTGATGACCTAAAGTAATGTATGCATTTTTGGCATTGATTCTCAAATCAGCTCCTTGTGCAGCATCTCCTATTTTACCATTCAAACTTCTCAACTTCTCAATAGTCTGATCTTTTATAATAGTAATACCCGAATTTGGGAGTACTACAGTCTTGGCATTTTCCAATTGTAAATCAAAGTTGGCCGAAAATCCCTCGCTCCAAAAAATTTCATAGTCTGTAGATGAACCAATACAATTGATGCTATTCAATGAATTGCTCAAGGACTCAATCTTAACTTCTCCAAATTTAGAATTTAGCGTGCATCGCTTATTTAACCGGGCAATTTTGAGTCTGCTAAAACTCGTTTGCCCTCGGAGTAAATCAAGTTCATCAAAAATGAGTTTGTCATGTTTAGACTCGATCTCTAAGGTCTCTACTTTTTCGATATGTAGCTTCGAAGACACACTTATTAATTCGAGATCAATCACCTCATCAATTTCAACGTCATCCATATAATTGAGATTCAAATTAGCTTTTAGAATCTTAGATGCCCTCAATTCACCATAGCTCAATTGCGCATTGAGCGTTTTAAAATTTCTTCCTTTAACATTTCCATGAGCAACTTCCAAATCAACATGTGCCGTCATGTTGGGCAGAATTACATCGCCAAATCTATTCTTTAGTCGCAATGGAATGCGTGCTGGCATGAATAATTTGTAATCAACAATTATACGCTGATTGCCGCTGATTTTATTGGCAATGGCATACCTGCTTTTCTGAAGCAAACCACTTTCTTCTCCAATTTTGGTTGAGGCACTGGCAAAATCACCATTGGAAAACACCTCCGTTTTAACCATATCCATCAACATTTCCAAGTGCTCAAACTTCTCACCTTTCACGGTGATTTCGATTTCGAACTTCAGGGAATCTTTGTCCCAAGTTTCCACCAATACATCACCATACTTATTACTAAGTTCAATCAGTTTCAAATTGGAAGCGGGAAATGATTTACTCACAAATCTGCTATCACTGTAGTTTTGTGCCTGTGATATTGCACTATACAAAAACATAGCAAACATCAATATGCAACTAGGCCGCTTCATAGTTATTCTCATTTACATCGTTATTACTATCTTTTAATTCAAGAAGAATTTCTTCCAGAATTTCGAGTCTCAATCTGTAGTTTTCAATCATTGCTGCAATAATTTTTGCAGGATCAACTCCAGTTTGCATTTCCTTTTTCAGGTTTTCATATTCCACTTTTAGGAAATCAATTTCATTCAATAATTCCTCGTCAGCTTCAATTTTGCGGATTTCTGCTACCTTTTCACTAATCTCAGAAGCGTAATATAATTCGGCTTCTTCAAATTCAGTCCAAGCCTTATTGCTTTCTTGATTCTGCATAACGATAGCATGTCCTTCTGATGTTGAATCAGAACTGAGCAACATGAAAGTGAGCGGCAATCCTAAAAGAATAACTAAGGAAGCTGCCACAAGCCAAACCACACCTAGTCGCACCATTTTTGGTTGAGGATGCAATTTACTTTCTATTGAATCCCACAAAAGTTTGGAGGGTTCAAGTTTGTCGAAATCATTCCGATTGCGATCAATAAAATCTTTGAAAGGATCTTTCTCTTCCATATCATCAATTTGTTAAAAGTTGGGATCTGAGTTTTTTTCGGGCTTTAAAAAACTGTGATTTGGAAGTTGATTCCGAAATTCCGAGAAATTCTGCAATTTCCTGATGACTCAAATTATCGAACATAAATAATTTGAACACCACTTTATATCCATCCGGTAATTTTTCTAATGCCTGTTCAATATCACTTACACTCAAATCAGGCCAAGTTTCATTACCTTGTTCAACGTCCGCTTCATCTTCAAATTCGTAATCATATACCAAGGTTTTCTTTTTGCGCAGTTGATTGAGCGAGCGGTTTATTACAATTCGTTTAAACCAAGAACCAAAACTCGACTCTGCTCTGAAGCCATTGATATTTTTAAACATCTCCAAAAAAGATTCCTGCAAAATATCTTCGGCCTCTTCCCTATTATCAACAATTCGCACAGCTACGTTCAACATCGGACGAGCGTAAAGCTCAAACAATTCACGTTGAGCTTTACGATCGCCGAGACGACAACGGTTTATTATTTCACTATGTATTCCCTGATACATTTATGGCAAATGTGCTGAATTTTAGAACCAGCCAAACCTCAAACTCAGATTTCCTGAAAATCCGCTGAATGAATTTGAATCTGTGTTTGGTAAATCGAGTTGACTAACAAAGCGATAAGATACACCAGTACTCACTCTCATCCATTTTGCAACATTCAACTCTGCATTTACACCAGGCTCAGCAACTAAAAATGCATCAGAATAATAGGATTGCCATTGATCAAAATCTGCCTGATCATTATTGTATTCATATACTGTATTTCTGCTTTCAGCAACTCCGCCTACTCCTAAAACAACCGGTAAGGTAATATGTACCAATCTCTTGCTCATAATTACGGGCTCGATAAAAAATCCACCATAGCCCATATCATAAAACAATTGGCGATTCTCGAAGTCTAAATTGTTTGACTTTACTCTGGTAGTTAATCCGTATCCGGCAAAACCAATATTTACAGAATGCCCTAAGACCATAGCAAGTTCAGCACCTACAAAAAGACATTCCTGATTATTAACTGAACTCACTTTGTTGGTGATGGATAACATTCCTCCAAAACCTCCGCTGTTCAATAACGTTTGCATTTCTGCCGGTTGATCAATGTTTGCATCCTGCGCTGAACTATTCAAAGCGCTCAATGCTAAAATAAAGATTACAATTCTTCTCATGTTTTCTAATGTATTTTATTGATTGTTCTTATTGCATGTGGATAACAGTGCCGCTGCCACTCATATTTACATTTACGATAGTTGGATTTCCCCAATATCTAAGATCTCCACTACCCAATATTGTCGCGTTGAGAACACTGTCAACATATAGCTCAGCATTGCCAGTTCCTATCATCAAAACAGTGCAGCTTTCAAGGTGCAAATGTTTTGCCTTCAAATCACCACTACCTTTCATTATATAGGAAGAAGATTCAGCATCACCAATAAGAACTACATTTCCTGAACCCTCGGCAACTAATGCGAGAAAGTTTAAGGCTTCAAAAGCGATTTGTGCATCTCCAGATCCACTTGTTGTGAGACTAAAATGATCAGCAACTATTTCATCTGCATTAAGATCACCAGAACCAAATAAATCTATAGCATCAAATTGATGCTTTACAAGTGAAACTCTTAGCGTTTTGTCATGAAGAAAATTATTAGAATCTTCAGATATTTGAAGTTCATCAGCCAGAATTTCACTTTCTATATAAGGTATGATGTTTTCTCCTCCTTCAATCTTAAGTCCATCATGAAATTCTTGGTTTAATAGTAAATCCATTTGTCCGCTGAGAGAGATAGAATTAAACGAAGTAGTATCTATACTCCGATATTCAGTAATGAATGCTCCACTGTCATGATGGAATCTTTCGCAGGAAGCCAGAAATAAGCTTGCTAGAAGTGCCAGAATCAGAAAATAATTTCGTATCATAATGCTTGTTTGTTTTTGTCTGCTTAATGACACCGGAATTAAAAATAGTTGCCCATATTTGAAAAATAAATCACATTTAATTGATTATCTGATGATTAGAAGTATAGAAATACGAGTTTTTGGTAAAGTTCAGGGAGTATTTTACCGACAAAACACCATAAACAAAGCTTTTGAGCTAGGCTTAATCGGGCATGTTCAAAACATGGAAGATGGCACAGTTCTGATCAGAGCTCAGGGCGAATCAAAAGATGTTGACACTTTAGTAGAGTGGTGTCATCGCGGACCGCAAGAAGCCGAAGTTAGCGAAGTCAAAGTATTGGAAGTTGCACTTCAGGATTTTTCAGGATTCATTATTCTTCGCTGAACTTCTCTTTTCTAGATAAATGCAAAACTCAGAATGCAGAGAATTCTTCAGAACGAATACAAAATCATTCCAACAAAACAAGATTTCTGAGTGAATCTTCTCTTTCAACAACATGAAATTGCTTAATCAAATATCACACTCGGCTTGAAATTGGATTTGGGAAAATAAAAAAGGCCATCTCAAAATGAGACCGCCTTCTTTACAAATCATGAGGAAATATTATTCGATAATGATGCGCTCAATTCCAACAGGAATGGCATTTGCATCAAGTAATTGTACTAAATACGTTCCAGCTGAAAGTGCGCTGCAATCCAGAACGAATTCCACATTTGAATGCACATTCACGGCATTTTCCAAAACAACGCGGCCGCTCAAATCTAGCAATTGTGCTGATTGAACATCGCTTTTATTGAATTTTACTCGGAAAACACCATTAGAAGGATTTGGATAAATACTTACGTTGGCGATGCCATTTTCAGCGATACCAATTCCGTTAGTTTGTACCAATTGAAATCTAAAATCACCAACAGGGTAGTATGTAATTTGCGAGCTGATTCGCAGGAGATAATCAGTGTCATCTAACATTTCACCAATTTCGATAATACCTGAAAGGAAAACATCGAGATCGTCTTGGGAGTAGCATTGTTGATAAAACTCACCAGCGTTATTGATATCTAAAACAGGAACTCCACAAGCAGAAAAAATATCGATTCCAAACTCAGCTAAATCAGTTTGAGATTCGATTCGAATTTCAAGATTTGAATTACCTCCTGAATTAAAAGCGTACCAAACATCTTGAAACTCACCTGCGCCATTTTGCGCACAAACGGGAATTTCACCGGTAAGAAAAGATCCAGCGGTTGTGCCTTCATTCCAACCTAAATTATTGTTTGCATCCGCTTCTGAAATGATATCAACGCTTGTGGCATTTTCGCAAGTGTCATTATCAGGAACAGGAGGAGGCGTAGTTTCAATGAGGTCAAAAATTCCTTCGCCCATGTCGCCATTAGCATAGCCACCTAAACGCAGTAAATAAGTACTTCCGTTACTGACCTGAAAAGTGAGTTGCGAGGTGAAATCTGCACAACCGGCTCCATCATCATTGCAAGCCAAAAGATTAGCATCTACAAGAGGACATATAGAATTGGCGGCATAAACAGCAAGGCGGGTATCAAAAGTTGCCAGATCACAAGTACTCCAAAGCAAATACCCGTCGAAATCGGCAGTATAGAAGTACCACACATCATTATTCACTTGATCATCACCAAATGAAAAACAAGGAGCAGTTGGGTGTTCAGGACCATCAAGCCCTGCGTCAACATTCGAAAATGCTTGTCCAGCAGCTACGTTAATTACAGAAGCATTTTCACAAAGGTCATTTGCTGGTTGAGCAAATACAAGTGTTGCTGAACATAGGATGATAGAAGAAAAAAAGTAGCGTAACTTCATGGTTATATGGTTTTGGTTTATACATTTTAGGGATGAATCTGAGTTTCGAGCTTTTCCGGCTGAATTGCCAATTGATGTTGCTCATTTTTATACTCGATCATCAAAATAATTTCTTTATCCAGTTGGAGCCCCGATAGTTCGTACTTTATTTCCTCGTGCATATTTTTTGGTGCCTCCTGATAGGAATTTCTTGATGCATGAATGGCGTACATTCCTTTTATTGGAGGGACATTTGATCCTTGCTGAAATTTTCCCTCAATTTGAGTAGATTCTATTTCAATTTTGACGCTATCAATACATATATATAGCAGTTTAATTTCGGCATCCTCCAGCAGTTCAAACAAGAGATCAACATTTTTAACAGCTCTCAAGTTAGAATGGATTCCGGGAAATACATCTTGAACAGTTGCCTTTCTCAAGGCAATAGGTGCAATACTATCTATATTTCGCTTCATTCCGCAAGAATTAGCCATTAGAATAAGGCAAATGGACAAAGAAAACAAAAAGTAAAGACCGTTTTTCATAACTCAATTTAACAAATAAGAATTAAATAACTTCGCAATCTCAAAAATAATATCAGCAAAATGAAGTCAATAGTTAAAAAGCTATTATCGGGCATGGGGATTTTCATTACCCGAAACCAGCGCTATGACTATCTGACAGAGCAGATTTTTGCTAAAATATTGCAAGAGAATTCAAACTGTGTTGACATTGGCTGCCATAAGGGTGAAGTTCTCAAACAAATGTTGAGATATAGTCCTAAAGGTAATCATTATGCATTTGAGCCCATCCCTTCCCTATTTGAAACTTATTTAAAGAATCAATTTCCTGAAAATTGTCATTTGTACAATTTGGGCTTAAGTGAAAGAGAGTCTGAAAAGACCTTCAACTTTGTAGTATCCAATCCTGCTTATAGTGGTTTTGAAAAGCGTTCATACAAGGGTGAAGAAAAGATTGAGCTTATCACAGTACAAACTGCTCGACTGGATCAAATTTTACCGGAGACCTATAATCCGGATCTAATAAAAATAGATGTGGAAGGAGCTGAATTGGAAGTATTAAAAGGCTCTGAAAAAATATTAGCTCGATGCAAACCAGTTATTTTGTTTGAACATGGCAAAGGAGCATCAGATATTTATGGCACGAGTCCGGAAGATATATTTGATTTGTTATGTTCGAAGCATGAATTTCGAATTTTCACGCTGGAGTCATTCCTTAAAAACAATGATTCATTGGATCTTTCAAAATTTAAAGCACTGTATGAATCGGGGCAGGAATATTATTTTGTGGCTGGGATTTAAGCTATCCAATCGTAAGTAAAGACTCTATGAAGAAGATAGAGCTGCAATAAAAAAAGAAGAACTAAAGAAGCGAAACGGAAATACTGTCGTTCAGAATTTGCCGAATAAATGATTAGAATAAATAAGGCCATTGATCCCAGAAATTGGATCAGAACTTTGAGGTGAACATACGCACCATGACAGAGAAAAAGCACCATCAAGCCTAAGGCGAAAATAATTAGCTCCTTTTTACCAATTTTGAACACTTTAAGATGCCAAAGCAACCATGCAAAATAAATAGTTGCAAAAACAAATCGATTCAGACTAAAAATCATTCCTCCTCTGAAAAGTACAATTAAGAGTGTAATGCCAGCTAAATAAGACATGGCGAAAATCAGGTCTGGACTAAATTGTTCAGAAAGGGAAGCTTTTCTAATCCGATTCACAAGAAGTTTAATCAGAAATATCCCACAAATAAGTCCTATAAATAATGCTGTCAGATCGAGTACAAGCACCGGGGTATTGGACCAAGTTTTAAAAGGAAGTTCCGGAATTCTGAATTCATTTCCCCAACCTAATTTCTGAACTTCAAAAAACTGCAACCACTCACCATTCCAAAAATCAATACTGAGCATAACAACGAAGAAAGAACAGAAAAGTATGAGGAGATCAGTTAAAAGGGCCCTCAATGAATACTTATCTGGACGCAGTATGTGAAGGATAATCAAAGCCGGAGCGAAAACTGAAAAGGCTGGTCGACTAAAACTACTCAAAATTAATCCAAGAATTCTGAGCTTCGGATTTTGTTCTTTCAAGCCAACAAGAACAAAAATGCCACTCACAAAAAAAACGGATTCGGAGTAGGGTAGTAAAAAAAAAACAAGACCTGGACTTAATACAAAAAGAAGAAAATCTGGTATCTCAATATCTATCTTGCTCGCTATCCAAGATGATGATACTATAACTAATAGAAAATTTAGAATTGAAATTCCTAGAGGGCCTAAAGTACTCAACTTCCACAACAGCGGAAAAAGGGGAAAGAATGCTTGTGAATGATATGCCAAATAACCTTGAACTGCTATAGTTTGATAGTGTTCAGCATCAAAATACAAATTGGCCTGAAAATCTGCAAGAAGAAGAAAACCTGAAAAAATGATAGAGCCGACAATTAAAAGGATAAATGCCGCGAAACCTGCAATAATAAAATGGTAATAGCGATAAGTCCTATTTCTTAAGGTTTCAATAAACGACATACATCCATTTTTGATTCCGTTTTTGAAACTAGCAAATACATTCCACTGCATAAAATATGCTGTGATAAATTCAGATTTCCATCGCTACTAAAACCGCTCCAAATTAAGCTACCATTAATATCAGTGATATCTACCTGTGCCTGAACCCATCTAAAGTCATAGAGTATATTGCTGCCATCAAGCAAAAAAGTGTTTGCGCTGTTCATGCCTGATTCTTCCTCAATTCCGGTGAAGGAGTCTTGCTGAAAATGTTCCAAATCAAGGGTGTATTCAGCATAAACCTGATCATTTGAAAGCCTCACTAAATAGTTTTCTATAGTATTTCCCTCGTAGCTATTGCTTTCACCAGCAAATATTATTCTGAAACTACTATCTAGTAAAACCGAATAAGCTTTTTCATTTTGAACATCCCCAAAAACAGCTGCATTAACCCAAATTCCATTTCCGTCAGCTTCCATAACATAAACGCCCCATCCTCCTAGTCCGAAAGCGTCTGTTTCTCCCGCCAAACCAAATCCCAAATCAGGTAATACCACCACATCTGCTAAGGACTGATTTCCTTCTAATGGATAATGTCTATCCCAAATCAAATTCGCATCACTATCAATACGCAAAATAAATTTATCATTTCCGGATGCCGTAATTTGATGACCGGTTGCTACAAATCCATTGGCCATGGTAGCCAAGCCACGAGCAAAATAACTGCCCGGAATATCCATGGTCTCGTCCCATTCTGTAATTCCATTTTCATCCATTTTCCAATAATGAAAACTGTATTGTTCCGGAAGTTCAGAAATCAAACTTGTACCTAGTATATATAAGGTACCATTTCCGGCTTGTTCAACATCAGCAGCAAAATCTTCTAATTCTCCACCAAGGGTTTGAGTCCAACGGGGAGTTAAATCGTTATTCAAACAGATGAGAAGTAAATCACGATCGTTGGAAGGAACGCTGTATGTTTCTCCCAAAATGATCAAGCCGCCATCAATTAGAAGTTTCATTTTTACGGCAAAATCCCAATCACTTGTACCCAAATCAAGTGTCTGAATCATATTACCAAATTCATCCACGCTATATAATTGAAGATGATACGAGTTCTGAGCATTTAAAGTAGTGGCCAAGAAATAGAAACCACCATCTACTTTTTGTACTAATGAAACCCCTTCATCGAGACCCGCAAATCCATATACTTGAGTCCAAACCACGTTCAAATCAGCATCGAGTCGGTACAATATTATATCTGTACTCCAACCATCATTAGCGTTAGTTGTTCCAATGAATGCATATCCCCCATCACTTAAATCTATAACTTCCTTTGCTCGCTCATCACCTCCAGTAAATCCATAGGTACGTACTTCTGCTATTTGCGCATCAAGAAAAAGATGCGCAATTGCAAGCATTAAAACCATAAGCGTTTTAGCGAATCGCATGTCTGATTTTTAATAATTGTTCGAGTAAAGATTCGAGTAAATCAAGTCTTAACATATTTGCACCATCCGATTTTGCGTTGGCAGGATCAGGATGAGTTTCGATAAAAATTCCATCAACCCCAACTGCTATACCAGCTTTGGCTATAGTACTTATGAGTGCTGGTCTGCCACCCGTTACGCCGCTTGCCTGATTAGGTTGCTGTAGGGAATGTGTAACATCTAGAATTACCGGAGCATACTGCTGCATTTGTGGAATTCCTCTGAAATCTACAATCATATCCTGATAGCCAAACATACTTCCTCTTTCCGTTAGCCAAACTTCACCGTTACCACTCTCTTTTACTTTTGTAACAGCATGTTGCATGGCTTCGGGAGAAACGAACTGTCCTTTTTTTATATTCACTACTTTTCCGGTTTTAGCGGCAGCAACTAGTAAATCAGTTTGTCTGCAAAGAAATGCAGGTATTTGCAAAACATCAACATACTCTGCGGCAAATGCTGCTTCTGAACTTTCGTGTATATCAGTTACAACAGGAACACCAAACGTTTCACTCACTTTTTTTAGTATCCCCAAGGCTTTTTCATCGCCAATTCCGGTAAAAGAATCCAATCGACTTCTATTGGCTTTTTTGTATGATCCTTTAAACACATAGGGGATTTTATACTTGTCGCTAAGTTCGCAAATTCGACCAGCAATATCCATTGCCATATCTTCACCCTCAATAGCGCAAGGACCGGCTAAAAGGAAGAAATTATTACTGTTTGTATGTTTTAACTTTATCATAATCATTTAAAAAAAACGTGCAATTCCTAATCTCAAAGCCCTTCCTTTTCCCTGCGGTAAAAAGCCTCCCAAAAGGTCGTCAAGTTCTAATTTCACATACCAAGCAGATGCAGCATAAAATTCTGCTGCAATACCTGCCCTGAAGCCGCCATAGCCGCCATAACGTGTTTTGGCAGTGAACATCCAAGGGCCATCAGGGAGAATGTGATAAGCCAAAGAAAATTCGGGTGCAAAATTTTGGCGATTCATTTCGGCAATACCGAATTCAACTAGATTTCCATTTGTAGTTTTCTGTGCTAGTGCAATTTCGAATCTGGCAGGTAATGACATCCAATTTTCCTTCAAAGATTCCGTGTATTGCAGACTGTCTCGCGGACTAGGAACTTCGATAAAATTCTCCGGATCGTACAAATTACCAATATTCACACCAGTATAACTAATGCTTGAATCCGCAACGTAATTAACTGTTTGATCATTCCAATGTATAAACCCTAGATTATGAATTTTCAACATCAGAAATGCATCCTCATCGCGCAAAGCTATATTCCAATTCAAATCAATTGCAGCACCAGTTCCGGCACCTGAAAAGAAGGTGTTTTTGGTAGTATCTGAAACCAATACAGAACCATTGTATTGCATATATAAACTGTCGCCAGAAGCGGAGGTAAATAAGCGAGATTCATCCACTTGTGTACTGACCATATTTTGCCCATTCACATAAGAAAGTGCCAAATTTGAAAAATTCTTTTTGTTAAAGAAACCAACACCAATTTTCTGGTATTGTAAATATTCAAAGGCAGAACCATCAAAATAAGCTGATTTGCCGGCATACTCTTCATTTCCTTTGAAAGCGATATTAAATAGGTCTTTGCTAAAAGTAGAATGGATGTCAAATCTTTGTTCAAGATTAAGGAACAAACCCCATTTAGAAGATCCCAATAAAGTATCTGCAAAGTTATAATATGACAGGGAGGATGCGGCATTAATTCCCAAGCGATTCATCCCAATTAAATCATCACTTGTTTTATTTATCAGTGCATCATCAATTTCTCCTCCAATAATAAAGCGATTGATCATTTCATTTCGGATAGCATTAGAGCGATAGGACATTGAACCCTGAAAAACGAGCATAGAGCTGGCGGGCAGCCAAGAAGAATCCGACCTAAAAATGAGTTGAGTAGGATTAAGTTGAGCCATTACATTATTGCAAATAAATACGAATAATATCAATAATACTTTTCTCATCATTCAAGCTCCACTTTATAGTTCATATCGGCTAATATTCTCAAATCGATAAAATACTCCTCTTTGATTTTGACAAAATCATCTCCATAGGTATCAAATACCACTTCAATAAGCCATAAATGATCAGGACTAATTGCATTCAAATTACCCTGCTGCAATTCAATATCTATAACTGACTCCACAGAATTGATAGAATAATCCGCATTCAAAATGCCAGAATTTATCAATTTATTGGATGCAAAAGATGCAACCAAATCACCATTATCATCAATTATTTTCAGTGTAATACTAGCCGAAAAAGGAAACGCATTTACAGCTCTGAGTTTCAAAATACCTTCAATTGACTCCTCATCCCAAGCATCTTCTATTTCAAGAGTATCTCTCAAGGTAAGAGCATTGGCTTTGAAACACAGAGGTAAGTCAAAACTCACATTGGCATTCACTGGTTGATTGGTATAGATGAAATCATTACCCTGACTAATATTTCCCAATGGATTAATTTCGGATCGAATATTTGAAAATATCTGTTTTGGCAAAAGACCAATAAATTCAGGCAGATTAGAATTATTTTCGTCAAGATGTAAATTGAAACTTCCACCAGCTTCTACATTCCCCCAATAATCAGTTGCTCTGGCTAAATAGATAGGATCATTTAATCCAGGAGAAGCTAATACTACTTCCAATCCATTGGCAGAGCGACCTCCAAAAGTTTCAATTTGAAAAATCGCATCAATACCAACTGTATTCACAATTTGAATATCCAAACTAACAGCTTCTACTTCAAAAAGCGCGGCTGACAAATTTTGAAAAACAGAAATTTCATCTTCATTATATGATTCATTAGTAGCTTGCCCAAAATATCCACGCGCATAACTGAGGACGACATTTTCGAAAATCAGGTCAACAGTAATACTATCATTGCCATTAATTGTAGCACCTCCAACAATTTCTGGCGATGTGATTGCAGAAATAGAACTCAGAAAAGTGTTATAACCAGGATCGCCATCACCAGTGAAATCAATGGTATAGTCACTGAGATCGATTACAGAAGTTTTCACATCTGGGTTAGATGCTGTACCTGGACTGGTGCTTTCTTCAATCATAACTTGAATTCCATTTAAACTCACCCCTGGTAATTCGTAAATAAAATCGAGATTAGCATTCATGTAATTCTTTAGAACATAACGCAATTGTCCACTTTGAACTTTCACTTGTTTAATTTGAACGCTACCGAGATCATAATAAGTTTCTTGATCATCAGTAGCAACTTCAAATCCGGAGGGAACATTAAAACTTCCTCCACCGAGTCCCGGACTCAACATTTTGTGTACAATGGTATCGGGAATTTCTGCTAAAGTATCGAGGTCAATATTGATAAGGTCTTTTTCATATTTGAGATGTACAATACCATACTGATCAGTGCTGAGTAAAGAATCAGGCAAGAGTGAAGAAATTCCAAGCTTTCCTTTTGCTAAAGGCACTAACAAATCAACATCCCAGCGAGTACTTTCTTTTCTGCACGCGAATAAGATTATCGCCAAAAGCAATGGCATCAAAAATGTGTTTCTTCCAGAGATCATCAATCAAAGGTATAATTATGAATCAAGAGCAACAAACAATACAATTTCAATCATTATTACCCTCTGCCATGCGAGCTCGTCTATAACAAAGCATTATCAGTCCGGCTTGAAAAGGCAAGTAATACAAAGGCAATGGACCAAACAAAACGAACAACATAGATAACGAAATTAACAGCATGCACACTTGAAAATAGATTGCCGGTATTTTTGAACTGAATGCCGCATAAACATTTACTGGAATTAGCCACAGTAAATCAGGGTTGTACTTTGTAGCTTGATGGTCAGTAGCAAACCATAAAAGCAAAACCAAAATGCCTCCAGCTCCTGAAATAAACAACAAAATTGCAGTTAAGCCACGGCTTATGACGCTGAATCTCAAAAAAGGAATTTGCGTCAGAATTGATAAAATCAGAAAAATAAATCCTACCGCAAATACAGGCATCATACTTTTTGACAGGCCCTCCGTTTCTGATGGTAAAATTTCTACCGTAGGCCCGCACAAATCTTTACCGTCCAAAGTTGCAGTAGAAAATCCGTACAATAAATCATCTGGTAAGAACATGATTTCTTCGGATTCCATTTCCTTCTCATAAGGCCATCCTAAAGCAATGCTGATACCGAATTTACTCCAAGGCAAAGAAGCGGTGCAATCTTCTACTTTAGATCGAAAACTGGCTCCTGATTTTTGTGGTAAATTAAAATTCAAGCGATCTTTATAACACACTTTCAATATATCTCGAATGCGTGTAGCGCAATTATCATAAAAGAAATCATAGCGATAAGTACGATTTTCGGGGCGATAATTTACTTCCAAGGCATTGTACAATTTTTGTTTGTCAGCCTGATTCAATAAAAGCACCTGTTCCTTGATCCATCGGTTTGTTTGCAGATATTCATATTGGAAATAAGGCCAATATTGACGATCGAGAATATAATCGAGTTTTCCTCTTGAAAACTTGACATAAAAATTAGGTTCATTAAAATCGAAAGTCCCATAATTATATACCGAATCAATGCCTCGTTCCGGATCCGAAATTCGGACTGCGCTATGACCAAAGATAGAATAGAGTTCTGTCCCAGGCGAGCATGTAATAAGGGAAATTACTGCTGTTTCAGACAATTGATCAGCCGCGCAAACTCCAAATCCATTCAACGACAATGCAATCAAACAAAAGAAAACTCTTAATAATCTTCCCATTTTAAATAATATAAGTCCCACGAAAAACCTCTACAGCCGAACCTTGTAGCCAAATATCGGTAAACTCAGTTCCCGTTTTCATAAAATGCACTTTTAATGCTCCCCCTTTGGTGCTAACATTTATAGGTGATTTCAGATTAAATTTAAGGGCTGAACCTATTGCCGCGGCCGTAACTCCTGTTCCACATGATAGTGTTTCATCTTCAACGCCCCGTTCATAAGTTCGCATTTCAATTCCATCAGTGCATGGGGCAATATAATTAACATTCACCCCAGTTGGTGTATACATTTCGGAATAGCGAATTGGCCTTGCAATTTCTTTCAAATCCTCTACTGGTAATTGCTGGGCAAAAATGAGATGATGTGGTGAGCCGGTAAAAATGAAATAGTCCAAGCCTCTTTCAGAAACTTCAGAAACGTCATGCATTTTCACTTTCACATCAAAATCCGATGACACTGCTAGGTGTAATCCATCAATTGCAGTAAATGAGCATTTTTCAGATGAGGCAATTCCCAGTTGAACAGCAAATTTTACAGCACATCGACTGCCATTTCCACAAAAACTTTTACTTCCATCCGGATTAAAAAATTCCATGTGAAAGTCAGCTTCATCCGATGGTTGAATCAGAATCAATCCATCTGAACCAATACCAAAATGCCTGTCGCACAATTGTTTAATAACATTAGGATCATCTTCTGGTGCTCCACCAAATCGATCATCGATCAGGATAAAGTCATTACCGGTACCCTGATATTTACTGAATTTTATCTCCCTTCGGAACATGGCGGGAAGCTACAAAAAAGCCCTTAAATGTTACTGCGTGTTTTACGATTGATAAGGTACATGGTCTTATTTTGTAAATTTGCCCCGATGGGAGCTACTAAGGAATTGAAAACCAGCACTACAGCCAAAAAATCTGGTTCTGAAAAGGACACATTGCTCGAAGCATACCGCTTAATGCGAACTGCGAGGCACATGTCGGATTTGTATGAAACCAATGCCAAATTCACTGCAAAATACGTTCATGCAACCTCCAGAGGTCATGAGGCAGCTCAAATTGCTCTTGGTCTTCAACTTAAGAAGCAGGATTTTGTTTCGCCTTATTATCGCGATGACTCCATTTTGCTGAGCATCGGCATGAGTCCATACGAACTCATGCTGCAGCTCATGGCTAAGAGGGATGATCCATTTTCAGGCGGTCGCACTTATTATAGTCATCCTAGCTTAAGAGATGATGATAAGCCTAAAATCATACATCAGAGTTCAGCTACCGGCATGCAAGCTATTCCTACTACCGGCATAGCCATGGGAATAGATTATCGGGAAAAAACCGGTTTGGATCATCCTGAAGAAGGAGAGGCCCCCTTAGTTGTTTGTTCTATTGGTGACGCTGCGATGACGGAAGGAGAAGTTGCAGAAGCCTTGCACATGGCTACTTTGCGTCAATTACCTATTGTTTATTTTGTGCAGGATAATGAGTGGGATATTTCTGCTTATAAAGACGAAATTCGATTTGGAGATGCAAGTGATTTGGCAAAAGGCTTTCCGGGACTTGAAGCGATAAGCATCGATGGTACTGATTTTGAGCTTTGCTATTCAACTATTAAAGAGATTTTCAAAACAATTCGAAAAGAAAGAAGGCCTTTTCTTCTTCATCTGAGTGTTCCACTGCTAGGGCATCATACTTCTGGAGTTCGTCGCGAATGGTATCGTCATGATTTACAAGAACATGGCAAGCGTGATCCTCTTCCAAAATTTGAAGCTTATCTCAAGAAACAAGGCTTTTCGGAAAAAGAATTGCAAGAAATTTCTGATCAGGCATTGAAAACTGTTGAAGCAGATTTTGAAAAAGCCCGATTGGCTGAAGATCCCAGACCTGAGGATTTGCTTTTACACCGATATGCGCCTACTCCTATCACTGAAGAAATGGGTGAACGTGAACCGGCTGATCGGGAAGCAACTTTAATGGTAGATTGTGCTCTTTTTGCTGTTCGTGAAATTATGGACAAGCATCCTGAAGCTCTTTTATATGGCCAGGACGTTGGAGCAAGACTTGGTGGGGTTTTTAGAGAGGCGGCAACTCTAGCTCAACGATTTGGGGATCATCGCGTTTTCAATACTCCTATCCAAGAAGCATTTATCATTGGCAGCACGGTTGGTATGGCTGCAACTGGACTTCGACCCATTGTGGAAGTACAATTTGCCGATTATATTTGGCCTGGACTAAATCAATTGTTTACTGAATTAAGTCGCAGCTATTATTTAAGCAATGGGAAATGGCCTGCAACGGCTATTATTCGAGTGCCAATTGGAGCGTACGGCAGCGGTGGACCGTATCATAGCTCTAGTGTTGAATCAGTGCTTTGTAACATCAGGGGTATTAAAGTCGCTTATCCATGTACAGGCGCTGACCTCAAAGGTTTGATGAAAGCTGCCTATTATGATCCAAATCCTGTGGTTATGCTGGAACATAAAGGTCTGTATTGGTCCAAAATAAAAGGCACAGAAAATGCCAAAACCATTGAACCTTCGGAAGACTATATTGTACCATTTGGTAAATGTAGAATTGTAAAATCTGCGAGTAACAAAACTAATTCTGTTGCTGTAATTACCTACGGAATGGGCGTATATTGGGCACTTTCGGCATCTTCATCATTTGAAAATCAGGTAGAAATCATTGACCTTAGAACACTTGTTCCTCTTGATGAAGAGGGTATTTTTAATGCTGTGAAAAAATGTGGTAGATGTTTAATTGTTACCGAAGAACCCGTAAACAACGGATTTGCTCAAGCACTTGCCGGCAGAATTAGTCAATTGTGTTTTAAATATCTCGACGCTCCAGTCACAGTGATCGGTTCTGTCGAAACCCCTGCTATCCCGCTCAATTCAGTATTGGAAGAAAGTTTGATTCCAAACGCTGAGAAGGTAGCATACGCTTTGCGTGAACTCATCGAATTTTAATCCTGCAAGAATGAAAATCGCCGCACTCCTACTAACTTTGAGCTTAACATTAACGCTAAAGGCTCAAAAGGAATTCGAAGGAACTGTTGTTTACAATTGTACCATCAAAGATTCCCTGCATCTCCTCAATGCTGAATCTGCAAAACTGGAGTTTATCGTTTATTTCCAAAATGGTCTCAGCAGAACGGAAGAGAGCTTTCAAGGGGTGGCTAAAATCAGATTATACAACGATAAAACGGATGAAACGTGCATGCTCATTGATTTACTTGGGCAACGATTGGCTATTTGTGATCAAGCGAGCGATGCCGATCAATCTTCGATTCGAGAAAATTTGGACTTGAAGCTCGAAAAAGGCAAAAAAGAAATCGCCGGTTACAAATGCCGAAAAGCGACATTGAAGAATAATTCCATCACTATTTCAGCATATTACACCGCTGATCTTCCAGTTTGGCAAGGTGAGTATGAATTGCTACCGGGAATGCCTCTGGAAATTGAATACACGATCGGAGATATCACTATGCACTACGTTGCGACTTCAATTCAGAACGAATCTCTTGCTAGTCACTTGTTCGAAATTCCTGATTCGTACGAAAAGCTATATATGACCGAATTTCAGGAACGGTTTGGCTCCATTTCTATAGATTGAAACTATGCTTTCATTACTTAAAAAACCCTGGACGTACATTAGCATTGCAATTCTAGCTATATCCATTTGGTATATATGCAAACGTTACATTTTTATTCCTGAACTTGATGCGCAAGTGATTCGATTCGAAGTCTCTCAGGGGGAATGGAAAGATCTAAATGACTATAAAGGCAAACCGCTATTAGTCCATTTTTATGCTACCTGGTGCGGTCCATGCATGAAAGAATTACCACATCTCACTTCCAAAATCGATGAATTCAGGGCATTAGGACTTGAAGTAATTTGTCTTACAGATGATTCTTGGACTGAAATTGAAAGGGCCTCAGAATGGTTGCCAGGGCTCACTCCTCTTTTCAAACTGGAAGGAAATCTTAGATCTGAAGGCATTTTTTCAATTCCTCAAACTTTTTTCCTCAATGCGGAAGGAAAACAATTGCATGCCATTCGAGGTGCCTCCAACTGGGACGATCCACAATGGTACTCCTACTTCGAAGATTCTCTTGGATTGAAAAAATAACAACAATTACACATATCTTTTTCATGAGTCATTTCCATCCTCTTACTGTTCGAAACATACAGCGCGAAACACCAGAAAGTGTGGTGATCGAACTCGAAACTCCCAATAATTCTTCAGAATTCAATTATAAATCGGGACAATACTTAACTTTTTCTCTGAATATAAATGGAGAAGATTTGCACCGTAGCTATTCCATTTGCAGCGCACCACATGAAAACAAATTGCAAGTGGCAGTTAAAGAAGTGGAAAATGGAAGGATGTCAAGTTACTTGAATCGTAATCTTAAATCAGGCGATAAATTAATGAGTATGATTCCAATGGGTAAGTTTTTTGTCCCTTTCAATTCACAGAATCGCAAACATTACGTTTTTTTTGCTGCAGGAAGCGGAATCACTCCAATCATATCTCTTATCAAAACCGTACTCAAAGAAGAAGCAAATTCTATGGTCACCCTTTTTTACGGAAATCGTTCAAGTTCCGGGACTATTTTTAGAAATGAACTGAATAATTTAGCTCAAAATGATCAATTTAAACTCTACTCGATTTATTCCAACAATGAATCTTCAAGTCCACTATTTGCCGGAAGGATCAACTTTGGAAAAACACTAGAACTAATTAACAATTACTGCAAAGATGATTTTTCAAAGGAGTATTTCATTTGTGGTCCGGCTGAAATGATTCAATCAGTATCAGAAGCCTTGAAAGACAATAATATAAGCCCTGAACTGATTCATTTTGAATATTTTGCACCTCCAACTGAAAAGAAAAATGAAGAGAAAATTGCAGTTGTAGTAACATCGGAAAGTGACTTCACTGGAGAAGCGAAATTGGAGGTTATTCTTGATGACAGAACTTATAATTTCAATCTGAACAATAAAGGAATCAGCGTTTTAGATGCAGTACTTGATCAAGGCGCCGATGCTCCGTATTCATGTAAAGGTGGAGTTTGTACTACTTGTCGGGCCCGGATTCTAGAAGGTTCGGTAAAAATGGACAGCAATTTTGCACTTACTGATTCAGAGATTAAAGGGGGATACATTTTGACATGTCAGTCGCATCCGACGTCATCAGTGCTTAAAGTGAGTTATGATGTTTGAGTTGGCGTGGAAGCGTTTAAGAACGGATGTGCGGGAATTAAGGGATGATGGATCAAATTAACTTTTTGATTTAAAGGTCATTACAAGATATTTAGAAAGGTGAACGCGTGATCCGTGGAGCATTTTTTTGATAATTAACGGTTTACTTCGCCATTCACTTTTTTCTATCGAGGCATCTGTTTTTCTTTGTTCTGAAAAACTAAATCGCCATGAAATCTACCGCTTACTCGTTGGAATTTGCAAGCACATTTGCAACAGAAGAAGAATGCCTTAACTATATGTGTCAGCTCAAATGGGCTAACGGCTTCGAATGCCGAAGATGTTCTCATAAAATATCAGTAAAAGGCCGTAAATGGTTTTATAGAAGATGCCAAAACTGTCGATATGATGAGTCATGTATAGCTCACACATTATTCCACAAGCTCAAATTTCCTATATGCAACGCTTTCATGATTGTATATCAAATCAGCACCTTAAAAAAAGGACTATCCACATGCGAAATAAGTCGACAACACAAGATTCATCAGGAAACTGGCTGGTTTTTCAAAAGGAAAGTTCAACAGGCAATGAACTATGAGTATTTTGATGACCTCTTGCAAAATAAAAAGTATGTACTAAAAGAGAATTTCAGCTTTTGTTCTGGCGAGAAGGACAAAGCTGATAAAAAGACCCACCTCAATGTGAGCGTACGAATCCAGATTAAAACTGAAGAAGAAGACGAATTATTATTATTGACAATTGAACCTTCTGCTGAAGTCAAAAGATGCAAAATTATTGAAGTACAAAAGACAGATCTCAAAAACAAAAAAAAGCTTCATCGAAAAATCAAAATAAACTTTAAGATGGGCTCAAATAATTCATTGCCAAAACTGAAGTGTCATATTTTCAACTTGAAGAACTGGATCAGAGGTATTCATCACAGTATAACTCTAGAACATCTAGAGCGATATCTGCATGAGTATCAATACCGATTCAATTCCAAAAACTCGACGAATTGCAATCCAAATAGAGTTCTTGAAGCAATGGTTGCCCTGCCCTGGTTACCCTACTCCAAGGCCATGGCGAACTAAACCGTTAATTATAAAAAAGTGGGGGAGCATCAAATTACTCCGAGCTACTCCACCCCCCTCACCCTCCCATCCATCCATCCATCCATCCATCTAATTCAACTAATGACAACCATTTCCCATGTCTCATGGCCCGTGCCCTCTCTCAAACCTTAGCTCCAACAAACCATACCATACCTTCTCAGCTATGGAACACCTATATACTTATGTGTTTGCAAACTCAACCTCCAATCCGGATTTTCCCTAACATAATTCAATATTTGTGGAATAGCCTCATCTCTGCGGTCCCACTCTGGCTGCATTAACTTTATACAATTCAGACCAACCTTCATAGATTGTTCTTCTCCAAACTGCAAATCATGTCGATTATAAACGATAATCTTCAGTTCATTTGCTTTTTGGTATGACCCTTCTAATGGAAGTTTGAATTTCTTTGGTGAAAGAGTAATCCAATCCCAACTACCACTAATTTTATGAGCTCCTGATGTTTCGATATGGGTACGTATCTCGGCCGACTGTAATGCTTGACATAAGGGTCCGAGTTCGTGCATGGCAGGCTCTCCTCCCGTGATTACAGCAATTTTGGCGCCTGATTCTTTAACTTCCGACAATAAATTTGCTACACTCCTTCTAGGATGTGCTTCCACGTCCCAACTTTCTTTTACATCACACCAAAAACAGCCAACATCGCAACCTCCAAGACGAATAAAATACGCAGGACAACCACTAAATGCTCCTTCTCCCTGAATGGTATAAAACGATTCCATTACCGGCAACATTGATCCTATTTCTGAGTGCTCAGACATACTGCAAAGTTAGGGCTTTAACTTCTGATTCACCATGTAGAGTTCAAGCCAATAAATATTGAAATGCGAAATGTATCGAACTGAGCAAAGATCAACAAATTGAACTTTGTGAATGAATTGACAAATCATTTACCGAAATTGCATGCAATATAAATAGCATGAAAAATTCGGTGACCATTGCCATTCACGGTGGAGCGGGGACTATACTTCGCTCAGTTATGACAGAAGAAAAAGAGAAGGCATATCGGGCAGCTTTGAAAGAAGCTTTGACAGCAGGATATACTATTTTGACTGATGGTGGGACTGCAGTGGAAGCAGTGGAAGCAGCGGTTATTTCAATGGAGAATTGCCCGCTTTTCAACGCAGGAAAGGGAGCAGTGTTTACGCATGATGGCACTCATGAAATGGATGCTTCTATAATGGAAGGTGCACAGCTGAACGCAGGGGCAGTAGCAGGAATTTGCGGACCAAAAAATCCAGTTAGTTTAGCTCGTGCAGTAATGGAAAAGTCTGAGCACGTGCTTCTAGCGAGCAAAGGAGCTGAAGATTTTGCCAAAAGCATCGGAATGGAATTTATGACTAATGATTATTTCCATACTGATCATCGATTTGAACAATTGCAGGAAGCCTTGACTGAAGATCGTGTGCAATTGGACCATAGTGAGGGTAAAAAATTCGGGACTGTCGGCGCTGTGGCACTTGATACAGCAGGAAATATTGCAGCAGCCACATCGACTGGAGGAATGACTAATAAACAATGGGGACGAATTGGTGACTCCCCTTTAATTGGATCGGGCACTTACGCAGATAATAACAGTTGTGCCGTTTCTTGCACCGGACATGGGGAATATTTCATTCGCTCTGTTGTAGCATTTCGTGTGGCCTGTATGATGTCCATAGGAAACAAAACTTTAGCTGATGCAGCTGATTACGTAGTTAATGATCACCTTGTGAAGACAGGCGGAGAAGGTGGATTAATTGCCATAGATAGAAAAGGTAATATAAGTATGCCTTTTAATTCTGCGGGAATGTATAGAGGATACATGCGAAGTCTGGAAAACTTCGTTATCTCCATTTACGAAGATTAAATTTAACCTTTATTCCGCGCTAACTTTCTCTTCGAAAGTAGCGAAAAACTTGCGCTCTTTGAGATGATAATGATTGCCTTTAGAAAGCACATGCATTACTAAATGCTCGATACTAATGGGGGAACCTTCCTTAATATCTGCAATATTGGAATGACGGATGCCATGACCGTCAATAATTATAACTAGTCCTGATCCAATAGCTTCTAGCTTTCCACCTTCGGTCACAATAACTCCGGTATCTTCACCGAGGCCAATTCCGATACATGATGGATTGGAGGCTACTGCCTGAGCAAGTCTACCGAATCTGCCTCGCTTAACAAAATGAGAGTCGATAATTACACCACCAATAAAAGCCAAACCGGTTGTGATTTTGACCTCCCCTTTTATCAATGCCTCTGAACTGCTGCCTTGATAAATCATGGTGTTCGACATAGCCATTGCACCCGCGCTAGTTCCGGCAATCACGAAATCCTCGTTAATGTAGCGGTTTTGAAGGATTTGGAGGATTTCTGAACCACCAAAAATAGCAGTGAGCCTTAACTGATTACCACCAGTAAACATTACTCCTTCACAACTGCGAATTCTTTCAATATATTCAGGATTTGCAACATCTTCCCTATTACGAATATGCATTAATTGCACATTAGTACAACCTAACTTACCGAACGCCGTAAGGTAGTTATCACCTAGTTCTTCCGGAATGCTAGAGGCGCTGGTAATTACCTCAATACGAGGATTCTCAATGCCAATTTCGTGTTTTATCCGACTTAATATCTGAAGCTCAAAGAAATTGAGGTTCGTATATTGAACAAAGAGATTTTCGGTTTCAGTGCCCTTGTCTTCATTCCCCCCGATTGAAATCAATTTGCCTTTTGCATTCATCTCATCAAATTATAATCAAAGATAAAAAATGAATTTTACGTTCGCTTAACGAAAAAGCAAGCTTAGAATTTAGTTTTTCACAAGTACTTTACTATCTTCCCACCTCAATTCAACCTTAATCAAACAACTTTAAGCCAATATGGAAATTCAGGAGATACGTGCAATGCGAGGACCAAACTATTGGTCAGTTAGGCGGCATAAGCTCATCGTGATGAAGCTCGACCTTCAGGAACTTGAAGAATTACCCACCAATAAGATAGAAGGATTTGCCGAAAGATTAGAGCAAATGTTCCCTACTATGTATGAACATCGTTGTTCAAAAGATCATGCCGGAGGCTTTTTTGAAAGAGTGAGAGAAGGGACTTGGATGGGACATGTGGTTGAACACATCGCACTAGAAATACAAACTTTAGCCGGAATGATGTGCGGATTCGGGCGAACAAGAGGAACCGGTGAACACGGCGTATATAATGTGGTTTTCGCATACATGGAAGAAAAAGCCGGAATATTCGCGGCAAAATCTTCAGTAGCTATGGCCCAAGCTCTCGTTAAAGGCGAATTCTATGATCTTGCAGCAGATATACAACGACTAAGAGAAATTCGCGAAGACGAACGCCTCGGACCTAGCACCGGCGCTATCGTTGAAGAAGCAATTTCAAGAGGAATCCCGTATATACGACTCAATCGCCATTCTCTGGTGCAACTTGGATACGGTATCAACCAAAAAAGAATTCAGGCTACTGTAGCAAGCACTACTAGCAATATTGCAGTGGAAATTGCATGCGATAAAGAAGAAACTAAAAACCTTTTGCAATCAATGGGAGTGCCCGTTGCTAAAGGTGATATCGCATTTGACGAAGATGATCTCGATGCCATCATAAAAAAAATTGGATATCCAATTGTAATAAAACCGCTCGATGGTAATCACGGCAAAAGAGTAACTATTAATATTAATAACCGAGAAGATGCTGTGGTCGCTTTGCACCATGCTAAAGAAAGATCAAAACGGGTTATCGTAGAGCGATTTATAACCGGTCATGACTACCGATTATTAGTTATCAATTACCAATTAGTGGCAGCAGCTAAACGAACTCCAGCAGCTATTAGTGGTGATGGAAAATCAACAATTGAACATTTAATTGATCAGGTAAACAGCGATCCACGAAGAGGCTACGGACATGAAAAAGTTCTTACATCTATTAAAGTTGATGAAGAAACAGAAGATATTCTGGATAAAAAAGGACTTACACTGAATTCCATTCTACCTGCTGGCGAAAATCTATTCCTAAAAAGAACAGCTAATTTAAGTACGGGTGGAACCTCTGCTGATGTCACCGATATTGTGCATCCATACAATGTTTTCATGGCAGAAAGAATTGCCAGAATTATGGGATTAGATATTTGCGGTATCGATGTGATGACGCCTAACATTTCTGAAGCAATAAATGAAACCGGAGGTGTTGTAATTGAAGTGAATGCAGGTCCTGGATTCAGAATGCACGTTGCACCAACAGAAGGATTACCAAGAAATATTGCTGAACCAGTAATTGATTTGCTCTACCCTCCAGGTAGTAATTCCCGCATTCCTATTGTTTCTGTAACAGGTACTAACGGCAAAACAACTACTACACGACTGATTGCTCATATCTTTAAAACGAAAGGTTACAAAGTCGGCTTCACAACATCAGATGGTATTTACATTCAAAATAGAATGCTGGAATCCGGCGATTGTACCGGACCGGTAAGTGCTGAATTTGTATTGCGCGACCCCACCATTGATTTTGCCGTTTTCGAATGTGCGAGAGGCGGAATTTTAAAAGCTGGACTAGGGTTTCACAATTGTGATGTAGGCGTTGTTACTAACGTAGCAGCTGATCACCTCGGACTGAAAGGAATTAATACTCTGGAAGAGCTTGCGAAAGTAAAAGGAATCGTTCCTGAAACCGTGTTCCCTCATGGTTACGCAATTTTAAATGCCGATGATGAGCGAGTTTACGATATGCGCAAAACAGTTAGTTGTAAAGTCGCCCTCTTTTCGTTGGATGAAAATAATCCGCATATAAAAGCACATTGTGATCGTGGGGGATTAGCAGCCATTGCAGAAAATGGCTACGTTTCCATCATGAAAGGAAGTTGGAAAATTAGAGTAGAGAAAATCGCTAATATTCCTATCACCTTTGGAGGAAAGGCAACGTTCATGATTCAAAATGTGCTTCCAGCAGTTTTGGCAGCATTTGTGCGTGATACAAAAATTGAAGACATCCGCGTTGCGCTTGAAACTTTTATTCCATCGCCGGCTCAAACTCCAGGCAGAATGAATCTTTTCCACTTCAAAAACTTCCAGGTTTTGGTGGACTACGCTCACAATGCACATGGTTTTGAAGCACTGAAGAACTTCCTAACGCGCATTGATGCTAGTCCCAAAGTCGGAATTATTGCAGGTGTAGGTGATCGTAGGGATGAAGATATCCGAGAACTCGGAAAACTTGCCGCAGAAATGTTTGATAAAATTATAATCAGACAAGATAAAAATTTACGTGGAAGATCCGAAGATGAAATCATCAATCTAATGCATGATGGCATCAATAGTGTTGGTCCAAATAAAGATGTTCTAATCATTCGCAAAGAAAGTGAAGCGATCAAAAATGCTATTACAAATGCTATTAAAGGATCATTCATAACCATCTGCAGCGATGTAGTTCCGGATGCCCTTAACATAATAATGGAATTTAAAGAAAAGGAAGATTCTGGCATTGAGATTGGGACTGATCAGATTGCTAGTTCAAACTAATTAGACTTCATATCTATCCAAAAAATCCGAAATTAATTGTCATTTCGGATTTTTTATTTTTTAGCCCATTTTAACATACTATTTAAAAATTCGATAATAATAACATCAGCCACAAAAAACCCTAAAACTGATTAAAATAAGCATTTAGAATAATACTAAACAAGTAATCAATTTCTCCAAATGAAGATCAGTTTTCAGTCCAAATAAACATCAATCAAATCGCTCAATTCTTTTCGAGCCAATGAGTAGCTTAAACCAAAATATTGGCAGCACCAATCTCTTCTTTACATTCACATCAGCAAGTGCGTCTATAATAAATTGTCTAAACACCTCGTTACTCTTCGCCTTCCTAAAAAGCAATTCCATCAACCATGGATACTTACACATCATTTGCAATTGCCGACTTAATTTAAACTCAGCTCCCATTTTGCGATAAATTTCATCATCATACTCACTTAAAAAACTGGCACTGAACTGTCCTATACTAAATGCCTTCTTTGCATGTTCAGCAGCTACTCTTCCACTTCTAATAGCATTCGCAATTCCTTCACCACTTAATGGGTCAATCAATCCTGCAGCATCACCCAATAATAAAAATCCATCCCCTGAAATACTTCTTTTCTTAGATCCAAGTGGCAATCCAAAGCCCTTAGGCTCTTCAAGATAAACAACATCGCTAAATCGATTTACAAAAAGAGGATTTTCCTGCAATTCTCTCATCAGAATCTGGCGTAAATTCAACTTCCTCTGCCTCACAATGGAAGATAAAACACCTATACCAACATTTGCTTTACCATCAGGTAGTGGAAAAATCCACAAATATCCCGGTAATACTTTATTAATAAAATGTAATTCAATATATCCCTCAGAATGAAATCCGCGAACTCCTGAACAATACATTCTCAATCCTGCACTGTGATGATAAAGATCAATAGCTTGAGGCTTGAGTTTTCGAGCTACTCCACTTTGTGCACCATCGGCTCCAAGTATCATTCGCGATTTAATACTCTTCTCGCCAATAACAACTACAAATCCATCCTCTACCCGATCAATTCTATCCGGAATCGAATTTTCAAATACAGTGATCTCTGTTCCCTCACAAGCCGCTTTAAACAGCAAATGATCAAAATGCTTGCGTTCACATACATAGCCATGTCTTATCTCATTTTTGTAAATGAATGGAATATCCAAAACTTTGCCTTTTGATGAACTAAATGACACACCGGCACTAGACTGTTTTATGTTAAAAGAATCAAATTCCCTAGCCAATTTAGGATCAAGCATTGCCAACTGATTAAGCACATCAAGACTCAAGGCATCACCACATACTTTATCGCGAGGGAATATCGACTTGTCAATCAAGGCAATTTTTAGCCCAGAATTGCGAAGGGCAATACAGGCGGAAGATCCGGCAGGACCAGCACCAACAATTATTACGTCAAAAGTTTGCATCCAGCCCGAAAGTAAGACTATTCTATCTGCATGACAATTATCATGCTCAAAAATGAGTACCTTCATAGTCTTAGCCTTGACTATACCCTAATTTTATAGAACCAATAAATCATAAATCATGAGCACTGAACATAACCACATCTCTGAAAAAATAGCAGAAGCCTTGCGCAAAGCCGCTGTAGAATTGGAAGAATTACAAGTGCAATTCTCACTTGGTAAAGCTGAAGCCTCAGACAAATATGAAGAAATTAAAAAATCCTTCAACCACTTTGCTCATGAAGCGAAACTGAAATTTCAAGCTGGCAAGGAAAAAAGTAATGATATCGCATCGCTGTTTGAAGAACTACAAGTTCAGCTAAATCTTGGAATCGCAGATGGCAAAGATGCTTTTAACGCTCAACGCAAGAAAATACTCGATTCAGTTAAAAAACTGGAAGACAAAATCAATTCCTCTGAGCTAGGCTCAGAAGTGATACAAGGATTAAAAGTTGAAATCGAAAAATTCAGAATTAAACTTGAAATACTCCGTCTCAGATTTGAACTCGGCAAAATGGAGGCCAAAGATGAGTTCGAAAGCCGTAAAACAGATTTCAAAGATAAAATCGACGAAATGAAATTAAAATTTAAAGAATTCCTGAAATAATATTTCTGTAACTGACTTATAAATTCAAAAATCCGGTAGTCAACCGGATTTTTGAATTTATCTCATTTACACATTCTGCCTAATTCAAGCTATCTCAAGTTCAGCATTTCATGCCTCTTTGAATAATGCTAATTTTCAAGTTGATCACCCTTGCGCAGATCATTCATTAAACCTAATACCAAAATTCCCGCTATTACCAACCCAACTACTCCCATGTTGGAGATTGTTCCCCATTGACCTTCATCTTCAGAAACCATTAATAAAGCAGATCCCACAATTAATGCGGCAATAATCATAGCAGAAATCAATTGTTTACTGGCACGATTAATACTGTGCACTAAAGGATCCACTCCCTTATGATGTAAATCCACCTTGATTTCGCCTGTGTTAATCTTTCGTATCGCATTCTTAAAATCACGAGGGAATTCCTCCATGTAAATACCCATCTCGTAAACAGAATTCAGCAATCCTCTACCAAATTTAATTGGATCATATTTTTTAGCAAGCGTTCTAATGAAATAAGGCTTCGCTTTTCTCGTGAGATCAAGATCTGGATCAAGGCCATGAATTACACTTTCAACCGCAACAAGTGAACGTGCGAGTAGAAAGAAATGCGTTGGCACTTTTAATCCATGCTTAATTATAATATCGCGCAACTCAAGTAAAAGAGTGCTCATTTCATTAGAATGAATATTTCGCACCGAATTGCTTTCCACAAATTCAAACAAATCAGATTCAAGATCACGAAAATTTCGAATAGTCATTCCATCAGAAAGCATCTGTAAAGCCCTGACTATTTTGCGAACATCTTTAGCACGTATGGCAAGAAAAATATTGGCAATCTGTTCAACATCTTTTTTCAGAATATTGCCCATCATGCCATAATCCAAAAAACAAATCACATTACCGGGTAAAACAAAAAGGTTTCCTGGATGCGGATCAGCATGGAAAAATCCATATTCAAAAACTTGCTTCAAATAAGAATCAGCTAGTCGTTGAGCAATTATCTTTCGATCGATTCCCTGTGCTTCAAAGTGATCATAATCAGAAATTTTAATGCCTTCAATATATTCAAGCGCCAATACTTTTGTAGTGCTGAATTCCTGATACACGGCAGGTGAGTGTATAAATCTCTGATCTTCTTTGTCATTCTCAAAATTTTGATGGAAACGTTGAACATTAACTGATTCATGAATGAAATCAAGTTCACGTCGAATACTTTCTTCAAAATTCCTCACTAATCCCACCGGATCAAAACTTTTAAGAGAAGGAATTCTTTTACTAAAAACTTCCGCCATGTACAACATCACTTTGATGTCTGCTTCAATCATCTCTTTAATATGCGGACGCTGAATTTTCATAGCTACTCTTTCGCCAGTTTTCAAAGTAGCTCTGTGCACTTGAGCCATAGATGCTGAGGCAAAAGCTTCTTGCTCAAACCAAGCAAACAAATCTGAAACTTTTCCTTTCAATTCAAATTCAACCACAGCTATAGCTTGTTCGCCAGGCAGCGGAGGAACACTATCTTGTAATTTTGAAAGTTCTATGATCAGAGGCACAGGAAGTAAATCCGACCGATTGCTTAAAATTTGCCCAAACTTCACAAAAGTCGGGCCTAATTCTTCACAAACCAATCGCATCTTCTCCCACTTCGAAAGGAGCATTGCTTCTTGTAAAGTTGATTTAGGAAGAAGCATTTTAAGGAATTTCCAACGCTTGTTTTCTTCCAGATAACTAACCACATCTTTGAATCCGTACTTCATCAAGACCCTGATAATCTGATTGTACCTTCGGAATTGACTCATCCCTCCCTGCTCGCTGCTAAAAAAACCCATCCTTAGCTTTGTGTTTTGTCGATTTGTGAATTGTTAAATCGAGCCTCAGCTAAATTCAACTGTCTTCTTAATAAATCAATTTCAGTGTGCAATGCCTCAACTTGATCAGTATGAGCTATACGCATCTTTTTATAAACACTTACAGCTACTTCCTCCATTTTCCTTTCCAGCTCTTCCTTGGCTTCTTGTGCCTTATGCAAAAGCTTGTGGAGTAAATCATCCCCTTCATCTCCTTCCTCATGCATAAACTCATCGTACTTCTCCTGGCCTTTCTCTCCGTATGACTTTAATTTTTCAAAAAATTCCTTGTCTTTAGCTATCACGTAAAGCTTAGAAGACAAAGTTAACAACTCAATCAAGGTTCTCGCTTTCATGGGGCTAATGATTATATCCAATTATATTACGAAATTAGCTTGAAAACCATAAATTTACGTGACTTCCCTCACCTGTTCACCTGAGAAAACTCATTCGCTACAAACAACGGAAATTTTCTAACTTTGGCATTACTAAAATCAAGCAATGAAAAGCCCTGAATCACCAGTTTCTTCAATAATGACCGTAAATCCCGTGACGTTAAACCCAGAGCAGAAACTACTGGAAGTGAAACATATTTTCGAAAAAAACGAATTTCATCACCATATTCCGGTAGTAAGCAATAATAAACTTGTTGGCATGATCAGTTTGATCGATTTTGTTCGACAGTTGAAAGGAAGCAGTCTCGACGATGCCGATAGTATTTATCATGAAATGACAGTTAATGATATCATGACCCCAAACCCTCGCTCCATAAGCCCTGAAGCCCCTATTAAAGTGGTTGCTGAAATGCTCGCCAAAGGTGATATTCACGCATTGACAGTATCCGAAAATGAAGAGTTAAAAGGTATTGTTTCTACTGCCGATATCATACGATTTTTGTTGACCCAGATTTAAATAAAAACGTTTCACGAAATACTTTCCATTTAGTACCAACCTACAATTTCAATTCCTGATAATATTGGATGAAACAGGTGTCAAGAGAATTTCTTATTTTTATAGGAATAAAATCTTCGATATGAAAGTAATTTCTTCCCTCCTGTTTCTCTGCTTTAGTATTTGCGCTTCATCTATATTTGCTCAGCAAGATCATATAATTCCAAATCAAACAAGTCCTGCTGAATTAGAATTTTGGCAAAACAATGTGTATGAAATCCCCGGTGATCGTGGAATTACCAGTCCGCCACCTTTCGATAATTTGCGCACCATGGCTGAATGGGAAGAAATTGAAGCCCTTACCATCGCTTGGAAAAGTTATCCTTCCATTTTAAAACAAATAGCACGAGCAGCTAGTGAAGAATGTGAAGTTATTATTCTTTCCGATAATGTAAATTCAACACAAACATATTTGTTAGGCCCAGAGGCGGGTGGACCACTAGATTTAAGCAATATCACTATTCTTTATGCCCCATTAAATACCATTTGGATCAGAGATTATGGTCAGCATACAGTCTATGGAAATGAAGTAGATGATCGTTTCCTTGTAGACTGGATCTATAACCGTCCTCGACCTTCTGACGATGTTACACCTGATGTCATTGGCTCTTATTCTGGAATTGACGTTTACAGCACAACTCAATCACCCAATAATTTAATGAATACCGGTGGTAATTTCATGAGTGATGGTTTCGGAACAGCATTCGCCTCAGAGCTAATTATTGAAGAAAATGATGGCGGAAATTTAGGATGGACCACAGCTCCAAATCATACAGAACAAGAAATTGATGCCATCATGAATTCCTTTATGGGAATTGACGAATTTATCAAAATGCCAACTCTTCCTTTTGACGGGATTCATCATATCGATATGCACATGAAATTGATTGATGAAGAAACAATACTTGTTGCAGAATATCCTAATGGCATTGCTGATGGACCTCAAATTGAAGAAAATATAACATATATTTTAAATAATTTTCAAACTAAATGGGGAACGCCTTACAAGATAGTAAGAGTGCCTTCTCCACCACAATCAAATGGCAATTATCCTGACGATGGGGCTTGGTATTTAACCTACACTAATTCAGTATTTATAAATAAAACAATTATAGTTCCAACGTACTATACTCAATATGATACCACTGCTCTGAGGATATATGAAGAACTTCTTCCTGGTTATAATATAGTAGGAATTGATTGTGACAACGCTGGATCGGCAATTATTTCGGCAAGTGGAGCTATTCATTGCATCACAAAAGCAGTTGGGGTTGAAGATCCTTTGCTAATTTCTTACCCTTGTTTACCTAATTCTAACGATGATCAAAATGCTTATACTCTGAATGCATATATTAATCATCGAACTGGAATTAATGAAGCTATTTTGTGGTATAAAATAAATTTGAATGATCCTTACACTTCAGTAACAATGACTCCCGGAATTGACAATATCTGGACCGCGTCAATCCCTGCACAGCCTTTCGGTACCAGAGTAAATTATTATGTCGAAGCAGAATCAAATAGTGGCAAAACACAAGTTAGACCAATTTCTGCACCTGAAGGATACAAGTCCTTTGATGTGATTGACGCAGTATTTGGATGCACTAATAATCTTGCTTGTAATTATAACGCTTTTGCTAATTATGATGATGGAGCCTGTATCTTGCCTGATGGCTGCACAGATCAATTATCTTGCAATTACAACCCTGCAGCTATTTGCGACAATGGATCATGTATATCCGGATTGTCCTTCAATTTACATATAGACACCGATTGTTGGGGAAATGAAGTAAGCTGGAATATCAGAAATAGTCTGAATCAAATAGTGTACAGCGTTACAGGTAATTCCTATGATGATCAGGATAGCTACGACATTCCTGTATGCCTAATTCCCGATTGTTATACCTTCAGCATTTTCGATAGTTATGGAGATGGCATGGATGGTACTGCATCAGGATGTGCCATTGATGGAAACTACTTTTTAGAAAACAACAACGGATTTGTAATATTTAGTATGCCATCGCCCAATTACGGAGCAAATGAACTGCATGATTTCTGTGTTTTAGCACCTCTTTCTGGATGCACTGATGCAGAGGCTTGCAATTATGATGCAGAGGCAGTAATTAATGATGGTACCTGCGACTATAGTTCATGTTTAGGATGTATGGATCCTATTGCCTGTAATTTTGATCCCGCTGCAACTCAGGCAGAACTCTCATGCAATTATCCCGGTTGCATTGATGATGAAGCATGCAATTACGATTTATCAGCAGGCTGTGATGATGGTTCTTGCACCTATCTCCTATTGAGATATCGCGATTTTGACGGCGATAGTTATGGCGACCCTAATAATACAAGTTATTTCTGTTTTGAATTTAACGGATGGGTAGCCAATAATGAAGATTGTGATGATTCAAATAACCAAATATATCCCGGAGCCCCAGGCTTAGGTAATGACATTGATACCGATTGCAGCGGACTGTTAGAGGAAGATGAGCAAGATATGGATTGCTTTGGAGATTTAAATGGCGATGGGATCAGAAATTCAAATGATCTACTCATTTTTCTTGCAAATTTCGGATGCGTAGAACCAGATTGTGTCGCTGATATAAATAATAGCGGAACCACAGATAGTGCCGATTTGTTAGACCTATTATCTGTTTACGGTGTTCCTTGTCCTTGACACTATAAGACCAGACTAGTAACAATTTCTCCTTTGTTGAAATAAATTATTGAATCCAAAATAATCTTCGCTATTCGAATTTTGAGATTCAGAAGTTATACCAAATCTACATATAATATAGCCCAAAACATTTTATATGAAAGATTGGTAAATCACGTTAGAGTATCTGTTATAGACCAATGGATTAGTGCGGAATTGGACTATTACAGATGCCTAAACGGTATTAGCTGTCAATAAAGCTTGATCAATATTCTTCTACAAACAGCAATCATGTTTTCCAATATATAAGCGAAATTAATATCTTACCATCAAAATTTCGGAAATGGAAAGAGATCTCATTCGTGATATACACGCCATTGCAGGTGCAATTGTTGGCATAAGTGGATTAATACAAATCATTCTACGCAAAGGTGGCTCGTTTCACAGAATTCTTGGAAACATTTATTTCTATTCCTGGTTCGTAATTGTGGGCACTGGAGCATTGCTCGGTAGTTTACTGGTGACTTTGTTTGGTGTTTTCGGATGGTATATGGCTTTTACTGGCTATAGATTCGGCAAAAGAAAGAACTCCAATTCTACACTATTAGATAAAATTGTTATTTCAGCAGGAATATTATTTGCGCTTAGTACTTTAATATGGGGAGTATATATTCTGATTTTAGGCAATATAACATTTGGAATTGTAGCTGTATTCTTTGGTGCAATCTTCAGTTTTTTGTGTTACAAAGATATTCTAGAATTCATTTTGAAAAAACCTGTCCGCAGATTGAGCAATCATCCATTGCAGTGGTATTTTGAACATTTTGGAAGAATGATAATTTCCTATATCGCTGCCATCACAGCATTTGCAGTGATCAATAATATTTTCGGTATCCCACTACTGAACTGGATTCTGCCAACTTTTATTGGAACTGCCATAATTATTATTCTCAATCGGCGTTACAATAAAAAATTCAATATTAGAGTCGGACCCAAAAACAAATAAAAATTATTCACTCACAATTTATTCAACATGCAAAAAATCCTCCTCGTTTTTTTCGTTTCGCTCCTGAATATAGGAGTATATGCGCAATCTCAAATTGATAGCATCATCAATTTAGGAGTACAATTGCATGATCAAGGCATGTATGAAGCAGCAATTGAAGTTTATAAACAAGCTTTAGAAATCGATCCTGCTTCTGACTTAGCCAACTATGAAATAGCACTTACTTATATGTCGCTCAAAAATTACGAAGAAGCTATTAAACACAGCGATTTACTACTCGATAAAAAAAGTAAATACACAGATCTTGGTATAGTAGTTAAAGCTTCTTGTCTTGATGATTTAGGAAAGCCTGAAGAAAGTATAAAACTCTTTGAAAGCGCTATAAAAAAATACGGAAATAATAATATGTTGTGCTACAATCTTGGTATAACATATTACAGACAAGGCGAAATCGACAAGGCAGAAAAAACATTGTATAATGGAATAGAAATCGACCCTTCGCACCCTAGTAGTCACATGATGTTAGGGCTTATTCTTTCCGAAAAAGAAAATAAAATTCCAGCTATTCTATGCTTGCATTATTTTTTGTTCATGGAGCCGGATACCGAACGATCTCAACAAATTATGCCCATACTTAAAGAATTGATGAGTTCTGGAATAAGTAAAACAAGTGATAACCAAATTACTATCACTATCGATAGCGATGCTGATAAAAAAAGCGAATGGTACACCGCAGAAATTTCTTTGCCCTTGCTCGCCGCAGTGCAAATGACAGAGGAAAATAAATTGCTTTCCGAAACTGAACAATTCGGATTAACGAACTCTTCACTTTTCAAAATTTTAGCCGAAAGCAAAAAGAAAAAAAATTCAGGGCTTTATTGGGAGTTCTATATCCCATTTTTTGATGCATTGGCTCGCTCAGATCATTTTAGCACATTTAATAATTACATCCACATGAGTGTTGATGAATCAGCATCACAATGGATTACATCAAATCCAAATAAAATTGAAGATTGGTCGATTTGGCTAAAAGAAAATTAAAATATTCGAATCACACGGTAACTAATACGTTTTCATGTGAAATTCTCCGATGTTTTTATATTTCAATCAGCCTCATTTTGCCCTAAGAAACTTATTTCTTCTTTATTCGATCTCTTGCCTGAAAGTGCTGTAATTCAATTATTTCATAACAGAAAATGAGCACGGTTACCTTGACTGGGCGCTTTTATTTTCAGCCAAATTGCATCTGACTCAAAATATTTCCATAGCTTCACGCAAAATCAATATGATGCAAAACAATATTTTCAAAATCCTGATTGGGCTTTCTGTTTTGGTGTGTTCAGTGAGTTTATTAATCCTAGTATCCTGCAACGGTTTTGCAGGTTCAGGCAGTGATTCTCTGTCCTCTGAACCTACAAGTATGATTCAGGGTTTAAACGATGGGGGCGGAAATTACCGAATGACTTATCAAGTTGGACAAGTTCCGGACGGTTCATGGTTTTGGCATGTTTGGGTTTACAACGTTCATTCAGGTGCCTTCAAGGCATTCTATTGGAGCGTCGCAGAACAAAAATGGCTAGAGAATTTCGCAGACAGCACCCCACTCCCGAATTTGCCTTAATTTATTCGCTTTCCAATAAAGAATAATCCCGATTGATAATAGCAATCGGGATTTTTTTTGGGCCAATTCATTTCAAATGCAACTAATAAACCCTAAAGTATTTGGGTTCTCTATCCGAATAATTCGTTCGAATGGAAGATTTACAGCTAATTGATCCCTTTAATCTCAAATTAAATTTCGAGGCTTCATTCGGAATATTCGATGTTTCTTAGTAATTTCACGTCAAACCTTTATCAAATGCTAACCAAAACTCTAACGTGCGCGCTTAGCTTGCTTTCCTTGCTTATCCTATCTGCAAGTGCTTGTGCACAAAACGGATGTACAGATCCCAACGCTTGTAATTTTGATCCTAATGCAGCCAATAATGATGGCTCATGTGCATTCTATATCGATTGCGCTGGGATATGTGGCGGACCTTATGTCCAAGATGCCTGCGGAAATTGTTATGACCCAAACAATGTTGCCGGAGAAGAGCAATTTAATTATACCGGAGGATTACAAACATTCATAGTTCCATCGGGAGTTAATGAAATCAGTATCGAAGCGCACGGTGCTCAAGGTGGTACATCTACCGGGCAAAATGGTAATCAGAATTTCATAGGTGGACTTGGTGCTCGAATGTCCGGAACATTCAATGTAAATCCGGGTGATAACCTTACAATACTGGTAGGACAACAAGGCGCAAATGGTTCTTGTGGATCCGGCGGTGGCGGAGGAAGTTTTGTTGTATTTAACGGACAACCTTTAATCATAGCCGGCGGCGGTGGTGGTGGCTTCCATTGCAATGTTCTTGGCGGAAACAATGGAGACCCAGGATTAACCGGAAACAACGGTGGAAACGGTGTAGAACCCCCTACCCACCCGAGTCCTTACTTCAGACCCGGCGCAGTGGGCGGCATAAATGGCAATGGTGGATTCTCTGCATATGGCGGAGGTGGCGGTGGATGGTTCTCACCCGGAACTAGTCTGTACGGTGGTGCCGGTGGTGGAGTATATCCCGGAAACGGAGGTGCTCCAGGCGGAGGCTATGGAGGAGGAGGAGGCTACTTCAACGGTTGCTGCGGAGGATCAGGCGGCGGAGGTGGCTACTCAGGTGGTTCGGGCGGTGAGTCAGATGGTTGTGCAGGTGGTGGCGGTGGTTCCTATAATATTGGTAACAATCAAGATAATCAAGAAGGTGCAAACAATGGTAATGGCTTGGTGAGTATCACTTACGGACTCCTACCAATTTGTAGTATTGGATGCACCAATCCTATTGCTTGCAACTTCAATCCCAATGCCACTGAAGACGATGGTTCTTGCATTCTTCCTGATGGATGTACAGATCAAGCAGCTTGCAACTATAATCCTGCCGCCACTTGCGATGATGGCTCATGTTCTTTCGGTGCCTGCGACGACCCTGCTGCTTGCAATTTCGATCCGGGAGCAATTTGCAATAACGGTTCCTGTACTTACTTTATCGATTGTGCCGGAATTTGCGGTGGAACAAATATTGAAGATTTATGCGGAAATTGCTATGATCCCAATATTGGTGGACTCGATCAGTTTGATTTTACCGGTTCTATGCAAACATGGACTGTTCCCAATGGAGTATCAAGCATCATCGTTGAAGCGGCTGGTGCTCAAGGTGGAAATAGCTCTTATGGTGTCGGTGGACTCGGTGCAAATATCACAGGAACAATTGATGTAATTCCAGGTGAAATATTAAATGTAGTTATTGGCGGACAAGGCTCTGGTAACGTCAATTCCGGAGGCGGAGGCGGAGGTACTTTCATAGTCCGTCAAAATGGAAATATTCCTTTAGTTATCGCTGGTGGCGGCGGTGGAGCCGGTGGATATCAAGAAACTAATCCCGGCGCACTACAAGATGGAAAACCTGCAGAAGCCCTTGAAAACGGTTCCGATTCTCAACCAAGCGCCAATCAATGGGTTATTGCTCCTGGTTATGGCGGTGCAAATGGAAATGGCGGAACAGGAGGACAATCGCATCGCCCGGGCGGCGGTGGTGGTGGATTCTTTTCTGATGGAGGAGAATATGTTGCCATGTACGGTGGCGGTCAATGGGGATGGGGTGGAAACTCTTATCTAAATGGCGCTACTGGCGGATTAGGTGAAGGTAACAATGCAGGAATGGTCGGAGGATTCGGTGGCGGCGGGGGTGGCGCACTTGGTGGCGGGGGTGGCGGAGGCTATTCTGGCGGCGGAGGTGGAACTTGGTCAGGGTACAACGCAACTGACTGGGGACATGGCGGCGGTGGCGGAGGCTCTTATAATTCTGGAACTGATCCGATTAATAGTGGAGGTGTTCAAAGCGGAAACGGATATGCAACTTTTACTTTTGGATTAGCTCCTGAATGTCTAGCAGGTTGCTTGGATCCCGAGGCTTGTAACTATGATCCGCAAGCCCAACTTGATGCGGGTAATTGTGAATATCCTGATGGATGTAATGATGTAAATGCATGTAATTTTAATCCTGCTGCTACTTGCAATGATGGTACATGCGTGTATCCTGGTTGTAATGATCCGGCAGCATGTAACTATGATCCGGGCGCGGGTTGCGGAGATGGGTCTTGCGCATTCATAATAGATTGCGCGGGTATTTGCGGCGGATCTAATATAGAAGACTTCTGCGGAAATTGTTATGACCCTAATAATGCAGAAGGTGAAGTACAATTCAATTACACTGGTTCTCTTCAATTCTTTACTGTTCCTGCTGGTGTATCGGAAATCACAATTCATGCTTATGGCGCTGAAGGTGGCACTTCCACAGGTGAAAATGGAAATCAAAATTTTGTAGGCGGACTTGGCGCTCACATGTCGGGTGCATTTAATGTAAATCCTGGCGATATTTTAAATGTACTCGTTGGACAAAGAGGCACTAATAGCAACTGCGGTTCAGGCGGTGGCGGCGGATCTTTTGTCGTTCAAAATGGGCAGCCTCTAATAATCGCCGGTGGCGGTGGTGGTGGATTCCATTGCAACGTTCTTGGCGGAAACAATGGTGCTCCAGGATTAATCGGAAACAACGGTGGAAATGGCGTTGAACCCCCAGCACACCCAAATCCTTACTTCAGACCCGGCGCAGTTGGCGGTATTAATGGTAACGGTGGCTACTCTGCATTTGGCGGTGGTGGTGGTGGCTGGTTCTCACCAGGAACCGGACTATATGGAGGCGCCGGAGGTGGCATGTATCCAGGTAATGGTGGTGCTCCAGGCGGAGGCTACGGAGGCGGAGGTGGCTATTACAACGGTTGTTGCGGTGGATCAGGCGGTGGAGGTGGCTACTCAGGTGGTTCGGGAGGTGAATCAGATGGTTGTGCCGGTGGTGGTGGCGGATCTTATAATATTGGAGCCAATCAATTTAACCAACAAGGTGTTCAGTTAGGTAATGGAATCGTTATAATCAATTACGGCAATACTCCTGAATGTTATGCTGGATGCACCGATCCAATAGCCTGCAACTATGATCCGGGCGCTCAAATTGAAGATGGATCTTGCAATTATCCTGATGGATGTAATTATGTAAATGCTTGTAACTATGACCCATCTGCTACTTGTGATGATGGTACTTGCATATACCCAGGTTGCAACGATATAGCTGCTTGCAATTACGATCCGGGTGCAGGTTGCGGTGATGGATCTTGCTTATTTATTGTGGATTGTGCCGGAATTTGCGGTGGAACAAATATTGAAGATTTATGCGGAAATTGCTATGATCCCAATATTGGTGGACTCGATCAGTTTGATTTTACCGGTTCTATGCAAACATGGACTGTTCCCAATGGAGTATCAAGCATCATCGTTGAAGCGGCTGGTGCTCAAGGTGGAAATAGCTCTTATGGTGTCGGTGGACTCGGTGCAAATATCACAGGAACAATTGATGTAATTCCAGGTGAAATATTAAATGTAGTTATTGGCGGACAAGGCTCTGGTAACGTCAATTCCGGAGGCGGAGGCGGAGGTACTTTCATAGTCCGTCAAAATGGAAATATTCCTTTAGTTATCGCTGGTGGCGGCGGTGGAGCCGGTGGATATCAAGAAACTAATCCCGGCGCACTACAAGATGGAAAACCTGCAGAAGCCCTTGAAAACGGTTCCGATTCTCAACCAAGCGCCAATCAATGGGTTATTGCTCCTGGTTATGGCGGTGCAAATGGAAATGGCGGAACAGGAGGACAATCGCATCGCCCGGGCGGCGGTGGTGGTGGATTCTTTTCTGATGGAGGAGAATATGTTGCCATGTACGGTGGCGGTCAATGGGGATGGGGTGGAAACTCTTATCTAAATGGCGCTACTGGCGGATTAGGTGAAGGTAACAATGCAGGAATGGTCGGAGGATTCGGTGGCGGCGGGGGTGGCGCACTTGGTGGCGGGGGTGGCGGAGGCTATTCTGGCGGCGGAGGTGGAACTTGGTCAGGGTACAACGCAACTGACTGGGGACATGGCGGCGGTGGCGGCGGCTCTTATAATTCTGGAACAAATCCAATTAATAGTGGAGGCGTACATAGCGGAAACGGATATGCTCTTTTCTCTTATGGATTAGCCCCCGATTGTGTTGAAGGCTGTATAGATCCACTTGCTTGTAATTATGATCCTGAAGCTCAACTTGACGGAGAAAATTGCACCTATCCCGATGGATGTAATGATCCAACTGCATGTAACTTCGACCCTGGAGCAACATGCGATGATGGCACATGCGTTTTTCCGGGTTGTGATGATCAGGCAGCATGTAACTACGATCCGGGCGCAGGTTGCGGAGATGGCTCTTGCGCATATCTAATAGATTGCGCCGGAATTTGTGGCGGTCCAAATATTGTAGATGCATGTGGCAATTGCTACGACCCAAACAATGCCGCTCAAGAAACTTTAACATTTAACTATTCTGGTTCTATTCAACAATGGATTGTGCCTGATGGATTAAATGAAATAAATGTAGAATTATACGGAGCACAGGGCGGTGCTTCAAACTCTTGTGATTTCCAAGTGCCAAGTCCGGAAGCAGATGGTGGATTAGGTGGGTTCGCAGGCGGAACCCTAAATGTAAGTCCTGGACAAACTTTATATATTTATGTTGGCGGACAAGGCGGCATAGGATTAGATGGACCACCGGAAGCAGGATTCAATGGCGGCGGGAATGGCGGATACTGGGGCGCTGGTGGAGGTGGTGCTTCTGACATACGCACTGTTTCTGGAGATTTCGGAAGCCGACTTATCGTAGCCGCGGGTGGTGGTGGTGGAAATACCGGTTGTCCAAATCATGGCCATGGTGGTGATGGTGGTGGGCTAAATGGCGATCTCGGATTGGCGTTCACAGGCTATACACCGGCAGGTGGAGCATCTCAAAATGCAGGTGGAACTCCTGGAGATAACGGTGCTTTTGGATCGTTTGGCTTAGGTGGAAGTACAGAAAGCTATCACTTCGCTGGAGGTGGCGGAGGCTGGTATGGCGGTGGATCTGCCTATGCTGCTGGAGGTGGCGGAGGATCTTCCTATATCAACGGAGTAATCAATGGTGCCACTCAAACCGGTGTTCAAACTGGTAATGGATATATTGTAATTTCTTATGATAATATTCCTGAATGTAGCTTAGGCTGTACTAATCCAAGTGCAATTAACTATAACCCCAATGCAACAGAAGATGATGGCTCTTGTATCATCCCGGGGTGCACAAATCCTCAAGCCAACAACTACAATCCTGAAGCAACTGAAGACGATGGCTCATGCCTTATCCCTGGTTGTACTTACCAAAGTGCATTAAACTATAATGCGGACGCAAATGTTGATGATGGCTCATGCCAATTCAATTTCGGTGGCGGATGTACGGATGCCAATGCATGTAACTTTGATCCTAATGCTCAAGTAGATAATGGAGGTTGCTGTTACGATTGTTTTGGCTGCACCGATGAAGGGGCTTGTAACTTTGACCCAAATGCAAGTGTAGATGAAGGCAACTGTGATTTCAGCTGTTGGGGATGTACCTACGCAGACGCAATAAATTACAATGCAGCCGCTACAAAAGATGATGGCTCGTGTGATTACAGTTGTATGGGTGATTTCAATAATGATGGGTACATCAATACCGGTGACTTGTTGCAATTCCTTATCATTTTTGGTACTATCTGTCAATAACATTTTAGTATAAATCGAAACAAAAAACCACCGAGGATTCTCGGTGGTTTTTGTGTAATACACTATGGGTACAGACGAGTTGCTACCCCTCTCTAACCCCATCCAATCAGTACAGACGGGCTGCTACCCCTCTCTAACCCCATCCAATCAGTACAGACGGGTTGCTACCCGTCTATCCCCATACAATTAGTAAAGCCGGGTTGCTACCTCTCTCTCCTAATCCACCAATCATTTCGCCCCAACTACAAAAACAGCATTGCCAAACATCAACTTCCCACTCTCCCAAAAACCACGAAAAAGAGGATTATCAACGAAATAAACCACACGCCCTGCCCCCTTTTCTTCCACGCCAAAAACAAGGCTATTAGCCAATTTTTCTTTTGCTCTTGACCCACTGAAGCCGCTTGCAGGACCATCGGACTCTTTGAGATAGCCAACATTCCATCCATTATTAAGGAATGAAAAACGGGATGAAGCAATTTTAAGACTGTAGTAGCGGGAATCATATCCAAAAGCCAATGGATGTGTAACGTCTAATGTGACCTCGAAAACAGAGCCCGGATTTTCAGAACGAACATAGTTTTTCAATCGTTGTTCATAGGGTTCAAAGCGATCGGTTTTTTTCAATTTCTTCTTCAATTCTTCATCTGCTTTTTTTTCCTCTTCATCATCAAAATATTTCAATGAGAATGAATCAGAATCTGCAAAAGAATGCAATGCACCATCCATTACAATTAAAGTTCCACCGCTACGCACCCAATCAGAAATTAAACCCAAGCCTTCAGCATCAAAACCGGAATAATATCCATCAGGCACAATTAAAACATTGTATCGATTCAAATCATAATTGAACAAATTTCCTGCTTCGAGTGATGACATCTGATATCCCAACTCTTGTTCAAAAAAGTACCAAACCTCGCCATAAGCTTGAGATGACGTTTGATCGCCGCTCAATACTGCTACTTTAGGCCGCTCAATAAACCGCACATGATCAGAACCCAAATCGAATCCCTTGTCAACCAAGCCTGTTTGAGCAGCATTTACAACTGTTCCGCATAATTCGGCTGCCTCTCTCACATGGCTAACGAGTGCATCGCCCATTCGCAAATTATCATTGCGTAAAATCACCAATGTGCCCCGTGAATAATGCTTTCCCTCTAGCACAAAATCACTGTCTGCAATTCGGACCCCCACATTTCGCATATTTAATTCTGCTAAAAACCGCAAATCACTTAAACAGGAATAGGAAGCTAAAAATGCATAAGGACTCTCTTTTAATTTATATTCGAAAATCCAAGCTTTTTCCTTTACCATTTCGGATACTTCCAGTTTTGCCGTCAGCCCATAGGTTTCGAGTCCATGAGCATAAGGCAATGACCAAGAAGTAATATCATAGGTAACCGAATCACTTAGCACAGGATTTGGATCGAAGAGTACTTGAAGCATAGAAGATAAGGGCTGATATGCACTAATAAGTAAATCGTTTTTTCCTGTTTTTGTCTTCACTTGCTTTCGTTCTGAGTACGAATAGGCCTGAATATTCTTATCCGACGGAGCATATCCGTATTCAAATCCATGTAAATCGAGGAATTTTCGGAATTCTGTTACTTTGCCCTCGTTCTTTTCATTCACGGGAATCACATAAGCTTTATATGACCCCCAAGGGTTTTCTCTGTTCCTTTTATAATATTTCGCAAACTCATCAGCCAATTTTGAAGCATTTCTGCTCGATACTTCTACAGCAGACAAGGTGCTTTCGTAGTGATTTCGGATGCGCGCCTCAAGACTAAGAGAATCACCTGATTCGATCTCTACCAATAATCCTGCTGCCCCGCTTCCACCCTGCTCATAAGTCATTCCGATTGCCCCATGATATACAGGATAAGTATCACCGTAACTTGGATATAGCAAATCGAACTCCTCCTTAGTGAAATACAAGGAACCACGTTTATCAAAATAAGCAGCAGTATTTTTAGCAATCAACTGTTGAAATTCCCGTTGCCAATCAGTAATAATATCATGATACGGCTCTGCAGCCGGAGCGAAATAATAAGGACTGTTTAGCCATTGCTCGTGGAAATCGGCATGAACATGAGGTAGCCACTGACGATAAACCGCTAGGCGAATTTTGCTCTCTTGCTGCTTCTGCCAAGCCCAATCCCGATTGAGATCAAACAAATAGTGATTTGGACGTCCTCCTGGCCATGGTTCATCGTGCTCCTTGTTTGGGGATCAGGATTAGGAATCCTGTTTCCATATTGATTGTAAAAATTGGCGTACCTGTCACGTCCATCCGGATTAATGCAAGGACCGAAGATTACCACTGCATTTTTCAGCCATTCCGCTGAATTAGGATGCCCATTCGACGAAAAGGTGTACATGGCATCAATTGCCGCTTCCATGCATACAGACTCATTGCCGTGCACATTGTAACTCAGCCATACTATAGCAATTTTGTCGAGCTCGGGATTGCTTGCCTTGCCCTCGGCTTTGTTCAGATTATTGATGCGGATCCCTTCCAATTTGGTAATGTTCTCGTTTGACGACAAGATATACAGCATCAATGGCCTATGCTCATAACTCTCACCGTATTGAATTAAGACTGAATTCGGTGTAAATTCCTTGAGATGATGGATATAATCAATCATTTTATGATAAGGCGTAAATCGTTCTCCTGCTGAGTAACCGAGAAATTCCTTTGGACTCTTGACCTGAGCGGAGGCCGAAGAAACTAATAATAGAAGGCAGAATAAGGCTTGGATCTTGCGCATATACTTGATTTCAATGCTAGGCGAAGTTAATATTCGAACTGAGAAACCCATCGCTATTTTGTGACAAAGGGTAGAAAAGAATAAAAAATGCGCCTTTTGAAAGTTATCCACAATTTTTATATACCTTTGCCGCAATTACTAATTAATTTTTTTATTATGCCTTCAGGTACAGTTAAATTTTTCAAAGCCGATAAAGGTTTTGGATTCATCACCCCGGACGATGGTAGCAAAGACATCTTCGTTCACAAATCAGGTTCACGTTCCCCACTTTGGGAAGGTGATAAGGTAAACTATGAAGTTGAGGACACCCAGCGTGGCCCAGCTGCCATTAATGTTTCCAAAGCCTAATAACTCGTTCTATAATTTACGATGCCGCCTAGGTGGCTGACCAAATAAGAGTAATGAGTAAAACCCTTCGCAAGAAGGGTTTTTTTTTGGACTTAAGTGTGATGCCGCTAAACGGACAGTACATTTTTGTGGTCAATAACCTTTAAAAGCCTATCCAAAATACTAATAGATCACTGCACTACGATCATTCTGAAACAGAATAAGCCCTCTCCAATTCAGCCAAATCCATTTTTTTCATTCCCAACATGGCATTCATAAATCCTTGCGTGCGCTCTTGGTCGCCATCACCAATAATCAAACTCCTTATGGATGATGGAACTACTTGCCAACGGAATCCAAATTTATAACGCAACCAGCCACAAGCTTGCTCTTCACCTCCAATTGACAATTCATACTAGAAATGGTCAATCTCTTCCTGTTAATCACATGAACTAGCCAATGAAAATGCCGGATTAAAAGAAAATTTATGGCCACCTTTCAATGCATTGTACTCTTGACCCGGAAGTTTAAAATGAACCGTTAGAATTAAACCAGCCGCTGCCGGGGTTCCTTATACATAACAATAAACTTGCAATAATTTTCAATTATTAAATATTGAAACATAAAAATTAGCCGTTTCTAAGGCATTAGCGTAAAACCATAAAAAAGGGCTGACTTTTTGCATAGCTTATATTATCAATAAAATAAAATATCTCTTTAATGAACTATTACAGAATTGAAAACTATCTATTATTACAACTAATCAGCCAATAATTACCAAATCTATCTTTTAGTCCACCAAACAAATCGTTCCAAAAAGAGGATATTAGAGGATAGAGAATTTCACCTTCAAATGATAGTCTTTCAAAAACTTTCAGGGCTGTATTTTCATCCTCCAAAATAACATAAAGCGAAACAGCATTGCCTATAAAAAGACCATTGTCTGGCGCACAATCACTTGCCACTATACGCAGCATATCTTTTTGCAACACAGCCTGAAACACATAGGCCTTTAATGATTCCGGCAAATCCTTTCCTAATACTGATTCACCTATGGTCTCCACGCTCAATTCGGCATCCAAACAATCGCGATAAAACTCCATCGCTTCCCGACAATTGCCGTTAAAACTCAAAAAGCGAATCAAATGAGTCATATTTGACTATGATTCAGCTTGAGCTTTAAAATTGTTCATGATGGCTTGCCAACCCCCTAACTGAAGCTCTTTCGAATTCTCTGATTCCGCCTCAAAATACTCTACCACTCTAATCCCTTCTGGCTCGGGTATAAATTGAAGACGCACTTCTCTTTCATCGTCCAATATAAATTCAATTAATCTATTCGTAATTATTTTGGTATAAGTCCCACTAAATTCAAAACTCATAGTACCATCAACGGAGCCCATTGTATAGCTAAATTTGGCTTGAGGAATGAGATTATTCACAGCGGCAGAACAATGCCAATTATCAGAGGCATGATTCCATTTAACGATATGCTCAGGACTAGTGAAACACTCCCATGCTCGGTCTGCGGAGGCTTTAATCAATACCTCTACCTTCAAAGCGTTATCGGATTGAGTCCAATCCTCAGGTGCCGTTGGAAATACCGACATATCCATATAAAATACTTCCCATAAATGTCCGTCAAGATCTTCAAAAGTTCTTTGGTACATAAAACCATAATCACGCGCATCATTGGGTTCATTTCCTCCGGCTGCCAATACTTTTTGCATCGTTGCATCCACACTTGCATTGCTATCCAACTCAAGGGCGAAAATTGCGGCTTTTGAATCATGGCTGTCTGCAATTGGTTTGGTGATGAATTCATTGAATTTATCGTGATTGAGTAACATCACATTAATCTCTTCACTAAAAACCATGCATACAGCCGTTTGATCCGAGAAATCTGGATTGAGCGTGAATCCGGCGCTTTCATAAAAAGCCATGGAAGCAGGCAAATTCTTAACCGGAAGATTGATAAATATTTTAGGTTTCATATCCTTTTGAATTTTAGACATTGGATGATGCAAAGTTGAACTATATGAAATAAAATAAAAAGTCAGAAAACGAAAATTTAAGAGGAAATTGCATCAATGTGCTATAAATTTGTTCAAAACCACATTTATGCATATTTCAATTCTCGTTCCCAAATCGAGCGTGATGCAAGCCGTTGCTGATCCACACTATTTATGCAATACTGTAAATCAATTCTTGCATCATCACTGACAATCGGCAAAATTTGAGGTAGAACTTGTAGCAGAAGAAAAACAAATAAATCTTAACCAAAGCTTGTTTAGTGTGCAAGCTGAAAAGGAATTAGGAGAGATCAATAGAACTGATTTGATTATTATTCCTGCGCTTTTTGGAGACATGAGTTCTGAAATTGAGCTAAACAAGAATTTGATTCCTTGGATTATTCGTCAACGCGAAAAAGGAGCCGATTAGCCTCCCTATGTGTTGGCGCATTTTTGCTTGGATCAACCGGTTTATTGAATGGCAAAAAATGCAGTACTCATTGAGGATTTACTTGTGAATTTCGAAAAATGTTTCCAAAAGTTGAAGTGGCAGATGGTAGTATTATTACGGAAGAAAATGGTATTTATTCAAGAGGTGGCGCTCATTCTTATTGGAACCTATTGCTGCATCTTGTAGAGAAATACACTAATAGAGAACTTGCCATTCTTGCGTCAAAATATTTCGCCATAGACATTGACCGAACAAGTCAAAATGCATTTGCCATGTTTCAAGGACAGAAAAATCATGGCGATGAAGAAATATCAAAAATTCAGGTATTTATCGAAAATAATTTTCATGATAAAATTGGGATAGATTTTATTGCTTCCACTTTCAATATAGGCAGAAGAAGCCTAGATAGGCGATTTAAAAGTGCAACAACTAATACCGTTTTAGAATATATTCAACGTATAAAAATGGAATCTGCAAAACGCAGTTTCGAAGCTAGTAGGAAGAATATTTCCGCAGTGATGATTGAGGTTGGATACACTGACTCGAAAGCCTTTCGCGAAGTATTTCAGAAGATAACGGGATTAACACCCATTGAATACAGAAATAAATACAGTAAGATAGCTTTGAATTAGTAGCTAATTAGCGTCTGCAAAAAATAAAACCCTCGTACATAGCCCCTCATTTGTTCTTCTCTGGCTTTACATGCTGCATATAATGAAGTATGGATCTAAGTTCATCTAGCCATTGGGTTTGAGAAATTAAACGAGCACAATAACAGCGTTCAAAAAAGTTTCTCCTAGCTAGGCTCTCTGTCTCTTCTGCACTGCTAGTATAGCTTATAATAGCATGATCGCGCCAAATATAAGACACACTACATGCTTCCCCTGAACACATGGCACCAATATAAGCAGTGCAATTGTTTTGTGTGAAGATTAGTTTTCCCAAGTAAAAATGATAAGACATGGTAGAACCTACTCCAGCAAGTGGAATCAAACTCCCATAAGCAATCGAAACAAGTTCTTCTCCCGAATAAAACGCATGGAGTTCATTTCCCTTATAATCCCATATTTTATTTTTAAGCGAATTATTATTTCTAATTGAATACGTACTATCTATGAACGACTCGTAGCGATAATAAAACACACCCTGAATAAGCGAGCAATATGCACTATCACTCATCGGTAAAAACAAGCCTAAAGTATCATGAGGCACCAACTGAAATGAAACAAGATTGATGGCATTTTCAGCAGCTGCCTTAACAATTTGAATTGATGGGGTTTCCGTTTGCGAAACACATCTGAAACTGATTGTAAATAGAATAAGTAATAAAGTAAAATGTTTCATATAAAGCCATTGAATAGGGCCTCTGCAAATGAACGCAAAAACTTACTTGCAATCGCTAGCTCTTGAAAATGAACTAACAAAGCTCAAATTTCGGGCCATCAAACAAAGGCCATGGCCAGATGAATAGATCCTGCAGGTACTGATGGGATCTTTATTTCTTGAATGATTTGTTTGTCCAAAGCAAACTGAACATTCTTTCCTTCACCTTGCAGAAAAAGCGATGTAAGTTCAGCTTCCGTTAATTGAGAATGTTTGCTCACGGTAGTTGCAATTCTGTTTTCCATTCCTTCCAACCGACTTAGGGCTTCTTTGAGTGCGGCTCTACTAACCCCACCTTGCATATTCATAGAAACTCCATGAAACAAAAACGAGGCATTAGGTGCTGCGTATCTGCTTTGTCCTGCAACAAAAATGACATTTGCAATAGAATCTATCGTACCGGTATTATGCATCGATATTTTCAGCTTCCCTTGCAGCGAAATCAAAAAATTATACAAAACAAATCCAGAATCAACATCACCACCATTGGAGGAAATGAAAAAGTACAATTCCGTTGGATTATGTTGGCGGATGACTTCAGTGGTAAAGTGAATGAATTTATTGACTTTAACCGGATCGATGCTATCGAAAAAATTGATGTAAACCGTTTTTTGACTCATAAAATTAGGTGATCGCTGATGTAATTCGATCCTATCACCAAAAGTATAGAATTAATCAGCGAAAACGGTAATCAAAGTAATTTCAAGCGTACATCAGAAATCCACTGAAAAAGCTGATCATAATCAGAATCCAGATAATAAGCTTGTGATAAGATAAGGAATCTGCTGAACAAATCCAATTAAATATCATTCAAGAAACGCTCTCAGCCCAATTTTACCTCTTCCGTTCCATCTGCGTGCTTTGCAAAACGACTTTTCTCTCTTGCATGAACCTGATCATATTTAGGCCAAGGCCATCCGCCAAATTTAGTGGCATGATAGTCCTCAAAAGCTTGATTAATCTCCTGTTTAGTATTCATCACAAAAGGACCATATTGAATAACAGGTTCTGAAACTGGCTTGCCTTGTAATACCAGAATACTAGTTTCAGTATCACCCGCTTTAATTACTGTGATCACATCAGGTTTTAACTCTACAGCATTATACTTTGGAATTTCCTGATCCGCAATTCTCAAATCATTTCCTTCATAAAAATAAATGGTTCGATTTATACCTTTAGAAGCAGAAGGAAGTGTCCATTCTGCGCCCGGTTCCATTAAAATATTCCAAACTGCCACTTCATTGTCTTCATCGGCAGCCCATGAATCAGGTGGAGGTACCGGTGCTTTCATGTGGGCAATTTTACCGGCAATAATTTCTACTTTGGTTTGCTTTCCATTCGCATCTTTATGACTCAAAACCGGAATTGATTCGCGCCAAAGCATTTTGAAATGAGGTTCTACCATTTTGCTCTTTTTAGGTAGATTAATCCAAATCTGAAAAAGCTCCATCGGATTCTCTCTATCCTTGTAAATCAATGGAAACATTTCAGAATGTTGAACCCCTTTTCCGGCAGTCATCCATTGAACATCACCATTTCCGTATCGACCTGCTGCCCCAAGCGAATCAGCATGATCAACTATTCCTTTACGCACCACAGTAATAGTTTCAAAACCACGATGAGGGTGACCCGGAAATCCAGGTACGGACTTACCGTGATACATTCTGAATCCATCTTTTATAATAAAATCGTCACCCATGTGCCTGCCATCAAAATGAATAGCTTCGGGCCCCATGTCATCATTACCCTGAGGAAATTGATCTTCATGATGAACACAAAATAAAAATGGATCTGCGGTTTCCCATTGAAAACCAAGAGGCTTTATTTTTAATATTGGATTCATGTCCTCTTCTGAATTACTGAGAATATCTTTTGAATTTGATCTTGCGATGCCTGTATAAGGCAGTACCATTGCCGATCCTAACGCAAGTAAGCTGCGTGAGAGAAAATTTCTGCGAGGTACGCGCTCAGCCATAAATTCTGAATTTGTATGGATTTAACAACCCAAATCAAAAATTGTTGATTGCAAACTAAAGTCCAAAATAAGAAGAAAATGATTGAAACTGTTTTCCTAGGCTAAGTGCATCAGATGAAAAATTCAATCATAAGCCAATAGTCAAACATTCTAATCCACAATATTATCAATCTCAAATCGGAAAGTACAGTCTTGCAATAAATGACTATAACCTCCTGCGTCGTTAAAATTAGTATCTTCAATAGACCCACTTACTATTGAGCCCAATTGATTTCCGCTCTGGTCTATGGTCACATTCAAATAGTCTGTCCCATCATTTCCAAGAACTAAAAAAGAATATGCAAATAAATTACCACCCACACTATAATTTCCAGGTAAACTCTGATCTAAATTGACTGAGAATTGAACTTCATTCAAAAATGCCCCACCCACCACGCTTATAGTTACATCATCATTACTAACATTATAGACCCCATTCATATTTGCAAAATCATTGTCTGTATAATAATAGTCGATTCCATCCAAAGTGAATTGCGCAAATTCAAACACTTCTCCGCAAATGCTCAGGGTGCCGAAATCGACCTCATCGGAAATTGTAAAATTCTGTTCATACGAACTTGCTCCATTTCCCAAATCAATACCCATCGCCGAAAATTCCGCAGAGCCATTGCAGAACAAAATGCTTCCAAAAACTTCGCCTTGATTATTAGACGGCAGAAAATGCATCACTCCATTAGACTGAACTCTGGCCATTCCACCTAAATATGGATCATTATCACAATCCACCAAATTTCCTGTGATTGTAGAATAATTGGCATTTCCTGAGCAAACATTAATAGGATCGAGATTGGTATTTTCTGTAAATGGGCCAATACTTTGAGAATAGGTCATATTTCCACAAGGGTCATCCACCACTAAATCGAATGTGATAATCTCAGGAATCATTCCGCTGAAACCTCCTCCTGCATCAGTGAAATCACTACCTAAATAAGCTCCCCACAAATTATAAATCTTTACTTCTGTATATGGCAATACTTGCGCTTGACAATTCAATGAACCACTTAAAAAGTAATGGTCATAATACTGTGGACACATCCAAAAAGTAAAATGACTCACATTACCTGAATAAAAATTCCCTTCCAAATTTGCTTCGCCTTCTTCAATCCAGTATCCCAGATTTTCATTAAAAGAGTATATAGGGTAAAAAAGGGGAGGCCGCGCCCTGATCAAAGCTACCAAGAGGAATATTTATTTCAGCAAAACTTCCTTCAGCAATTTGCAAAGCTTGTCCAAATCCAGCATTCAATTCCACAAGCATAGTGCCATGATTTTCAAGAAAATTCTCATCACCATCTTGTGTTTTTCCTATGAAATAATTCGGCATTAAATCAGCAGCCAAAGGAGCAGTTGGATCAATATAAACGGCTGAAACATTAACTATCCCGTTGTATGTATTTCCATTCTCATCAGCTATAGCATTTACCGGAAACACAATTGTTCCTCCATTAGGAACATTGATAGTTGCTCCTAGTGCAGAATTAAAGCTACCTGCGTTAATTTCTTCAACTAATTTAATTCTCAGGAAATGCGTTCCATTGCTAGAAACCACTACAGTATTCTGTTTGAAATATCCTGATTTTTGAACATTCACAGTGATTCTGCCTGATGGAAAAGATGCCGAACTTAAGTTACACAATCCGTCTGCCGCAGTTGTTTCTGTCAGATTTGCGATGGAAACGGTTGCTCCACTTATTGGCATTTCATTTTGATCTAATACTTGTATTATGAACATTGCATTCACGTTGCCAACACTAACAGGCGTTTGGGGATTGGGCTCCAAATCATCATCCTTCTTGCAAGAAGAAAATAAAACGGCGATGCTAAGAAAGCAGCAAATTAAAATGGTCAAATTGTGTAGACCAAAACCTATATTGACTATTCGCATAACTTGTTATATTTAATGAACTTAATATTAGGAAAGAACTTATCAATATTACAATATTAAATTGAAATTAGAACAAAGATATTTGAGGTAAACAGTCCCCACACAATCATCTCTGCGCCCTCTACGTTCGCTTTGCGTCCTCCGCGTTCTAACCCATCATAATCCTTTACCATTTCGCCGAGAATCTGCTCTGCGCCCTCTGCGTTCCCTTTGCGCCCTCCGCGTTAAACCCTAAAAAATCCCCATTCCGCATAAAATCATCTCTGCGCCCTCTGCGTTCCCTTTGCGCCCTCCGCGTTAAACCCTAAAAAAATCCTCATTCCGCATAAAATCATCTCTGCGCCCTCTGCGTTCCCTTTGCGCCCTCCGCGTTAAACCCTAAAAAATCCTCATTCCGCATAAAATCATCTCTGCGCCCTCCGCGTTCCCTTT